>Ga0306920_100013316_pt1 | contig 11202 bp, 7 predicted proteins | sample flu12Cox44000170_FD_204666 | JGI IMG/M metagenome (GOLD analysis project Ga0306920, IMG submission 204666) | Lab enrichment of tropical soil microbial communities from Luquillo Experimental Forest, Puerto Rico - flux4day.12C.oxic.44.000.170 (v2)... | ecosystem: Environmental > Terrestrial >...
GTCTTGAGTGAGGTCGTCGAACACCTCGATCTCAGGACAGGGCGCTTCCATCGGCTACGGCTGTTGATAATTACGCGAGCAGCGCCACAGGCACCCTACCGCGAGCGGTTTAGTCCGTTTGTCGGTTCAGGGTCAACACCCGAAGTTACCGCACCGCAGTACTGATAGCCGCTTTGCCTCGATAAGCAGACATTACGATTGTGATTGCTTCTGGATGGAAAATGGACACGCTGCGGAGATCGCGAGAAAACGCACGGTGCGCACGAGACCCTTCCGCGCCGGGCATGTGGTTCGCAACGGGAAGGTGCTACCTATATGCAATCTGCCATTTGGGATACATTGGCGGTTGAGGAATCTGCTTGGAAAATCGAAGGAATTCTTTGTCTGATGCTTGAGGACCTCGCCCCGGTGGGGAGAGGTCGGATCGCGCTTGCGCGATCCGGGTGAGGGGCCCATCCCCGTGCGTGGATCCGGACCCCCCACCTGCTCCCGCTTTCGCGGGGATGACAGGTCAGAGTTTGTTGGCGCCGGCCGGCTTACTCGCTCCTTGGCATACGCTGAAGAATCTTTTTCCGCACCTCGGGGTCGCTCTGTGCGGCGACAATGATCGTCTTGAACTCATCGACCGAAAGGCCTTGGTCGGTCACTGCCTTCTCGGCTGCCCTGTTCGCATCCTCGGCCATGCGCTTCTGCTGTTCTTGATACTCCTGCTGCACCCGGGTGACTTGCAGCAAAGCTGTCGCTGCCGCATTGAGCTTCTGGTCCGGAATGTCGGCCACCACAGGCGCCTGGGTTTGCGGCAGTTGAGCCTGAGCGTTGGCTCCAGCAGCGACACAGAGCTGCCCGCCGGCCAGCAGCGCGGCCACCATGAGGGTCCGCGTCAGTGATGTGATCGGCATTTCACTCTCCTTCTTCTTATTTCCTCCTCTGGGGCTAAGTCTGCGTGCGAAACCCGACTTACATCGAATGCACAACGGCAGCCTTGGCCTGAATGGCAAGGCGGCCACCCACGGGCGGTTCCCGCCGATTTGCTGAGCTAGGCATGTTTAGATGCATATCGGAAATGCAGCAGAACTGTAATGATTTACTCAATAAACTTGTCAGAAGGGCCAGCGGCATCTCCAATCCAAGTGCCGTGGCCCTTTAAGATCCTACCATCTAGGACACCACTCCCACAGAGTGGATCGATCCTGACAGCCGCCTGCGAGCTATCGCGCCATCCCTCCTTGGCCAGTCGTGGTGGGCGCTGACTGCGTCGTGCTGGGGCCGCTCGCAGTTGTGGTGGAACTCCTGTTCGTGGCGTACGCAATGGCTGCCGCGATAAGGACGATGACGACCAGGGCGCCGACGGTGCTCGCGGTGTTCCCCGCGCCCATACGCGCGGGATCGTTGTGGGTCCGACCCATGGGGTCGCTTGAATCTCGGTAGCTCATGTCCGGATTGGCGTATTTGCGCGGATCATCAGGGTCTCGGTAGGTCATGTGCTGCCTCCTTCTTGCCCGGACACCAACGTCGCGCCCAAATGGCGGTTCCAGCATACAAATGCGCGTAAGTTCCTCCGTTGTGTGATGTGCGTCACAGCTTGGCGTATGCGCGCTGCTGTAATCTGCGACGCGGTAAAGCCCCGGCACGGCGGAGCATAGCGGCGGAGCGTAGGTAGCGTATGCAAGCGGATGATCTGACCGAGCTCGCCCGCATCTGCCGCAAGCACGCCGACGCGGCGAAAACAGCGAAGGTAGCCGCGGCGCTCCGGCGCATGGCCAGGGAGTATCAACGTCGGGCTGCACGGTTGGGGAGTGGATGCCGTGCGGGCGACGAGTCCGCGAGCGCCTCGCTCACGCCGCGGCGGCGCCCACGTCCGGCTTTGCGATATGTTCGGGACGCAATCCAAGCCCGATGATGCGCAATGCACGCAGCCGCGGAAAGCGAGCCTCGGCGCTCGTCAGACCGTCTCCTCTCTTGCGCCTGAATGAATTGCTCTGACGAACCGCGGGTCAGGCACGGGCCAGGAGGATGCTACCTGTTCAAGCCGCGCCTGATCCGGGCCAACACGGATGTGTGCGCCGGGTGGGCGGAGCAGCCCTCACGGTAGCCGCCCAGATACGAAATCGGGTCGACATTCGGCGGACATTGAGAGGGCTGGCCATTTCGCGCATCTGCATAGCCCATGTCCCAGCCTTCAAAATCAATCATCGCTCTTTGCCCCCCGTTTGAATCACCAAAGACCCGGATGTCGGCCAAATTCCGGTCGGGCCTGTTGCATACGGAGCACAATCGGCAAAAGAATTTTGGTGTAAGGAAAATTTTCGGAACAGTAGCCACTCGGCAACGAGATACCGTGGATCGCCAATCGGGTGTTTCAGAGTTCGTGGAAGTTGGCTTTGGTCGAAGTCCTGGGCTGTAGCCCGAATCTCGACCGTTCCAGCACCTGCTGTGGCGTACTTGACCGGCGCCTGCCGTGGCAACACCTGTTTGCGGCCGGTTCAGGAGACAACAATGACTCCGACTGACGACGGTGCCACGCTCGCTCGACTGAAACTCGTTGCTGAGCATGTCAGGCTGGAAAACGATCATGACCTTGATGGGGTTATGGGGACATTTGGAGAAACGGCGCGCTACGACGATGAGCCATGGAGCGCTCATGGGGCGCCAGCAGGTTCGCCAATTCTACGCGCATTTGCTTCAGGCTCTACCGGATCTGCACATTGATGTGCAGCGGCGGCACGCGGCTCAGGATACGGTCGTGCTTGAGGTCATTATTCGCGGACGGCATTGCGGAACCTGGCGCGGACTTCCCGCTACGGGTCGCCAGGTCAGCTTTCCACTCTGCGGAGTTTACACCTTCGACACGGACAATCGTCTGGCCGGCGAGAAAATCTATTACGACCGTGCCACCGTGCTCCAGCAGCTGGGCGTTTTTTACGAACCCGAGAGCTTACGTGGCCGCATCGCTGTTGTACTTTCCCATCCCCTCACCATCGCGCGCATCATCACGCGCAGAATCTTCAGGATTGGCAATGCGGGCAAGACTTGAGCCTCGCGCTTGGAGAGGCTGCATGAGCCTGCTCCCGCACGCGGTCCGCGCCTCGATTACGGCAGCAGAAAAGCCGGCACGCGCCTGAGCGCATCTTGCCGTGCGGCAGGATTGGTCCCGGTATGCGCACGCCCATTGCCATTTGCGGTAAAGGCCAGACCCTCGATCTCGTGGATTGGAAGGTCGGGATGATCGAAGTCGTGATAGGCGCCGGGATAGATGATGATCGACACAGGCTCGCTCGCCGCGCCGGCGGTGTCGGCCAGCGACTTGCAAGGAGCCGACGGCGTCCAGTCGTCTGCCGCCCCGATCAGGATCATCAGCGGCAGGCGTGTGTGCCATGTCCCGTGCTCCGCCGGAGCGCGGCATCCCGGATAGAAGGCGACTGCTTTGGCGAAGTCAGGCTTGCCGTCGCGCGGCCGGTGGCGCTTCTCCACCGCGTAAAGGACGGTCGAGCCGCCATTCGACCAGCCAAGAAGCGAGATCGCGTCCGCTTTCACATCCGGGCGGGACTGCAGATAGCTTCTGGCGGCCAACGCATCGTCGACGCGCTCCTTTGATGGGCTGGTGACGCGATCATCCGTCTTGCATTGCGCCTCGGCGCCGCGCGAGCCGAAACTGTCGGGGAACAGCACCATGAACCCTTTCGCAGCGAGACGCTCGGCCCAGTCCGCATGGCGCGGCGAGAGCGCGCCGCTCTTCCCGTACAGGCCGCCACAGCCATGGAGCGCGACGACCGCGGGGAAGGGACCCGAGCCTGTGGGGCGATAGAGGAACGCCTTGAGCGTGACCTGCGCGCCGGGAAAATTCACGCTTTCAGCCGCGTGCGCCGGGCCGCAGGAAAGCGCGGCGATAAGGAGAGAAGTCATGACCGAATGTGGTCGCATCGGAGTTCTCGATCAGTTGGCCACATTGGTTGCGAGCTGGATATTTGTGAACAAGCCAGACGCAGCACCGGCAGACTTGGCGGCTTCGACATGCCACAAACCAGCAGATGGAATCATCGTTTCATCCGATCACGCCAATAGTCGGGCTGGCGATGCAGGTGCGCGACTGCCAGCACAAGGATGTCACCGTTGTCGATGCTGTAGATGAGCGCATAGGGGAAACGGCTGAGCCGGCAGCGGCGGACACCTTCGCCGAGCGGATGCCAGGCCTCAGGAAAGCGAGCGATGCGGTCTGCCGCAGACAGCACCTCAATCAGAAACGCATCACCCAGGCCAGGCCCCTGCGCTCCGTACCATGGCCTGATCGAGTTCGATCTCGGCGATCTCAAGAAACCGGACCGTCACCGCCGGTACTTGGCGACGATGTCGCTCAGGTCTTTGGCCGCAAGCTCACCGCGCCGATAGGCCGCCAGCCGATCGCACGCCTCCCGCGCCCACAATTGATCGATCTCGGGATCGGCGCGGTCCAGGCTGTCGAGCACATCCTCAACCAGCGCGATCCGGTCCTGCGGCGGCAGAGCGCGTGCCTGCTCGGTCAGCGTTTTGGCAGTGTTGCTCATCTCAATTCCTTGCAGGGTGAACGCCTAAGATAGCGGCGGCCCCGCCATGGCTCAAGTTGCTACCGCGGCAGTGTCGTCTCCCCCATGAGGAACTTGTCGACCGCATGCGCGCATTGGCGGCCCTCGCGGATCGCCCACACCACCAGCGACTGGCCGCGCCGCATGTCGCCGCAGGCGAATACCTTGGCGAGCGAGCTCGCATAGGCGTCGGTGTCCGCCTTCACGTTGCCGCGCGCGTCGAGCGCGACGCCGAGCGAGGCGAGCATGCCCTCGTGCACGGGATGCACGAAGCCCATGGCGAGGAGCACGAGCCCGGCGTCGAGCTCGAACTCGGTGCCCGCGATGGGCTTGATGCTCCCGTCGACCCGCACGCAGTGCAGCCGCTCGACGCGCCCGCCCGCGCCGGAAAACGCCTTGGTGAGCACGGCGAAGTCGCGCTCGGCGCCCTCCTCGTGGCTCGACGAGGTGCGCAGCTTGAGCGGCCAGTCCGGCCAGGTGACGAGCTTGTTCTCGGCAACCGGCGGCGCCGGCATGATCTCGAAATTGGTCACGGAGAGCGCGCCCTGGCGGATCGAGGTGCCGATGCAGTCGGAGCCGGTGTCGCCGCCGCCGATCACCACCACGTGCTTGCCGGTGGCGAGAATGGGCTCGCTGTCGTCGCGCTCCCCGCTCACGCGACGGTTCTGCTGCGGCAGGAAATCCATGGCGAAATGGATACCGGCGAGCTCGCGCCCCGGGATCGGCAGGTCGCGCGCCTTCTCCGCCCCGCCCGCGAGCACGAGCGCGTGGTGGCCCTCGAGCAGGCGCTCGGCGGCGACGCTCACGCCCACATGCGCGCCGCAGTGGAAGGTCACGCCTTCGCCCTGCATCTGTTTGACGCGCGCCTCGATGTAGTGCTTCTCCATCTTGAAGTCGGGAATGCCGTAGACCAGGAGCCCGCCGGGCTTCGCGAGCTTCTCGAACACGTGCACCTCGTGTCCCGCGCGAGCGAGCTGCTGCGCGCAGGCAAGCCCCGCCGGGCCGGAGCCGACAACAGCCACCTTCTTTCCCGTGCGCGAGGCCGGCGGCTGCGGCGTGATCCAGCCCTCCGCGTAGGCGCGATCGGCGATCATGCATTCGATGGTCTTGATCGTGACGGGGTTGTCGTTGAGGTTGAGCGTGCAGGACGCCTCGCACGGCGCGGGACAGACGCGGCCGGTGACCTCGGGGAAATTGTTGGTGCTGTGCAGGTTGCGCGCGGCGGCCGCCCAGTTGCCGCGCCAGACCAGATCGTTCCAGTCCGGGATCTGGTTGTTCACCGGGCAGCCGGTGTGACAGTAGGGAATGCCGCAGTCCATGCAGCGCGCGGCCTGGGTCTTCGTCTGCTCTTCCGGCAGCGGCAGCACGAACTCGCGCCAGTGCTTGATGCGCTCCTCGACCGGCTCATAGTGGCGGTCGCTGCGCTCGTATTCGAGAAAGCCGGTGATCTTGCCCATGGCCGGAATCACCGCGCGTTCACTCCCTCTCCCCGTTCGCCGGGGTCCCCGCGACGCTTGCGTCGCGGGGTGGCGTCACGGGGAGAGGGTGGGGTGAGGGGCCGAGCGGATAAAGCATCGTAGGGTGGGCAATGGCGCCGAACGCAATCTGACATCAAACAATACCCTTGCCGGCGCCATGCCCACGCGTGGAGGGGCGAAAGATGCGGCCGCGCCGCGTGGGCACGGCGCGCGCACACGAAGGTGAATGGAGGCTCGATATTTGCATCGCGCGCCTTTGCCCACCCTACCAACTATCGACAATCATTTCGATTGAAAACCTCTCCGATGCCCCTCACCCCAACCCTCTCAGCCGAAGTCGGATATATCCGACTTCGGCGACCTAAAACTGCCGAACTCGGGTATACCCGAGTTCGGTTGCAAGCGGGGAGAGGGAGCGCACCGCGCTCGTCCACTACTCCGCCGCCTCGAGCGTGCGCGTCCTGTCCATCTCGGCCAGCGCGCGGCGATACTCGAGCGGCATAACCTTGCGGAACTTCGGGCACCACGTGCTCCAGTCGGCAAGCATCATGGCGGCGCGCGCCGAGCCGGTGAGCTTGGCGTGGCGGGTGATGAGCAGATGCAGCCGCTCCTCGTCGTGCCGCGTCATGTCCTCCATCACCTCGACGCGGCCGTGCGATTCGAGGTCATGCACGTGGTGATAGATGCGCTCGCTTGCCTCCTCCTCCGCCAGTACCGGCTCGAGCTCGACCATGGCGAGGTTGCAGCGGCTCGCGAACGTGCCGTCCTCGTCGAGCACATAGGCGATGCCGCCTGACATGCCGGCTGCGAAATTCCTGCCCGTGCGGCCGAGCACCACGACCACGCCGCCCGTCATGTACTCGCAGCAGTGGTCGCCGGCGCCCTCGATCACCGCCATGGCGCCGGAGTTGCGCACCGCGAAGCGCTCGCCGGCAACGCCGCGGAAATAGCATTCGCCCTCGATCGCGCCGTAGAGCACGGTGTTGCCGACGATGATCGATTCCTCCGGCACGATGCCGGCATCCGCGGTCGGGCGCGCGATGATGCAGCCGCCGGAGAGGCCCTTGCCGACATAGTCGTTGGCGTCCCCTTCGAGCTCGAACGTCACCCCGCGCGCAAGCCAGGCGCCGAAGCTTTGCCCCGCGGTGCCGGTGAGCTTGACGTGGACGGTGTCCCCGGGGAGGCCCTCGTGGCCGTAGCGCTTGGCGATCTCGCCCGAGAGCATGGCGCCGGCGGTGCGATCGGTGTTGCGGATGGTGGTCTCGATGTGCACGCGCTCGCCGCGTTCGAGCGCGCGCTCCGCCTTTTTGATCAGCCTGCGATCGAGGATGTCGTGGATCTTGTGGTCCTGCGGCTCGCAGTGGTGGATGTTCACGCCCGCTTCCGCGCGCGGCTTGAAGAACAGGCGGGAGAAGTCGAGCCCCTTGGCCTTCCAGTGCTCGATCACCTCGCGCTGGTCGAGCATCTGCATCTGCCCCACCATCTCGGCGAAGGTGCGAAAGCCCATCGCCGCCATCAGCTCGCGCACCTCTTCGGCGACGAAAAAGAAGAAGTTGATCACGTGCTCGGGCTGGCCGACGAAGCGCGCGCGCAGCACCGGGTCCTGCGTCGCCACACCCACCGGGCAGGTGTTGAGATGGCACTTGCGCATCATGATGCAGCCCGCCGCGATCAGCGGCGCGGTGGAGAAGCCGAACTCGTCGGCGCCAAGCAGCGCGCCCACCACCACGTCGCGGCCGGTGCGGATGCCGCCGTCGACCTGCACCGCGATGCGCCCGCGCAGGCGGTTGGCGACAAGCGTCTGGTGGGTCTCGGCAAGCCCGATCTCCCACGGCGAGCCGGCATGCTTGATGGAGGTCAGCGGCGAAGCGCCGGTGCCACCCTCGAACCCGGCGATGGTGACGTGGTCGGCGCGCGCCTTCGACACGCCGGCGGCAACCGTGCCCACTCCCACCTCGGAGACGAGCTTCACCGAGACGAGGCCGTCGGGGTTGACGTTCTTCAAATCGAAGATGAGCTGCGCGAGGTCCTCGATGGAATAGATGTCGTGGTGCGGCGGCGGCGAGATGAGCCCGACGCCCGGCGTCGAGTGGCGCACCTTGGCGATGATCCTGTCGACCTTGTGCCCGGGCAATTGCCCGCCCTCGCCGGGCTTGGCGCCCTGCGCCATCTTGATCTGCATCATGTCGGAATTGACGAGATATTCCGTGGTGACGCCGAAGCGGCCGGAGGCGACCTGCTTGATGGCCGAGCGCATGGAATCGCCGTTGGGCAGTGGCCTGAAACGGTCGGTCTCCTCGCCTCCCTCCCCGGTATTGGACTTGCCGCCGATGCGGTTCATGGCGATGGCGAGCGTGGTATGCGCCTCGCGCGAGATCGAGCCGAACGACATGGCGCCGGTGGAGAAGCGCCGCACGATGTTCTGCGCCGGCTCGACCTCCTCGATCGGCACCGGCTTGCGGGCGTCCTCCTGCGCCGATTTGAGCCGGAACAGGCCGCGGATGGTGAGGAGCCGCTCGGACTGCTCGTTGCTTACCTTGGCGTAGGCGCGATACTGATCGGGCAGATTGGCGCGCACCGCGTGCTGCAGCGCCGCCACCGTCGTTGCCGTCCACACGTGGTCCTCGCCGCGCAGGCGCAACTGATACTCGCCGCCCACGTCGAGCGCATCGCGATAGATGGGCGCGGAGCCAAACGCGTCGCGATGGCGGCGCACCGTCTCCTCGGCGATCTCCGTGAGCGCCACGCCCTCGATGCGGGTCGCGGTGCCGGTGAAATATTCCGCCACGAACTCCGACTTGAGCCCGACCGCGTCGAAGATCTGCGCCCCGCAATACGACTGGTAGGTGGAGATGCCCATCTTGGACATCACCTTGAGGATGCCCTTGTCGATCGACTTGATGTAGCGCTTGACGATCTCCTTCTCGTCGAGCTTCTGCGGCAGGTCATCCTTGATCGCGATCAGGGTCTCGAACGCGAGGTAGGGGTTGATCGCCTCGGCGCCGTAGCCTGCGAGGCAGCAGAAATGATGCACCTCGCGCGGCTCGCCCGACTCCACCACAATGCCGACCGAGGTGCGCAGCCCCTGCCGGATGAGGTGATGATGCACCGCCGCGCACGCGAGCAGCGACGGCATGGGGATGTTCTCCTCGCCGGCGCGCCGGTCGGAGAGGATGATGATGTTGATGCCCTCGCGCACGGCGGCTTCCGCCCGCGCGCACACGGTGTCGAGCGCGTCCTTCAGTCCCGCCGCGCCCTGGTCGGCCGGCCACGTGGTGTCGAGCGTGCGCGACTTGAAATGCCCGTCGCCCACCTCGGAGATGGCACGAATCTTCTCAAGGTCGGCGTTGGTGAGGATGGGCTGGCGCACTTCCAGGCGCTTGACGTGCGAGAGCCCTTCGAGATCGAACAGGTTCGGCCGCGGCCCGATGATGGAGACGAGGCTCATCACCAGCTCCTCGCGGATCGGATCGATGGGCGGGTTGGTCACCTGCGCGAAGTTCTGCTTGAAATAGGTGAAGAGGAGCTTCGGCCGGCTCGACAGCGCCGAGATCGGCGTGTCGTTGCCCATGGAGCCGACCGCCTCCTCGCCCTGTACCGCCATGGGCGACATCAGGATGCGCAGGTCCTCCTGGGTGTAGCCGAAGGCCTGCTGGCGATCGAGCAGCGCGAAATTTGAGAGCGCCGACTGCTCCGGTACCGCGGGCAGGTCCTCGAGCACGATCTGCGTGCGCTCCAGCCACTCCTTGTAAGGGTGACTCTTCGCCAGCGTTGCCTTGAGCTCCTCGTCGGGGATGAGACGGCCGGCCTCGAGATCGACAAGCAGCATCTTGCCCGGCTGCAGCCGCCATTTCTGCACGATGTCGCTTTCCGGGATCGGCAGCACGCCCATCTCGGAAGCCATGATGATGCGGCCGTCGCGGGTGAGGAGATAGCGCGCGGGGCGCAGGCCGTTGCGGTCGAGCGTGGCGCCGATCTGGCGCCCGTTGGTAAACGCGATGGCGGCCGGGCCGTCCCACGGCTCCATCAGCGCCGCATGATACTCGTAGAAGGCGCGCCGCTCCTCGTCCATGAGCGGGTTTCCCGCCCACGCCTCCGGGATCATCATCATCACGGCATGCGCGAGCGGATAGCCGCCCAATGTCAGGAACTCGAGCGCGTTGTCGAAGCAGGCAGTGTCGGACTGGCCCTCGTAGGAGATCGGCCACAGCCTGTTGATGTCGTCGCCGAAGCGCTCGGAGGAAACGGAAGCCTGGCGCGCCGCCATCCAGTTGACGTTGCCGCGCAGCGTGTTGATCTCGCCGTTGTGGGCGATCATGCGGTAGGGATGCGCGAGCGACCAGGTGGGGAACGTGTTGGTGGAGAAGCGCTGGTGCACGAGCGCAAGCGCGCTCTCGAAATCGGCGTGGTGCAGGTCGGGATAGTAGGTGCCGAGCTGGTCGGCGAGAAACATGCCCTTGTAGACGACGGTGCGGCAGGAGATCGACACCGGGTAATAGTGCGAGAGCCGGCGCTCCTTGCGGGTGTAGATGGCATGCGAGATCGACTTGCGCAGGATGTAGAGGCGGCGCTCGAACTCGGCTTCATCCTTGATCTTCCTGCCGCGGCCGATGAACACCTGCAGGTGCACCGGCTCGGTCGGCTTGACCGCCTCGCCCAGGGTCGAGTTGTCGGTCGGCACCTCGCGCCAGCCAAGCAGCGTCATCCCCTCGCGCTTGATCATCTGGCCCCAGACGTCGCGGATGATCTGCCGCCAGTCGGGATCGCGCGGCATGAACAGCGCGCCGACGCCGTACTCGCCGGGCTTCGGCAGGCGGAAGCCTGACCGCTGCGCCTCGCTCGCGAAGAAGCGATGCGGGATCTGCACCAGGATGCCGGCGCCGTCGCCGGCGCGCGGATCGGCCCCCACCGCGCCGCGATGCTCGAGGTTGCAGAGGATGGCGAGCGCGTCCTCGATCAGCGCGTGCGAGCGCTTGCCCTTGATGTCGGCAATGAAGCCAACCCCGCACGAAGCCTTCGTCAGCGCCGGATCGTACAACCCTTCTCTACCTCTCCCCGCTTGCGGGGAGAGGTCGCCGCGCGCAGCGCGGCGGGTGAGGGGCCGGTGATTGGACACGCCCCCCACCCCAGCCCACGCCCCCCCAGCGGGGAGAGGGAGCAGACCG
>Ga0306920_100013317_pt1 | contig 11202 bp, 8 predicted proteins | sample flu12Cox44000170_FD_204666 | JGI IMG/M metagenome (GOLD analysis project Ga0306920, IMG submission 204666) | Lab enrichment of tropical soil microbial communities from Luquillo Experimental Forest, Puerto Rico - flux4day.12C.oxic.44.000.170 (v2)... | ecosystem: Environmental > Terrestrial >...
CCCTGACAAATGAGTTCTTTGACCGGCCCGCGCTGATGAATGGTATCGCCAATGCCGCGATGGCCGATGACATGGGCAATCGGTCTCGATTCATCGGACCGCAGTGGCGCTGCGATCCTGTCCTGCGGCACCGTAACGATCAAATCATCAGGGGTTTGCATCAGAGCGGTAGCAATATGGTCGGCAATCTCGACGGTTCGCCGGTCGCCGGGAGCAATCTCAATGCGATTCTGATTGGCGAAGCCATCGTAGAAAACACGCCGCGCCTTGGTTGGATTAAAGATTTCGTAACGCATTTTCAGTAATACGGAATTATGCGCGGCAGGCTTAAGAACGCAATTTTATCTCGGTTCGCTGTAATCCATTCTTCGCGAGACAGTTTCTGCGAAGCTGGCTTATTCCACTCATCGATTTGCTGCATACCGTGAACAATGTGAAGACGGACCTCATCCTTAGCTAGCCCTTCGGGCATTTCGGTAAATCGCGCCACCAACGCGTCGATGTCGGCGCGAGTTTCCGCCAGATAACGAGATTGTATTTCTAGGGACTCTGCCCGTGAAACCGTTTTTACATCGGTTGCTTGCGGCGGCTGGCCGTGAGGGCCGATAGGGTTGTGAGGGCCTGTAATCTTCTTGCCTTGCCCGATATAATCGTAAGTAGCCCTTCCTTCTGCATATCGACCTTCTTCAGTAGTAAAAAACGGATTCGGACCACCACCTAGACTGCCCGGATCAGTCAGGCCGTTTAGCACAAAAACCTCAGTGAAATCGAAAAGGCCGCCCGTAATCCCGCCAGCCGGAGGTGGAATAAAAACAACGCCACTCTGAGTATACGACGGCGGCAAACTTCCAGTCATCGAAGCTTGCCCCGGACTGCCCTGATACAAGAGTGAAGAGCGTAAAAAACCCGCCGCGCATACGGTCCCAGTGATCGCCCACAGAAGCGCGTTCACGGTCAGCGATCCGCCGCTCGCAGAACCGGTGCATCCCGGTGGAATAGTAAGTCCCCAAACGAAGTTACTACCGTCCCAAGAGGTAGTCGTATTTTGGCCGCCGGGAGTATCGTCATAAACATACCAATATCCGCCATTGCAGTAGCTACCGGAGTTGGGCGGAACATTACAGGGCGGAAGCGTGTCATACGGTGCACCAACAATCCCGGCTCTGCATGTTGGCGTTTCGTTGCATAACTGCGGCGACGACGTCCATCCGATAAAGAGAGTGATGCCAATGGTGTGTGGCTGCACGTCCCGACCGGGCGGGACATGCGGCGGGCTGGGGTGCGGCGGCTTTTCTCTGAAATCAACAAGGTTCTGATACGGGTCGCAACGAACTGGAGGGCCGCCGCTACCCTCTTGACCCAAGTCAGGATCGTCGCTTGAAACTTGCGAACTTTGGTCATCTTGCGGATTGCCGATGACGTAATAATGAGTCTCCTGCCCGCGATTGACCGGGTCTTTAACGATGAACTCATCAATCCATTCGGTTTCAATCCAACTATCGGAACTAGTATCACCGTCTTTGAAAAATTTCGTGGTATGAGTTTTTATGTGCGTCGAGAAATGCGGCGGCTTCGAATCGCTGCCGGTCTTGTTGTCCATCGAGCAAAAAGTCTCTTGGCCGCGATCTACCGGATCAAGCACCCGCCACATATCGATCCGTTCGACCGACAGGCTGCCGCCACCGTTAGACGATGGTTGCAAATCATCGACATGCACATCGCGATGTGCGTCGCCAGCTTTATTCAAGATCGTAAAGGTGGTTTCCTGTCCGCGATCAACCGGGTCGTGAAAGGTAATCTCGGTGACAACCCTGATCTTGACTTGACCTCCCTGCGGCAGTGTAACGGTTTTCTGGCCCCATTTTCTGTTCTTTTCTGTCGGCATTTTTACATCGACTTTTTGAACCGCCGGTAAGCTTCGATCATTCGTGACTTGATGAGTGTCGTATCAGTCACACCGTCGGCATACATTTCCGCAACCGCATCGGACATAACTTTTTCCAGATTCTTAGCCAGCGGTGTCTTAACGCCTGAAATCGTCCCTACCGCAACGCCAACTGCCGTGACTTGGCGCGGATAGAGCCGGTCAGCCATCGGCTTGAGTGCATCGGGCAGTCCCGATGGCAACTCGCGCTCAAGGAGCCAAGAATGCGAATAAGCCCGCAATCGAAGCGGCATCGAACCGGCCTGCGTGCGAGCGTAGTGCATCGCCGCCAATGCTTCAGCGTCCGACAATTCTTTACCGGTCGCGGCGTGATGCAGCCGCCGCATTGCCTGCACGTCGAGTTCTGTCAGGCAGCGTCGATACTCTGCACCATGAAGCTCCGGCACTATTCGGTCATTGACTGTCATGTCAGCGTAATCGACGTGGCCGTCGTCAAAACCGGCGTAACGCCGCTGCCGCAAGTTATATTAGGGGTAACGGTACCCTGCCATAACATCGGCTGCGCCCCGGTTGGCGGCGTCGCATTGGACTTGCCGGTCGAGAAGTTGGTCGCCAAACCACCGCCCCCGGTGCCAGCCGGGAAGGTGATACTGGCAACGGGATTGGCAACGGAAGGCGCGTTGCCGCTGATAGCCCAGCCGCCTGTCGTGCGGGCAACATTGACACGGGTATAGCTTGTATAGCCGACCTCATTTGTCGCCTGCGTGCCGCCGCCGCCCGGATCGGCAGTGTGCAACGCGATACCGATATTGGTTTGCGGTGCTGATGCGGCATTGTCGGCATAGTTTGCCCATGCCGTAGCATTGAACACCAACTGCATGATCGCGGTTTCGGTAGCATTAGCGATGTAACCGACCATTGTGATTTTTCCTTTTGTGTTAAGCCTGCGTGCGCAGCACTTCCATCACGGTTTGCGTGCTGCGCAAGTGAGTGGGGTTCGAATAGGTTTCGAGAACTTCGGCAACGGCTTGAGTCGCGCGTCCGTGCGCTGTCGGTACGATGGTATTGGCGTAAGTAGCGAGCCTGCTATGGAAATTTGCAACATCGGTTGCATTCAACGAGCCGCCGATGCTCGCCATGAAAAGATTGGCTGCCGATCCTCTGGAAGCATACGGCGGGGTGCCAGTTGGATAGCTCTGATAAATGGTATGAGACGCCAGAACATAAATGCTCCAAGCGGTGAATGTGCCGCCCCAAGTCGTATTTGGCGAAGCAACTAAGCTACCGTTGTAATAACCCTGACTATGGTAGCCATCGCTGCGGTTGGAAACCCAATGCCCCACCGACGTTGTGGTCGCATAAGCGTTAGCGGCAGTAATACCACCACTCCCTGTCCCGTCTTCCTGATTGAGGAACCAAGCAGAATTGGCAGGGAAGCCGGTAAGAACCGATGACTGCCTAGGATAAATCTGAAGTGCTTCTTGGCCGCCGACAGGATTTGCACCCAAATCGGTATAGGCCGTGCCAATGATGCAACCGCCGCCGCTTGTGGCAGCGCTACTGGACGTAACATTGTTGAGCGGCCACGCCGAAATGTGGTTCGACGTGTCTGTAAATATCGTTGGTCCGATTGATGCAGTACCGCTATGGGGCGGCTGGAACGTGCTGTCGATATAGACGCTTTGCGATCCATCGACACCCTGATAACCAATATCGACGGTGAAGGTCGCACCGTGATTAACGCCGTTATAGTACGACGAAACAAGATTGAGTAATGCGGTCGTCGCGTCTTTCGTGGCGAAGATATAAAGCACATCCAGCTTCGGCCAAACGCCATCCGTCACCAGACCGTTAATCAGCGCGATATAAGCGTTTATATGTTTGCTATCGAGACCCGTGGTGCGGTTAAGGAATTGCAACGCTTCCGGAATAGCCGTTAGCTCTTGAACACTACCGACGCCATCGGCACGGCCCCAGAAGGCGGGAGTAGCGGTAGCACCACCAACGCCGTCAGCCTGACCGGCCCAACCGTAGTGCGCAGTAGCGCCACCAACACCATCAGCCAGCCCGACTTGTCCGGGTATTCCAATGGCACCGCCGACACCGTCGGCTCGCGCGGCACTCGGACCGACCTCATACGCTTGGCCGATGCCGTCGGCTCGCGCCATACCGTAAAGAAATGCCCTGCGCGGTTCGCCACTTTGCGATTCAACTCCATAATCCATCAGGCAAACTCAAGCAGGCCCCACAGGTCCCACGTGTTGGCTGCGACATGCTTCATGCCAATCACCGCACCGGGAGTCAGACTTCTGAGTAAGCGACCTTCGGGAAAGTTGATGGTCACGCCCGAACCGGCAATGAAACTGACCCAGCCACCGCTTTGCGTACAGTCGCGAACGTGCATCTCAGTATCGACAACCCACGTCACTGTCGCATCGTTGGGAATGGTAAAAGCACAACCAGTCGCGTTGGTGCAGCGGATGTAAGTATTGGAGTAGGTGATGTCTGGTTGAAACGTCGCTGTCGATACCGTCGCTGTCGGAATCGCGGGAAACAACAGCATGAGTTGCAGCCATTGGCCGCCACTGCCGCCGCCGCCCAAGGCAAACGACGAACCCGACGTGAAACTCTGCAACGCGAAATAAATGCCGCCTTGGTAATAAAGCAGATCGTTGACCGAATAAGCAGTGGTCGGTGCCCAGACACCGCGCCAACGGAAAGCCGAAGTCGGAATTGGAAACGGCCCGTCGGTCGTATGATCGGTATAAAGCACCCACAACGCGCCGTTCGATTCAAAGATTTCGGCAATCGACTTGCCGTGCGCCGACGATATTTCCAGTGTGGAAACGCGCGAGTTCAAATTCCAGAAATTATTGTCGATCTGGACGGCAGAAAGATCGGAGCCTTGACCATAGCCCCATTGCGATAAATCGTCGGTGCGATAGACGATGTTGGCCATTTTAACTGCTGCTCTGCTCTTCCTTCGGTTTGTTGATCGCGTAGAACGTCAATGTGAGCGAATATGAACCTCCGAGTGTCTTGCACGAACCTTGTGCGCCGACAGAGATCACCGGATTGCGATTGGGAATGTATTGCGAGTCAGGCGCGACTTGCGGCGGTGCAAAGTCGGGAAGCTGGAATGGTCTGACGACACCGTCGAAGTTGCCGCTCATGGTCCTGACGCTGCCGACAGGTTGACCATTTCCTCAATTTGAAGTGGAGTCGTGCTTACAAAATACTCGTTGGAAAACGGCTTATTCAGATTTTGAAGTTCAAGGTAATACTGGGTCACCGGATAATAGTACAAGTATGTGGCCGTGCTGCTCTGACCGAAGCCGCCGTAACCATAAACCGTTATCGCGCTCTGCGCCCCTGATCCGGCACTGCTGTTGACTTGCTGCCCTCCGGGCAAAGTCGTGACGTTGCCCTGTCCATCGGTGACAATTGTTGAAGTCGCGCTGTTGGGAGTAGCAACCGGCACTGGCGCAGCCGGTGCGACGTAACCGCTGTATTGCTGTTGCACCATGACCGGTGTGTAGCCATTCGGCACCGGCAACAATAAAACGAACTCCGTCGTGTTACCGCGCAGATCAGTAAACAATGCTGTCACCGTAAACACTGCATTCGCCACGTACTGCGGCGCTCCCGGCGGACGCCCAGTGACCCATCGTTGCGAAATTATGATCTGATTTGCATCGGTAATCGGAAACACCACACCATCGTCGGTGGCATCGCTTGCTCGCGGCGGTGTATAACCAACGTCAATACCGTTGCTTGCACCGCTTGGGATACGCGGCGATGTAGGCGGCGCTAGACCATAGGTCGATCCGGTCATTTCCTGATAGCCGGATTGCATATAGCCCGACAAAGCATAAACCCCGGTACCGGGTACAGTGATCGGAACACCAGCTCCCGGCGACGGTAACGACAACGATGCATATCCCGGCGCGGCTTCGGCGGTCACCTTGGCAATGGCGGCGCTCTTATCGCCATTCATTGTCATGGTGTACGATGTAATCTTTGCATAAGCCGAACCACCGGGAAGTCTGTGATCGTAAATCAGCACGCCAGTCCTACAGTCCATGTCGAGCGCCCGCTCGATGGCGCACTCAAAATTAAGTTTGATAACCCGCGCCCGCATCCGCAGATGCGCTCGACCCGCATTAATTGCGGCACGAATGGTGCGCTTACCGCGATCCAGCGGAAAAAACCAGCGTGACCCGGTATTGATACCAAGCGGAAAATCCAGCACTGGATTAGCGCCTTTGCCGGAACCAAGTGACAGCCACGTCACACCGCCATCGCCGGTAAAGCTGCCCTGACTGATAGCGAATCGCGGCTCCGGCCATGCCGGGCTAGTATCGGCTACCCCATTAAGACCATTCGAATAGACCTGTGTAACGCCAGTATTGGTAGCGACTTGAAATGCATTGGTGCCTGCGGGCGGTGCAATCAGAGGATTGCCAAAAATATCGCGTGGCGAATCTAAGTAAAACTGCGAACGAATGACCGTACCGGCAAACACCTCCGCTCCGGCAACATCGCGCCATGTCGGGAAGTCGGTCGGTATAGTCGGGCCGACCATCGCCCACGTCACCGTGCCGTCGGTGATCTTCTGACCAAGCACCAGTGTCCAAGCCGGCTCAAAGGTGCCGACATGGCCGCCGACCACGGCAACGGCAAAGTATGGACCGCCGATGGCTTCCGGCGTCGATTGCACATAAGTCCCGGCAGGAACAGTGCCCGCCTGAATAAAAAAAGTATACCAACTCTGCACGTTGATAACCGGCAAACCGACATCGGCACCGGGCAGCGTAATGATCTCGGTATCGACGCTGGCAGGTTCGTGAATGTCAATGAACACCGGCTGCAGGTTGGAGTTCAAATTAAATTGCAGCTTCTCATGCCGTGGCCGCTGCACGTCGTATTCAAGCCCAAGCGTAAAATAACAATACCAAAACGCCACTAGCAGTTCTGACCACTGGATGTGCAGCGGAATATTCACCGCCGCTTGAAATCCCGGTAAAAAACTGAAGCCGCTAGTGTCGCTGCCCTGTTGAAATGCTGCCGGTAATGGCGCAGCGATAACGCCGACTTGTTGATAAACTTGATACCTGAGCATGTCCCCGGAGCATGTATAAGTCGTCCAACTGACATCCTCCGACATAGTGTCGCCGTTGCTATGACTCTGAGCCGAGTTTTCCCAGTTGAAATGGTGATTTGTTGCTGTCGCGAACTCAGTGCCAGAAAATGCCGTCGCATAAGCCACAGTGTAGCCGCCGGACAAACCGCTGCCCGGTTTCGGCCAACCCGACACCAGCGAACCGCCGGTCCAGCACGACATATTGCCAGCGGGAATATCAACAAAGCCCGCACCTGACTGTGTCCAGCGCACATCAGTCCGCACTTGCACCGTCTGCAACGGTTGCTGACCAATCTTCCAATCAAATGCCTTGTAGAAATGATCGTGCTCGAAGAACGTCAGCCAGCCGTTCTCAGGAATAAGAATATCGCTGATCGACACATTGAGATCGGGCGCGGTCGCGCCGTGCAGCAATGTCGGTACCCTGTCGAAGTGCCATAGCGCACTGCGGAATTGCAGCACTGTATCCGGGTCCGCCCGCGAGTTCACATTGACCAGAATCGGATCGTATGGATCGTCCTTGAGCAAATCAGCCTGATGCTGTTTTAGCTTGAGCCAAGTCCGCGACCGCGCCGTAAACTTGATTGTGACCGATTCGTCTTGAATGTTGTCCGGCGTCGCGATCATGCGTCCGAAAAAGAATGGCACAATCTGACCGGAGCGAATGTAGCCCATCCATACCCAATATTTGATGCCCGCGCCGACCCAAGGGCGATAAGGATTCTTGATTGTGACGTTGAGTTCGGGAAAGTTGCCTTCCGAATGCGTCATCTCGAAATCAAGCACTTCCTCGTCCATGCGGATGTGCTGCGGTCCGAATGTCGTTTCAGTCGGCTGCACCCACGCGAACGTAACCGGCGGCCACGGTGTGATCGATGGCACCGTCACGGCAGACCGACCTCTTGCAGATCAATGCGCCAATTCCACAGCGATTCCCACTCGGCAAAGTTCTGATCGATGTCCATAACCATCATAATCAGGATCGGGCGATAGTAAGTAATACCGAGTTCATCAACGCGGGTTGAGCCTGAGACTACAGGTCGCGTTGGCGAGCCTGAGATGTAGCTCAACTCGGTGCAGCAATGAACTTCGCAGATCACACCGCGCCAAGCGTTGTCGAGACACGGTGCATTAACATCCCTGCAAGTAACCGTCGAAGCATATTGCTGGAACCAAGGCGGCGTCAGATTAACGAGTCTTCCGTCAACCGTGCGGCGGATATTGCTCGGATCACCGATCTGCTTCAGCGTCTGCGTTAGACCACGTACCGCGTACTTTTGCAGCACAGGATTGTTATGCCCGGACAGCGGGATCAGAGTCAGAAGCGTATTGGTGTTGGCAAAGGCAGGCGGCTGGAACGGCATTTAGGTCCCGGTGTACCAGCTAGGCTTGGTCCCGCCCGAACGGATCGCCCGCTGCGTCGCCACCCGCGAGATGTCCGCTGCCGCCCTGTCAGTTGCAGTTAACCCGCCGATGACCTCGCCGCCTATGTACAACGTAAGCGGTCGCCCCATTGCGGGCAGCGACGAATGCTGCGCTGTTACCGCGCCACCGACCTGATAGCTGCGCAACGGCCAATCGATGCCATCGACTAAGCCGCCGAGTGAAAAGTCCCGCTGTCGCAAGCGTGGCTCAAGATCAACAACGCCGCCTAATGAGAGATGCAGAAGTTGACGCCGCAAATGCGGTTCAAGGTTAACGACGCCGCCTAGCGAGAAATGTGGAAGTCCCGGTGTATCGAAATCAATAAGACCACCATGCAAATAGCCGAGACGGCCCTTCGGCACCTTCATTTCGTTAATTGAGTGCATAACATTGACGCCATAAAATCGCGTCGCCGCTGACCGCATCATAAATTCATCAGGCTCGGCCATGATATGCACACTGTCGCGCCCGCGCGTACCGCCGGTCACGAGTCCGCCGTATTGCATAATGCCGGTCACGAGTCCGCCGCGCTGCATACCGCCGCCGCGTTTTGACATCTGCGCCATCGCGTCCGCGATGTTACTTGCTGCCTCAGAGATTGCCGACACCAACCGACCAAGGGTCGTCTCAACCTGAGCCTCTTGTTCCGCAATTCCCTGTACCGCCCGCTGTATGTCTTGTAGCGAAAACTGCGGCATGTCCTGCCCGCCGCGACCATCACCACCTTGCTGCGGAATGCGAATAGCACCAATCTCATCGGCCTTACGCTGGATTGCGGAGCTTACGTTGTCGAGCGACGACTGCAGCGAACCTGATAAGTTGGGTCCTGCTTGTTTGAGCGACGACGACAGCGAACCGATGGCCTGATCGAGTTGCTTCGATAACGATCCAAGATCAAGCTCCCCGCCCCCCGGTCGGCGGCCCTGCTTCATCGCAAGCAACATGTCCTGAAGGACTCTAAGCTGCGCGTTCTCAAGTCCTATCATTTCTAGCTCGGCCCTAGTCGGCTGTTCAGCCTCCCCTTTTTGCTTCCGTGTGCGTGCCTCCTCCAATTCCTCAAGGGCTTTCCGTAATCCTAACTGCTGTTCTTCCTGTTCCAACGTGACCGCCGGTCCCATCATTTGCAACCGCTGCCGCGCCAGTGGTTCCACAAGACTCAATGGTGTTGTCCCCGGAAGCCCAGCCGCCTTTCCTGCTCTAACTAGGGCGGATTCTTCACCTAACTGCTCACGGGCGCGTCTTTGCTGTGCTTCTATCGGTGCAAACTGTGCCTGAATCCGCGCCTGAGAAAGCCGCAACTGATCGCCAGCTTCTCTCAGCGCATCGTTGAAGGGCGTCAGATCAATCTCGCCAGCCGCTTTCTTAATGGCGTCAACGAAATCGGTCTGCGCGTCCTTAACGCCCTTGGCACCCTCGACAACAGTCTCGGCATATTTGTCCTGCGCAGCTTCAAGCTGCTTCGCCTGTTCTATGCTGGTAGGAACAACACCAGCAGGCGGTACAGGCGGCGCGGTCGGCGGTCCCGGCGCACGTGGCACAGCAAGACCTGCGCCGCCGGTCATTGCGGCAATCACAGTCTCGATATCGACTTTGCGAGCCGCTTGCCGTTCTTCTTGACTGACGAAGCCCGGCTCCCCGATCAGCAGTCTACGTAGTTCACCGAAAGTATTGGTGAGCGTGCCTAGTTGAGTTTCTTGGAAAGTCTGCTGGGTCCGGCGTTGTTCTGCTGGACCGGGAAGTATATCGCGCGCCGTATATTGAGTGCCACGCTCAAGAGCGACCTGCATATGCGCGGCGTCCGAATAACCAAGATTCCGGGCCATGACGTTGGCAGCATCACGCGCAAAGGCGGTAAACTGCGCAAACGACGCGGCACTAAGAACGCCCTTATTTTTATTGATGCTGTCGAATAAACCTTCGACGGCCTTTCGCGATTCCTCCGCGCTGTTACCAGCATTCTGCAAGGCTTCGTTCAGCGTCGTGATGCCAGCAATGGCATCTTCGTCCGAGAGCCGAACTGTTACCCGTCCGGCCTGTTCCTGTTGAATATTGAATTTTTGGATGCCTTCAGTCAGGTTTTCATAAGCCGGCGCTAAATCTTTAGTCTCGACATGCAGCTTCACAGCCTGCTGATTCAGTTCGCCCCAAATCTTTTCAGCTTGAGCGGCACTGCCAGTAAACCCCTGTAGGGCGGTCTGCGCCTGACGGATCGCTTGAGCGTAGTCACCAAACCGCCTAATGCCCTCGATTAGCGCCGTACCCGCAACTACTGCGCCGAATGCGGTAAATCCTTCTGTCGCCAGATACAGAAAACTGCGTACTTCAATAAGCGATACACCCAGTTCTCGCAGCACCGGATGCAGAAGATGCAATGCCTCACGAATCCGAAGACTGCCCGCTTCGTAACTTTTGATATCTTCTTCCGGCAGCGGCGGTAGCTGATCTTCAGGTTTTGGCGCATAAGCGCCCATTCCGAAACGCTGCGCCGTCTTGGAAAATGGCCGCGTTGTTATGGTTGCAAGTTCTTCCCCCGTCGGTCCTGCCGGAGCCTCTGCTAGCGCTCCCGCCTTGGTTGCCGTTGCCGCCTTTTCCGTAGCCTCGCTGAAATCCTTTGCCGCCTTCGTCGCCTCGTCAAAACTATCCGCGACGCGCTTTCCTGCATCCTCGGCAGCCTTGCCGACCTCGCCAAGCGACGAAATAACATCGTCTTGGCCTTCAATGGCGACATTCAGGACGAGATTGTCGGCGT
>Ga0306920_100013318_pt1 | contig 11201 bp, 11 predicted proteins | sample flu12Cox44000170_FD_204666 | JGI IMG/M metagenome (GOLD analysis project Ga0306920, IMG submission 204666) | Lab enrichment of tropical soil microbial communities from Luquillo Experimental Forest, Puerto Rico - flux4day.12C.oxic.44.000.170 (v2)... | ecosystem: Environmental > Terrestrial >...
CGGGGCCTCGGACAACAGACACCCGAGGGGTTTGCACGGTCACTCAAAAACTACCCGACCTTGCCTCGAAAAGTGGCATAACTTTGGGGTACCCGTCAATTTCGTTAAACAATGGCGGGCGCAGCCGACGAAAGTTTAGAAGATACCAATGAATTCTCTTGCCTTCCGGCGACACAGCGCTGAAAGCTTCAAGAAGCCGCGAATAAGGGTGTGCGTCAAGTTTGAACATCTCATCTGTTGCTGTTTGCAGGAAGCGGCCACCGTGGTTGATCTTGAGGCTTAGGATGCCGCGGACCGCGACCTCGTCATCTCGGCGAGCCCTTCTGGATCGGCGTCGCTTGCGAGAAGCTTGCGACGCGCGCGAGGTGGTCGCGGACTCTTCGTACTGTTGAAACGGGGACCTCATCAAACTTCGGATCATCCATGAAGATCAAGTGGTACGTCTTGGGATTTTCCAGCCCGAACTGGACGTAACGCCGACCTAGTTCGCGCAGGCGTTCGACTGGATAGGCAATCGACGTCGCTGGTTTCAGCGCGTCGAGAAACTCCTGACATAGCTCGAATCGCGACGCGTCGCGGCTCTCAAAATAAAGATAGATAGTGCGGGGGCATACTCGATTGCGTCGGCGATGTCGCGCATTGTCAGCGCGTCGAAGTCCTCCTTGAGCATGGTCCGGCGCGCTGCTGCCAGGACTCCCCTGTAAACCCTGCCTTTCCGCGTTCCCGGCGGTCGACTTTGGCATCGCTCAGTATGGCTCGATTGCTTGACAAAATGAACGCTCGATGTAAATTGAACGTAGTTCATTGAACGCTGTTCAGGAGAAGCCATGGAAGGACCGAGCCCCAACGGCAAGTCTCAGCTTGCCGTGCCGATGCCGGTCGTCGAGTACGGCACGCGCCGCATGCTGATCGTGGTCGCGGTCATGCTAGCCTCGCTGCTTGAGACGCTGGACTCGACGATCGTGAACGTCGCGTTGCCAACCATCGAGGGCAACATCGGCGCGTCGATCGACGAAGGCATCTGGATCGTCACCGGCTACATCATCTCCAACGTCGTCGCGATTCCGCTCAATCCGTTTTTGACGAAGATGTTTGGGCGCAAAACGTATTTCGTCGGCTGTATCGCTGGCTTTACCGCCGCGTCGTTTCTCTGCAGCACCGCGCACTCGCTCGGTGCGCTCGTCGCGTTTCGCGTTTTGCAGGGCGCATTCGGCGGAGGCCTGATCGCCACGTCGCAAGTTGTGATGCGCGAAACGTTTCCGCCGGAATCGATCGGCATCAGCTCCGCGCTCTTTGCGATGGCACTCATCCTAGGCCCCGCGTTCGGTCCGGTCGTCGGCGGATATCTCACGGACAATCTCTCGTGGCAGTGGATCTTCACCGTCAACATTCTGCCGGGAACGTTCGCGGCGCTCGTACTGGGCATGATGCTGCGCAATCCCGCGCCGCCTCAACGCTTACGAATCGATTGGACGGGCATCGGATTCCTAGCGCTCGGCTTGGGATCGCTCCAGGTTCTGCTCGATAACGGCGAGCGCAACGGCTGGTTTTCGGACCCGCACATGCAGCTCGCCGGCGGCCTCGCGCTCGCGGGCCTGGCGTTATTCGGCTGGTGGCAGTGGCGGGGCACGAAAAATCCTGCGGTCGATTTGCACGTGATGCGCTTTCGCAGCGTGTCGGCCGGATCGCTGATGGCGCTGGCGTTCGGTGCGCTCGTCTTCGCTCCGGCGATTCTCACGCCGCTCTACTCGTCAATGATTCTCGGCTACACTGCCTTCGATAGCGGGCTGCTCCTGATGCTGCGCGCGGTTCCGGTGGTCGTGCTGACGCCGATCTTCGCAACGATGGCCGCGCGTGGCTTCAACGTGCGATACCTCATCGGCGGCGGTTTCTTGCTCTCAGCCGGCTCACTTCATTGGTTGGCCACATCGATGACATCGAGCACGCCGTTTGGCGCGTTGGGATCGGCGCTCTTCGTCTCGGGAATCGGCCAGTCGATGATCCTCGTGCCATTGATCGTTGGCATTCTCAGTACCACCCCAGCCGAGCTCAACGGCAAAATTTCGCCGATCGTCACGCTTTGCGTCCAACTCGGCGGATCGATTGCCAGCGCGGTTGCCATTGCCATATTCGACCGGCGCACCTCGTTTCACAGTGACATTTTAGGAGCAGCCGTCAATTTGCAACATCTGGGACTTATTGGATTGGCACCGACTAGCGACACGCTGCAACGCATCTCGAATCTCGTCGTGCAACAAGCAAGCACGCTCGGGTTCGCCGATACGATCTTCGTGGTCGCGGTGATGGCCGCGGTCGTCGCGCCGCTCGTGTTCGCGTTTCCGAGAGCGAGGTCAACAACATGAACGAGGCACTTCAGAGTCTCGTCCGCGATCTGTTCGACGCCGGGATTGAGACGCGGCAACGCGCGGTCCTCGCGCTGCTCTACGATCGCGCGCTAACGTCGGGCGTCGGCGAGTCGTGGACACGATTCTATCGCGCGCTCTTCTCGGCGCTGCGCCAGCTATCGTTAAAGGCTTCAGCCCCGACGGGGAAATCGCAATTCGCCATCGAGTCGCTGCTGAGTATCCTTGAGGACGATCTCGGATCAATGCTCTTCGGCGCTGAAGCCACGCAGCGGCTGCGTGCCTCGCTCGAGCGCTCGCTCTACTTCCCGTTGCCGGTCAGGACCGGCGTGGTTCAACTCAACCAGTTACCCTTCGACTCCGCTCAGATACTGTCTTGGAAGTCAAGCATTTAGACCGCCAGCGCCTCCCTTGAAGGTTGCTTCAAGATCGTAAAGGTCAGCACGATAAGTTTCCGCATCACGGCTACGAGGACGACTTTGGCGGGCTTACCCCGTGCCTTGAGGCGCTCAGCAAACGCGCGCAAAATTTGATTGTGACGAATCGCCGCCATCGCCGGCATGTACATGTCACGACGCAGGCTGGCGTTGCCGGTCTTGCAGATCCGTGGTTTGCCGTGCACTGACGCCCCGGATTGCCGTTCGCTGGGCGCCAGGCCGACGTAGGCCGCTGCTGCCTTGCCATCGCACGGCCGGTCCACGGGAAGCTTGGCGATAAATGACAACGCCGTCAATGTCCCCACGCCAGAGACGACCGTTAATGCATCGATTTGCTTGGCAAGACAGCTATGCGCTTTGACCAGCGCCTGGAGCTGCTTGCCCACCATCGCGATCGCCTTCTTCAGTGCTCGTAGCTGCTCAGCGTGAACCTTGCGTAGGTTGCGGCTTACATGGATCTGCGCAATCATCTGCTCGAGACGAACGGCTTCCCCGACCAGGTGCTCGCGGTACCGCAACAGACCGCGCAACTCGCGAATCTCCGTCGGCGGCGGTGCCCACAAGTCCGGCCGGCGCTGTTGGCAAAACTGCGCGGTCATCTGCGCATCTACGGCGTCGGTTTTCGTGCGGCGCAGTTGGCTGCGAGCAAAGAAAACTGTTTGGCTGGGGTTGACCACGCTCACGGCGATTCCAGCATCATAGCGCGCGGTCGCCAGGGCCTCCCAATAGGGCCCCGTCGCCTCCATGCAAGCATGCAGCTTGGTGCAGCGCCGGTTCGTCAACCACTTCTGCACCTGTCGGAAGCCCGCCGGCACGTTGGGGAAGCTTTTCTTTGCGTCTTGCCGGTCCTGGATCAGATAAGCGTGAAAGTCCGCCTTCGAAACGTCGATGCCAAGCACGTCCACCGAGGAGTTCTCCTTCCCAGTGATGTAGCGAACCGCAATCGACCTCATTCATGCGGGTTCAGCTCGAAGGCGACCCACGATACCGTTCGATATGGTTCGCCAGTGAAAGTTGGTGCGAGCGCCAATCTGAGCGACGGGCTCAAGGCCCAAGGGCGACAGCGGCGCTCTGACACCGCGTAGGGGATAGCATTTAAGTCTATCCCCTACCTCATGATATGAGGGTGACATTGAAGGCCTGGATGGAGCGAACCGGTCGCGGGCCTCGTCGCGCTACACGGCGTGCTCTATGGCACTACTTTCGGAGGTATCTCCGCCAGCCACGGTCATGGCACCGTCTTTGCGTTTACCCCGAAATAGTTTGAACGAAATTACGGCTTGACGTCGAACGGCCGACGCGAGTTCTAGCTCGCGAGCTTCAGCTCAAAGTTCGATGCCAATGCATCCGCGTTCTCGGCGACAAAACGTCGCAGTTCGCGCATCGCCGCGGAATCGCTGAGCTTTAGATTGTCGCGCATATCCAGGAAGTGCTCTAAGCTCTCGACCGCAGACGACCAGAGCTCGTCTGCGGGGAGGCCGGCGGCGTGGTGGAATGCAGCAGCCAAGTCTTGCGTCGCACGTCCGGCGGCGAAAGCTGCTAGCCGCGTCGGCGGCCGAGTTCCATCGAGAAGCAGGTCCGAGATGCGATCGCAGAGTCTATCGCAAGCGATTTCGTATTCCAATTTTTGTAACTCCTATGTTCGTTTACGCGCTAGCAGCAGCACGCTGGGCGCCGCCAAGAGCGCGAGGACACCGGTAACCAAGAAAGTGTCCGCGTAAGAGAGTGCCGCAGCTTGCGCAGAGACCGCGGCTGCAAGTTGCTGAGGGCCGGCGTGCTGCAAAAACTGCGCGACCGGCAGCTTCTCGAGCGTGGTTTCGGCCGCGAGCATCGTTTGATGGAACTGCTCGCGCCGGTCGAAGAACGCGACGATCGACGCCGACGAGATCGAGCCGCCCAGCTGGAAGGCCAGCACGATGAACGCGGCTGCTTTGGCCGCGGCTTCCGGCGCGACCGCGCGCATCGTCGCGACGAGCAACGGCGAATAGACACAGGCCGACCCGGTTCCGATCACCAGCAGCGCAGGAATCAGCGTACCGAGATCGCTCTGCGTCGTCACGCTGCGGGCGAGCCAAAGCAATCCGAATCCGGCTACGACCATGCCGCCCCCGATCAGCCAGCGCAGGTCGAAGCGCGGCATGCTCGTGAGACGCGCAACCGGCAACGTTAGCACGAGCACGGGCAGCGCGCGAATGCCGATCATCAGACCGGCGAGCGTGCTCGTGAAGCCCAGATCTTCCACGGTGAACTGCGGCAAGAGCAATAACGCGGGGAAGACGATCGCGGCCAACGCGCCGGCGACTGCGAGCGCGGCCGCGACGGCGGGCTGGCGCAGAATACGCAGATCTACAATCGGCTGCGCGACTCGGAGTTCCCACCAAACGAACGCACTGGTCGCGACTATCGCGAGAAACGTGCAGATTTGAATCGACTGGTCGGAAAACCAGTCATCGTGCTGGCCCTGGTCGAGAACGTATTGCATGCAGCTGACCGCGACGATCAACAACGCGATACCGGGCACGTCGACACGCGCTGGCTGCGGCCGCGTGTTGTCGCGCATATAGAGCCATAGCAACACAATGGCGACGATGCCGGGAACGACGTTGACGTCGAAAACCCATGGCCACGAAAAATTATCGACGAGGATTCCGCCGAGCGTCGGGCCGACCGATGGGCCGAGGATCGTCGCGATCGCGAAGATCGATTGGCTCAGCCCAAGCTGTTCTTGTGGAAAGGTGTCGCGCATCACGACCTGCGCGACAGCTAGCAATCCGCCGCCGAACGCGCCTTGGAGGATGCGAAAGAAAATCAGCGCGCCGAGCGACGTCGCCATACCGCATAGCACCGACGCGAGCGTGAAGCCGGCGATTGAGACGAGGAAATAATTTTTTCGTCCGAAGCGCAGTTGCAGCCATGGCGTCATCGGAATTACAACGACGTTGGCGATTACGTAGCCGGTCAGCACCCACGTCCCCTCGTCGACGGTCGCGCCAAGATTGCCTTGAATCGTCGGCAGCGCGATGTTGACTATCGTAAGGTCGATCGTTTGCAGCAGCGCAGCAAGCATGACGCCGGCCACCACCAAGTAGCGGCGCGCGCCGTATTCGACGAGCGACGGAGGTTGGACGGGCGCTGGAACCGCCGCGACGGGCGGTCGAGGGCGGGCGGGAATAACGCCGGTGCGGACGATCCGCTCGGCAACCGACATGCGTAACTCCGTTTTTTATAGGGAAAAGGGCTTGCGTTCAGGGTATCGCTTATGCGATGCTATGACTAGAGCCTGAGTTATCCTAGTACTAGCACAGTCACCCTTCGACTCCGCTCAGGGTGACAGAGCCGAGAGCGCCCTTCGACGGCGTCGCCGCGCGACGCGCTCAGGTGACAAGGCGGGCGCGCTAAGGGTAGCAAGGGTACTCACACTGCGATCGATTGGAAAACATAAGAATGATGAACGCGAGCAATAACGGGCGGCGGAGTGAGCTGAGCGATTTTCTGCGGACGCGCCGCGCCAAGATCGTCCCTTCCGACGTCGGGCTGGCCGACGGGGCGCGCCGCCGTACGCCGGGCTTGCGCCGCGAGGAGGTCGCGCTGCTCGCCAACATCGGCACGACCTGGTACACCCGCCTCGAGCAGGGCCTGCCGATCAACGTTTCCGCTGACGTGCTCGCTGCGATCTCGCGCGCGCTGCGCCTGACGACGGAGGAACGCCGCCATCTCTATCTGCTCGCCGGTCTTCCTTTAACGGTGGTTCCGCATGAGGAGGAGCGTGTCAGCCCGCTGGTCGTGCGCGTGCTCGACGCGCTCGAGCCGGCGCCGGCCTACGTGCGCGGGCGCCGTTGGGACGTGCTCGCGTATAATCGCAGCGCCGACGCGCTCGCCGATTTCTCAAGCCAAACCGGTCTCGGCCGGAACATCGTCTGGCGGCTTTTCCGTGACGAAGAGTCGCAGTGCCGCTATGGTGATTTGCAGTGCATAATGCGCCGTTGCGTTGCGAACTTTCGCACGGTTGCCGCAAAATATCCGGACGATCCGGCGTTCACCGAGCTCATCGAGGATCTGCGCGCCAACTCGCCCGAGTTCAGACAACTCTGGGCCGAACACGATGTGCTCGGCTCTACCGAGGGCCTCAAGCACTTCAAACATCCCGAGTTAGGCGAGTTCATTTTGGATTACACCGGCTTCGAGATCCCCGGGGACGGCGATATGCGCATGGTGGTCATGACGGCGGCGCCAGGTTCGGAAACCGAACGAAAACTGCAGATGCTTGCGCCTTCGTCATCCTTCGACTCCGCTCAGGATGACACCAGGAGCAAGGTTCAGGATGACACTGGGAGCAAGGTTCAGGATGACGCTAGGAGCAAGGTTCAAGATGACACTAGGAGCAAGGCCCGGCGCGACGGAGTGACGGTCAAAACGTAAGCGGTCGAGCGTGGAATATTCATGAGCGGTCGCGCGCGGCATATTTGTAAGCGGCTGAGCGTGGCACGTAAGCGGTCGAGCGAGGCATAACGGATGATCGCGAGTAGAGCGAGGCTGCAGCCGTTTGCGCTCGAGCGCTTCTTTGCGCAGTACGAGTTCACCACGCGCTATCTTCTTTGTCCGAGCGATCCCGAGCCGTTGTCGGTGAGCGAGCTGCTCGCGCTCGAGCCGGGAGCAGATAAGGATTTCGCGCACCTCTCCCTCGGCTACGTCGACTCGCGCGGCGGCCCCGAGTTGCGTCGCGCGATCGCCGCGCTTTACCAACAAACCGGCGAAGATCACATTCTCGTGCACAGCGGTACGGAAGAACCGATCTTCACGTTAATGAACGCGCTGCTCGAGCCGGGCGATCACATCATCGTCCAATTCCCCGCGTATCAATCGCAGTATTCGATTGCCGAAAGCATCGGAGCGCACGTTACGCGCTGGAATTCCGACCTCGATCGCAACGGAGGGCCCGACGTCGACGAGCTGCCGCGACTCATTCGTCCCGAAACGCGCGCGATCGTGATCACGACGCCGAGCAACCCCACGGGTTACGGCTTCGATCGCGACCAGCTCGAGAGCGTCGTCGAGCTCGCGCGCAAACGCGGGCTGTGGTTCATCGTTGACGAGGTCTATCGTGGGACCGAACGCGAGGCGGAGCGGCTCCCGGCCGTCTGCGATCTCTACGAACATGGCGTCTCGCTCGGGGGTTTGGCAAAGGCTTACGGTCTCGCGGGACTGCGCATCGGCTGGATCGCTTCGCAGAACGAACGGTTGCTTGAGCGCGCCGCGACGGTTAAGGATTACCTGACGATCTGTAATTCCGCGCCGAGTGAATTTCTTGCGGCACTCGCATTGCGGCACAGCGAACTGCTGACCGGACGCGTGCGCCGCATCACCGCCGAAAATCTCGATAAGCTGGACGAGTTCTTTGCGCGGCGCTCCGATCTATTTCAGTGGACCCGGCCTCGCGCCGGAACCACTGCATTTCCGCGCTATCTCGCCGGCAGCAGCGAAGCGTTCTGCCGTCGCGCGGTGGAAGAAGCGGGCGTACTGCTCTTGCCCAGCCGAGTCTTCGACGCGGGCGATGCGCATATGCGCGTCGGCTACGGCCGCACGAACCTCGCCGAAGCGCTCGCCGCACTCGATTCATTTATATTTCAGGTAGCGCAGCGTTAGATTCGCGTGGGTGTTGTCGAAGTTAAACGTTAAGTTACGCTGTAGTTAGCAGTCGGTTAAAGCGCATATTAACCAACGATTTCTGGGGTATTCTGGAAGCATGATGTTTTCTAAACTTATGCGCGCCGCACTTATCGCGGGTATTGTTTCTTCAGTTCCGATGACCAGCTCCGCGCAGGCCTTCGTCGGCATCGGCATTACGATCGCTCCTCCGGTGATTCCGGTCTACGTTCAGCCTGTTGCACCGGCACCGAATTACATCTGGGAGCCGGGATACTGGGCCTGGGGGCCCGGTGGCTACTATTGGGTGCCTGGAACCTGGGTTTTAGCGCCAGCAATCGGACTGGTCTGGACGCCCGGTTACTGGGGTTGGAACTCGGGAGCGTATTACTGGAACCCCGGCTATTGGGGAGCTACGGTCGGATTCTACGGCGGCATTAACTACGGCTTTGGATACTACGGCACCGGATACGTCGGTGGCGGCTGGTACGGCAACGTCTATCGTTACAATACCGCGGTGACCAACGTGAACCGAACCGTGATCCACAACGTCTACATCGACAGAACGGTGGTCGTCAACGACTACGACCGCGATCGCACCGGCTATAACGGCGGGCATGGCGGCGTTCACGCGAGAGCAACGGAAGGTCAAATCGTGGCGCGTCAGCACGGGCAGGCACCGACTGAAGAGCAGCGCTATCACGAAGAGATGTCCGGACAGGACCGCCATCATCTAGCGACAGTCAACGACGGACATCCGCGCACGGGCGCAGTCGAACATCCCTACAGTGAGACGCACCGGCCGCAGCACTTCGCACCGGTAACGGACGCTGACCGGCAAGAGGCACAGCGGCACGTCGCACACCCGCAAGGGCAAGAACCTCCTCGCTAATCCTGTCCTAACGGCGGCGCGCTAGATCCAGGCCGGTTCAACGGTCCGCGCGCCGCCGGCGGTTCCCGTGTTGCGGGTCGTCTTCGGTTCGATGAGCACAAGCTTCGCGCCATCTCGCGCAACGGGCTTGTGCTCAACGCCGTGCGGAACGATCAAGAGCTCTCCCGGGCCGAAGCGCTCGACGCGCTCGGTGTCGGCATCGTCGCGGTAGTGCATGTCGATCGTGCCGTCAACCACCAGGAAGAGCTCGTCTTCAACCTTGTGATGGTGCCAGATGAACTCGCCGTGGAGCTTGACGACCTTCACGTGCAAGTCGTTGAGCTCGCCGACGATTTTCGGTTTCCACGCCTCATCGAAGAGCGCGAACTTCTCAGCTAACGATACTTTTTGCAACTTCATCGTACGTTCGCACTTCGAACTGAGCGGCGTTGTCATCCTTTCCTTCGACTCGCGGAGTTTATCCTGAGCGAAGTCGAAGGGCTGGCTCGGGACAGGCTCTCGGCTCAGGACGACACTGGGCGGGGGCCGGCGCATCGCTGTTCTGCGAGGTTGGGTTCTGGTTGCACGTCATGCAGAACCCAGAACAAAAAGTTGCGTTGATCACCGGGGTCTCCAGCGGGATCGGGCGGACGACGGCGGAGTTGCTGGCTAGCCGCGGTTGGCGGACATTCGGCACGATGCGCAAGCCCGCGGCTGCACCGAAGGGAGTCGAAGTCGTAGCCCTGGACGTGCGCGACGAATCGTCGGGAGCGGCGTGCGTGAAGGCCGTGCTTGACGCCGCAGGGCGCATCGACGCGCTCGTCAACAACGCCGGCGTCGCGTTGTACGGCGCCGCCGAAGAGACGAGCATCGATGAAGTCGAGTCGCTTTTCGATACAAATGTATTCGGCGTGATGCGCATGACGCGCGCGGTGCTGCCGGCGATGCGCGCGCAGCGCTCGGGGCGGATCGTTACGATCGGATCGGTGGCCGGCTTCGTGCCGATTCCGTTCGAAGCTGCGTACGCTGCGGCGAAGCACGCGCTCGAAGGTTGGATGGAGACGCTTTCGTATGAAGTCGAGCGTTTCGGCATTGCGGCGATCTTGATCGAGCCGGCATTTATTCGCACGAACATCGATCGGAACGTCGTCCGTGCGCAGGCGGCTATTCCGGACTACAACGAAGATCGGCGGCGCGCCGAGGCGGGACTAGCGCGCAGTGTCGCGCAAGGCGAAGCGCCGAGTGTCGTTGCGGAAACGGTGTGGCGGGCGGTGACCGATCCGCGACCACGGTTCCGCTATCTTGCCGGTCGTCAGGCGCGCAGAGTGCGTGCACTGCGCACGATAATGCCGGCGAGACTCTTCGCAATGGGATTGCGGCGGAGTTTGAGTTAACGGCGTGATTGGCTTAGTCATCCTTCGACTACGCTCAGGATGACACTGGGAGTGGGCTTCGACTACGCTCAGCCTGACAGACGTCACTGCGACAACTCAATGCGGTGGTGGGCGACGCGGCGGTCGGGGCGTGCGATCGCCTCGTACAGGGCGCCGATCGAAACGATGATCGCCATTACCAGCAGCGTTATCCAGCCGTAGTTGAAGACGGCGCGGCCGCTGCTTAACGCGCTCGGCCACACGATGTTGAGCAGCATCAAGAAGAGATAGGCGGCGCCGGCGAGCGTGATCGGGACGCCCCAGCGTCCGAGCGTGAACGTGCCGCTCGGTTTCCAGCCGCGCCGGCGCGCAATCAGTGCTCCGAAGACCGTGAGAAAGAACGCGAGATAGATACCCGACGTTGCAAACGAGACGAGCGCGTAGAGCGCGTTGACGTTGGCCGGATAGTCGAACCAGAGAATATGCACGGGTTTGCTCGGATTGATCAACACCA
>Ga0306920_100013319_pt1 | contig 11201 bp, 14 predicted proteins | sample flu12Cox44000170_FD_204666 | JGI IMG/M metagenome (GOLD analysis project Ga0306920, IMG submission 204666) | Lab enrichment of tropical soil microbial communities from Luquillo Experimental Forest, Puerto Rico - flux4day.12C.oxic.44.000.170 (v2)... | ecosystem: Environmental > Terrestrial >...
AAGCGCTGATGCGTCTCCTATTCGCAAAGCCCTGGACCCGTATCGATTTCCCCCTATTGCTATCGCGGAGAGCTTTCAGATGCACCTTCCGACGATCGCCCACATCTCGCCGATCGTCTCGCCGATCGTGTCGCTCATTGCGGGCGTTTTGATCCTGATCATGCCGCGATTCCTCAACTTCATCGTAGCGGCGTTCTTGATTCTCAACGGCCTGCTGGGTCTGGGATTGCTGAAGTGGCTGCACCTTTAGTAACGGCAGAACGCCACCAAACCGAAAGGCTTAGCGGGCCTTAAGCGTTGACGCGGCTCGGATCGCCGGACAACACTTAAACCATCATGAGCCGGGGTTTAGGCCGTCTCGAACGGGCCATTGCGGCGACGATTGAACGCCAGCGGCAGGCGCACAGAGAGGTGCGCGTCACGGTCGGCGACATCGTGTGGGTCGCTTACCCGCATCGCTGGGTTAAGGGCGACTTCGTCGATCCCAATCCACCACCCCGCGCCCATCTTGTCGCCGCGCATCGCGCTATGCATTCCTTCGTTCGCAAGCATCCCGAGTTCGGCTTGATAGGCGGCAAGGGCGGTTGGCCGCTCGAACTCGTGTCGGTGTCGGCGGCGAGGAGGTGGGCCAGTCTCTGGCGTGAGGATGATCCCGTCGATCGTCAAGGCTCGACGGCCAGACGGAATCGAAAACGACGGGCTTAACGCGGCGAGCGGGGGGTGCTTGCTGCGCCGATGGTAGCGGCCGTGACCGATCAACCAGCCTTCTTCTCGATGGCCCAACTGAGCGCGTCGCGTAAGGCGACCGTGGCATCGCGGCCGATCCGATCGTACAGCTCCAGCGCGGCCAGCTTGGGGTAATCACGGATTTGCTTGAGCGTGATGTAACTGCCGAATGGCGGCGCGGCGGGCGGGGCCGGTACCGCCACCGGCTTACTGGAATTGGCCACCTTGGCCGCCAGCCATTTGCGGTGACGCTCGGTCACCGTCATCGGCCGGTCCCCGATAGGATGACGACCCATCTGGCACCTCCCAATTTCGTTGACACGAAATGGTACATGAGACGCGGGACTTGCGCATCACGCTTTAGGGCCATTGATTTGCTTGAGCTGGGTTTTTCAGGGCGTCCTGCGATCTCGTGCCGGCGCATGAGGCTTGCCCGCCTGCTGTATCGCCAACGGAACAAGGCAACGATATGAGCGAAACCGATATCTGCTTTCGGCGCGGGTGGTTGGCAGGGTGCTAACGGGGCCTGCCTTTTCAACAAACGCGCGATCTGTTGGGGAAACACGCTCGGCCAAAGGTTGCTTCCGGCCCGGATGCGTCCATTATTGGGTGAGTTGGTGCATTGGTGTGTTGGTGTACGCATCAATGCACCAATTGGTTTTCGACGGCGAGCGGGGGGCGATGCTCACAGTTGCAGGCGGGATCATTCTGGCTGTGCTGTTCTTTGTGTTTTTGCCGTTAATCTTACGACTAGTCTGGCTCGCAGTCGGAGCGCTATTCTGTATCGCTATCGTCGGCCTTGTCGGGTACGGAATTGTGTCCGTTGCCGCGAACTTGACTCTGCATACGCGCTCACGCTCGGCGGCATATTGTCCATCTTCGCGGGCGTTTTCCTGAGTTTGCGGGCCAGAGTGGCACCAGCTAGATCGGATTCGCTAATCTTACGACTAGTCATGTTCGCTGTCGGCGTCGTTGCGCTCGCGGCTTCCGTGGAGCCATCGTCCACGGTTGGGGCGGTCGCTATCCTCATAGTCCTCATAGGCGCTTGGCTGATTTGTCACCTCGCGTTTGAAGAAAGTGGATAGGCCAGCTAGGCCGACTTCCACTCGGGGTAATCGAGCCGCCGATTGAAATCGCTTCCCGTCTCGCAGCTTGATCGAGCTTGGCGATCAGGCGTTCGGCTTGGCGGCATCGGATGCGCCGAAGCCTTCGAGGTAGCCTTGCTGTTGCTGGGCATTGCCATCGGTTGGGTCATCGGTGGATTCCGAAAGGGCAAATCTCAAGCTGCGTAAGCTCTTTGGCGGACGTTAACGTCCGATAGGGGAAACTGTCGGCTCTAGTGGGGGGCCTGGGTTGTAGGCCTTATGATTTACGACCCAGCACCGTCCCCGCTAATGTCGGAAATCGTGGGTATGAGTGTGGTTTTGGGATTGCTAGGCTGGGGAATGCGGCGCGGGCTTGCGCGATAAGGGCGGCTTTTAGGTTTGTACGTTTTTTTGTGCGTTGAAATGAAAATCAGAGCTAAGCTATTGAATATATTGATATGTGCTCTGAGCGGTGGTCTTATCTCGCGCAGAAGGAGACGGCGGTTTATGCGGGGAGCGTTCGGCGCCCCGGTCTCAAGGCCGCGCCGAAGCCCTTGGACGAGTAGCAGCAGGACGTCGCTTCCGGGCAGGGGGCTGTCGCCGCGCCCGCCGTACCATTGTGACGTCGCGGCCAAAGATGTTCGATGGTCTGGACGACGGCCTCGGAACGCAGCGTGCCGCGCGGGTCGAGTATCAATGCCTTGCCGCTCTCGGCGGCGCTTTCCCAATATCGACGAACGCCACGACGGCCTTCATGCAGGATAGTCTTGGTACAAACTCAATGGCTTCGAGCCGGCAATAAGCCAGGGCGAAGGTGCGCCATGTGGAGATGCGGTTTATTCGGTGCAGTGGTGCTGATGGCGGCCGCTTGTTCTCCGGCAGAAGAGACAACCGGCTCAGTCAACGAATGCATTGCTCTGAATTTCCCCTCCTACAACCCGAAAGCAATGGATCAGTGCGTGGCAGCCTGCAAGAAGTGCCAGAACGGTGTCACCACAACCTGCACGACATCCTGCACCTTGAAAGGCGCGCATTAATGCGAACCTTTCCCCAGGTGGGCTAAGCAGGGAGCCGATGTGCTTGCCCGGAACTAGGGCGTGCAGACAGCGGTGGCCAGCTTCGGCTTGCCGGTTCGTCCAAACGCCACTATACGTTCGCCCGGTTCGGGCCAGCGGGATCATTCCCAAGGCTGCCCGGAGCAAGTGAATTTCCGGCTTCAATGCATTGATTTTGCTGGGAATTTTGCTCCCTTCGTCTATCGGTCAGGACGCCACCCTTTCACGGTGGAGAGAGCGGTTCGATTCCGCTAGGGAGCGCCACCCCTAGCATCCCCCACTGAAATCATTTTGGTTTTTGCCCCAAATCGTCCCACCCGCAGAAAAGTGGGACAATTTTCGTTAGCGTTTTGAGCCGAACGGGGGCTTGTAGGGTGTTTTTGGGATCACTGCTGTGCGTGCCTCGCACTCACCAGCTTGCCCGTGTCCCAATCCCGACAGACCGTGCCCTTTGCCGGATACGTGCAGACCGATCTTCCTAGAAGCGCATTGATCTGCGCCTCCTGCTCATCGCTCAGGAGGCCAAAGAACCTATTGAGTGGCTGTGCGGCGCTCCGAAGCTGAGGCCGGAGCAGCGTGCACCTAGGTCGTCATTCGCGACCGAACGAGCCGCCGACGCCATGGGGTTTATCCACCAATGGTGAGGATGCCGCCTACCATGGTGGTGGCCGCGGTGCCAACCTTCGCCGATGTGCCGGCCGCCGATGGGAACCCCGTTATGGAACCCGCCGCTGCCATGGCCGCCGATGAGAACGCCGTTATGGAACCCACCGCCGTCATGGAAGCCATCGCGGCCGCCATGGAAGCCGCCACGGCCGCCATGGAAGCTACCGCCGCCACCATGGCCGCCGCCGCCCCCACCGCCCCTGGCATATGCCGCGGCCGACAGAACCATAGCGCAACCCAGCACGGCAGCACATGCGGTGAATTTCGATATGAGATTGAGGTTCAACATGGATGTCGTAATAGCACCCACCCTGACGCCTATTCCATAACGTTCGTTCGGCAGCGCCTCTTCTTCACCTCGATCCAGTGCTTCGGATGGTCCGGCAGGTAGAGCCGGACGCTGGTTCGTCCCAGTCCTGTCTGCCCCTCGGCGGCCGTGCGTCAAGCCACGCCTTCGGTGAGCAGGAGGTTAATCGTCCTTTGCTACAACCGGCGGCATCGGCCAGGTGGAGGCAATCCGATCGAGCGAGCCCGGGAAGGTCAGTGAGTTCTGAGCAACCTCGAGCGTTGTCCCGGTCTTGCCGGATGAGACGCCCCCGAACTTGCCCCCATTTGCGTATTGCTGCGCGATATCGAATGCGGTGCCGGTCTTCGCAAGATCACAGCGAGCGATCACCCGCGACAGCGGCCGAGATCACGGCAGGAAGGGTAAGGAACGTCACGAACGCGAGGGCGGCGGCTTTCATTGTCCGTACTCCTGTTTGTAAATGGCCTTGGGCATTGCGTCGTCATCAAGCCGGAGCGACGCCGTTGATCATGATCCTAGCTCCACTTTCCGCTGTGACGAGCGTCACGATAGCTGCGCGATCGTTTCGCTGCCGGCCGTATCGGGGTGGCAGATCGAGGCACTGGATTGACTTCACGAACCCAAGCGTCCTGTGGCGGACCGGTCGATGAATTGATCTACGCGCCACCGTCAGGGCTCTCAGCCTGACTTGTCCGATGATCCTGCATATCGCGGCTGAGAAAATAGTTGAGGGCCGTCCGAATAATGGCAACCGCGGCTAGCTTGCCAATTGCATCCCATGTCGGGGCCACAGCGGTAGACAGAATGTCTGCGCCGAGTTGAAACTCCAGTGCGATGGCCAGAAATCGCGCCAAGGTAAGCCGCACGTCCGCGAATGTTAGGACCGCTGGCGGAAAACCGGCAACAAAGCGCCCCGCCGCAAGCAACATGCCTAGACCGATTACAAGCGCACCAATCGTTTCGACCGCGAGCTTAAGCCAGAGCACGAGATTGCCGATGATCTCTTCCGCGCCGACTTCTGATGGAGAAGGGATCATTTACTCGGTCCGAGCATGACTGCCACCATCCTCAACATAGGCCGGAACTCAAATAAAAACGCCGGTCGCGCTATTGTAGCGGACGGCCATTCGTTGCGTACAGCCTGGCGAAACGCACGATACCGGCTTTGTCCACCTCAAAGCGGTGAGCAAGCAGGATCCAGTCAATTGTCTCATTGAAACAGCCCAACCACCAACGAGACTTTCGCCGCCACTGGGACATGGTTGCTGACATGTCATTGCACCCTGGGACAATTGCAGCCTTAGATGATACGGCGCCTAATGCAGCATCCCACCTGATCAGCGCAAACGGCTCCGGTCTTGTCCTCCCACACTCCCCGGGGGCCGTTTGCGTCTCGGCCGGCCGCGGCCGTTGCCGAGCAAGTTTACCTCGTGGATGACGACGCCTCGCTGTTCGTCATCTGCAAATGCCAGGGAAGGAGTACAGCAATGTTGCGTAATGCTATCGTAGGTCTCGCGGCCGCCCTCCTGGTGGGCATGGCCTTTATTCCCGACGACGCGTTCGCCTACCGTGGCGGCGGCGTTCGTGCTGGCGGAGGGGTTCGCGCGGCAGGTGTCCGGGGCGGTGCTGTTGGCGTTGCGGGCCGCGGCGTAGCCTATCGAGGGACGGCCTATCGAGGGGCCGCGTATCGCGGGGCAGCCTATCGCGGGGTTGCCTATCGTGGCGGGTATTATCCTTATCGCAGAGCGGCGGTTGGTGCGGCAGCAGTAGGAGCCGCGGCAGCCGGTGCCGCCGCTTACGGCTACTATAACAACAGCTACGGCTACTACGGTGGTTACGGTAACGGCTGCTACCAAGATGCCTACGGCAATTGGGTCTGCCGGCAATATTAGCGTGGATCGCGGCGTGCCGGCGCCGGCAAGACCAAGCGCCGCGCCCGCAGGCAAATTGAGTTCGCAATCGTCCGGCGGCACGAGGTCCAGCCGATTGGGCCGCCGGCGACTGCCAAGGCGTTCGCAATGAGTCGTGCCTTCATACTGCGCATCGTTCTCGCTGCGTTCGATTCGCACAATCATCGCGTCAGCGCTGCTCACTCTTGTTCGTCTCATCGTGAAATTCTTCGAGCATTGGTCGCAGCGAGGGAGATTGCGAGCCGCGCATGATAGAAGCTCAATGAACAAGCGCTCGGCGCTGCGAAAATTTAGTTTGCGCCGGTGCCAGTTCACCGTGCGCATTTTTGTACGTTCGCCGAGCAATAAACCGCCAACGACCCCGGCGTGATGCATTTAGCGGAGCAACGGCGGGCATCGTCGGGTTCGGGCAATTTGAGAGGAGCGACCAACGATGAGCGAGAACAAAAAGGATAAAGCGGAGCGAACCGAGGCCCAAATATTGCGGGATTTTTTTCAAGGAATGAAAGGTCGCCAGCCGGCGTCTGACCAGGAACTGAATGAATGGCTCGCCTCATCCGAGGGCAAAGAGGCGACAATGTTCGAGCCCACGTCACTTTCGCGGTGGGGCGAGACTGGACGCTCGTAGCGCTCGTAAGAATGAAATGGCGCCGAAGGGTGTCTCGAGTGCAGTTTCGTGAGCACGCGCCGACGGCGGCCGCCCATCGGGCTGATCGCCGTCCCGTCTTTTCAAATTCCCGCTTTTTCGCGGCCGCTCGCTTTCAGAATTTACCGATTTGTGACGATCTAACCTATTGATATCAAAGTAAATACCGGCGTCGCCTGCGGTTCCAAGCGAGTGTGCAGTGACATCAACGCTTTCTAAAGTCCCGATGCGCTAGGTGTGGAGGCATCGGAGGATGGTATGGCTCTTGCCAAGACCAAGAAACGCGACGTTCGCAAGCTTCTCGGGCAATCCGCCTGGATCACAATGGAAGGCGGCTTTGCCGTGCGCCAGTGCGTGGTGCAGGACATCTCAAGCACGGGCGCGAAAATCAGTCTCGATGATGCAGCCTCGCTCCCGGGCAGGTTGCGGCTTGCCTTCGCGCGCGACGCGCGCACCGGGCACAAATGTCACGTGGTCTGGCGTCGCGGAAAAATCGCGGGCGTCAAATTCGTCCGCTGAGCATGATCCGGAAAAGTGGGCACCGGGTTTCCTTCGCGACAAACGCGTAACGCGTCTGCGCGGAGATCACGCTCAAACAATAAACCAGAGCGCGACGGCGATTCGACATGAGCTATCGCACTCTGAGGTGCAGACGCACTCTTACGACATCGGTTTTGCAACGAACTCGGCAAATCCTTTGCGATTGCCGAGCTCTTTCAGCCAGCGTTCCAGATGCGGCTGTTTCGGTCGCGTGATGCCCTCGACGCCGAGCCAGCGCCGCGCATAGGCGCCGATCGCGATGTCGGCGATCGTGAAATCATCGCCTTCGATGTAACGCCGCGTCGAAAGATGATGGTCGGCGATCCGCCAGACCAAAGCTTCGGCATCCGCGTCTTTCTGAATCGCGACCATGTCGCGTTTCTCCGGTGGCGTGCGCACCAGTGCCCAGAATACCGGGCGGTCGACCGGCTGCACGGTCGACAGAGTCCAATCGAGCCAACGGTCGACCGCGGCACGCCGCTTGGGTTCTTGCGGATAGATCGGCGTTCCCTTGCCATAAGCCATGCAGAGATAGCGCATGATCGAATTGGATTCCCACAGCGCGTAATCGCCGTCGACCATCGTCGGCACTCGTGCGTTGGGATTTATCGCCAGATATTCCGGCTCGTAGTTTCTCCCGTACTCCATGCCGGCATCGATCCGCTGGTAGGCAAGATCGAGCTCGGCAAGACACCACAAGACTTTCTGCACGTTGACCGAGTTGGTGCGGCCCCAGATGGTCAGTGCCGTTTTGGTCGTCACGGCGCAGGTCCTACCAGTGGCCGGTGTTTGGCATCGAGGCCCAGGGCTCGGCCGGCGGCTTCGGCTCGCCCTTCTGCAACAGCTCGATCGAGTGCAGGTCGGGCGAGCGCACAAAGGCCATGTTGCCGTCGCGCGGTGGACGATTGATGGTGACGCCCATCTTCATCAGCTTGTCGCAGGTGGCATAGATGTCGTCGACCTCGTAGGCGAGGTGGCCGAAATGGCGGTCCTCACCGTATTTTTCCTCGTCCCAGTTGTAGGTGAGCTCGACCAGCGGGGCGCCGCGGGTTTTCGGCAAACTCTTGAGCAACTCGACGTCCTCCGGCGCGCACAGAAACACCAGCGTGAACCGGCCCTTCTCGTTGTCGACGCGGCGAACCTCCTTCAGCCCGAGCGCGTCCTGGTAAAATTTCAGCGCAGTATCGAGATTGCGCACGCGCAGCATGGTGTGGAGATAACGCATGTTTCCTTCTCCCTTGACGCTCTTGTTATTTCAAAGCGGTTCATAGCAGAAGACGGCGGCCAGCGGCAGGGGCGTTTTGCCGAGCGTGGAGCGAACGCGGCGCTACGGGGCACCTCGGGTGCCGCGTCAAGTGGCGGAGACAATGTGCCCCGCAAACCACAGGCGCTCCGAATTGTTCAAGGTTTTGTGACCGGTCGATTGCTGGCAAATTGACGAATCAACTAGACCGCACAGCGGGGCTGGGGAGGCGGAGAGTAGCATGAGAGTCGCTTCCTTGGAGAGTGTACTGGCGGTGGCTACGCTGGTATTGGCCATCGTCGTCATGCTGTGGGGAATCAAGATTTTCTACGGCGTGTGAACAGGCAGGAGCTCGGGTCGAAACAAGGATCTCAGGTCAAGAGGACTTTCGACACAAGCCCTTCCGCGGCGGCGGAAGGACTGCTGTTCAAATCAAAGGCAATCTGTGCGCTCATCAATTCTTGCTAATTGATCTCTTCCACTGAAAATCAGATGCGATCGCCTCAAAGCACGCCGCGAGGTCGGCTGCGCAACATCTCGCCGTTTGCAACAGGCGTTGCAGAAAAGAGTCAGTCGTGCGGCGATAGAAACCAAAACGCTCGAAAGTCGTTGACGACGAATCCAACGCGGCTCAAAAGAGCGGCAGTCATCACCAGTAAGAATTGAGTTCGATTTTTTTGGCTTTCGCGGAAAGATATGCGGGGCCGCAGAAAGCATTTAGTCCAGCGCCTTCGATGCATTTCAGCTTCTATCTGATGATCGCTGCGCTCGTCATTCTGGGCGTCGAGGTGGCTTATGCGCTTTACCAATTGGCCAATTTCTTCCTGTGATCGCGCGTGCAAATCCTGACGAGCCCATTCTGAACTGCGGATCACCCTATTCCCACATGCGCGACGGCTAGCGCGCCGTCGGCTCGCGCTTCTTGCGCGCGCCTTTGTGAAAGCACGCAATGCCGACAAAGCCGGCCAATCCGATTACGTCGAGCAGAGCATCAAGCCAGGGTGGCACGATCACCTCCGATTGGTGAGTTCAAAGGAGCGGTTCGATTCCGCGTGAGAAGGTGACAATAGCTAAATCGCGCATGTCGAGAGTACGGTCGTCGCCGACGGCCAAAAGACCCCGCCGACATCGCAAGATATCGACGGGGCCTTTGCTTCTTGCCTCTCCAAACACGCAGCAAACGTCGGGCATACGCGATTGTTCCGTGCAACCGAAAACTTTTGCGCCCCTGGTTGCATGGTCGGAACCGCAACCATCAGCGCGGCCAAACGTTATTTTCCGCGGTTACAATGGAGGATGGACATGAGAAAAACATTGGCGGTTCTGGCCACCGTTGCGGCCGTGGGCGCGGCCGCGGTGACGTCGCCGGCGCCTGCTGAGGCGCACCGCATCGGGCCGGGCATCGCGTTCGGTCTTGCGGCTGGCGCTATTACGGCCGGCGCGATCGCGGCGACGAGTCCTTATTACGGGCCTTACGGCTATTACGGCCCGCCGGCGGCTTACTACTCCCCGGGCCCTTACGCCTATTATGGTGGTCCGGCCTACTATCATCGGTACCGCCACTGGCATCACTGGTAACTGACGTTACCGTTGAGTCGAAAAGCCCGGAGTTTCGTCTCCGGGCTTTTTGTTGTCCGCTTCGCGGTTGCTCCGCGCTTTCAGGACCAGAATGGCAGAGGCTCCAGACCGCGCAGGCGCCGCCAGGTGCTTACAAAGAATTCTTCGCGCTCGCGCTCGAACCGTTCCTGCGTTGCCTTGAATTTCGCGATACGGGCGGCGATTTCTTCGCGTTCTTGCGCGCGGGGGAGTTCCTGTTCGGTCATGCCTATTTCCTTTTGCTGCGGTCGACTCTTTCTGATTCGCATCCGGCAGCCATTCGGGTCGTCGATTGGGGCGCGATTGGGGAAAGCGCTCAGTGGGACTGGGATGTGCACAAAGCATGATCCGAAGAAAGGGGGACCGGTTCGAGACACGGTCTTTTTTAGGGTCTCGAGGCCTCAAGGCAGCGAAGGCGAAATTCGTTTCGGCCGTGCTATAGTCGGTGCGGCCTCTCCGAATAACGGATTTTCGCGCAAATGATTGCAACGGATCTTCGCAGCGGCGTGGAACGGCTCGGCGACATGATCGCCGGGGCCTCCACGATCGTGCCTTTCACCGGTGCCGGCATCTCCACTGAGTGCGGGATTCCCGATTTTCGTTCGCCGGGCGGGTTGTGGACCCGCAATCGGCCGATTTCCTTTGACGAGTTCGTCGCAAGCCAGAAGGCGCGCGACGAATCCTGGCGACGTCGCTTCGCGATGGAAGAGACCTTCAAGGCCGCCAAACCCGGGCGCGGTCATCGCGCGCTCGCCTCGCTCTATCGTGCAGGCAAGGTACCGGCGATCATCACCCAGAACATCGACAATCTGCATCAGGCGTCGGGATTCGCGCCCGACGACGTCATCGAGCTGCACGGCAACACGACCTATGCGCGCTGCATCGGCTGCGGACGCGCTTACGAACTCGCCTGGGTCAAGCAACGCCTTGAGGAGAACGGGATGGCTCCCGATTGCGCCGACTGTTTTGAGCCGGTCAAGACCGCAACCATCTCGTTCGGACAGGCGATGCCGGAAGAGGCAATGCAACGCGCAAGCGAACTCGCACAGCATTGCGACCTGTTTCTCGCGATCGGATCGTCACTGGTCGTGTGGCCCGCTGCCGGTTTCCCGATGATGGCCAAGAATTGCGGTGCCAAGCTCGTGATCATCAACCGCGAGCCCACCGATCAGGACGACATCGCCGACCTTGTGATCCGCCATGACATCGGGGAAACACTCGGGCCATTCGTCGGTAACTAAAGATCGCCGGCGGATCCGCACATCGGCCGCGATCGATTCGCGCCTGTGCAAGGTTGTTCATAGGTTCCGGCAATTTTGTTTTTTATCTATGCGCCGCAATCGGGAGTGTTATCTTTTGATTCGTGGAGATTCGCGCGTCATCAACAACAATTGCCGATGAGCGTGCGCGTTTCGGGACCGTCGCAA
>Ga0306920_100013320_pt1 | contig 11201 bp, 10 predicted proteins | sample flu12Cox44000170_FD_204666 | JGI IMG/M metagenome (GOLD analysis project Ga0306920, IMG submission 204666) | Lab enrichment of tropical soil microbial communities from Luquillo Experimental Forest, Puerto Rico - flux4day.12C.oxic.44.000.170 (v2)... | ecosystem: Environmental > Terrestrial >...
GTCGAGTTTGCCAAGGAGCAGCGCGAGCGGGGGGTCGATCTGCTGCATGCCGCCGCCGAAGGCGCGCGGCTGCGCTTCCGGCCGGTGATGATGACGTCGTTCGCCTTCATCCTCGGCCTCTATCCGCTGGTGGTCGCGTCTGGCGCCTCGCAGTTGGCGCGGCGCAACGTTGGCACGCCGGTGTTCGGTGGCATGATCCTGGCGTCCTTCATCGGCATATTCGCGATCCCGCCGCTTTACGTATTCTTCCAGGCGGCCCGCGAGCGGTTACGGCCGGCATCGCGTCCGAAAGTAAAGACTTCATCCCAGCCCAGCGCCAACTAGGCGTTCGCGGGCTTCGATCTCAGCCGGCCGATGCGGAAAACTGCGCGCGTCGGCCAATAGGGAGCCAGTACCAACTCGCTGGGCCCCCGTAACAGGCGAACGCAACGGCAGCACGACAGGTGGGACTATGTCGAATTCATCGGCTCATCTTGCCTCTTCGGCTCGCAAATTTTTTCCGATCTGTCCGTCGTCAGATAATTTGAGACCGATGGCGGCGTGATTTAGAGGACGATCCGGCTCATCTGGTTTTAGTTTATGCGGCTTTCTTTTGGTGCTGCAAGCGTCGTTTTTGGATTGTGTTTTGCGTTTGATCCTTTCTCGTTCCAGCAGGATTGTTTGACCGCGCCCGAAGTACACGTCGGCCGGAGTCAGATTGCTCAAGCTTTCATGATAGCGTCGATGGTTGTAGTGATCGACGAACCGGCCAATGCTAGCCTCGAGATCACCCGGCAGGTAGTAGTTTTCCAGGAGAATGCGGTTCTTGAGCGTCTGATGCCAACGTTCGATCTTGCCCTGTGTCTGTGGATGGTAGGGGGCGCCACGAACATGTCCGATGTTCTGTGCATCCAGCCAATCCGCTAGATCAGCCGAGACGTAGCTGGAACCATTATCGCTGAGCAGGCGCGGCTTATGGACAATCCGTGCCTGATCGCAACCTGAGGCCGCGAGAGCAAGATCCAGCGTGTCGGTCACGTCCTGTGCCCTCATCGTGGTGCACAGCTTCCAGGCGATGATATAGCGCGAGAAGTCATCAAGGATGAGATAGAACCAACCCCAGCCGGTCACCTTGAGATAGGTGAAGTCCGTCTGCCAGAGCTGGTTTGGCGCCATCGTCTTGTCCCTGAACTCCTCGGCGGCCTTCATGACGATGTAGGCCGGGCTAGTAATCAGATCATGCGCCTTGAGCAGCCGATAGACCGAAGCCTCCGACACAAAATAGTTTGCCGTATCGGTGAAGCGCGTGGCCAGCTCCCGTGGCGACAGCTCCGGCTCATCCAACGCCAACTGTATGATCCGCTCACGTATTGCGTCGGGGATGCGGTTCCAGACGCGCTTCGGCGTTGGTGATTTATCTTCCAGTGCTTCGGGGCCGCCGGTCTGCAACCGATCGTACCAGCGGTAGAACCTCGCCGACTGGATCCCCAGCTTCTCCAGCGTCCGGCGTACCGGCAGGTGGGATTGTTCGACCAGACGAATGATCTCTAGCTTCTCGGAAGCGGGGTATCTCATTCCTCGTCTCCCCCATCCGCGGTCATGCTTTTTTTAAGCAGGCGCAATTCGAGCGCCTGCTCGGCCACGACCGCTTTGAGCTCCTGCGCCTCACGTCGAAGGTCCTTGACCTCGCCACTGGTCGCCGCCCGTGCCGTATCACCGGCCAGCCGCTTCTTGCCGGCCTCCAGGAACTCCTTGGACCAAGCGTAATAAAGGCTCTCGGCAATGCCTTCGCGGCGACACAGTTCGGCGATGCTGACCTCGCCGCGCAGCCCGTCCAGAACGATGCGGATCTTCTCTTCGGCCGAATGGCGTTTGCGGGTGGCCCGCCGGATGGTCTTCACCAGCCGCTCAGATGGCGATTCAGCCTGCACGGATTTCTGTCTCATCTCCACTCCTTGATGGTTACGATGAGCCAGAAATCCTCCGTTCCTCAAACCGCTAAATCTGTCTCACAGGCCCTGATCCCGGACAAGCTTGAGTTATGTGCGACGCGCAATAAGCTGGCGCGTTGCAGTGGCTGGTTTGCCCACTGTGCCCGCTCGATGGGCGTTTTTCCTCCGGAAGTAAACTTGGGCCGCTCTCACAAACTGAGTGGCCCTTTTTCTTTAAAACTGTAATCGGGCTATGTCGATGTGAAAAAAGAAAACCCCCTGACCGAAGCCAGCAAAATTTTTCTAAGGCGTCGAGTCTGGCTCCTGCTTACGTCGAATACGGGACTTCGGAGCATTCTCCGTGAGGCAACGCAAAGCTCGCACTGGACGTAATCCAAGGACAGGAACGCTAGTCCCGGTTGGGGAAAAGGTTGCTCCGTATACTTCAAGGCAGGAAAGGAACTAAGGGAGCGCGGTCGGAACACTCGACAAGGGCCTGCACAAGAATGCGGATGGCTCAGTGGACCTTTACATTGGTCCGAAGGCGCCCCGGGCAGAAGGCTAACTGGCTTTACACCCCGGCGGGAAAAAGCTGGTGGCCTTGGTGCCGGTTGTATGGGCCGGAGCAATTCTTCGACAAGACGTGGAAGTTGCCTGATATCGAGCGCGTCACGTCGCAATGATGTCGGCTAATGGCACTTGCGTCATTTCGCGGCGACACAACTTCGGTCGCTTTCGGGTGCATAATGAATATCGCTGCCTGCATGATAATGCCGGGATCAAGTCCGCCCTCAGAGCGGGCTGGCTGAAGTACTAACAATCGCGAAGGGCGCAACCGTTTTACGGTATTAGCGGACACAACTGATCGGCGTTCGCCTAACGGACACTATGGAATGTCGGCCGTCATTCCAGCTTAATGTTCGCCGCCCGGATTACTTTGCCCCACTTCTCGGTTTCGTCGGCGATGAGCTTGCCGAAGTCGACGGGCGAGAGCGCAAGCACGTCGCTACCCAAATCCGCAAACCGCACCTTGATCTTGGGATCAGCAAGGCCAGCGTTGATCTCCTTGTTGAGCCTACCGACTACCTCGGCCGGCGTGGCCTTTTGTGCGCCGACGCCATACCAGGAACTCGCCTCGTAGCCAGGCACGGACTCGTCCACTGTTGCGACGTGCGGCAGGGCGTCCGAGCGAGTCGTGGTTGTTACCGCGAGCGCGCGGACCCTGCCAGCCCTGATGTGCGCAATCAAGGCCGGCGTGGACTCGAATGTCACCTGCACCCGCCCCCTTATTAGATCGGTGAGCGAGGGTCCGGCGCCTCGATAAGGCACGTGCACCATGTCAACGCCAGCCATGATCTTGAACAGCTCGCCAGCAATGTGGGGACCACTACCGATGCCGGGCGATGCCATGTTGAGGGGATTCGCCTTGGCATAAGCGATGAACTCAGGAACCGAATTGGCCGGAACCGACAGGTTTACCGCCATGACGTAGGGATATCGGATGACGCTCGCGACGGGAGCGATATCGCGGATAAATCGGAATCGTTCAGACGGGAGTACGGTGGGAGCGGCCAGGTTCGAGGCGCGCATCAGGGAGCTGGTGCAGGACCTGCCTGATCTGGCGGTCCTGGTTGAACCGCTGCTCATTGTCCGGCGGGTACTGCGCGAGCAGATCGCTGTCCTGCATCGCCGCCTGTTGGCCGTGGTTCGGGACGATGAGGTGTGCCGGCGCCTGATGACAGCGCCCGGCGTCGGGCCGGTGGTGGCGCTGACCTACCGGGCGACCGTCGATGTGCCCGCCCGCTTCCGCAAATCCAAATCGGTTGGCGCGGTGTTCGGACTGACGTGCTCTCGGGATCAATCTGGCGAACGCGATCGCGCAGGTGCCATATCGCGCCGCGGCGACAAGATGATGCGAGCCATGCTCTACGAGGCCGCCCAGAGCATGCTGGTGCGCTCCACGCGATGGTCCTGGCTCAAAGCTTGGGCGATGCAGATCGCCAGGCGTCGGGGGAAAAAGAAGGCGGTCGTCGCGCTGGCACGCCGGTTGGCCGTGATCCTGCACCGCATCTGGGTTGACGGCACCGAGTTCAAATGGACCCGAGAGGCCGTACCTGCAGCATGACACCCCTGCATCAATCGCAATAGGAGGAAGCTCGAGCTCCACCCCAGCGGTGGAATGGTGTCCCTCGCGGGACGATGGATGAGGTGAGTTCGCTCGGTCGCTTGGACCTGCCAACGGCAAGGCCGCCCTAAAGATTGTTCCACCTCGTCTTCGAATCCCATGATGGAAGGGCCGATGTGCCGATTCCGGAGAGAAGCACGCGCCCGCGAGTGACCCAGACACTGCGACGATGGATGGCCTGAAAGCGCTTGACCCCAAACGGCCGATTAGAGAAGCGACCGCAAAAGCGACCAGCCGGGCGGCTATCGGGTCCTCTCGAAGCCTGGCAGGTTATGGCGCGGGCCCGCGGGCGCTCCAGCCCCGGGGAGGCTGCTCGGCGCTGCCGGCAGCCGACGCGGCTCTCGGCGAGCCAGCGCCATACCCCCTTGCCGGGCTCAGTCGACACGGGGCTTGTTCGCGATTGCCGACCCGGCACCAAACGCGGACGGGAACGCGCGCCAGAACACGAGCGGGAAATCTCATCCGTGGTTTTGTTGCTGCCGACGGGACCGAGCCCCCGCAAGCTGCAAGCGCGCTAGATCGCTCTCAGAGGCGCGCTCGCTGACGGCGCGCTTCGCCTTAGCTCCGCTCCCCCAGCTATAGAGAGTCGTACGGTTTTTTCACCTCCCCCTGTAGTTCGGGTTTTCCGTACCGGGGTGGCGGCACCATCAGTACGGCTTTTCCGTACCGAAACGTGAGGATTTTCCGTACCGGCTTTTTGCTTTTTCTGCCGCTTGCGCCAGCTTCTTTTGCCATGAGCGACGGCCGCAGGGTTCCTATTAGCGCGCGCCTCACGCGCGATCTGCTCTGCCTCGTCAATCGCTTCGATTCGGCGCCAATCGTGAGTAGGCGGCTGTGCCCGGCTATCGCGGCCGTGCGCATATGTTAGAAAAAAAAGATTTGGCGAACGGTGTTCGGCGTTACCGCCGCGTCCGCGTTGGGTCACGCGAATGAAGCCGAGAGCTTCGGCCTCGCGGATCGCTGGCGCCACCGAGGTACGGTGCATCCCGTATGCGACGAAATCATCGGTCGTGACCGGTAGTCGGCCATTGTCGTTCCCGCCGTGGTGTCCCAGCTCAATTTCGATGCGCGATATGACCTGATGAGCAGATCGCGAGAGCACACGGTAAGCGGGCGACTCCAGCATCTCGATCAGGCGAGCCGACCACTGCCCGCTGATCTGATTGCGCCGCTTGACTGAGTTCATGACGGGCGCTGACCCATTCCGGGCGAAGGGCGGGTTCCTGGTGCCTGCTGGCAGGCGCTCAAAACGGGCACGGCAGCTTTCTTCCGGGTCCAGGTACCCTCCCAGGAGAAAACGCGCACGGGTGAGCCTGCGCCATACCTTTCCGGCGATCTCTGTGGCAGGTGTGGGCCTTCCAAAGCGGCTGTCTGCTGAATGTCCCACCTCACCATCGCGCTAACTCCCAGCCGCCGCGAGGTTGCGCACGGCCGCGTCCCACCTGATCTTAGGATGCTGCTGGAGGTGTTCCCGGACCCGGCGTGCGAGGTTTCTCGGCACCTGAACGTCGGTGCCGCCGTCGAGCTCTTCCAGGATGCGTCGGACGCTCTGCTCGGCTCGAAGGCTGCGGGCAAACAGGCGGAAGGCTTTGGCCAAGTCGGCTTGGCCCGGCACGACCTTCTTGACACCGTGCCGCTTAAGCTTGCGCTCGACGAACGCCACCAGCTGATCGGACGTCATCGCGTTGAGCTCGACGCGGGCATCGAGCAGGAAATCGACCTCGTTCTCGGTCGCGCCGTTCTCCCTGAGGTTCCACGCCCTGCGGCTGCGGCTCCCCCTGTCGAAGGATGGCTCCGACTGCAGCCCGCCGACATCTTTCAAGCGTAGTCCGAGATCGATGACTTCGATCGCGTTCGTGAAGGTGTAGCGCCGGGTGTCGCGTCGCAGCGTTCCCACGATGCTGAACCCTGATTTGTCGAAGTCGTGGAGCACCAGGAGCGGGATCTTGTGCTCCCCGCATATTTCGTCGACCAGCTGCCGCGCCGCGGTGACCGACTGGCCCTTCGTCGACATCACGGCGATGTCGTAGCGTTCGGGGAGGTTCACCGCCTCGAAGAGCGGCATGAACCCTTCCTTTTCGACGAACAGCACGGCGCCGAAGCAGCCGTTGGGGCCGCGGGTGACGACGCTGCCCGACTCGAAGGACGGCTCCTGGAAGTCGATGTCGGTTATGTCGGCTTGATAATTCCGGACCTTGAGGGTACCGAGACCAATCTCGTGGTCGGTGTGCGGCTCGCGGAAATGACCCCGATCATCGAAGACGACGTCCCAATCGACACCTTGCTCCTCGATGTAGTCCGGCAGCAGCTGCTGGCAGAAATACTGATCGTCCAGCTTGCGGCCTGTGCGGTCCTGAATCTCCGGCCGGGCCGCGTACATCACCTGCCGGGCGGTTGCCGGCAGGGTGTCGTTGTTGCTCGCGGCCAGGTACGCCTTCTCCATGACCTCCCAAGCGACCTTCTTGACCGTCTCGATGCGGCGCCGGAACATGCGGTCGCTGCGACGCAATCTTGCGGACACCTGCCGCTCCTCTTGCTTGCGCTGCCTAGTCCAAGTTCTCGTGACGGCGCGCAGCGCACCGATGATGTCGTCGGCGACCGACGTGCCCTGGCCGCTCATCAGCCGACCTCCTGGTCGTCGTCGGGCTCGCCGACCTCGCCGCCCAGAGCCACCGCGCTCTTGCCGCGATCCGTGTAAGCGATCCGAGGCGAGGCGAGATGCACCACGAGGATGATCGGCTCGGCGCGGCCGGCGCGCTGCCTTTCCAGGAAAGTATCGAGGCTCTCGCCGTATTGTCCGAGCTGTCGAAACGGGTTGTTGATGCCAACCGACCAGTTGACGCCGGTGATGATGCGACGGGCCGGCAGCTCCTCCGGGCAATAGCCGAAGGCCACCTCGACCACCGCCGGGACGCCCTCGTCGGTGCGCAGCGTGCGCTTGTAGTTGAAGGTCCTGAGATCGGCGCCGACGGCGGCAAATCGGGTGGCGAGATGGTTCTTGCCGATGACCCCTAGGTCGACCGGCTTCACCGTCTTAGTGGCCTCCTTCATCGCCTGCAGGAGCTTGGCGATCCTGGTCCGGTCCGCCTTGCCGCCTATGAACAGGTCGACAAGCTCGGTGCGCGATGTGTTGGTCGCGTCGAGAACCTGCTTCTGCTTTGCGCTGCCGGACAATCCGCGGAACTCGGCGATGAACTCCCGGATGGTTCGGCCACGTTTTTGGTCCTGATCGTCGGCCACGTAGGCGGCGGCGAGGCGCTCGAGCCGCTCCGCGTCGTACCAATGGGCCGAGGTCGGATCAGACGGCTGCCACTTGCCCCACGCTTCGTCGGTCGCCTTGATCTCTTGGTGCTCGCCGTTCCAAGCAACCTTCAAGGAAAGGTGCGGGTTCAGCCAGGCGTAGTCCTGGGCGATTTGTAAAAAGCGCGGCTTTGATGACTCGAGGATTGAGCAAGCTGACTCGGGCCAGTGGATCGCAACGGACGTGCCGTTTTTTACATTGGACGGCTCCTCCGCGTGTTCGATCTTGGGCGTTTGCCGGACACCATCGACCACGAACCTGATCCGATGCCGGATGCCACATGCTTCGATAATGGTCTCACCCTGGCTGCCGTCGAGCGCATACGGCATGGCCACAAGGGTCTTCAGCGCGTTGCCCTGGGCACCCCGAGACGGACTGGCGTAGGCTTCCCGGCTGGACACGCGGACGCCGAAGTCCAACAGGTCCGTCACGGTGGCGGCCGGGATGCCGGAGGCGTTGTCCTTGACCGAGATCGACGCCGGCGGCGCCGTGCGCACCGTCACCTTCAAGGACGGCGCGATGCCCGCCTCCTCGGCGCTGTCGAGCCCGTTGTCCATTAGTTCCTTCAGGATCACCAGCGGCCACTGCTCGACCGGGTGCCCGGTCTGCAGCACCAGCTCTTTCTGCGAGCAGAACTCGAGAGACCGGCTCGTCTTGAAGGTGGTGCGGGCGAGCTTTGGAGCTACGTTCATTTCCCGCCCCTCTGATGAGCTGGACCCCGCCCGATTTGACGAACCCCTGGGGCAGCGCCACACCCCTGCTCCCGGTTTCGGCAGCGACGGAACCGTGGCCGGCCGTGACGGTCGTCTTCGACGGTGAGCCCTGCGCCCTCCCCGATGCTGCGCACCTTGAGTGCCAAGAAGGCGCCGCGGTAGACATGAAGCGGCCGCTTCGAATCGTGGCCGGCCGCGAGCAGGGCTCTGCAGAGTGCGAGTGCCGGGGCCGCGCTATTCGCCGTGATGCCCAACGCCGAGCAGCGATCCGATCCGAATAACTCCGCGCGAATTGCTTGTAATGATAGTGCGGGTGGGATAGCGGTGGCGCCGACGTGATCCGCACAAATCTCGTCGAGCGCCGGCGCCTCCGCACTGTTACCGCAGTGCTGGAGGTGCCCCGCTTTTTCACCGCTCAATTCGCCTAACAGCGCTGCGGCGCTTCTTGCGCGGGCTTTCCGTGCTTATCCGATCCGAGGTAGATCGGCGTGCATGTCCGCTCATCCAGGCGAGGCCAGCGTCGCGCGAATAGCGAACGCTTCGACCTACCTTTACATAAGGCGGGCCGTCGCCAGCCATGCGTTTTTTTGCGAGCGTCGATTCCGAAACGCCGATCAATCGAGCGAACTGCCGAGGGGGCATGTATTCAATTTCAGCATCCATGTTGGCCACCGTCCGCACTAGTCCCGGGCTCGTCCGGAACGACGAGCAACGAATAGTCGTTGTTAGTAGCCAGGCGCCACGGAAACTGCTTCCTCTTAATTGCTAGAAAAGAGTGATTAAGAGAAAGTTCCTCGGAGAACTGCGCGGCGAAAGCGCAACGGTGCCTCAGCCCCTAGGGCATAACCATTGGCGCGGCGTTCGGTGACAATACGTTCCGTCACCTTCGGCAATTCCGGCAGCCGTCTAGGATCCACGAAGCCGACTACTGCGTAAACGAACTGGGCGGCAGGTGAGACTGGAGTGCCCTTATGCCAGCCTTGGGTGAAGCGCTTGCCGGTCGCGCGTTCCCAGTAAGGCGCGAGCTTATCAACCAGCGCCAAGAGATCATTCGCCTTGGTTGGCTTCCCCTTGCCGCGCTTAGCTGGCGGCGGAGGCAGTCCACTGGCAATCTTGTTTAGGTCGTCTAGAAGATTTTCATACCGTGTTAGGGCTAACCGCACCGCTGTCTGGTCTTGGCTCATAGCCAGCGTATCCGGCGCACCCAACGCGACCAAAATGCTGTCGCAATTCGCTTCGTGCTTTAATATCGCAATGACGCGGGCGAGCGGAGCGGCAAGTTCGTGTAGGGTGGACCTTGACGCCAAATCAGCCGAAAACCTAAGGCCATCGTACAGCGCGATTGCGCCGCGCACGGTAAGTTCCATCACTTGCCGATCTAATGACCTTTTCGTTTCGTTCTCGACAATGTCCTCAAGTTTTTTCAAAAGCGGCTTGTAGTCCCCGCGGACGTTCAAAGCCTGGCTGCGAGCACTCATAATCGGTTCGTTCTGTGCGATTCAGCGCCCTCTTTGGTCTCGGACCCTGAACCGAACCACCGCAGCAGCAGTGGTCTTTAGGGCTGGGTCTCCGAGCGCCTCAGCGAGCCGCGCGCCGATGTGGTCAGATGCACGGCGCAGCGGATCGGTATCGAGATGCGCATAGCGTTGTGTGGTAGTGGCGCGCGCGTGACCGAGCAGCTTTCCGATGATCGGAAGCCCTAAGCCTGCACCAGCACCGAAGCTTGCATGGGTATGCCGCAGGTCGTGAATGCGCAGTCCTGAAAGCCCCGCCCTTTTAGCGATTGAGCGCCAAGGCCGGTTCAGGTCGGCGCGCGGCTTCTCACCGTCGGCCCCAGCGCGCTGGCCGGCGATGACGTGCGCGCCGATGCGCTTGAGACCGACGATGACCGCAAGCGCCGGCGCGTTCAGAACTATCGATTTCGCGCCAGTCTTGCTGTCCGGAAGCAAGAGAAGGCCGCGTTCGAGATCAACCTGCTGCCATTCCAGTTTCAGGATTTCCCGCAGCCGTGCACCTGTGAGGATCAAGAGCCGAATCGCTGCAGCCGCGAACGGATCGATGACCGTGCGGCGCCGTTTCGGGTCGCTGGGCGCGTGTTTGGCGGTGGGCTTTGTGTCGTCCACCGTCCACGGCAGCCCGACGGTCTCAGCTTCGCGGATCGCATCCCCGAGCCTGCTGAGTTCGTCAGCTGTTAGGAAGCGCTCGCGACCCTTTTCGGGGTATTTGTCGATGCCGCGCGCAGGGTTGAAACCCGATGGCACAAGGCGGCGCTTGCCGGCGAATGCATACAGACTGCCCATCACAGCTAACATGCGGTTCGCTTGATAGGGCCGCTTTTTCATCCGTAGGTGCAGCCGCGCGATGTCTGCGGTGGTGACCTTCTCCCCCTGCCGGGTGCCGAGTTCGGGCAGTACAATGCGTCGCAAAATATCGCGGTAGTGCGAGGCCGTGGCCGGCTTGCGCTTCGCCTCAACGTGTTCGGTCAAGAACAGGTCCGTCAGTTCTTTGAGCGTGGCGGCGCGCCGCTCTGCGGCTCTGATTGCCGCCGGATCAAGTCCGTGCGCGACGGAGCCGAGCGTCGCTTTGGCGAGTTTGCGGGCTTCATCCGGCGTGAGTTTGCCGACCGGCCCCAACGTCAGGCGCCGGGTCGGCGCATTTCGTCCGCTGCCGGCTCGATATTTAGCGACGTAAGATTTTTCTCCAGTGGGCTGCACTCGCACGCCGAAGCCCTTGAGATCGCGGTCCCAGGAAAAATACTCGCCAGCACTCGGCTTGAGCGCGTCCACATGCCTTTTGCTGATAGCCTTGCCCCTCATGCCCAAGCCTCCCAGGAACCACCGCGGAACCACCGAATCGGAAATCCGCGGAACGTCCGGGAAACAAGCCTACGCATAAAAGTCCATTTTTCAACCGTTTTTCGCGCTTTTCGGAAACGTGCGGAACGTCAGGGATTTGCGGGCAATGAAACTGTGGATCAGGAGGTCGGTGGTTCGAATCCACCCAGCTGTACCAAATAAGGCCAGATTTTCATAGGTTTGCGGCGTAGTGTAATTTAAGCCGTTGCCAACGCCCGTGCCGCGGACCTCGCAAAA
>Ga0306920_100013322_pt1 | contig 11201 bp, 9 predicted proteins | sample flu12Cox44000170_FD_204666 | JGI IMG/M metagenome (GOLD analysis project Ga0306920, IMG submission 204666) | Lab enrichment of tropical soil microbial communities from Luquillo Experimental Forest, Puerto Rico - flux4day.12C.oxic.44.000.170 (v2)... | ecosystem: Environmental > Terrestrial >...
CCACCGCGCGCTCGAAGTCGTTGCGCAGCTCCTCCCGCTCCTGCGGGGTGCCCACCCATCGTGTCCCACGCCAGGGCGCGCTGTCGTTGAGCCAGAAGGCGCCCTGGTGCGTGAACTGGAGCGGCTTGTAGTAGTGAAACGTGCCGATAATCCGCCGATCCTGCGGCGGGAGCTGTACCTTGTCCAACCTATCGACGGCATTCCAATGTGCTGGGCCGATCAGGATTATTCGGTCTGGGTTGCTGTCACGAATGGCCTTGAGCAGCGTGGGAAATACCTCCTGCCAGCGCTCATCATCGAGTTGGTCGTGCGGCTCGTTCAGGAGCTCGAACATAAGGCTCTTGGGCTGATTGCGATAGCGCAGCGCGATCTGTTTCCAGAGTTCCACCAGACGGGGAAGATTTTGGATCGGATCTTGGTTCATCTCTACGTAGTGATGGATGTTGATGACGGCGGCCAAATTCCTCGACAACGTTTGCCCAATGGCCCAATCGACGCGCTGGAAGAAGTCCGTTTCGATATCGTAGGGAGCGGCGGTGCTGGCATGCGTCGACCAGCGGATCGGAATGCGCACCGAACTGAACCCCGCCTTCTTTATCAAGCGAAAATAGTCGGCCTTGAGCGTGACACCCCAGGCTCCCTCATGTGGTCCGTCCAGGGCATTCCCGAGATTGATGCCTCGGCCGAGCCGGCGATTATAATGAAAGGCGTCGTCGTCCTGCGCGAATGCCGACATACCGGCTGCTGCAAACAGTGCAATGCCGAGGATACCGCTGCTCATCCGACCGATAACCGAAAACATCATGGAACAGAATACCACTGAGACGCCTCGGTAGCCGGCCCAGGCTTGGAACCAACCACGGTCAAATTGCGTAGCCTGGTCATTTGCCTAGCCTTACGGGAGATGACAAAGCTCCAAGCGTATGTTAATCACATATCACATAACAAAGATAGATTAGGGGGCGTTGGTAACGCTCACTGGCTCTCGACGTGAAGGCCCATGCTGCAACATCCGTCTGTCTCGCTCGAAAGAGCCGTTGCAGACAGAAGACTGATTCTTCTCTTCTATAAGGAATTGGAGAAGGACAAGTTCTTCAAGCACGATCGCTATCTCAAGCGCATCGTGCGGCCCATCTATAACCTCACGCACACTAGGCAGAAAAAAACGGGATTTGGCGTTTCATTCGAGCTTCTCAAACAGGCGCTCGAAAAGCAGGGCTGGCTCGTGCGGATCAATGACGATGCGCTTGCACGCAAGCATCCTGATTACCCGGTCGGGTTGGTTGGATTTCCCACGGTTTTGGACGGCTGGAACTTACCGAATCCTGCCATACTAGGGCCTTCCCTATTTGACCACCCGATGCTTGCACCCCGTCTGATGGAAGATGCTCGATTTCGCATTTATCTCGTTCTCGCGCAATGGATGTACGACATGTTTCACCCCGTCTACGGCGACGCATGCGTGCAATGGTACGCCGGGATCGATACCGACGAATGGGTCGATACGAGCTCGTATGCAAAAGACATCGACTTCCTTGTTTACGACAAGATCCGGTGGAGTCACGAGAGGTTGGTAGTCGAGTTGCTACAGCCAATACTCGATGTGCTTGCTCGCCGTGGATTACGGACCCACGTCATCCGGTACAAATATCATGACCACAAGACCTATCGGCGACTTTTGGCGAGGTCGCGCGCAATGATTTTCGTCTGCGAGCACGAGACGCAGGGCCTGGCCTATCAGGAAGCGCTTGCGTCGAACGTTCCGGTCCTCGCGTGGGATAACGGCTATTGGCTTGATCCGCTGTGGAAGCAGGTCAGCAACGCGATGATCCCGGCATCGTCGGTACCTTTTTTTTCCGCAGAATGCGGTGATCGGTTCACCGATCTTACCAAGTTCGAACAATCGCTGGATCGATTTCGCAATCGCATGAGCTCTTATCAACCAAGAAAATATGTATTAGGCAATCTCTCCTGGCGGCAGTCGGCATCCATATACTCGCGCGCATATTTCTCGTTGATGACTGGTGAGCATCAGGGTGAGAAGCGGTGCACAGCATGCGTGTCGTCTTGAAGAACCTCATGCGGCGCAATCCCAGGATATTCAACCCTCTGTGGGCATTTCTCTACCCATGGATATATCGCCACAACGGGAAATATTTTGGCTCGGAGTACCTCAATGGTCAGCAAGCTTTCCAGACGATCTTTGAGGAAAATCGCTGGGGATCATCCGAGTCACGCAGCGGTCGGGGGAGCACCCTCGCGTATACCGAGCGGTTGAGGCCGTTGCTAGAACGTTATCTGAAGACCCTCAACGTGGAGGTTTTCCTTGACGTGCCTTGCGGAGACTTCAACTGGATGAAGTATGTCACGTTGCCACATGGAACCCGGTACATCGGCGGAGATGGAGATATTGTCATCCCCCTCGTCCAGGATTTGCAAAAAAAATATGGAACCGACAGATATTCTTTCAATACAATTGACATTGTAGAAGGACCTCTGCCGAACGCTGACCTCTGGCTCTGCCGAGACGTATTCTTTCAATTGCCTAGTCAAGATATACAGCTAGTTATGCTTCTCCCACCGATATCGATGGTGCCAGATTTCGTCGTGCCTGAGCCTCCTCGATATCTCGGACTATGGTCTCGCGAACAGGTTGCCGCCGTCCAATCTAACTCTAGCTTGTCGAGCTCACTGTGACCTTGCATCAAGTCGCTCGCTCTCCCCGCCAGAATATCCGGGGCCTAGCTTTGGACTTGTCGTGGTGGGTTTGGTTTGTGGCGATCGCCGCTCTCACGTTCTTGGATATTATACGGACGCTACCAGTAATCGTGTTTATGGCTGGATCAATGCTTTACGTGCTAGCACGTCCGGGCTTGGCGCTAAAGGCCATTTGTAATTCTTGGCTACCTTGGATCTATGCGCTCTTCGCAGCGATGTCGGTACTCTGGTCGCAATATCCTGCTTGGACGCTGCGGGCTTCGACCCAATTTGTATTTTCGACTGGAGCTTTCCTGGTGATGGTGCGCGCACTACCGGCGAAGTCGTTCCTGACAGTATATCTGTCGGCGATCCTGCTCGTGGATGCGGCGAGCCTGGCGAACCCGAGAATGGCATGGAATACCCAAGGACTCGCTATGGTTGGGGTCTTCGGCTCGAAAAACAGCTTCGGTTTGATGCAAGCTTTATTGATTCAAGTTGGCATGTGGGTGCTCCTGGACCATGGACAGCGCGGGCTTATGCGGGCCCTAGCGCTTATCGGCGTGGTCGGCGGGGCCATCCTGATCGTGGCGGCGCTGTCCGTAGGCGCCGTTGTGGCGCTCTCCGGTGCATTGGCTTGTTCACTTCTGGCATTCAATTTACACCATTTCCCGCCCCGTTCGCGGGTCGTCACTTTGTGCGCCGGCGCGGTATTGACTGCGATATTGTGCAGCTTCCTTATTGATTTCGGCGACGAACTGTTTCAACGAGCCCTGCAGCTCACTGGAAAAAGCGCCAACTTGTCGGACAGAACACCGCTTTGGGATGTGGCTAAAAAGATGATGCTAGAACATCCCATTGGGGGCGTTGGATATCAAGCGTTCTGGCAGCACGGGAATCCGTACGCTGAAGATTTGTGGAGGCAATTCCAACCAGCGCGAGCGGGGTATCATTTTCATAATCTTTGGTATCAATCGGGAGTTGACCTCGGTTATATCGGGCTTGGTCTAGCGCTTCTCACGGTCGCTGTAACTGCCATCGAAGTCATGCGGTGGGTAGTCCGCTCTCCCAGCCCGGTGAGCTGTTTTTTCCTTGGATATGTGATATTCATCATACTGCGGTCTATGTTGGAAGCCGACTTATTCGGTCAGTTTTCACTCACGGGGGCGATTTTTCTCGCAGCTTTTGTCTATGCGCGACAATCGCGAGATCGATATGAGGAGAAGAAGCCAATTTACGTCGAGTACCGTCCGCCTTCCGCCAGGCTTAACGGATAATTCGTCGTATCAAGCACTAGAAAATCAGAATTAGACAATACTGGACGGCAAGCATGACCAAGGATCTGACTGAATTCCGCATTTCTGAAACTACATGCAAAGCCAATGCTCCTCGTGGTCAACCGCCAGTAGTTCGATGTTATAGCCTAACTGAATTATTGTGTCTCTCAGGTGGTCTGCGGAGTGGTCGTACGTCTCTCGCAACGGCAGGGGGTGCACACTCAAAAGCAGAGCGGGCTTATCTCTGGCCAGAAATGCTCGAGCTCCGTCTATGACGAGATGTTCGGCTCCCTCGACATCACACTTTAGCAGCATCGGTCGGGTGGCTCGATCAGGAAAAAGATCATCGACGCGCAAACGGGGAATATCATTTGTGTTGGGGCTATCCAAGCAAATATAGTCATACCTAAACTTATATGCTTCCTTGAGGGTGATCGAAGAAAGCACGTTACGTGTTCGCTCTCTGGCAACCGTGAAAGAAACGCTCGGTTCGTTGGAAACAAGCCCATGCAAAAGAATGAGCCGATCGCCTGATGATCGGGAACACATTTCCTTAGTTGTCAATAGACTTGCTATGTTAGAATCGATCGCGATGACCTCGGCATCACTGTCTATAAAAAGCGCTGCCACGGAAAGGGCACCGATCGAGCAGCCTATATCGATAATGAGGGCTCCAGGATTTTGACGCATCCAGGCAGCAAGCGCGACAAAAGCCTCTGGCTCGTGCGTCTCCAGTGCTACACCGGCAAATCGACTAGGGACTATTACCCAGATGTCACCGCTGAACCTCATTCGCAGGCCGCGTCGGAAGGGGTCGAGAGCCCAGAAATAAACCGGCCCCAACGCCGACCAAAGGACATCAAGGTCACGTAAAACGGGGGCGTTTCTGATAGCCCGTGCTGTCGACCTAATAATACTCATGTGTACACCGGCTACGCTCAGTGGTGATGTATTGATATTACCATGATCCATCCTGGATTTTGCAAGCCATTCGAGCTCCACGCCTAGGGCATAGCGATCGCGTCTCCGCTACCCTTAAGCTTTGTCAGACAAGCCGTCGTTGTCTTCTATACGGCTGATGACAGAGCGCTACGCCGCGTGAGTTGGATAGGTGACGGCCCCCCTTCACATCGACTTGACGCACGATGCCGAGTAGGGCGCGCCGTGCTTGGTGTAGCCCATTGCAGCCAATTCGCGGGCAATCTCCCGGATCGAACAACTGCCTTGGCTGTGGCCGGCCTGCTGCTCGTTCTTGGGGCTCGTTGCGCGAGCCATCGGCAATTCCGAGCATGGTCGCTTGGCTTCGGGATCGTCTATCTGCTTCGCCAGAGGGCGAGCTTCGTTAGCGCGGTCGAGCCAGTGCTTGGGATCGTGGATTGATGAGACGGGACATTAAATGCGACCCATCGATTTGGTGAGGACCTGGTGCGCCGCTGCTGCATTCCCCAGGTGGCAAGAGCGGCTTCAGCCCCTGCCGGATCATCCTTATCCTGTAGACCGTCTGTCGGGTGAGTCCTTTGGTCCTGGCGACTTCGCCGACGCTTGCGGACTTTCCGAGCATCGCCTGAGCCACCCTCAATTTGCACTGCTCGCTGTCTCAAAAACTCTGACGACGGACAGTTGAAGCAGCAATCAATGCCAGCAACGGAACCAGCCAGACGACCCTCGCCTGGTACCGATCTTCTGCCCCGGAAAGCATGCCGCACACGGCTGCATTCAACACGACGCCGACCAACACTAGTCCTGCGAACTCCCAGAAGCCGGAGACAGCCATCACCGACGTGCCTCGATACGCGAAAAAGAAGGCGACGAGAATGAGGCCGGATGCACTGACAGTAAAAAGAAAAACGTAATAGCCGGCTTGCAATGGAAGAGTTTCCCGGGCGGCCGGCGTAGCTTGCAATCTGGTGAGGTAAGGTTCTGGGAGCGAGGCTGCCAACGCCTGCCTGATGTTGCGACCATATGAGAAGTCGGTGAGCAGAGCGAAGGTCGTGAGTTGGCGCATCCAATTCACCAGCGAGGCGGAGGCCTGCCCAACGGGATCATACATGAAAACATTCCAGGCAAATCGCAGCTGTTCGGCCGATAGCGCACGGCGCGTTTGCGGGTCCGCGGTGCTGAATACGCCCCTGTTGGAATCAGTGGCCCACAGGAAGGTGTCGGCACTCGAGGGGAAGCGGTCACGGAACGCGCAGACCGCCAACCCGTTGTGGGGGCACGTTGCTTGCAGATAGCGATAGCCGGGGCCGTCCTCGATAATGCGCGCCATTAGGAACGGCGGGCGAATTGGAGGGGCACCGGTCATCTTTTCCACGGCGTGGAAGAATGCTCGCTCACCGAGCAATGCAATGACCATCGCGGTGGCGAGCGTGCCGCATGCAAACCAACGCGCTTTGTTGATCGAACGGACTCCAAGCAGGGCCGCGAGAATGGCGAGGCCGGCGACAGTCAGCAAGTGGCTGAAGTGCACCAACATCGAATAGCATAGGGCGCAAAACCAGAACAGGAATTCCCAGCGCTCCAGCCGATCGAAGCGAACAACGATATGCGCGCAAGCGAGTATGGCGACCGGCGCCAGAATATCCGGCATCAGCAAGCTCACAAAGAAGGCCATGGGCGTGCTCGCCGCCAGAACCAGTAGGCTTGTGATAGAATAAGTAACTACGTTTTCGGAGAAGGACCTCAGCGTCAAGAAGATGGCCGCCACCGCGATTGCCGATTGAGCAAGCACAGCAATCCAGAGTCCGCTGAGCGCGTGACTGGCAAGCAGAAATAGGCCGTAAAATACCGACCGTGCCATCAGAACTACTGAACCGGTAGCGTGTGCTTCTGGCTGGGTCCCCGGCAAGGCCTGGCCGACATCCCCTGCGGCGGCCACCGGCGGCGCATACCAGACGGCCTCAATGCCCAGGAGCCTGTTGACGCCGTGCGCCGCAGCGTGCAAGTACGCAATGGTGTCGAGCGTGAAGAAGGGCTGGCCGTTGACCAGCGCCGGCCAACACGGAATAGAGAGAACAAAAGCCGAGACAACAGCTATACGTCCCAAACCCATGTCAGCACGAGCTCCCAGCCCGGAGGCGGCATTCCACGACGTTAGCGCGTCGGAGCGGATGACACAGTACCCTTTTGCTTGGGCCCTCACATCATTAAGCTGCGCAACTAGCACAGTGAAACGGGGGCGAGGCTTTGGCGCACAACACCAAAGCCTAAACGGGGAGGGAGCGATCACAAAGCTGCGTCTTCGGCGGTAGCCCCTGACCTCGCTGCCCGGCCTCATCAGAGAAGCTGGCCGCATCTACCGCAAGAGAAAGACCGGCAAGATCGACGCGTACGCCGCTTGAAATTTGCGTTCCGAATTCGGCCGGAAGACTGCACGCTCGTGGCGTGGTATCTTTCCCTTTACGCACTTCGCGCGGGAGAGCGGCGTATGATAGTCACCATCGGACGGCGGAAATTGCTGGCCACCCTCGGCGGTGCGGCGGCTGCTGTCGCTAATGCTGGCGGTAGCTGGTCCGCTACGGCCACGGTCACATCGACCGGCGCCGGCAATGTGATCCAATCGCCGAGCGACCTGACGCAGGCAGTTTGGAGCAAAGGATGGGTGACGGCTACGAACGTTCCCGCCGATGGGGCCTCGAATGTTATCGAGGACACCTCCAATGGTTATCACGCTTTAACCCAGAATATCAGCGGTTCTGGGATTCAGAACTATTCTATTTCTGCGCGCTTAAAGCCTACTGGTCGTAGCGTCTATATCCGGGTCACGGATGGTGCGAACGGGGCCGGGTGTGGTTTTATTCTCGTCAGCCCTGGGTCCATGTTCGGGGCCGGGACTTTTGGGACGGGCTTTGCAATTTCGAACCAAGCCATTGCCCCGCCAGACGCGCAGGGTTTTTATACCTGTACAATGACGATTACCACTACAGCTGCGGCCTCATTGAGCTTCCAAGTTTTCCTGGTAAACAATTTCAATCAATTCCAATATACCGGCGCCGGAAATAGCGGCTGTGAAATGCGCGACTTTTCGATGCAGATTCAAAGTGCGCAAGCAGGAACGTTCTACGTCGCCACTAACGGCAATGATAGTAACCCCGGCACGCAAGTTGCCCCTTGGCAGACCATCAATAAGGTTAATTATAAAACCTTTGCGCCGGGCAGTGCAGTCTATTTTCGCGGCGGGGATACGTTTGCTGGCAATCTGGCCCCGCAGGTCGTCAACGGCTCGGGGTCTAATCCAGTCGTCTTTGGCTCCTACGGTATCGGACGGGCAACCATTAATCCATCTGTCGGTGGCGCGGGACAGGGAATTGTCAATCTCGATGGAGGGGTTATCGGGGTGACCATTCAGGATCTTATCCTTGCGGCTCCGAATACAGCCATTCAACCCCGAGGAGGTGTCCGCCTAGCTAATAACAGCGGCATTCAGGCTGGCGGCTGGTTAATCCAGCGCTGCGATATCTCTGGCATCAGATTCAATTCCAATGTGTCGGCCGACTTTGGCAGTCACATCATGTGTGAACTTTACCCCGGCACCGGAGGCATCAACAACGCCACGATCAAGAATTGCGATTTACACGGTGCAGCAGGCGTGAGCTCTCTTGATGATGCGGGCATAACCGGCTTTGCCGGCCAGCCCGCCAGCAACTGGACATTAATCGGCAACCTTGTCTGGGATATTGGTTCTGCGGGCACCTCCAGCCTTAATCAATCTGGCGGAACCGGCATGGTCTCCCCCCCGCTCGCTAACGGCATTCATCAAAACGGCGTCAGCAACGCGCTGAACAAGTACAACATTGTCCACGATCTAGCGGCGAACTTCAATAATCCAGAGGCCGGTCCGTGTGCGTTCACGACCAACAGCGCCGATAACGTGACGTTCCGGTTTAATGAGGGCTACCGAGTTCGGCCAATCCAAGCCAACGATGTTCTCGTCGACTTCGTCGGCATCGACTTCGACACGAGCACTAGCAATAGCCTCGCCGAGTTCAATTTCATGCACGGCTGCTACAATAGCGGCTATTATATGTTCTCGACCGGCGGAACGTGGAACAACAACACGACCCGCTACAATCTCGGTTACAACAATTGCCAACAGGGCCGTCCTGGCGCTGGTGAACTGGCGGTGTCGATACCATCGGGCACCAATCCCACACTAACGATGGATCATAACAAGACGTATAACGACCGCCCCGCCAATGGGCCACCTTATGGCAATTGGGGACAAGGCGTGTGCTGCTTTGGCATGGTCAACGATGGGGGTTTCTCCGGTTCAGTCAGTAACAATGTGCAGATCACGGGTGTTGATAACAACGGATCGCAATGGGAGGCGTTTAGGTGGACCACATCAGCACCAGACCCCACCAATGCCGTCACGATAACCGGCAATCAATGGTTTGGGCGCCCCCCCTCGTCCCAACCGACTTTTTCGTGGAGGAATGCCTGGTACTGGGACGTCGCCTCGTGGCAGAATGCATCGGGCAAGTCGGGCAACTCAGCGACCAATGGTGCTGGTCCGAACATTTTTGCTACCACTGCAACATTAAGCTTAACGGCCGCCGAGCGAACGACCGCAATGGCCGCGCTTCAAGCCGTTCAAAACCTGCCGGGGATTGATAGCGGGACAACGGACTATGGGATCAGCCTCCCCGGTTCACGGATGGCTTCGCTGATCACTCGGCTCCAAGCCAGTGATAGCCCAGTAACGCTGCCGGAATACATCGTGCTTGGGTTTGCGCTGGTCAGGGCCGATACGGCAGCAAGCAACGCGCTCTTGGCCCGTATTGAGCCGATTGCAATGACTGCATTCCAAGTTTGATGATGAAAGATTTAGCCGGCCAACCCCGTGCCTCTCGGCCGAGCTCGGGAAAAAGTCCGCGCGCGATCGCGGTGTTCGAGCCCGATGGGTTGCATCGAACACTTGGCGCAATCGGACGTCTTGAGGCGGTGATATCGTTGACAGGTTTAGCCTCAAATAGGCGGTGGTTGCGTTTCGCAGGAACGGGCCGCGCGCGGGAAGCATGTTATTATAATTAGTCAACGGCTTATACCGAAAGCTCGATAGCGGGGAACCGCTGAGGAAAGCGTTGGGCGTGCCTAGAGCTATCATCAGAGGTTTTAAAAACGATGATCACAAAACCAGTACCGTGGTGGGACGCATCTAGTTCGGACTCGCAGCCCGAAAGTGGTCGGAAAAAGCACGGTGGCTCGTCGCTGCAGCCCCATTCATCGGAGGGTTCATTCGGATCCTCGCTTGGTGGGGTCAGGCATTTTTCATCGCAGCCCTATTGGAGGCATTCAGGGCCGGGCTTACTTCGCATACTGTTGCACGAGCGTCGGCCGAACCCGCTCGAGCGCTTCCGCATCCTCGAAACAACGCCAAAACGAGGCCATCGTCTGCAGCACTGGCACCGGACCGGCCCGACTGGATCTTGGACGAATGGCTGGCCGCCAGACCGGATGCATCGTCAAACGTGAAGCAAGAACTCGGCTCGATCACGCAGGATGGGTGCGGTACATGTGCCCGCACTGGCGTCAAACTACGTCGGGAATCAGGCTGGCTCAAGCGGCCTGCTTGCCGTATTCGTCGTGAACGCAGGCTCCGATGGCATAGCTTATCGTTCCGCAATGAAAAATGCCGCGCATCAGCCACCACATAGCGCGCGGCCGGTTGCCTAACGTAACGGCTGACATTATGGCGCAGGCGACGACCTTCAACGGAGCTGTCCATGACAGGCGACGATAGTCCACACGATCAAATTTGTGAGACACGAGCGCGCGAGTTTGCCCGGCTCGATAGCGACGCCTCACAACCCATCTAACATTGGCGCGTGAGGGTATAACCCTTTCATAAACGACGGCATTCGGGGCATATTTCAGCACGCCGCCTTTGCGGTACATCGCGTGAAAGAACATTGTATCTTCTCCCCCCGTTCGGCCCAGCTCAGGATCGAATCGAAGTCCGTGTCGCCGAACAAAGGCCATATCAATCAGCACGTTCGAAGTGTAACCAGTGGTGATCCGGCCACGTTCTGTAATTCGGTTGGAGTGATAGTCGCCTTGCCTGATCCAATCAGGAGTCCCATCGCCGTAGATCGCCTCGCACGGGCCGAATACGGCGTTAGCGCCGTCCCGACTCGCGACTAGCTCAGCAATCCAGTTTGTTGAGGCGTATTCATCGTCGTCCACGAAGACGAGCCAAGGTGTGGTGGCTGCATCGAGTCCTGCGTT
>Ga0306920_100013323_pt1 | contig 11201 bp, 12 predicted proteins | sample flu12Cox44000170_FD_204666 | JGI IMG/M metagenome (GOLD analysis project Ga0306920, IMG submission 204666) | Lab enrichment of tropical soil microbial communities from Luquillo Experimental Forest, Puerto Rico - flux4day.12C.oxic.44.000.170 (v2)... | ecosystem: Environmental > Terrestrial >...
TGTCGGCACCAGGCTGGCGACCTGATCAATCGGGCCCCTGCTCTGCTCGGCAAGAAGCTTCGCCGTCTCCTTCCTCGCGTCTTCGAGCGCTTTTCCCAGATCCTCATCAAACCCCATGGTGATCCAGTCGCTCATCGTCTCGATGCGAGGCCATTCGAGCTTGTGGGCCTTGTCGACAGTGATGGTCACATTCATTTCCGCGAATGCGGTTTCGATCGCCGTCAGATTGACTTCGCCATTGCCCTGGGCGGCGTGTGAATCGCCCGTCCACACAAGCGCCCCGCGCACGAACACCGGCACATGCAGCGTGGCGCCTTCGACGAGCTCGCGGTTGTCGAGATTGCCTGCAAACGGCCCGGGGGGAACGGCGTTATAGCGGCCGGGCTGCGCGCGCGCGACTCCCAGCGTGCCGGGAAATGGCCGCAGCGGGATTTCGATACCGGGAGCGAACTCCGCTACCTTGCGGTCCCAATCAAGATAGAAATATTTGACCTGGCCATCGGGAAATTCCTTGGGAAATTGGCCAAACATGCCGGGAACGTTGAAATTCGCTCCCCACGGCCGTGCCACGATTCTGTTGATCTTGATCCGCAAGACATCTCCGGGCTCGGCGCCATTCACGAATACCGGACCGGTGAGCGTCATCGGCCCGCGTCCGGGCCAATCCGTGCGCAGCTTCTTCAGCTCCTCGATGGTGCGGCCCGGGAACAGCTGCCCGTGCGCATGGGACATCGTCTCGAACACGACCGTATCGCCGGAGTCGATGCTCAACCGCGGCAGCTCAGCATTGTCGAACCAGCCCCACTGCGTTGTTTCGAGGGTCGCGGGAAGGACATGCACCTTGCCCGAAAGGCGCGATGCAGGCACGACCATCAGCTTCTGTGCTCCGGGCAAGGCCTGCTGAGCAATGCCGGCGGTGGCGAAGCAGCCCAGTGCGAGGCCAGCGGCAACGGTGGTCCAAATCGTCGTGCTCCTCGACATGCGTTTTCCCTCTTCCCGGACTTGAAACTGCTGGATGCAAGAAAGCCCCCGGCGCCAAGGCGCGCGGGCTAAACAGCCCTGGCGACAAATGCCGCGGTCATTCGTGAGGCACTTGGAAAGAATCGCTATCCCAAAAGCTCGGCAATGCCGAAGCCGACGGTGGCGCTCAGGACCGCTTCGAGCACATTGAACGGCAAGATGGGAATGTCCAGGTAAGGAAAGACGAGGGTTCCCACAGGTAGCAGCAAACAGCCAACCAAGGCGGCACACAATGCCTTCAGGATGACTGAACGATTCCCCATCGCCTTCCCCTCATTTCTGCGTCCGGCAATCTGCCATTATGCACAGCCCGTTCAGAGCCGGTCAATTTCGACGTGAGCGATCGAGGGCGTTTCGCAAAGTAGAATGATAGGAACATTCCGCCCGTTAAATTTGTGCAAAATCAATTGCTTAAGTAGTTTTCCGCTCCCCAGATGCTCGCTTGTGCCACTGGCGAGCCCCCCTCTTGCCCCTAACGGCGTTGGTGCCGCAGAGGCACTTGTCGGCAGCACTACCTTGCCGGTTCGAGCTTGCTTTTGAATTTGCGTGAAAAGCGCAATTTTGTGATGGCCGTCACTTTTTCAAGGCCCGCACCGTACTAGGCTTCCACATGAGGGCGCGGGCCGTTGTGCCGAACTCTCTCCGCGGGTTTGGTTGGGTCGCTCCTGATGGTTCAAATGAGGGCGGACTTCAACCGGCGCGATGGGGGAATGTCATGCAAATAGTGATGCTTGCTTTCTCGCTGCTCCTGATGGGCGCTGCCGCCCACGCTCAAGCGGTGCGAGTCGACGGCATCGATTTTACAGAGTATGGCATTTACACGCTCGATCGCATCGTTGAGGGACGCGATCCCCACGGCATAAGCGAGGCCACGGCCGCGAATATTCGCCACGCGGCGACGTTGAGAACCCTGCCAGCCCAGATCGGCGCCACCTTCGGTTTCCGCTACAGGGTTCTCGGCAAGCCGAAGGGAGCCCCGGTCGATCTCCGGAAAATCGTCATCTTCCCTCCGCCCGGAATAATCCCACTGCGGTCCTCACACCCCATTCCGCAAGATGAGTTCACGCTGCATGCGAGGATCGGGGAGATAAGTTTTTCTTCCTATACCCTCGAGGACAGCTTTGAGCTTGTGCCGGGCCCCTGGACGATCGAGATTTGGTACGGCGCGCACAAGCTGGGGACGCAGAGCTTCAGGGTCGTCGCATTGCCAGCGTGTGAAAGCGCATCGTGCGAAGGCTTCTGAAGTCTAAACGACAGTCTCCGCGCCCTTCTGTGGCGATATTGTTGCAGAGCTTTGAGGTCGCATGGACGGCGGTGGCGCTATAATCCTTCGTGGATTGTAGATCGCCGGCGTAAGACGACCCATAGCATCAAATCATGAATCCCCGATCGGCCTTGCTGTTGATGCCCTTGCTGGCGCTTGCGCCCTGTGTCAGCTCTGCCCAATTGTTCTTCCAGAATCCTGTGACTCTGGATACGCTCGACGGCAATTATCGTACCGTGGCATCCTGTGCATACCAGCACCTGGCTCACCGGATCAGCGGACTATCGACAAGCGAGTCGCAACAGGGCGTCGTACGTATCGCATCGGTAAGCGAGAACTGGGAACTCGCCTTCGTCGACGACGAGGGCGGCCGACAGACGCGACTGGTTTGGACGGCGGGCGGATATCCCAGCGAATTTGTTCTCTCCACCGCTCGCGCCTGTGCCGCGTGATCGGGCGAGCGCGCCCGCAGGCAATTGATCTCGACATCGGATGTCCTGGAAGGTATCTGCGTCCGCGATGAGATCGGCTGCTTGAGACGCGTGCAAAGAGCTTAAGAGGACGCAAGCAACGGGATGGATCGCGAATCACCAGGCGGTCGGCTGGCCGATTCGGACTGCGCCTGCGCTGCTCGAGGAGTGGTGAGGATAGCGCTTATCGGCTCGCTTACCGCGGCCTCGCTTGCCGCAGCCTTGGCGGGGTGCGCCGGATCGGGCGGGAGCACTGCAAGCGTCACCGGGAACGAGCAGGGCGGCCGGGTTCCCTATGCGGAAGGCGGGATGCAGGCGGCCGGGGAAGCGGCAAAGGCGCACTGCGGCCAGTTCGGCAAAAAGGCACAGATTACGCAGATGTCCCCCGCCGCGGAGGGGGGTGGCGTCATCGGGTTCCAGTGCCGCTGAGGTTGCGCCCAGCAGGGAGTGATGGGGCATGTCGATCGATGCTGCACAGGAGGTGCCGAAGACCCGATCGAGCGAGACGCAGCCCGCGATTGTCATCACCGGCGCCGCATCGGGTATCGGGCGGGAGATTGCCCGAATGGCCGCCATGGACGGCTCATTCCTCCTCCTGGTCGATCGCTCGTGCCAGCAGCTGGGCGACTTCGTCGCCGAGCTTGCCGGTAATGGTGTCAAGAGCACCGCGCACTGCATCGACGTGACAGCGCCTGATGCCGCGCGTTCCATTGAGAACGCCTTGGCCGAACGCAGGCTCCATTGCGACGTGCTGGTCAATTGCGCGGGCTTCGGCTTATTCGGACCGGCAGCGGAGCTATCCGCCAGCGAGCAGATGAGTCTCGTCGACGTCAACGCGCGGGCGCTGGCGGAATTTACATTGCGTTTCCTTCCGGGAATGGTCGCGCGCGGCCGCGGTGGAGTTCTCAATGTGGGATCGATCACCGGCTGGGCACCGGGGCCGAACATGGCCGTTTACTATGCCTCGAAGGCATTCGTTAACTCTTTCTCGGCAGCGCTTGCGGCGGAGGTGGCCGGCACCGGCGTCACGGTGACGTGCCTTGCCCCTGGGGTCGTCGCCACGCCCTTCTTCGAGCGCTGCCCGGACGCGAAGACCTGGCTGTTCGATCTGATGCCACAGTCCAATGTCTCCGATGTTGCCACGGCGGGCTGGCTGGGCTTCAAGGCAGGCAAGCGCATGGTGATCCCCAAGCTGAGGAACCAACTCGTCGTTGCCGCCTCCAAGCTGTTGCCGCAGAGCCTGGTGGTGCGGCTCGTCGCTTTCCTGCAACGTTCGCGCTGAGCCGAGCCGGCTCGCATCGCGCCGGGGGAAATGCATTGTTTTGCCCACTGTGTCTTTTGAACACTAGAGCAATGGCGCCATTCGTGGTGCAATGAGACTCTATTAACCAGGGGCAGCAACATAGGGGATTCCAATGAAAAAGCTTCTGTTTGCGCTGGTTGCCACTCTCGTGGCAGTGAGCGTCTCCGGTTGCGTCGGGGTCGGCAAGGGCAAAGCTCCTCCGATCGTGACGAAGGGCTAATCTGACGACGTGCCCAGGGGGCCGGCTTGCGCCGGCCCCTTCGGGCATGATCGACGGCCACCCAAGTCGCATAGACACGCGATGGTTGCGGCGCGGGGCGTTCAGCCCTTCGGCCGCTTTTCCGCGTTGGCCCGCAGCGCGCCGAACACCGCCTCCGGAACGAGCGGCAGCTCCAGCAGGCGCGCGCCCACTGCATCATCGATGGCGTTGGCAATCGCCGGCGACAGGCAGAGCGTCGCCGATTCGCCGGCGCCCTTTGCTCCGAACGGCCCGTTGTGCTGATAGGCATCGATCGCATCGTTCACCATTGTCGCCGGCACGTCGAGCATGCCCGGAATCTTGTAATCGGCGAGCGACGCATTCGTCACTTGGCCGCCGTCGATATGCATCTTCTCGAACATGGTGAAGCCGAGCTGCATGATGCAGGCACCGGAAATCTGCGTCTCCACGATGCGAGGATTGATCCGCTTTCCGCAGTCAATGACGTTGATGATTTTGAGAATGCGCACGTGGCCGGTTTCGGTATCGACCTCGACCTCAACGCCGGCGCCCGCCACCATCCAGAACGGGGTGATGTTGGCAGTGAGCCCGGTCTCGGGCGCGCCCGCAACGTAGTCCGGCTTGTAGGTGCCGCTGCCGACGATGTTGCCCGCCTGCATCCCGAATTTCTTCTTGAACAGATCGGCGATCGAGAGGTTGCTGCCCTCGGGCTCTGCGACCTCGCGCCTGAGCGCGGCAAGCTTTTCGCGCACCTCATCGGCGGCCGCCGCCAGCGCGTGACCCATATGAAACAGCGAGCGGGAGCCGAGCGTGCCCATATCGTAGGGCGTCACATCGGTGTCGCGCTGGACGACCTTGACCGTCTCGGCCGGCACGTTGAGCAGCTCGCCCGCCATCTGCGCCAAGGCGGTATCGGAGCCCTGCCCCATGTCGATCGTGCCGCAGTAGAGGGTGACGCTGGCGTCGGCGGCCACGTTGAGCATGGCGACCGATGTCGTCGGCGAGATCGCGGCCTTGAGCGCAATGGCAATGCCGCGTCCGCGGCGCAGCTCGCCGGTGCCGCGATCGAACGGCAGCTGCCAGCGCATGCGCTCGCACAGCCGGTCGAGCACCGCCTCGATCGGCGCATCTCTAAGGATGGTGCCGCTCGCCTGCGGACGGCCTTCGCGCAACAGGTTCCGGCGCCGGAATTCCACCGGGTCAAGCTTGAGCGCGCGGGCGATCATGTCGGTGTGGCTCTCGTATGCGAAGGCAAGCTGCGGGAGACCAAAGCCGCGCAATGCGCCGGCCGGGGGCATGTTGGTGTAGAGCGCGTAGGAATCGATGTAGACGTTCTCGATGTCGTAAGGGCCGGCGGCAACGAATCCCGATTTCTGCGTGACGCGCGGTCCTATGTCGGCATAGGCGCCTCCGTTCCAGAACACCTCGCATTTGCGCGCGGTGATGCGCCCAGCCTCGTCGACGCCGGTCTTGAGGCGAAGCGTGCTGGGATGCTTGGTGATCTGATAGAACTGCTCCTCCATCGTGAGCGCGATCTTCACCGGTCGCCGAACGAGGAGCGAGAGGGCGGCGACGAGCGCCTCGAGCTTGACGTAGAGCTTGGCGCCGTAGCCGCCGCCGACATACGGCACCTTGATGCGCACGCGGTTCTCCGGCCAGCGCAGCAGCCGAGCTATCTCGGTGCGCAGGAAAGATGGATTTTGCGAGCTGGTGGTGATGACGATGCTCGATTCGCGGGCATCGGCGATCGAAGCAAACGGCTCGAAGGGGACGTGGAGACACTTCTGGGTACGAAACGTATGCTCGAAAATATGGGCGGCCGAGGCAAAGGCCTTGTCCACGTCTCCACGGCGGAGCCTCGCTTCGAGCGCGAGATTGGTCCCTTTGCGTCCCTTGAGATGCTTGAGGTCGGCAAAGCTTCCGGCCGGGCGCAGCTCATCATGCACCGTAATACGCGAGGTCATCGCCTCGACCTCGTCGTAGAGCGCGGGCAGCTCCTCGTATTGCGCAACTATTTCCTGCGCCGCCGCCTCCGCCACATGCGGGTCGTGCGCCAGCACAACGGCAACCGGCTCGCCCACGAAGCGCACCTTGCCCTCGGCCAGGATCGGCTGGTCGTGGAACGCCGGCCCGTAATAGGGATCGGCAATGACCTTGCGGATGTCCTGCGCAGTGACGACGCGATGGACGCCCGCAACTCTCTCGGCCGCGCTCGTGTCGAGGCACCTGATGCGTCCATGCGCAACCGTGCTGCGGAAGATCTTGCCGACCAGCATGCCCGGCAAGCGGACGGTATGCGTATATTCGGCCCGGCCGGTGACTTTCTCGCGCGCCTCGATGCGAGGCAGCGACCGGCCGATCTGTCCACCCGCCTTGGCCGTCATCGCCCCCTCACCCCACCCTCTCCCCGTGAAGAACGGGGAGAGGGAGTGCGCGGTCGGAGCTGAAAGTCCATAGGCACGGGCAGCGTTTCGCTCCCTCTCCCCGCGTTTGCGGGGAGAGGGTGGGGTGAGGGGCGTCTCGCCGCCATATGATCAAAATTTGCGAACGCCACACTAAAACGGTTCCCGCTCATATCTATCCACGTCATGCGCGGGCTTGTCCCGCGCATCCACGTCTTGTGTACGATAGCCAAGACGTGGATGGCACCGGACCTCAGGCTTGCGTGAGGTCCGCACTATTGAGTGCCGCAAGTCGGGTAAACCCGACTTGCGGCGACGAGCCCGGCCATGACGGCGTGTGATTCTAACCGACCGAGACATGCTTTAGTGGGCACTTGTCTTCTTCTCATACGGCCCGAGCGCCGCCGCGGCTGCCTTGACGAAGCTCAGATCAAGCACCGCCTCGACGGGAATCGAGCCATCGATCTGTTTGGTGTCCTTGAAAAACTCCCAGGCGCGCCTGAGGCTTTCCACGTTGACATGGCCATCAGGATCAACCGCGTGCGAGATGATGGCCCGATGCACGGCCGGGTCCTTGATATGCGAGTATTCGACCAGGATGGCGATGATCTCGTCTGCGTTCGCGCCGGCGATCTTTCCGCCTTGCAGCGAGTCGTTATAGAGGCGCATGCCGCGCACCACCGCCTGCATGAATTTTCCCGCATCCTCCCGCTTGGTGCGGATCAACTTGCCGCTGTAAAAGGTGACGGCAGTCTGGAAGTCGGGTGAGAGCTCATCCACCCCGATCAGCTTGACCGCGGTACCCATCTTGAGAATCTGCGTCGTGGTTGGCTCGACGGTGAGGCTCGCATCGATCGCATGATTGGCAAAGGCGGCGGTGTGCTCGGGAAAGCCGAGATAGACGGGGTCGATGTCGGCAAATCCCAAGCCGACCTGCTTGAGCGCGATATCCACGATTGCGGACTCGCTGTTGCCCAGAGCCGATAACGCGAGCTTGAGCCCCTTGAGGTCCTTTACGGTCTTGACTCTTCCGCTCGCCGCGAGGTCCTTGCGCACGAGGATCGACTGGAAGCCGTATCCCTTGGCGTTGCGCGCCTTGTCGGCCACGATCTTGATCTCGATGCCGCGCTTGACCGCGTTATAGAGGCCGGCCGAGGTCGCCCCGCCGCCGACGTCGAGCTCGCCGGTGCCGAGCGAAGGTATCATCTTGGCCGCCGAGTCGAAGCGGATGAGCTTGACCTTGAGGCCCTCGGCGGCGAAATAGCCCTTCGCATCGGCAATGAAGAACGGAGCATCGCTCGACGAGCCGGTGGTGCCGACCGTAATCTCATCCTGTGCGCAAAGCGGGCCCCGGAGCGCGATCGTGACCGCGAATACGCTCGCCGCGAGCAGGCAATGCCGGCTCAGCAGGCGGCCTTGCATGCGCAGCGCAGTTGCCAATTTCCGCGTCCCAACCATGTCCGCTCCTCCGGTGTGCTTTGAGCGCAGGTTCCTGCTCATTGTTTCCACGTCATGCGCGGGCTTGCCCAGGCTTGCCCCGCGCATCCACGTCTTCCGTAGAATAGTCAAGACGTGGGTGGCCAGGACACCCCCGGATCAAGTCCAGGATCAAGTCCGGGGGCAGCCATAACGGCGGGTGATTCCAACGCTGCTGTAGTTTTCGTGTCTCAGCAATGGGGTGCACTTCAACGCGACCGTCCTGTAAATCCCTGTAAGGGGGGCGGGGCGAGACATGAAACCCGCCAAGAACAGCGCAAAACCTCGAAAACCTGCCCAAATCAACAGGGCGGAACAGGGGAAATAACAGGGACGGAACAGGAAAATCGCGGCGCAAGACAGTTGGGGTGCACCCCTTCGCTGAGACACGATGTTTCTCCTTGACCCGGTTGGCTTTGGTTCGGTTCGTTCTGCAAATTCGCTTAAGGCCACGGCCTGAGCTTGCCCCTCGCGCCTTTCTCCAGGCTCTTCGTTCCGCCAGATGGCGCTCTCGTCCACGGCTTGGGTTTGGTTCGTTCTGACAAAAATGGTCCCAGGCCAGTCGGCGAGCCTTTGCCCGGCCCGGACGGCAGCGCGCGATGCGCTCGCCCGGCTCCTGGCAGGCGCAAATGTGCCTCGCCCGCCCGCGCGGCGCCAATGGCCAGGCGCGAGTGAAGCGCTGGATATGTGTTCATGGTTTGTTCTAACACAGCTTTGTCAATTTCGCAAGCACAATCTTTCTGGCGGAGAGCATCCTTCTTGCGGATAGCAATCCTGGGGGTCAGGAGCTCGCATCTCTCTGGGCGCGCCAGTTTCAAGGCGAAAGCTGGGGTGTAAACAAGCCTCGAGGTGATATGATCGCACAATGGTGAGGACACTCGAACTAGCGATCACAGAAGTCTCCAATCTCCCCGACGCGGATCAGGAGCAGATTGGCCGTCGGCTGCTGTCCCATGTCGAAAAGCTGCGCCACCTCCGCGCCGAGATCGACAAAGGGATTCGCTCCCTCGACGCAGGGGAAGGCAGGCCGCTCGATATTGGAGATTTCCTCCGAAAGAAAAACGAGCGGCATGGCCGATCGTAGGCCACCTATGCGCCGCGACGATGTTATTACACGCTTGAAGCAGGTAGAGTCGGCGATCCGCGCACGCGGAGCGCGGGCGCTTTATCTGTTCGGGTCGCACGCTCGGGATGAGGCGAAAGCCGATTCCGATATCGACATCTTCATCGACAAGGATAGGTCGCGCCAATTTGGCTTTGACGAATTCATGGACATTTATCTTCTGCTGCGTGAGCACCTGGGTGACAAGGTCGATTACGGCACCCGCGAAGGCCTGAGCCCTGCGCTGCGCGCAGAGATCGAACGGGAAGCGGTCCAGGTTTTTTGATGAATGTCCGCTCGCCTTCCCCGGGCGCTAATTTCCGCGCCATCCTTGCCTGCTTTACTATGATGTGAGGGCTTCATCCTGGGCCTTCGCCGGCATGCCGCGCCAGCAGTGCCTGCAAGATTGCGATCTCGGCGAGACAGTCCCGAACGGCGATCGTCGGGTCTTTCGGCATCACGAGACTCGAATGGCGACTCGCTCGATGCTTTCCCTCATCAGCGGGTGAAGTGCGTTCCGCGTCGTGATAGTCACCGGAATGCCGAGAGCCCGCGAAATCTCGTCCTCGATTTGCATGAGGAGCATATTCGGAATTTTTGCTTCCACATCGTAGTCGATGAAGAGATCGAGGTCGCTGTCGGGTCGCTGCGTGCCAAGGGCCCGGGAGCCGAAGATGTATAGCCCTGTCGCGCCGTTCTCGCGAAGAGCGGCATCATACGTCCTCAAGGCCTCGATCAGCGCAGCTTGGTTCATGCGTCGGATATTGCCACAGTCCGCACCAAAAGACGATGCGGCTGGCCCGGAAGTGAGCCCAAGGCCAACGCCCCGAGGGGGGCGGACGAAGTGGGGGAGTATGTTTTGAGTGGCGACAAGGCGCGGCGTGGAACGTCGAGATCGTGGATTACCACACAGGATGACGCAATGACCATGCACGCAGGCTCAGGCAGCCGGCCGCCGCAAGGCGCGTCGTAACAAAATACGCGAGCGTCCCGCCGCCACTGCCAGATGTATTCCCGAAACGCGCTGCAAGTTGCCAAGCACGGCCAACAGATTACTTGCCCGCGGATTGCCCTTTGGGCCGAGCATGCGCATGATGAGGCTCTTTGCTGGCGGCCCGGTCTCTCGCGCCAGCCTTTCGAACCCGACGGTCGCATTGATGTAATCTCGCAGCACCGCCTTCCCGGTTTCCAGGTCGCCGGCAAGCAGTTGCTCGGCAGCCTCGATCAGCAAAGCGGCGCGGAAGTCCGGATCGCGCTGCGCGCGAGCCCTCACCGTTTCCTTGAAGTCCCTGGCTAGTGCCATCTCCAAGATACTCGACAACGCGCATCGGGAAATAGTATCGTATGTGTTACCGCATAGGGCAAGACCCCGGTGGCAGAATTTCCGGCAAAACCCAATCGTAATCGAGGTAGCGGCGCTCCGGTACCGCAGAGCGACAAGTCCGCCCGCGCGCCGCTTGAGGCAAAATGTATCGCTCCAGCTCGGGCCAAGGCAGACCGCGGCGTGAGCTTCTCCTTCATAGGCGTTAACTTAGAGGCAACATAAAGGTGACGAATGAGCAGTTCATCGTTACGCTCGCCCGACGGGCGTGAGCTTGCAGCGATCATCAGCTCTCAGATGCGAAGATAATCTGCGCATCTTGCCGCATCTTCTGATAGACGAAAATCGCCTTCTTAAATGCCGCCTTGCAAATCTCGAAATTGCCGCCTGAACGATCAATTCGTCGCCAGTCGCATGCATCTTGATAATTTTGAAGCCTAGCTGGTCCATCTCACCATGAGCACAGAAAGGGAACGGATGGTCAAGCCTATGGTAGTGGTTCAGTCTGTGACTTTGCCAGAATTTTCCGATGGCCGTCACTGATCAGTGACGGGTTCGCTAGAAACTAGCGGTGCTTGACGAACGACACTTGGCGTAGATGTGTCAAGTTTTCTGGGCAAGCC
>Ga0306920_100013324_pt1 | contig 11200 bp, 9 predicted proteins | sample flu12Cox44000170_FD_204666 | JGI IMG/M metagenome (GOLD analysis project Ga0306920, IMG submission 204666) | Lab enrichment of tropical soil microbial communities from Luquillo Experimental Forest, Puerto Rico - flux4day.12C.oxic.44.000.170 (v2)... | ecosystem: Environmental > Terrestrial >...
CCGCGGCCGAGCGACAACCACAAGCCGGCAGAGAAGCCTTCGGCTGGATCGTCTGCCAATCCCGTGATGCACGCCTCGCTCAGGACCCAAGAACCGGTTGCGCCCCCACTCCAAACTCCTCCACCGCCAGCCCCCGTCGCCGCACCCGCTCGGACCAACGGGATGGTGGTGCTCGATGTCGAGCAGGGGGGCATCGAGGTGCCGAATTTTGCGGGCAAAAGTGTGCGCACGGCGCTTGAATTGGCGGAAGAGAACCAGCTCGAACTAAGCCCCGTAGGCAGCGGTCTGGCGAGGGAACAATCGCCTGCGCCCGGAACACACGTGGCCGCCGGCAGCCGCATCGTCGTGAAGTTCGAGCGCTGAGCCTTGCTTCCCGTACACTAGAGACAACCTCATGACGTTCGAGCAGCTACTCGAGGGCGCCGAAATAATCGCTCGCCATGGCGACAGCACTGTACGTGGCATTGCCTACGACTCGCGCAAGGTGAAGCAGGGCTACGTGTTTGTTGCTATGCGCGGCGGGACCAGCGATGGCAATCGCTTCATCGATCAGGCGATCGCCGCCGGAGCGAGCGCGGTCGTGACCGACGCACCGGACGAAACGCCACGCCCGAATGTGGCTTGGGCGCAGGTTCCGAACGGACGGCGGGCGCTCGGAAGGCTGAGCGCAAATTTCTACAAACGCCCTGCCGAGCGGCTCGCCATCACCGGCATCACAGGGACGAACGGCAAGAGCACTACGACCTTCCTGGTCGAATCCATCTTGCATGCGGCCGGGCGCAAAAGCGTGCTGGTTGGGACCATCGAGTATCACGTAGCCGGCAAAAGCCTTCCCGCTCCACACACTACCCCTGAAGCACTCGAGTTGAACGAGATGCTCTCACAGGGTTTTGCCAACGGGGCGACCGAAGTCGTGATGGAGGTTTCGTCGCACGCGCTCGCTCAGCAGCGCATCTTTGCCGTGCCCTTCGACGTGGCGGTGTTTACGAACCTCACCCGCGACCATCTCGATTATCACCAGACCATGGATGAGTACTTTGCTGCCAAGCGCATTCTCTTCGAAGGTTGTGGCACGGAGGCGCCGCGTGCAGCCGTGATCAACATCGATGACGAGTACGGCCAGAAGATTGTCCAGCGCTCGAAGAGCCGGTCGCAGATCTTCACTTACGGGTGGACAGGCGGCGATTTGCATGCGAAGTCGGTCGACATCACGAGCCGCGGCACGCGTTTTGATCTGGTATCGCCCGCGGGCACGCTGGCAATTTTCTCGCCGCTGCTGGGCCGCGTGAATGTGTACAACATCCTGGCCGCGGCCGGGGCGGCGCTCGCGCGCGGATGCGACGCAGAAACGATTACAAAAGGGATCGCAGCGCTGAACCGGGTACCAGGGCGCTTTGAACGGGTGGATTGTGGTCAGCCCTTTACCGTGGTCGTCGATTACGCGCACACCGATGACGCGCTGCGCAATCTCACCGCGCTCGCGCGCGAGTTTGTGACCCACGGCGGCCCACAAGGGCGCGTCATCACGCTGTTTGGCTGCGGAGGCGACCGCGACCGAGCGAAGCGGCCGTTGATGGGAGAGGCTGCGGGGCGGGGCAGCGACTTCGTCGTACTCACCTCCGACAACCCACGCAGCGAGGACCCGCTGGCGATCATTAACGACGCGACCGTAGGGCTGCAGCGTGCCGGAGCAAAGTACGCGATCGAACCAGATCGGCGCTCCGCGATTGCACTCGCGGTGCGCGAGGCCGGGCCGGGCGACATTATACTTCTGGCCGGCAAAGGTCATGAAAAGGTGCAGGTCTCGCGCGTGGGTACGGTTCCGTTTGACGATGTGGCGGTCGCGCGGCAAGTGCTCGCTGAGGCCGGCTACGACTGCCCGGCTGCGCAGGAGCGCAAGCTCGCATGAAGCTGCCGCTCTCAAAGATCGAAGAGCTGTTGTCAGCGACCGGCGGCGAGTGTGAGCTCACAGAAATCGCGCAGGGTTATTCGATCGACTCGCGGACCATCCAGCAGGGTGAGCTATTCTTCGCTGTGACGGGGGAGCGCCTCGACGGGCACGACTATGTGCACCAGGCTCTCGAGCGCGGTGCGGTCTCGGCAGTTGTGCGCAAAGATCAGCTGGCGCGCTATGCAGTGAAGAGTTGCCTGCTGGCCGTCGATGACACACTGGTCGCGCTGCAGACTCTGGCGACGGCGGTCCGGAGGCTGTGGGGCAAGCCTGCCATCGGCATCACGGGCTCGGTTGGAAAGACGACGACCAAGGATGCGGTGGCGCATCTGCTGAGCACGAAATACAAGGTCCACAGCTCAAAGGGAAATTTCAACAACCATTTCGGACTGCCGCTCGGGTTACTCAAGCTCGAGCCCGAGCACGAACTCGCCGTGATCGAGATGGGTATGTCGCACGCGGGTGAAATCGCGGCGCTGGCGCGGATCGCGCTGCCGGATGAAGGCATTGTCACCACAGTAGCGCCGGTGCACCTCGAATACTTCGATTCGCTGGCCGGGATCGCGCGCGCAAAATACGAATTGATCCAGGCCCTGCCCGCAGGTGGCAGCGCGATTCTGAATGCAGATGACGAGTACGTCTCGCAGTTCGGGCGGGATTTCAAGGGCAAGGTCGTACGGTTTGGACTGAAGCCCTCGGCCGACGTGCGCGCAGAGAAGATCGAGTTGCTGGGACCGCAGGGTGCACACTTCGAATTGGTCGCAAACGGCGAGCGAGTCGCAGTGACGAGCCCGCTGCTTGGGCAGCACAATATCTATAACGTGCTTGCGGCGGCGGCCGTAGCGCTGGAACATGAGATCGCTCTGCCCGAGATTGCCCACGCCCTACCTTTGCTGACCGCCGCCGACAAGCGCGGGCAGGTCGTCCAACTGGATAACATCACGGTCATCAACGATTGCTACAATTCCAGTCCAAAGGCGCTCATGGCGGCAGTCGATACGCTGGCTGCGGTTCCGGGTAAGCGACATATCGTCGTTGCCGGTGAGATGCTGGAGCTTGGGCCGACCGGCGAGAAGTTGCACCGCGAGTGTGGTGCGTATATCGCCGGGAAGAACGTTGACTTCCTGTTGGGCGTGCGCGGGCTGGCGGAGCCGATGGTCGAGGCCGCGACAGCACATGGCCTGCACGCGGAGTTTGTCGGAACGCCCGAAGAGGCTGGTGCGTGGCTGGCGTCGAACACGCGTGAAGGAGACGTAGTCCTGTTGAAGGCGTCGCGCGGCGTGAAGCTGGAGAAAGCGCTGGACAAATGGTCAGCGTCTTGCGGAACAAAATGAAGATCCTTATCGTGTCCGTCGCCTTGGCCGACGACCCACGACCGACAACCGAAGACTAACCGGAGGCGGATTGCTTTATTGGCTGCTGTTCCTGAAGCTCTACCATTATTTCCCGCCGTTCCGCATCTTCCGGTACCTCACCTTCCGCACCGCGTTTGCGAGCCTGACGGCGATGTTCACCGGGCTGATCGTGGGGCCGATGGTGATCAACCGGCTGCGCGAATTTCAGATCGGCCAATACATCAGAGAAGAAGGTCCGAAGGCGCACCAGAAGAAGGCGGGCACGCCCACCATGGGCGGCTTGCTGATCGCCATTGCAGTCGTGGTGCCGACGTTGCTGTGGGCAGACCTGAGTAATCCGTTTGTTTGGATCGCAATCTTTGCGACCTGCGCGTTCGCTGCCATCGGCTTTGCAGACGACTATATAAAGGTAGTGCGCAAACGCAATCTAGGGCTGACGGCGCGAGCGAAGCTTGGGCTGCAATTTCTGACTAGCTTTGTCATCGCGGTCATCCTGATTGGACTGCAGGCGCGCGGGCAGTATTCGACCAAGCTGATCGTTCCGTTCTTCAAGCAGTTTCGCCCCGACCTGGTCATCGAGAAGTGGGCGCAGAACCCGCACATCTGGCCGCTGGCATTTTTGCCCTTCGTGGTGTTTGTCTGCCTGGTGATTGTGGGCGCGAGCAATGCTGTGAATCTCACTGATGGGTTGGACGGGCTGGCCATCGGGTGCACGGTGATCGCGGCCGGGGCTCTGACGGTACTGACGTATGTGAGCGGCCACGCGGCGTTCGCGAGCTACCTGGAATTGCAGCGCATGCCGCAGATCGGCGAACTGACCATTTTTTGTGGAGCGATGGTCGGGTCGGCGATTGGTTTCCTGTGGTATAACGCGCACCCGGCGGAGGTGTTTATGGGCGACGTCGGATCGCTCGCGTTAGGTGGCGCGATCGGAACGGTTGTGGTCATGATCAAGCAGGAGCTGCTTTTGCCGTTTATTGGCGGCGTCTTTGTCATCGAGGCTCTGTCGGTCATCATTCAAGTCGCATCGTACAAGCTGCGCAAGAAGCGAGTGTTCAAGATGGCGCCCATTCATCATCATTTCGAACTAATGGGGTGGTCGGAGTCGAAGGTGATTGTGCGGTTCTGGATTGCGTCGTTGGTGTTCGCGCTGTTCGCGCTGACGACGCTGAAGTTGAGGTAAAGCGCTCAGCACAGAGACGCAGCAACACAGAGCAAACCGGGACGATCGGCATTCTTAAGAGATAGCGGCTTTCTGACGCTGCTTCGGTTGCGTGGTAAAACTACTGCTTTGGATCTCGCGAACAAACGCGTGCTCGTGGTCGGACTGGGGAGGTCCGGCGTGGCTTCTGCGCTTTTCCTGCAACAGCGCGGTGCGACGGTCACCGTTTCCGATACCAAGCCACCCGATCAGCTTAAGGAAGAGATTCCACTGCTGCTCGATCATGGCATGACGGTCGAGACCGGCGGCCATGGCGAGCGCACGTTTCGTGGACAGGATTTGATCGTGGTCAGCCCGGGCGTCCCCTACGATGCGCCCCAACTGGTGCAGGCGCGGCTGCAGGGCGAACCCGTGATCGGAGAGATCGAACTGGCCGCCGAGAATCTGGTGGGGTCGATCATCGCGATTACAGGCTCGAATGGAAAGACGACCACCACGACCTTGGTCGGCGAGATTCTGGCTGCGGCCGGAGTCAAGACACTTGTTGGCGGGAATATCGGCACGCCTGCGATTTCATTGGTTGAGCGCGCGACGCCAGAGACGATCACGGTGCTGGAAGTCTCGAGCTTCCAGTTGGAGACCATCAAGACGTTCCGGCCGAAGGTGGCCGTGATCCTCAACATCACGCCGGATCACCTCGACCGGCACCGGACGTTCGACGCGTATGTGAATGCGAAAGCGCGCATCTTCGAGAACCAGCAGGGCAGCGATTTCGCAGTGCTCAACGAGGACGACGAGACCTGCCTGAAGCTGGCCGATGTAGTCAAGGCGCCGTTGTTCTGGTTCAGCCGTAAGAAGGAGGTTGGGCAGGGGGCGTTCGTCAGCGAGGGGCGCATCCTCTTCCGCGATGCGCACGGGGAAGCGGAGATCATGCTGCTCTCGGAGATTCCTCTGAAGGGTGCACACAATGTGGATAACGTGCTGGCCGCGGTGTGTACGGCGGCGCTGATGGGCTGCCGTCCGGACCAGATTCGCAAGGCGGTTGCGAATTTCAAAGCGGTAGAGCACCGCATCGAGTATGTAGCGACCATCAACGGCGTCGAGTACTTCAACGATTCGAAGGCTACTAACGTTGACGCGACGATCAAGGCGGTCGAATCGTTTCCCAAGAACATTCATTTGATTCTGGGCGGCAAAGATAAAGGCAGCCCGTACACTGTGCTTCGCGACCTGCTGCGCGAGCGCGTGAAGCGCGTGTACACGATCGGCGCGGCGGCGGCGAAGATTGAGGCTGAGATTCAGGGCTCGACCGAGGTCGTGCACGCCGAGACTCTTGAGAACGCCATCAAACGGGCGCATGCAGTGGCGCAGCCTGGGGACGTGGTGCTGTTAGCTCCGGCCTGCGCGAGCTTTGATCAGTTCAAGAGCTACGAACATCGAGGGCGCTTGTTTAAGGAAGTGGTGAAGGGACTGGCGGGAGCAGCGACGTGAGACATGGCCTACGGGAATTACTTGGCATCGGTTGATTGGGGAGAGGTAACTGAGCTGAGGGGTGGTCATCGAGCGTCGCTTATCCCCATGGAAATCACCTGCGTCTCACACCTCTTGGCTGGCGGTGTCAGAGAGCAACCGCTGGTAAGATGCCTCTTCGAGATGCTCGATCGTGGTGAGAGCCTAAGCCCTATTTTTCTGGCACCCCCTGCGAGTTCCAGTTGTGCATTCGCCTCAAGCAGTTTCGATCCTCAGAAAAGCCCTACTCGATGCCATGAGCTTCCTCGACACCGAGTTGAACGCGAACTACGGGAGAGATCTTGAGAATTCGCAGATATTAAGAGTCTTCAATACGGCTGCCGACCATGCGCATGGCGTCGTGAGTGTCTTGGAACCGCCAGGGTGAAGTCGAGGTATGAAGGTGCCGCAATCGAGATGGCGTCGACGTAGCGGCGACATGAACCAACTCAGTTAACGCGAAAATCACAGGCAATCCACACGGCTTGTCGGCCGATCCGTGGTCCAATGAAAACTTGCCATGGCCAAGCGCGTCAGTGTCGATCGATGGCTGTTTACCGCGACGGCCATCTTGGTGTTTGTCGGGTTGATCATGGTGTTCAGCGCGTCGGCTGTGATGGCGAAGGAAAAATTTGGGTCGCCGTACACGTTTGTGCTGAAGCAATTGTTCTGGGCGGTGGCTGGGATTGTGGCCCTGATCGCCACCATGAAGATCGATTACCGTCGATATAAGCATCCGGCGGTGGTGTTTTCGCTCCTGGCGGTAACGACGATTCTGCTGCTGGCAGTGTTCGCGCTCGACCGCTCGCACAACACGCATCGTTGGATCCACTGGGGAGGGTTCTCGTTCCAGCCGTCGGAACTAGCGAAGCCGGCGCTGATTCTATTTCTGGCGTTCTTCCTCGAAACGCGCTTCAAGCAGACCGAAGACTGGCGCAACACGCTGCTGCCGGCGGTTGGGCCGACCATGATTTTCCTGTTGCTGATTGTGGCCCAGCCGGATCTCGGGACGGCAATCGCCTGCGCGGGCATTACGGCAGCGATTCTGTTTGTGGCCGGAATGCAGATGCGCTACTTCGGCTACGCATTTCTGGCGTCGATTCTGCCGCTGTATTTTCTCCTGTTTCATGTGAGCTGGCGGCGCGATCGCATTCTGGCGTTCTTGAATCCGTATGCCGATCCGCGCGGGACGGGTTTTCACATCATCCAGTCGCTCATTGCAGTTTCGACGGGCGGGCTGACTGGCGTGGGGTTGATGGAAGGGAAGCAGAAGCTGTTCTACCTGCCCGAGCCGCATACCGACTTTATTTTCGCGGTCACTGCGGAAGAGCTAGGGTTGGTCGGGTCGTTATTCGTGGTCGTTCTGTTTGCGATTTTTCTGTGCCGGGGCACGCGCACGGCAATTCGCACCAGCGATCCGTTTGGGAGATTTCTTGCGGTGGGCATCACCAGCATGGTGATCCTGCAGGCGTTCATCAATATCAGCGTGGTGCTTGGGCTCATGCCGACCAAGGGTATTCCGCTCCCGTTCGTGAGCTACGGTGGGTCATCGCTGTTTGTGACGCTGGCGTGCGTGGGTGTGCTGCTGAATATTTCGAAGCAGGCGGAATGACTGCCGCTCTTAGCTGTGCTCTTAGCCTTGAGCTCGGGTTTGCTGCCATGGACGGCTGTGCCGAGCGATAAAGCCTTAATATCAATCAGGGCTGATTTTTTCGTCTTCCATCTACAATCTTCCCCATGCGCGTGATTCTGGCAGGTGGCGGGACCGGTGGGCACGTGATTCCTGCGCTTGCCATCGCGCAGCAACTCCAAAAACAATATTCGGCGGAGGTGCTGTTCATCGGCACATCTCGTGGGATGGAGAACCGGCTGGTACCGGCGGCGGGCTTTCCGCTGAAACTTGTGGAGGTGGGAGCGCTGAACCGTGTGAGCCTGGCAACGCGACTGAAGACCTTGTTCGCTTTGCCTCGCGCAGTTTGGCAAGCGCGGCGAATGCTGCGCGAGTTCAAGGCCGATGTGGTGATCGGGGTGGGTGGATACGCCTCCGGCCCGGCGATGATGGCCGCAGTGCTCAGTCGTACTCCGACCATCGCATTTGAGCCGAACGTCGTGCCGGGATTTGCGAATCGAGCGATCGCCCGCTGGGTTTCGCAAGCGGCCGTGCAGTTTGAGGAGACCGGCCGCTACTTCAAGCGATTCCGGGTCACGGGCGTCCCAGTTCGCCCGGCGTTTTTCGAAATTGCCGGGCAGCGGACGGGTGATCCTCGTCCAACGTTGCTGGTGTTCGGCGGGAGTCAGGGCGCGCACGCGATCAATGAAGCGGTGGTGCATGCGCTCGCCATGCTGCGCGAAAAGGTGGCCGACCTACGCATCCTCCATCAAACCGGGGAGCGCGATCTGGCTGAGATCCAGTCCGCGTACCAGCACGCTGGCGCGGACGGCGAGTTGTCCGCATTCATCCAGGACATGCCCAGCTATTTTGCGCGCGCCGATGTGGTGCTGTGCCGCTCGGGAGCGAGCACGGTGGGAGAGATTGCGGCGGCGGGGAAGCCGGCGATCTTTGTGCCGTTTCCTCGCGCCGCCGATGATCACCAGAAAGTGAATGCGCAGGCCCTCGAGCGAGCGGGCGCCGCAGTGCTGCTCGAAGAAGCGCAACTGACGGGCACGAAGCTGGCGGATGTGGTCGGTGGCCTATTCAAGGACCCTGCCAAGTTGCAGCAGATGGGCGCGGCAGCCCGGACGCTGGCCCATCCAAAGGCCGCCGAGGATGTCGCGAAGATGGCAGCAGAGTTGGCGCGGGCTGCCCAACCCTAGCGGCCGCGATCATGAACCCGATCATCAGGGTTGCCGCGGCACAGGTGCGGCGGCGGACGGCCGGCGTAAAAGCGTCATCGAAAGATATGCGCCGATCCACGAGCCCGCGGCGGCGAATCCCACGTAGACCCAGTTCTTGGTGTAGCTGATGACCGCGAACGCCGAGAGCAGGTACCACACGCTGCTCCAGCTGGCGGCCGGAACGCGGCGGCGCGCCGATACGGCCGCGTTGAACATCACGTAAACAGCGTCTGTTGCGGCTGTCGAGACGAACACTCCCAGAGCCAACCACGGATCAATCATTCTGTGTGCTCCCGTCTGATGAAATATGGCCCGTGTAAGTGCCGTTCGACCACGGTGATGTAGCCGAACCGTGAACCATAAAGGCCACAAAGGTTCACGAAGGATACCCTTTTTGCCTGTAGCCTTCGTGCTGCTTCATGTCGTTCGTGGTTGATGAGTTTTTCTGCGTTCTACCGTGAGACGCAGGCGCAATCCGGGGTGCCTCGGCATTTTCCCATCGGAGCATTTTCGTTTATTCTCGACAATTCACGTGAAAAGGCGGATCGTCCCGGCAAGGAATGAGCCCGAACGCGAACCCTTTCTAAGTATGCTTGCCAAATTGCAACGCGTGCACTTCGTGGGGATCGGTGGCATTGGCATGAGCGGCATCGCCGAAGTCCTGCTGAACCTGGGCTACAAAATCTCGGGATCAGACCTGAAGGCGTCCGCTGTCACGCAACGGCTGGCGTCACTGGGCGCGCAGACCTTCGAAGGCCATCTCGCCGAGAATGTGATCGGTGCAGATGTCGTAGTGACGAGCTCGGCGATTGCGGCCGAGAACCCCGAGGTGATTGAAGCGCGCAAGCAGCATATTCCCGTCATCCAACGCGCGGAGATGCTGGCCGAGTTGATGCGCTTGAAGTATGGCATTGCGATTGCGGGGATGCACGGCAAGACAACGACCACTTCGATGGTGGCGGCGGTGCTGGCCGCCGGTGACCTCGATCCAACCGTGGTGGTCGGGGGCCGGGTCGATGCCTTGGGTTCTAACGCGCGCCTCGGAAAATCGCAGTACCTGGTCGCCGAAGCCGACGAGAGCGACCGCTCGTTTCTGAAATTGTCACCCATCCTGTCGGTCGTGACCAACATCGACCGCGAGCACATGGACTGCTACCGCAACATGCGGGACGTGAAGCAGACCTTCATCGAGTTCATGGACCGCGTTCCGTTTTACGGGATGATTGTGGCGTGCAACGACGACGACGTCTTGCGCAAGCTGCTTCCGCAAGTGCAGCGGCGCGTGCTGACCTATGGGACGCGCCGCGGCTCGGACTTCCTGATTAAGCTGGGCGCCCCGGAGCGGTCCGAAGGGCACCGCCCGCGCAGCAAGTTCCGGGTGCACTACCGGGGCAAGGATCTTGGATACTTCACGCTGCATGTTCCCGGACTGCACAACGTGCTAAACGCGACGGCGGCCATCGCGGTCGGGGTAGGGCTCGATATTCCGCCCGAGCAAATTCGCTTGGCACTGGAGAACTTTCGTGGAGTCGATCGGCGGTTTCAATTGCGCGGCGAAGCCGGCGGCGTGAGCGTCATCGACGACTACGGCCATCACCCGACTGAGATCCGGGCTACCCTTGCCGCTGCGCGCGAATGCGGATACCGCCGCATTCACGTCATCTTCCAGCCCCATCGGTTCTCCCGGACCCAGCAACTCATGGACGAATTCGCGTTCGCCTTCAACGACGCCGACACGGTCTGCGTACTCGACATTTACGCGGCGAGCGAGCAACCCATTGAGGGTGTTTCGGGAGAAAAGCTGGCGGAGCGGATCGCCGAGGGTTTCGGCAGGAAAGAAGGTCGGGGGAGCGACCCGGCCGTGGATTCATCGGTCCGGTACGTGCGGTCGTTTGCGGAGGCGGTCGAAGTGGTCGGCGTGACAGCCCGGCCCGGCGACATGATTCTCACCCTAGGTGCAGGTAGCGTGTCCCAGATCGGATCGCTAATTGTAGACAAACTCCAGTCCCAGCAATCACTTCCAGCTTAGGACGGACGGTGAGGGCGGATTCGCTGCCTTCGAAAGCAGACGCCTCGCTTCCGTCGGAATGCCGAGCATATTCTAGATTGTGGAAGGCTGGTTACGCTCGGGAACAAATTCCGGGCCTGCCGCGTATCAATCCTCGATAACATTCGCAAGGCGCCTCCGTCTAACCGGGCATAGCCGCTGAGGAGCAAAGATATGGCAACCGATAAAGCAATCTACTGGCTGGCAGTTGGGGCGGTGGCGCTGGGATTGAACAGCAAGTACCAGCAGGGCGAGTTCCGTTGCGCGCACCGGTTGGCGGACTGTGCCGTGCGCTCAGCCGAACACATCGCCCAGCAAAGCCTGGTTGCGGTCAGCATGGC
>Ga0306920_100013325_pt1 | contig 11200 bp, 10 predicted proteins | sample flu12Cox44000170_FD_204666 | JGI IMG/M metagenome (GOLD analysis project Ga0306920, IMG submission 204666) | Lab enrichment of tropical soil microbial communities from Luquillo Experimental Forest, Puerto Rico - flux4day.12C.oxic.44.000.170 (v2)... | ecosystem: Environmental > Terrestrial >...
TGGTGCCTGACCACCTGAGTGTGGCTACATTTATTAGCTATCTTATCTGAAACAAAGTATATAGAGCCGGCGACACACGGTCAGCGCAGGCGCCAGTTCCCGCGCTGACCGGACCGGAAGACCTGCTGCCCGGCGGCCATCGACTTTCCGTCCGTGCCCAGCATCGACAGCGTCCTGGCCACGTCGAGAGCCTGGCGGTGCCCGAGCTCCTGGGCATACCAGATCGCGCGGACGGTGCTCTGCACGGCGAGCGGCGGCTGGGCGGCGATGACCTCGGCCACCTGCCGCGCCGCCTCATGCAGGTCGGCGGCCGGCACGACCTCCTGGACCAGGCCGATCTCGTGCGCCCGCCGGGCGCTCAGCCGCTCGGCGGCACCGAGCAGCGACATCCGCATCACCTCGCCGAGCGGCATCCGCTGCAGCATCAGCATCGGCTCGTAGACCGAGGCCAGTCCGTAGGTGGTGTGCGGGTCGAAGAAGGTGGCGTGCTCGGCGGCGATGATGAACTCCACCTCGCCGAGCAGGTAGAAGGCGCCGCCGCAGGCCATCCCGTTCACGGCGGCGATCACCGGCTTCCACAGCTGCCCGGCGGTCTTCGGCGGCAGCAGGTCGACGGCGTCGTTCACGTGCAGCGGGGTGCTGCCCACCTGCCCGAACGCGTCGGCCTCACCCGTCGTGCCCAGCATCGTGGGGGTGCGGTCGAGCTCGGCGCGGTCGAGCCCGGCGCAGAAGGCCTTCTCACCCGCGCCGGTGAGGACGACGACCCGCACATCCTCGTTCCCGCGCAGCTGATGCCAGCAGTCGCTGATCTCGCGCATCATCCGCGTGTCGAAGGCGTTGTGCACTTCCGGCCTGTTGAGGGTCACCCAGGCGACGCCGTCGCGTTCGGTGTAGTCAAGCGTCTGGTATCGCGGCACCGGTCTGTCCTCCTCGCAGATACGCCACGGTAACCGACCGCCGCGGCCGGCGGTCAGCTCGCGCCGCAGCAGCTTGCCGACGGCGGAGCGGGGCAGGGCGTCGATCCTGGTGAAGCCGGCCGGCACCTTGTACGGCGCCAGGTATTCGCGGCACCACGCCGACAGCTCCGCCGCGTCGATCTCCTGGCAGGAGACGATCCACGCGTGCGGGACCTCGCCAAGCCGCGGATCGGGCACCGGGGCCACCCCGGCGTCGCCGACGGCCGGGTGCCGCCGCAGCACCTCCTCCACCTCGTCGGGGAACACCTTGAGGCCGCCCCGGTTGATCATGTCGCTCACCCGTCCCTCGATCCAGAGGAACCCGTCGGCGTCCACCCAGCCGAGATCGCCGGTACGCAGGTAACCGTCCACGAAACGCTCGTCCGCGCCTTCCTGGCCCGCGGTGCCGGTCCCCGCGTAGCCGCCCATCCGGAACGGGGAGCGGACGAAGATCTCGCCGCGCTCGCCGGCCCCGGCCTCGGAGCCGTCGTCGCGGCGGATCCGCAGGTCGACATCGCGGTACGGGCGGCCGGCCGCGCCGAGCTTGCGCTCCCCGAACTCGCGCATGTCGGCGGCCGTCCAGCCGACGACCTCGCCGCCGAGCTCGGTCTGCCCGTAGGAGTTGAGCACGAAGGCCCCGAACTTCTCGTGAAACCGGCGCGCCCCGTCCGGAGACAGCGGAGCCGTGATCGAGCGGACCATCCGCAGCGGGGACAGGTCGGTGATCGCGGGGTCGTCGGCCAGCATCGTGATCATCGCCGGAGCCAGCACCGTCGACCGGATGTCGTGCGCCTGGACGGCCCGGGCGAACCCGGCGGTGCTGAACGGGTCAAGCAGCACGACCCCGAAGCCGGCCCGGAAGCTGAAAAGCATGTTCCATACCCCGGCCCACAGGGCCAGGGACACCGGGATGAGGTTCATCCGGCGCGTGCCGCCGCCCGCCGGCGGCTGCGCCCGGTCGCGGCCGCGCAGCTTCCGCAGGCTCGCGTCGAGCGCGGCGATCGTGCCGCTGTGCCGGAGCAGGACCGCCTTGGGTCGGCCGGTCGTCCCCGACGTCCGCGAGATCACCGCGACGTCGGGCGGGTAGCCACCGCTCGCGCGGGCCGGCCTGAGCACCGCCGCCGCGCCCGATTCGTGCTGGTAGCTCACGGCGCCGATGCCGGGCGCCCGCTCGGCCAGGCCGGCCGGCGGGCGCACCAGCAGCACGGCCCGCGTCTCGCCGGTGAGCTCCGCGACCTCGGCCGCGGCGGAGCGGACGTTGACGGGCACGTATACCGCGCCGGCCGCCCACACCGCGAACATGACGACGACGGAGGAAGGTCCTGGTGTCACGAGGTTGCCGACGGCCTGGCCGGGCTGGACGCCGGCGGCGCGCAGCGTATCCGCGAGCACGGCGACCCGGGCACGCAGCTCGCCGAGCGACAGCGGCCCGTCGCCGGACTCGACCACCGGCTCGTCGTCGGCGAAGGGGTGGCCGGTCAGCAGTTCGGACAGGGTGCCAGGGGGTGTCATTGCCATCATCACTATAAATAAAATATGAAACCCAGCCCAGTCGGGTCAACATTGCGACTGCTATATTTGCGTGGAGAGGTACGTCACGCAAGGGAGGCCGACCGATGCCGCACCGCCTGATCTCCGCCGACGACCACGTGGACCTCAGCCACGACACGATCAGGTCCTTCCTCGACCCGAAGTACCACGACGCCTACAACCAGGCGCTCAGGGACTTCGGCGCGTCCATGGGCGCCATGCGGAGCAACGAGTCGAATCAGCGCTGGCGTGAGCAGCAGGGCTACCAGGGCACGGGCAAGGTCGGGATGGGGACGGGCGGTAACGGCTTCGCCGGCCGGGCCGGCCACACGGACGCGGCGGCGCGGCTCGCGGACATGGACGCCGACGGCGTGCAGACGTCCTCGACGTACTGCGAGGTGAGCGCGTTCCGCTACCTCTACCTGGTCAAGGACGGCTGGCAGGAGGCCACCCGGGCGTTCAACACGGCGCTGGCCGACTTCGCGTCCGCGGCGCCGGACAGGCTCATCGTGTCGTTCCAGATCCCGATCCACGACATCGGCGCCGCGGTCGCCGAAGTGCGGTGGGCGGCGTCGGCCGGCTCCAAGTCACTGCAGCTTCCGGTCTTCCCCGCCGAACTGGGGCTGCCCGACTACTGGGACAGCCGCTACGACCCGCTGTGGCGGGCCATTTCCGAGACAGGCCTGCCGATCTGCTGCCACATCGGGCTGAACACGCAGCTTGAAGGCCTCGCCAGGCGCGACCCGACCCCGCAGAAGGGGATCTTCGTGCCGATGGTGGCGCTGTCCACCGCCGAGCCCCTGGGCATGTGGGTGCTCACCGGCGTCCTCGAGCGGTTCCCCGAGCTGAAGGTGGTGTTCGTGGAGCCGGGCGTGGGCTGGGTGGCGTGGTGGCTGTACATCGCCGACGACCTGGCGGCGCGCCAGGGCTACGACTTCCCCGGCCTGAAGAAGGCGCCGAGCGAGTACTTCCGGCAGAGCGTCCACGTGACGTTCATCGACGAGCCCGACGTGATCAGGCACGCCCGCGACATCATCGGGATCAGCAACGTGATGTGGTCCTCGGACTACCCGCACCCGGTGACCAGCTGGCCGCGCTCACAGGCGATCGCCGCGGAAGTCACCAAGGGCGTATCCGATGCCGAGCGCGAGCTGATCCTCAGCGGCAACGCAACCCGCGTCTGGAACCTCTGAATATGATATATCTAATATAAGCGTTCCCAACGGAGAGGCGACATGGCTGTTCGATGTTCCGGGCCCGGTGTCCGGGCTGTCGGGGGAGTGCCCGGGCCCTCTCGTCCCGCTGATAGCCCCGTCATGACATCTCCGCTGCGGAAACGGCTGGCGGTGATCGCGCCCAGCCTCGGCGAGGTAGTGCGGTACGCGGGCGGCTGGCTGTTCGACCTCGTGACGGCCGGGTGGGAGGGCACGGTGCTCACCGCGGACCGGGCCGATCCCAGACCTCTGGAGATCCTGGGCGGCCGCGGGTACGACCTGGAGAGCGTGCTCGAGGCACCGCCCGCCGGCCGCTGCCTGCACGCCATCGCGGTCGAGGCGACCCTGTACCGGTCCGACGCGCGGGTCCGGCGCATGGTGTACCGGGCCCGCGGCGAAGACCTGACCGAGCTCATGGTCCTGGGCGGCGATTGGCTGGACGGCCCCGACGGCACCGCCGGCCCGGTGCGGCACCGGCTGAGCCTCGCGGCGCGGGCGTTCAAGGCCGCGGCCCTGGCCGCGGCGGATATCCCCGCCGGCGCGAAGGACGACGTCGAGGTGTTCCGGCGGGCCGCGATCAGCCGCGCTGACCTGGCGCCCGTGCCATAAGGCCCGGTCAGCCGCCCGCCCACCGGGCGAGCACGTCCGCGGTGCGCTCGACCCTGGCCAGCAGTCGCAGCGTGTTGTCGATGACCGCCTCGGCGTACTCGGGCGGGACCCCCGCGACGGCGTCCCGCGGCACCACGACCTCGTAGCCCGCGTTCACGCAGTCCAGGACCAGGTCCAGGATGGCGACGTTCACCGACACGCCGGCGGCCACCACGGTGCGGACGCCGAGCCGGCGCAGCAGCGACTCCAGGCCGGTGTCGTACATCGGCCCGAGCCCGCCCGCCCGGGGGACGACGAGGTCGCGCTCGTCGCGGCCGATCTCGGCTATGACCTCCGCCGCGGGCGTTCCTGCCAGCAGCGGCTTGCCCGCCCGCGCCGCCATCCGGTAAAGCGGCGCGTTCCGCGGCTCTCCGTACCCGTCGGCCCGCGTCGTGGCCAGCGCGTGTATCACCGGCACGCTCGCGGCGCGGGCCCCGTGTGCCAGCCGCGCGATGAAAGGCACCGCTGGCGCCGCGGCCTCGGCGAGCCGCGGCAGGAGCGAGTCCGGGCCGATGACCCCGTTCTGGCATTCCTGGATGACTAGTGCCGTAGCGGCCACGATTACCTCCGGGCTCCCGGTAATTATCGTGTAAAAAATATAGTATATATACTAGACTGATGCTTGCCTCCGGGCGCGCCGTCAGCGTTCACCCTGGCGTCGCTGGCGACGGCTCCCCGGATTGCAGCACGTATGCAAAACATCTATGATTTTTGATATCTAATCTGAAGGGACGTGGGTGCCATCGACCTCCCCGACGCCGGCCTGGAGGCTCCCATGGGGGCGGCGCGAGATCCGATGCTGCCGCGACCCGGCGAAGATTTCACCCGCGTCAGCAGCGGCGAGCAGGTGCGCCAGTACGTGCGCCGCCGGATTTTCGACGGCGTGCTCAAGCAAGGCCAGCGCGTGCCGCAGGACGCGATCGCCAAGACGCTCGGAGTGTCCAGGATTCCGGTGCGCGAGGCGCTGATCGCGCTGGAGCGTGAGGGCTGGATCACGATCGTCCCGCACCGCGGCGCGTTCGTGAACCGGATCGACGAATCGGCGGTCAGGGACCACTACGAGCTGTTCGGCCTGATCTACGGGTTCGCGGTGCGACGGGCGACCGAGCGGCAGGGGGAAACCCTGGCCAGGCTGCTGCCGCCCATCCAGAAGCGGATCGCCGCGGCCGGCGAGGACGCCGAGGAGATGTTCAGCGCTACCATCGCCTTTCACCGCACGGTCGTGACCGCGGCGAACTCGCCGCGACTGCGGAGCCTGCTCCGCCAGGCGACGAACATCGTCCCCGGCAACTTCTTCGAGCTCGTGCCCGGTTCCGGCAAGGTCGAGAAGCAGGGCACGGCGGCCATCCTGCGGGCCGTCCGGCGTCAGGACGCCGAGGGTGCCGCCCAGGCGTACGCGGAGATGATGCGGAAACAAGGAGACCTGGTCGTCAGCCTGTTCCGGGACAAGGGCATCTTCGGCGAGGCCGCCTAAGCCGGACTGTCCGGCTCAGAGTCCTAGGCCAAGGCCGTCCCGCTCGGCGGCTGCCTGGGCCGGGCCGTCCGGCTCGGCGGCGGGCAGCGCCGCGCCGCACGCCACACTGCGCGCCACGCCGCACCGCGCCTCGTGCCGCACGCCATGACTCGTGACTCACGCCTCGCGGAGGGACTCTTCGCGGCTGACAGCTGCCGCGTCCGTTCTGTATCGTATAAAAGATCTTATATCTAGGAGGACGGATGACGGAGCAGCGCATCAGCCAGGACGTGCTCGCCGAACGCCTCGTGAAGATCCCGCCGATGGTCGACATGGACTCGCACGTAGTGGAGCCGCCCGGCGTGTGGCGCGACCGTCTTCCCAGCCAGCTGCGCGATGCCGGGCCGCGGATCGAGTACGCCCCGGCCGGCCGGGTCCAGCTCGTCGACGGGAAGTACGTGGAGACGCCGGGAACCGGCGGGCCCGAGGCGGCGTGGTGGGTTTTCGACGGGGTCCGTACCCAGATCAAGCGCTACATCGCCTCGGCGGGCGTCCCGGCCGAGGAGGTCACCAACGAGGGCATCACGTATGACGACATGCGCCCGGGCTGCTGGAAGCCGGCGGAGCGGATCGCGGACATGGACGTCAACGGTGTGCAGGCCCAGATGTGCTTCCCCAACTACCCGCGCTTTTGCGGGCAGATCTTCCTGTGGGCCAAGGACAAGCACCTGGCCAGGCTTTGCGTCGAGGCATACAACGACTGGATGGTGGAGGAGTGGGCCGGGGGGAGCGGCGGCCGGCTGATCCCGCTGTGCCTGGTGCCGCTGTGGGACGCCGGCCTGGCGGTGACCGAGGTGCGCCGGAACGCGGCGCGCGGCGTGCGCGCGGTCGCGTTCAGCGAATTGCCCGCCTACCTGGACCTGCCGAGCCTGCACTCGCGGTACTGGGACCCGTTCTTCGCCGCGTGCGAGGAGACCGGGACGGTCGTGGCCATGCACATCGGCTCGGGGACCAGGACCCCGCAGACGTCGGCGGACGCGCCGGGCGCGGTCGGCGGCACGATCATCTTCGGCAACAGCGTCGCGAGCATGACGGACTTCATGTTCTCCGGCGTGCTGCACCGGTTCCCCGAGCTGAAGCTGCTGTACGCCGAGGCGCAGATCGGCTGGATCCCGTACCTGCTTGAGCGCATCGATGATGTCTGGGAGACACACCGCGGCTGGGCCCGCGGCCAGGAGAACTGCCCGGAGCCGCCGTCGACGTACTACTACCGCCAGATAACCAGCTGTTTCTTCAAGGACGCGGTAGGGGTGGAACTGCTGGACAAGGTGGGCGTCGACAACGTGACCTTCGAGACGGACTACCCGCACCAGGACGGCACCTGGCCGCGCTCGCGCGAGGAGGCCGCGCTGCAGTTCGGCTACCTCAGCCAGGACCTGGTCACCAAGATCGCCCGCGGCAACGCGATCAAGCTGCTCGGCCTGGACCTCCCCGGTTCGTGACGCCGCGAACCGGGGGTACGCGAGCGGGTCGGAGCGCCGCGCACCACCCGGACGGCGGTTCCCGGGGGTTACCTGATGGGTCAGACGGGCAGCGACACGTCGCCGCGGGCCAGAGCGTGCACGGCCTCGGTCGTCAGGGACTGACCGCCGATGGCCCAGTCGCCGCTCTTGACCTCCTCGATGACGCACCACGTGACGCCGCGCATGCGCTCGCCTTCGATGGCGACCATCGCCTCGGTCAGGTCTCGCGCGATCTGCTGCTTCTGTTCGGCGCTGAAGACGTTCTCGATGAGCCGGACGCTGATAAGGGGCATGGGAGCCTCCTGGGGAGTGGTTGATGGACAGCTCAAGTCCACCACCGCGCCGCCCGCGCGGCATCGGGCGTACAAGCCATCTTGCGATGGCCGGATCGGGCCATCGCGGCGCCGCGGTCAGAACAGGCCGGCCCGCGCGGCGGCCGCGGCGGCCGCCGCGCGCGTGGGCAGCCGCAGCTTTGTCAGGATGTTCGCTACATGGCGATGCACGGTATGCGGGCTGATCACGAGCCGCTCGGCGATCTGCGCGTCGCTGAGCCCCTGCGCGACAAGCCCGAGCACCTCTCGTTCCCGTGCGCTGAGCTCAGCCACTGCGCGGGCGTCGGCCGCGCCGGCCGGCGCGGGCGGGCCCTTGATCCCGAGAAACGGTGCCATGACGCGCAGGACGGCGTCCCCGTCACCGTGCCACGGCAGGTGCTCGTCACCGGGCAGGGTCACGAGGTCGGCGTGCGGAAGGAGCGCGGCGACCTCGCGTGCACATCTCAGCCGCATCGCGCGGTCGTGCTCACGATGCACGACGAGCGCCGGCGCGCGCACCCTCGGCAGCTCGTCGCGCACATCGGTGTCGTAGATCAGCGCGAGCAGATCGGCGGCGACTTCGGCGTCGGCGGCCGCGCGCTGGAACGCGGTGAAGACGGCCCGGTCTTCGGCTGACCAGTTCGGGCCGAACACGTCGGTCAGCAGGCGGCTGCCCAGCCCCCAGTGCGAGCGGACCAGGTCGATCATGCCGGCTTGCGCTTCCGGCGGGGCGAGCGCGCCCCCGTGGGCGTAGCTGCCGTAGAGCACGAGGCGATCGACGCGCTCCGGCTGCCTGGCAGCGAAGGTCGTAGCGATGACACTCCCGCACGAGATGCCCACCAGCGCCATCCGCTCCAGCCCCAGCTGGTCCAGGACGGCGTGCAGCGTCACATCCTCATAGTCCGGCGTGAACGTCTCGGGCGGCCGCTCGCGATCGGAAAGGCCGGTCCCGAGGCGGTCATACCGCACGACCATGCGCCCCGCTGCCAGGCCCTCGACAAAACGCCGCAGCGGATCAAAATGCCAGTCCTCGACCACGTTGGAGACCCACCACGCCGGAAGCACCACCGCCGGGCCGCTCCCCGCGACGGCAAAGGCGATACGCCTCCCATCGGGCAGCCGCACAAAACCCGTGGTCTGTCTCACCGGCTCACAGTAACCGACGCCACCGCCGGCACCATCGCCCGCGTGGAATCGTAACGGGTGGATGAAAAGGTACGCCGGTATACTTTGCAGGAATCCTGAGGGAAGCGCAGGACTATGGACGCAATGGCGAGGGCCGATGGAGCGGTACCGGGAAGAGCCAGCCGGTAGCGGGCGCGAGCGAGTCAGCCGGGCGGCATATGAGCTGTTCAGCCGTGAGGGCGTCCGAGCGGTCGGGGTCGACGCGGTCATCGCCCGGGCCGGGACGGCCAAAATGACGCTCTACCGGAATTTCCCGTCCAAGGACGATCTGATTCTCGATTTCCTGCGCCGTCGCGAGCAGCTGTGGACGCGTGAGTGGCTGGAGGCGGAGAGCCGGCGCCGCGGGGAATCCCCGCGGGAGCAGCTGCTAGCGATATTCGATGTGTTCTCCGAGTGGTTCAGCCAGCCCGACTTTGACGGCTGTTCTTTCCTCACCACGATGATCGAGATAAACGACCCGGATCACCCGGTCCATCAGGCGGCGGTCAGCCACCTGGCGAATATCCGCGGCTATATCAGCGAGCTTGCCGAAGCGGCGGGCATACACGACGCCGACGCCTTCGCGCGGAAGTGGCACATCTTGATGAAGGGCTCGATCATGGCCGCACATGAGGGCGACACGGCGGCGGCCGCCCGGGCCCGCGAGGTCGGTGAACTGCTGCTGAAGGAGTACGGCGCAGCCTAGCAACGGCCGCGGCGGCGTCCGGGCATGAGCCGCGGGCGCCGCCGCGCGAGCCGCTCAGCCGACGCCGAGCTTCTCCGCCGCCATCGTGGCGCCTTCCACGCGGTTGTGGATTTTCTGGAACGCGATCTCCCTGGCGTAGTCCGGCGAACCGTGGTTCGGCTTCTCGTCGATGCTGAACGGGGAGAAGCCGCAGTCGTCGGTGGCGCCCAGGCGCTCTTTGGGAATGAAGTTGGCCGCGTGCACGAGGGCGTCCCGGACCTCCTCCGGGCTCTCTACCCGCGGATTGAGCGGGTTGATCACGCCGATGTACGCCATTTGCGCTATGCCGTCGGCGTCGTCCCGGAGGCATTCGCCGATCATCCGGTAGACGGGGTCCTTGTCCCGCTCGCTGGCGAGTTGGATCAGGAAGTACCCGGCGTTCATCTTGAACATCTCGGGCAGCAGGTTGGCATAGGGCACGTCGGCGCTGTGCACCGAGTCACGGTCGCCGCCGGGGCAGGTGTGGATGCCGATCTTCGTCCGTTCTGCTGGCGTGAAGCGGGCCAGCACCCTGTTGTTCAGCTCGACGAAATGCTGCAGCAGGCCGGCCTGGGTCCACGGATTACGCGGGTCGTCCCTCGTCGCCAGCCGCCCCTCGGTGAAGTCGATCGAGACCCGCGCCGCACCGGCGTCGAACGCCTGGCGGATGTCCTTTTCGCACTCCGCCACGATGTCGTCCTCGAACTGCTCCCGCGAGTAGCCCCGCACCGGGTCCTTCAGCGGGTACAGCAGCAGGATCATCGACGGCGCGATCACCGCCTGCTTCATCGGCTTGGTCGCGTACCCGATCGACTTTCTCAGGTTGTCCGCGGCATAGGTCTTGTAGCGGAAGGGCCCGCCGGTCAGCCGCGGCAGCTGCCGCGGATGCCCGTCCGCGAAGATCGCGAAGTACTGGCCTCCCTCAGCCGACAGGTGGTCGGCCAGGCCTGTCCCGGCCAGAGTGTCGGTGACCGGGTAGGTCGCGAAGCTGGACGCGCGCTGCTCGCCATCGGAGATGATCGGTGATCCGGTCGCCTCGAACCTGCTGATCGAGTCCCGGACGGCATCGTCCTGCGCCTTCTCGAGTTGCTCGCGGGTGGCCTTGCCGGCGTCGTAGTCCGCGTAGGTGGCCTGCAGCTTCGCCGGCCGCGGCAGCGATCCGACGGGTTCGGTCGGGATGCCGGTGGCGGTTCTCGGGTCGTAGTCGGTCATTGGGCATCTACTCCCTCGACTGTCAGCGGGCGGCACGGCGCTCGGACACGGGCGGCTGGAACAATAGCCGCAGACGGCGCCCGCCAGCTCGATGCGATAGAGATAGACCGGCCTGTCTCACACTGATAGCACGGAGAATAGACCTGCTGTCGAACATGGTCAACGGGACGTTACGTAGCATTTCGGGCTGATACTGGCGCGGCCCCGGCCGCGCGCCTGCTGCGTCGGCCCCGCCTCGGCCCCGGCCGGACCGAGGCGGGGCAGGACCCTGGAAGGTCAAGCCCTGTGAAGGCTAACTAACCTGAAATGGTTGCCTGTCCTCGCCCCGTCTGCCTGGCTTCCGCGCTTTGATTGCGATTTCCCGCGCTATGACACGGGAAATCGCAATCAAAGCGGACGAGCCTCGTGAGAGAGGATCGCTCGCGTCACTCCGGCACCAAGTTGGCTTGACAGCTCGATTTGTTC
>Ga0306920_100013327_pt1 | contig 11200 bp, 7 predicted proteins | sample flu12Cox44000170_FD_204666 | JGI IMG/M metagenome (GOLD analysis project Ga0306920, IMG submission 204666) | Lab enrichment of tropical soil microbial communities from Luquillo Experimental Forest, Puerto Rico - flux4day.12C.oxic.44.000.170 (v2)... | ecosystem: Environmental > Terrestrial >...
GGCTCACCAGCGGCAACCCGTTCTTCGTCAGCGAGGTGCTGGCCAACCCGGGTTCGGTCGTGCCGCCGACCGTCGTCGACGCGGTGCTGGCGCGGGTGCGCACGCTGAGCCCGGCCGCGCAGGCGGCGCTGGACCGGCTGGCGGTCATACCGTCGGGCGCCGAGATAGACCTGCTCCGCGTCCTGGTCGGCGACCTCGCGCCGGTGGCGGAGGCCGAGCGCGCGGGCGTCGTCGAGGTACGCGGCGACGTCGTGGCCTTCCGGCATGAGCTCGCCCGCCGGGCGGTCACCGAGTCGCTGCCGGCCAGCGTCCGGCTGGAACTGAACGCGGACGTGCTGCTGGCCCTGCTCACCCGCGCGGACTGCGATCCGTTCCGGGTGCTGCACCACGCGGTGGAGGCGGGTGACGACGACGCCGTCATCACGCACGGCGCGGCGGCGGCGCGGGAAGCCAGCCGCGTGGGCGCACATCAGCAGGCGGCGGCCTGCTACGCCCAGGTCCTGGCCCGCGGGCACCGGCTGACCACCGCCCAGCGGGCCGGACTCGGCGAGGCGTACTCCTGGGCGCTGTCCAACAGCAACCAGCTGCATTTCGCGGTGGCGGCGGCCGCGACCGCCGTCGAGCTGTGGCAGCAGGACGGTGATGGCCGGCGGCTCGTCCGGGCCCTGGTCACGCTGTCCCGGCAGCAGTGGCTGACCGAGCGCACCGCCGCCGCGCGCACGTCGGCCGAGCGCGCGCTCGAGCTGGCCCGGCCGCTCGGCGACAGCTACCAGAACGCGCTCGCCACGGCGAACCTCGGCGGCCTGCTCGTCGTCATCGACCGGGAGGAGGAAGGGCTGCCGTACCTGGCTGAAGGGCTCGGCATCGCCGAGCGCTGCGGCGCGGCGAGCATCGCCGCGCTGTGCCGCAACTACGTGGGTTCCGCGCGGCTGCAGCTGGGAGACCCCGGCGGGTGCGACAACCTGCTGCGCAGCATGGCGGAAGCGAACGCGCTGGGCAACCACGAGTTCGTCATGCGGGCCTACTACAACCTCATCGAGGGCCTGTGGCGGCTCGGCGACTACCGCGAGGCGCTCGGCTACCTCGGGCAGGCGGAGCACTTCGGCCGTGACCGGGATTTCCGCGTCCACGGCTACATGTTCGCCGCGCGCCGGTGCCGGCTGGCGCTGATGCAGGGCCGGTGGGCGGAGGCCGAGGCGGGGCTGCGAGATCTGCTGGACGGACAGGACGATCCCGGCATGATCGGCCGCGAGACGGTTCCCGTGCTGGCCCGGGTGCTGGTGCGGCAGGGGAGCGCGGACGCGCCTGAGTGGCTCGCACTGGCGGCCCGTCACGCGACGATGGCGGACGTGCTGGAGTGGCTGGTCCCGACCGGCCTTGCGCACATCGAGCACGCGTGGCTGACCGGCGACCAGGGGCGGGCCGGACCCTACCCTGGACTGCTGCTCGAGCGCACCGACCGGCCCGGCATGCTCGTCCAGCGTGGCGAGCTGCTGATGTACCTGCGCCGGCTCGGCTACCCGGCCGTGCCCTTCCCTGGCTGCCCGGAGCCGTACGCCGCGGCGCTGCGCGGCGACTGGCGATCGGCGGCCGATGCCTGGCTCGCCGCGGGAGACCCGTACGAGCATGCCCTGGAACTCGCCGGTTCGGGCCAGGTCGAGCCCACCCTCGGGGCCCTGACGATCCTCGACGGCCTCGGCGCCGCGCCCGCGGTGGCCCTCGTGCGCGGGCGCCTGCGGGGCCTGGGGGTGACCCGGCTACCGCGGCGGCCGCAACCTGGCACGCTGACCAACCCGGCCGGTCTCACCGATCGCCAGCTGGAGATCCTGCGCCTGGTCGCGGCCGGGCTGTCGAACGCGGAGATCGCGCAGCGGCTGGTGGTTTCGCCCCGCACCGTGGACCACCACGTCTCGGCCATCCTGGCCAAGCTCGGCGTGCCGACGAGACGCGAGGCCGCGGCCCGGGCCGCCGAATTCGAGAGCGGCTCCTCTCATACCGAGTAGCTCGGAGCGTAATTCGGCCGCGGCGTGAACATTTTCCCTTCTCGTGTCGTGCTCTCGGTGACCATCCACGACACGGAGGACACAGCGTCATGTCAGTACCCGACACCGCGGTGGCGACCCGGCCGGATGCCGCGCCGCTCGTCCGCGACGCGGTGCCAGCCGACTATCCGGCGATCCGCGAGGTCGTGATCGCCGCGTACCGCCAGTACCCTGATCGCGACCTGCGAGCGCCTCGCCCGCGAGGCCGGGGCACCGGTCTTCGCGTTTCACACGGCCAGCTTCATGACCAAGGCCATTGCCCTGTACGAGCGACTCGGCTACCGCCGGGCGCCCGAGTTCGACTTCGACATGGCCGCCCGCTACAGCCGGTTCGGCGCCGCGCCGGTCATGTCGATCGCGTACCTGCGCCGCCTGGCGCCGGAGCGCGCTTACGTCCCGGATTCCCGGTGCGCGTAACCGTTTCATCTCTTGGAGGATCCCGATGACCACCCACGCTCACCGCCGGCGGGTCAGCTCACCCGCCTACTACCTGGGCCGTCCGGCAGCGCTCTGGCTGACCGCCTTCGCGCCGCGGCCGGCCGACCGCAAGTCGTGCGCCGACGAGTCGTCTCCGCACGGCACATGAGGTGAGGAGCCGACGGCACGCGAGCGCTTCATCCTGGCTTCGCGTGCCGCCGGCGCATCACGGTGCGAGCCTCTGGCCTGCCCCAACAAGATAAGCGCATTGCGAAGAACAACGAACCCCTTGGTCAGGGGCCGATTTAGGCCGGCCGGCGAATGTCTTTGCGGAGAGGCGGCGGGCGGCTGAGGCACGGCGGGGCTGGCCAGCGCCCCCGTGGCTGGCCAGCCCTTTGCCGGGATCAGGAGGCGAGGGAGCCCGGGGCCGCCGGGTGGTCAGCGCCCTGGTGACGGCGGCGGCCGCGGCGGGTCATGATTGCTCCGTATCGTGCGACCCGGCGGCGGATGAGCCCGTCACCTGATAGAGCACCTGGAGCAGGCCGAGCCAGCCGGTGAAGCACATGTCGGCGTCATCGGATCCGGGAAGCACCCGGACCCGGCCGACGGGCGGGTCGAGGGCGTCTAGGGAAATGCGGACCTCCACCCGTTCATCGTGTCCGGGCGGGCGCCCCGCAACATCGGCCAGTTGGCCGATGTCGTCCGGCCCGCGCCGACGCAGGCTGAGTGCGTCATCGCCAGAGCCGCCATCCAGGCCGGCCCAGAGAGGCCAACACAGAGAGGAAGCGATCGCCGCGCGTCTGCTCGTAACCGGAGGAACCGGTGTTCTCGGACGAGCGTTCCTGCCCCTGGCAGGGGCCGAAGGGCACTGCCCGGCATTGTGGCTAGGCGCACTGGTCAGCTGAACTCGCCGCGGGTCTTCGTTCGCACCGCCTCTGGCAGCCGTTCGACCAGGTCCGCGACGGTGACGCCACGCAGCGACGCGCGCCAGGCCAGGTGTGCCTGGGCCATGACCACGGCGATAGCGCACGGGCGCGTGCACTGCTCGGGCGGCAGCGCCGACGTGCCCTGCTGGCGGATCTCCTGGCACACGAAGGGGGAGGCCGCGCCCTCGACGGCGTCCAGCACGTCCAGGGCGGAAATCTCCGCTGCAGGCTTCCCGAGCTGGTAGCCGCCGTTGGGCCCTGACACGGCGTGCAGGATCCCGGCCGCCACCAGCGCCCGGAGATGCTTGGCCAGGTACGCCTCGGGCAGCCCGTAGCGGTCGGCGAGCGCCCGCCGCGACAACGCCGTGCCTGCCGGGGTCTGCGCCAGCAGCACCGCGCAGTGCAATCCCCATTCCACCCCTTGGGAAAACTTCACCCTGCCATGTTATGGTTAATATCGTAGATATTCAATATCCACGAAATCGGGGAAAATTCCAATGGTCACGAACCAGGTGGCGGCCGCCACCGGCACCGGGCGAGCGCAGGGCATGACGGGCGGAGCCCTGGCCGTGCTGCTCACCGCGACGTTCATCGGGGCGTTCGACGTCTTCGTCGTGAACGTCGCCGCCCCGTCCCTCCAGCGGGACCTGCACGCGAGCGATGCCCTTCTGCAGCTGGTCGTCGGCGGCTACGCGTTCGCGTACGCGGCCGGGCTGATCACCGGCGGCCGCCTCGGAGACGTGTTCGGCCACCGGCGTATGTACGTGGCCGGGATGGTGGCGTTCACCGTCAGCTCGCTCGCGTGCGGCCTGGCCCGCAGCCCGGTCGAGCTGGTGGCGGCCCGGCTGGCCGAGGGCCTGTCCGCGGCGGCGATGCTGCCCCAGGTGCTGGCGTTGATCACCGCGACCATCTCGCCGCCTTCCCGGCCGCGGGCGCTGGGTCTCTACGGCCTGGCCGCGGGCGCCGGTTCGATCGCCGGCCAGGTCCTGGGCGGCGTGCTCGTCAGCGCGAACCTGGCCGGCCTCGGCTGGAGGCTGATCTTCCTGATCAACCTGCCCATCGGGGCGGTGACCGCCGTCCTGGCGGCGCGGTGGCTGCCGGACCCGGCGACCCGGCGCGGCCGGGCCAACCTGGATCTGCCCGGCGCCCTCGGCGTCGCCTGCACCCTGGCCCTGGCCCTGCTGCCGCTCACGGTCGGCGCGGACGAGGGGTGGCCGCCGTGGACCTGGGCCGCGCTCGGCGCCGCCGTCCCGGCCGGCGCCGTGACGCTGTGGTGGCAGCGTAGGCTCGGCCGGGCCGAGAATGGACACCGCGGCCAGCCGGTCCTCGACCTGTCGCTGTTCAGGCACTGGACGTTCCGGGCCGGCCTGGCCGCCAACGCCTGCTTCCTGGCCTACTTCGGCAGCTTCATGTTCGCCCTCACCCTGTTCCTGCAAGATGGCCTGCGGCTGGATGCCCTGCAGGCCGGCCTGGCCTTCGCACCCGCCGGAGTGATGTTCTCGGGCGCCGCACTGGCCGGTTCGCGCGTGCTGCACCGGTACGGGCCGCGGGCCGTGGTCGCCGGCAGCCTCATCACCGTCGCCGCGCTCGCCCTGCTGCTGGTCCTGGCCCACGCCGGCGCCAACCGGGCGAACCTGCCCTGGATCATCCTGGTCGCCGCCGTCGCCAGCCTCGGCAACGGCATCGTCCTGCCCGCGCTGATCGGGACTTCCCTGGTGAAGGTCGCACCGCACCAGGCGGGCGCAGGGGCTGGCCTGCTGACCACGGCACAGCAGTTCGCGAGCTCGGCGGGCGTGGCCGTCATCGGGACCGTCTTCTTCGTCATCGCCGGCCGCTCTCACTCGTCCCCCGGCGGCTTCGCCGCGGGGATGACCGCAGCGGCCGGGGCGTGCCTCGCCCTGCTCACAGCGGTCACCGTCCTCACCGCGCTCATCGCCCGGACCACCCGCCGCGACGAGGCCCCGCGGCGCCAGGACGCGCGCCGCACACGATCGTAGGTCGGGCGGCCGGGCCACCCGCGAGCCAAAGGGCGCGCCGCCGCCTGGACTGAGAAGCGTAAGCGACGAGGAAAGGCGGCGGGTCAAGAGCGCCCGGAGGCGAGCGGGAGAGCAGAGCACGCGCCACGCTCCGTTCGGCATAATGCTCCGAGGTGAGGCGGAGTTCTCCTGGAACGCCGGATCAAGATTCACGGGACACGCCCTAGCATCGGGCTATGGGGACGCTGGCGCCGGTCCCGGGCATCCGCGGTCGCGAGGAGGAGGTCGCGGTCCTGGCCGACGCGGTCGACCGGGCGGTGTCCGGTCGCCTGGCGGTCGTGCTGATCGACGGCGAGGCGGGCATCGGCAAGACGCGCCTGCTCGAGGACGCGCTGGAGAAGGCGCGCGGCCGCGGCCTTCAGGTGGCGGCGGCCCGGGCGGCCGAGCTGGAGCAGACCCGGCCGTTCGGGCTGGTCGCCGCGATGTTCGGCGGCACGCGGTCGTCGCCTGATCCGCGCCGGGCGGCGATCGGGCAGCTGCTGGCCACCGCGGACAGCGGGGACCGGGGCCCGATCACCGTGACCAGCGACCCGGGTCTGCAGTTCCAGGCCGTGGACGCGCTCGCCGACCTGGCCGAGGAACTCGCGCTGGCCGGGCCGCTGGTGATCGGCGCGGACGACCTGCACTGGGCCGATCCGTCGAGCCTGCTGACGCTGGGCGCGCTGGCGGCCCGCCTGGCCTACCTGCCCGCGGCCATCATCGGGTGCTTCCGCCCGGCCCCGCGGGTGGCCGACCTGGAACGGCTGGCCGGCGCGCTCGAGGCGGCCGGAGGCCGACGGCTTTCCCTGCGTGAGCTCGACGGGCAGGCCGTGGCGGACCTGGTGGCCGATTCCGTCGGCGCCGCGCCCGGCCGGCGGCTGCTGGCCGGGATGTCCGGCGCGGCGGGCAACCCGCTGTTCGTGACCGAGCTGCTCGGGGCGCTCGCCCAGGAGCAGATGATCACGGTCTCGGACGGCCGGGCCGAGGTGTCGGACCTGACCCTGCCGCCGACGCTGCGGCTGACGATCCTGCGCCGGATCAGCTTCCTGCCCGACGGCACGGTGCAGGCGCTGCGCTTCGCCTCGATCCTCGGGTCCGGCTTCACACTCACCGATCTGGCGGTGGTCACCGGCCGTTCGGCCATCGACCTGTCGATGAGCCTGGCCGAGCCGATCAGGGCGCGGGTGCTCGAGGACGACGGGGCCCGGCTCCGGTTCCGCCACGACCTGATCCGCGACGCCATCTACGAAGACCTCCCCAGCAGCGTGCGCGGCGCGCTGCACCGCGAGGCCGGGCAGCGGCTCGCCGCGGCGGGGGCGCCGGCCTCGCAGGTGGCCGAGCACCTGGCCCGCGGGGCCGGCCCGGAGGACACCGAGGCCATCGGGTGGCTGGTCCGGGCCGCCCGCCAGGCCGCCGTGGCGTCCCCGGACGTGGCGGCCGGCCTGTTCAGCCGGGCGATCGGGCTGATGTCCCCGGCCGACCAGGGCCGTGACCGGCTGCTGGCCGAACGGGCCGGCAGCCTGATGCAGGCCGGCCGGGTCCCGCTGGCCTTGGCGGCCTGCCGCCAGCTGCTCGACCGCCCGCACGACCCGGGCACCGATGGCCAGGTCCGGATCTACCTCGCGCATGCCATGCTCGCCCAGGGACAGGTGCGGGACGCCCTGGGCGAGCTCGACCGGGCCAGCCGGTCACCGTCGCTGCCGGATGCCGAACGGGCCGCGGCTCACGCCTGGGCCGGGTTCGCGCGTATCGCGCTGGGCGATCTCGACGGCGCGGCGGCGTCTGAGCGGGCCGCGGTGGCCGCGGCCGCCGCCTCGGAGGGGGCCGCGGACGATCACGTGACCACCAGCATCATCATGTCCACGACGGCCAGGATCTCCGAGTCCCGCGGCCACCTCGCCGAAGCGCTCGAGATCGCCGAGGAGGCGGTGCGGCGGGCCGACGCGAGCCCCAGCCGGCTGGGACATCGCTTCCCAGTCGGCGTGACCCGCGGGCGGCTGCTCATCGAGCTCGACCGGCTCCCCGAGGCCAGGTCCGCGCTCGGGGCGGGCGTGCGGGTCAGCGAGGAGCTCGGCGTCCGCTGGCCGCTGGCCACCCACCAGGTGTACCTCGCTTACGAGCGCTTCACCGCCGGGGAGTGGGACGACGCCGTCGCCGAGCTCGAGGCCAGCGTCAAGATCGCGGAGGAGATCGGCGAGATCTACAGCCTGGTGTACGCGCACGGCTTGCTGTCCCGGATCAGCGTGCACCGCAACGACCTGCACCGGGCCAGGGAGGCGGCCGCCACCGCGGACGGTTACCTGGCCGGCTGGGGCCACGGTCACGCCATGAGCTGGGTGGCCTGGCCGCGGGCCCTCATCCTGGAGGCAGGCGGCGAGCGCGGGGAGGCGCTGAGGACGATGGCGAGCCTGTGGGACTGGTGCGCCGGTTCCGGGCTGACCGTGGAATTCCCGCTGATCGGAGCCGATCTCGTCCGGCTGGCGCTGGCCGCGGGTGACCTGGCCCGGGCCAGGCAGGTGTCGGCGGCCGTGGCCGAGGTGGCCGCGGGCAACGACCTGGCCTGGATGACCGGTGAGGCGCTGCGCTGCCAGGGCCTGCTCGACGACGACCCCGCGGTCCTGCAGGCCGCCGTGGCGGCCCACGACCGCGGGGCACGTCCCTTCCTGGTCGCGCTGGCCTGCGAGGACGCGGGCAGCGGCCTGGTCCGGCACGGGCAGGCCGGACTCGCCCGCCCGCTGCTCGACCGGGCGGCCGAAGGCTACGAGCGGCTCGGCGCCGCCCGCGACCTCGCCCGCGCCGAGGCCCGGCTGCGCGAGGCGGGGATCCGGCGCGGCCGCCGGGGCGGCCGCGGCCGGCCGCAGTTCGGCTGGGACAGCCTGACCCCGACCGAGCACTCGGTCGCGGGGCTGGTGGCCGAGGGACTGTCCAATCCGCAGATCGGCGAGCGGCTGTACATCTCGAGCCGGACCGTGCAGACGCACCTCGCGCACATCTTCGCCAAGCTGGACATCTCCGCGCGCGCCCAGCTCGCGGCCGAGGTAACCCGGCGGCAGCCTGGCGGGTAGCGACGTCTAGCCGACCTGGGCGGCCGCCTGCTGCAGCAGGCGCCAGAGCTCCTCGACGTCGGACCGTTCGGTCCTTTCCGCCCCGATCGAGACCCGCACCGACCACACGCCGTCCAGCAGGGACGGGGTGACCAGGGCCGCACCCGAGGCGTTGACCGCGTCCACCCACGCGAGGGTGTGCGCGTCCAGCCCTCCGGCGTCAAGACCGGCGGGTTCGTGCCTGAGCACCACGGTCTGCAGGCCGACCGGGGCGAGGACCCGCCAGCCGGGGGTCGAGGTGACCTGCCCGGCGAGCCAGCGGGCGTTGTCCAGGTCCCGGCGCAGCCGGGCGCGGATGGCCTCGACTCCGTCCAGCCGGAGGTGGAACCACAGCTTGAGCGCGCGGAACCGGCGGCCGAGCGGGATGCCCCAGTCCTTGTACTGGGTCACCTCACCGTCGACGGCGGACCGGAGATAGGACGGGTTGGTGGACATGACCCGGATCAGGTGGCCCGGGTCGGCCACGTACAGCAGCGAGCAGTCCAGCACGGTACCCAGCCACTTGTGCGGGTTCCAGGTCAGCGAGTCCGCGCCTTCGATGCCGTCGACCAGCCAGCGCATCTCCGGCAGCAGCAGGGCCGAGCCCGCCATCGCGGCGTCGACGTGCACCCACATCCCGTACCGGCGGGCCAGCGGGACGATCTCGGCCAGCGGGTCCACCGCCGTGGTCCCGGTGGTGCCGACGTTGACCACCACGGCGGCCGGGCGCCGGCCGGCTGTCACGTCTTGTTGTACGGCTGCTGCTAGCGCCTCGGTGCGCATCGCGTACGTGACCGGGTCGACGCCGACCAGCCTGAGGTTGTCCCGGCCGTAACCGGCCAGGGCCACCGCCTTCGGGATCGAGGAGTGCGCGTGTTCCGTGGTGTAGACCGTCAGCGGCGCGCCCTCGGCCTGCAGCCCGCCGCGTGCCTCGGAGTAGTCCGTCGCGCGCTCGCGGGCCGCGAGCAGGGCGACCAGGCAGGCGGTCGAGGCGGTGTCCTGGATGACGCCCTTCCACGACCCGGGCAGCCCGGTCAGCTCACGCAGCCACTCGACGACCACCTCCTCGACCTCGGTCAGCGCGGGGGCGGACTGCCACGTGATGCCGAGCGCTCCGAGCCCGGCCGTGGCCAGGTCGCCCAGCGCGGAACTGAGGGTGGCGTTGGACGGGAACCAGCCGAAGTAGCGAGGGTGCTGCACCTGGGTCACGCCCGGGACCACGATGGCTTCGAGGTCGGCTAGGAGGCGGGGGAAGGGTTCGGCCTCCTCCGGGGCGTGTCTCGGCAGCTTCCCGGCCACCTCGCCGGGGCCCACCTGCGCCTGAACCGGCAACTCCGGAATCCGGGCGCGGTAGTCGGCGATCCAGTCGATCAGCTCGTGACCGGCCGCCCGGAACTCCTCAGGTCCCATGTCGCATCTTCGCTTCCTCGCCGCCTGGTGATAGCCCCAGGTACGGTCCCTTGGGCCTACCCGAGCAGGCTATCGGCCCTTCCTAACCGCGGGCGCGGCCGCGGTTTATGGCAGTTGGTTGCCGCATCTGGGCGTCATGCGAGCACGAGAACCGACTCTCGTCACTCTGGCACCGCCCGCACCAAGCTATAAAGCGTGGATGCCACATCCACGTCGTACGAACAGCATGGCTGGGACATCCACGCCTTATCACCGGGCGGACCGGAGCGGTGGGTGCGTATCACCAGCCACGGCAGTGCACCGGGAGCGCAGCAACACCAGAAGGCCAGGGCCGGGCAGTCGCCACCGGCCAAGATCAGCTAAAACCGATCAGAAATAGCCCGATTCCGCGCTCGCGAAGCGTGTCAGGCTGGGGTTGGCGGTGGAATCGGGATGTTTCGTTCGGCCAGGCCGGCCTCGATGGCCGCGACGACCGATTCGACCACCTTCACCCGGGCCCACCGTTTGTCCTCGGCCTCTACCAGCACCCACGGCGCGGCGGCGTGATGAGTGCGGTCCAGCATCTCCTCCACGGCAGCCTCATACGGCCGGCGCTTGCCGCGGTTCCGCCAGTCTTCCTCGGTCAGCTTCCAGGCCTTCAGCGGATCGCGTTCCCGCGCCTTGAACCGCTTGAGCTGTTCGCCGGGCGACAGGTGCAGCCAGAACTTGACGATGATCATGCCTTCGTCGACCAGGGTCCGCTCGAAGTCGACGATCTCCCGGTAGGCGCGCCGCCACTGCTCCTCGGTGGCGAATCCCTCGACCCGTTCGACCAGGACGCGGCCGTACCAGGAGCGGTCCAGCACCGCCATGCCTCCCCAGCCGGGCAGGACCGGCCAGAACCGCCAGAGGAAGTGATGACGTTTCTCGTCGTACGTCGGCGCGCCGAACTGGGCGACCCGGACATGCCGCGGGTCGAGCGGCTCGACCAGCCGTCTGATCGCGCCTCCCTTACCGGAGGCGTCCCAGCCCTCGAAGACCACGCAGACCGGCGGCCCGATCTTCGGCTCATCCCCGATCTGGCCGCCCAGCACCAGCCTCAGCTGAAGCAGCCGGGCCTGAGCCGCGGCCAAGCGGGCCACTTCCTGCTTCGGGGTGAGCTCCAGGCTGAGATCCAGCCCGGCGAGCGCGCCGCCCTTCCGAACCATGCGCCCCGCCTCCCTCGTCCCCCGGAGGGATCCCTGCCGCCCCAGGTCGCCTCCAGCGGCTTACCCGGCTTCGAGTTCCTCCTAACAGCGGTGGCACGCGTGGCTAGATACGAGGTGACG
>Ga0306920_100013328_pt1 | contig 11200 bp, 10 predicted proteins | sample flu12Cox44000170_FD_204666 | JGI IMG/M metagenome (GOLD analysis project Ga0306920, IMG submission 204666) | Lab enrichment of tropical soil microbial communities from Luquillo Experimental Forest, Puerto Rico - flux4day.12C.oxic.44.000.170 (v2)... | ecosystem: Environmental > Terrestrial >...
TACAGCCTCAAGCTCGTGAACTGGCACTTCTGGATTTCGACCATCGGCATCGTCCTCTACATCTCCGCGATGTGGGTATCCGGAATCCTCCAAGGCCTGATGTGGCGCGCCTACACGCCGCTCGGCTTCCTCGAATACTCCTTCATCGAGACGGTCGAAGCGATGCATCCCTTCTACGTGATCCGCGCCGCCGGCGGGGCGTTGTTCCTGATCGGCTCACTGGTCATGGCCTATAATCTCTGGATGACGGTGCGCGCTGGTGAGGCGGAAGTGCCGTCGCCGGTCGCTCTTCAACCGGCGGAATGAGGACGCTGACAAATGTCGTTTTGGTCCCGGCATCAAATTTTCGAAAAGAATTCGATCATCCTTGTCGTCGGAATTCTTGCGGTGGTCGCAATCGGCGGCATCGTCGAGATCGTTCCGCTGTTCTACCTCAAGAGCACGATCGAGGCGGTCGACGGCGTCAGGCCCTATACTCCGCTGGAGCTGACCGGCCGAAACATCTACGTCCGCGAGGGATGCTATCTTTGCCACTCGCAGATGATCCGCTCTTTGCGCGACGAGGTGGAACGTTACGGTCACTTCTCGCTTGCCGCCGAAAGCATGTACGACCATCCATTCCAATGGGGATCCAAGCGAACGGGGCCGGATCTTGCGCGCGTCGGCGCCAAGTATTCGGACCAATGGCACGTCACGCACCTGACCGACCCGCGGTCGATCGTTCCGCAGTCGGTGATGCCTGCATATTCCTTTTTGGCTGAAACTGAAGTCGATGCCTCGACCATCGAGGCTCATCTGAAGGCCAACCGCATGGTCGGCGTGCCCTACACGGATGATCAGATCGCCAATGCGCAGGCTGATCTGAGAGCGCAAGCCGATCCGGACGATGCCGGCGTCGATGCCTTTACCAAGCGCTATCCGAAGGCCGTGGTACGCAATTTCGACGGCAAGGGCGGCCCGCCCACAGAAATGGACGCGCTGGTTGCCTATCTGCAGATGCTGGGCACGTTGGTCGATTTCAAACTCTTCAACGAAAAAGCCAATCTTCGCTGAGAAGGCAGAACGATGCGCGCAATCCTGACGGTTCAGAATGTGGTTTCGGATTTTATCACGACGTTCTGGACCCCCATCTTCGTCGGAATATTCCTGGCAATCGTGATTTACGCACTTCTGCCCCGCAACCAGTCGGCGTTTGACGAGGCGTCGAAGATACCGTTGCGCGAGGAGTAACAGAGCTATGGCTGAGCAGAACGATATCGATCATGTCTCGGGCAAGACGACCACGGGCCATGCGTGGGACGGGATCAAGGAACTCAACACGCCGTTGCCGCGCTGGTGGCTCCTGACGTTCTATGCCACCATCATCTGGGCCATCGGGTACTGGATCGCTTATCCGGCCTGGCCTCTGGTATCGAGCTACACCACCGGTGTGTTGGGCTGGTCATCCCGCGGTGCCGTTGCAGTCGAACTCGCCAATCTCGAGAAGATACGCGGTGAGAAAACCGCCGCGCTCGGTGCGGCTTCTCTGGCGGATATCGAGAAGGATCCCGCGCTGCTTGCCCTGGCGCGGGCCCGCGGCAGGACGGTGTTCGGGGACAATTGCGCGCCATGCCACGGCAGCGGCGCGTCCGGCGCCAAAGGATATCCCAACCTAAATGATGATGACTGGCTCTGGGGCGGTACGCTCGACCAGATCATGCAGACGATTCAGTACGGCATTCGCTCAGGGCATCCGAAGACTCATGAGAGCGCCATGCTCGCTTTCGGCAAGGAGGGGGTTCTCAAACCCGAACAGATCATCACGGTCGCCAACTACGTTCGCTCGCTGTCAGGCTTGCCGACAGCACCCGGATATGATGCAGCAGCGGGGGCGAAGATCTTCGCAGACAATTGCGTAGCGTGCCACGGCGACAAGGGGCAGGGTAATCAGGAACTCGGCGCGCCGAATCTCTCCGACAAGATCTGGCTTTACGGTTCCGACGAGGCAACGATCATCGAAACGATCGCCAACGGCCGCTCCGGCGTGATGCCGGCATGGGTCGACCGGCTCGATCCGTCCACGATCAAGGCCTTGGCGGTTTATGTGCATTCGCTCGGCGGAGGGAAGTGAGAGGGTTGCTTCGGCAAGCGACAACTTTGTCTCGCTATCAGATTTTTGAGGAGTCCCGCATGGGCGCACCGCATGTTACGCCGAAACCATTGACCGGACGTTTTGTGCTCCTGACCCTGCTTTCGTTTTTCGGCGTCGTGTTTGCCGTGAACTTCGTGATGATGAAGCTCGCGATCGACACCTTGCCTGGCACTGAAGTCGATAGCACCTACGGCGCAAGTCTCGGCTTTGGGAAGGAGATTGCCGCCGCTCGCGATCAGAACGCGCGAAACTGGCGGGTTGACGCGCAAATTCAACGCGGCGCGGCAGGCGGCGCGACTTTGCAGGTCGAAGCCCGCGACAGCCGTGGCGCGCCGATATCCGGCTTGAAGTTTCAGGGACGGCTCGAGCGGCCAACCGACCGACGGGCGGATCGGCCGTTGGAGTTCGCCGAGGTCGGGATCGGCGTCTATCGCGGGACTGCAACACTTGTTGCAGCAGGCCAATGGGACCTGGTGATCGAAGGCGACGCCGCTGGAAAGCGGATGTTCCTGTCGAAGAATCGCGTGCTGCTGAACTAGAAGGACCGCATCGTGCAAGTGACGCGGGATTTTTCGCATTACGTCAGGGATGCCGGTTCAGGGCTGCAGCACATCGATCTGGCCGTCGAAGGCGTCAATTGCGCCGGCTGCATGTCAAAGATCGAACGTGGGCTTTCGGCGATTCCTGAGGTCACGCTGGCGCGGGTAAATCTCACTGACCGCCGCGTCGCGCTGGAATGGAAGCAGGGCGCGCTCGACCCGTCCAGGTTCATCGACCGTCTGGCTGAGCTCGGATATAAGGCTTATCCGTTTGAGACTGCCGGCGCAGAGGCTGCCGAGAACGAGCAGTCGCGTTTTCTGTTGCGCTGTCTCGGTGTCGCGGCGTTCGCCACCATGAACGTGATGATGCTTTCCGTTCCGGTGTGGTCGGGCAAAGTCAGCGATATGCTGCCGGAACAGCGCGACTTCTTTCACTGGATGTCGGCGCTGATTGCGCTGCCAGCGGCCGCCTATGCGGGACAACCCTTCTTCCGCTCGGCGTATCGGGCGTTGCGCACGCGTAATGTCAATATGGACGTTCCGATCAGCATCGGGGTTTTGCTTGCGCTCGGCATGTCTCTGGTTGAGACCGCCAACCATGCCGAGCACGCCTATTTCGATGCGGCGATCATGCTACTGACATTTCTGCTGGTCGGCCGCTATCTCGATCAGAGCATGCGGCGGCGCACGCGTGCGGTCGCCGGAAATCTGGCCGCACTTAAAGCGGAGACGGCCACGAAATTTGTCGGCGGCGGCGAGATTGCCGAAGTGCCGGTAGCGGCAATCGACCCCGGTGACATCGTGCTGTTGCGGCCGGGCGAGCGTTGCGCTGTGGATGGAGTCGTGATCGACGGGCGCTCCGAGATCGATCAAAGCCTGATTACGGGTGAGACGATCTACGCGAATGCAAAGGCTGGCACCGCCGTCTATGCCGGCTCGCTCAATATCTCCGGCACTTTGCGCATTCGCGTGTCCGCTGCTTCGGAAAGCACGCTGCTTTCGGAAATCACTCGCCTGCTTGACAACGCCTTGCAGGCACGCTCGCGCTATGTTCGCCTGGCGGACCGCGCGTCCCGTCTGTACGCCCCGGTCGTGCACGCAACCGCGCTGCTCACGGTACTCGGCTGGGTGCTCGCGGGCGCGAGCTGGCACGATGCCATCGTCACGGGCGTGGCCGTGCTCATTATTACGTGCCCTTGCGCGCTCGGGCTTGCAATTCCGACCGTGCAGACGGTCGCTTCAGGCTCGATGTTCAAGGCCGGTGTCCTGCTCAATTCGGGTGATGCCATCGAACGTGTGGCCGACGTCGACCATGTCATCTTCGACAAGACAGGGACTCTGACGTTGCCCGAACTCCAAGTCGTTAACGCGGGCGAAGCCCCTGAATTTGCGCTGGGGCTCGCCGGGCAATTGGCACTTTCGAGCCGCCATCCGGCAGCGGCGGCAGTCGCTCGCGCTTCAAACGCAAAAACGCCGATCGTGGGCGCCGTCGAAGAGCCCGGGCAAGGGGTGCGGGCGACGGTCGGCGGCGTGGAGGCTCGGCTTGGGCGTCCTTCGTTCTGCGGGGCGGAAGAAGTTGCTGCCGAACGCGCGCGTCTTGATCCGGAAGCATCCTTTGTGGCATTTCGTCTCGGCGAGGGGCGGTACGTGTTTTCGGTCCGACAGGCGCTGCGTCCCGATGCCAACACGATCATTGCCGGCCTGAAGCAACGTCACGTCACGGTTGAAATTCTCTCCGGCGACCGAGAGGGACCGGTTCGGGCCGCCGCGCACGCACTTGGGATCGAAAGCTGGCGGGCGGGCGTGACGCCGGCTGACAAAATCGCGCGCATCGAGGAACTCAAGCATAACGGTTACAAGGTGATGATGGTCGGTGACGGGCTCAACGATGCGCCGTCACTCGCCGCCGCGCACGTTTCGATTTCGCCGATCAGCTCGGCGCATCTGAGCCAGGCGACGGCCGACCTGGTCTTTCTGGGCAGGCCGTTGGCGCCGGTGATGGTGGCCATCGACTTCTCCCGCAAGGCGCTGCATTTGATGCGACAAAATCTCTGGCTCGCGGTGGTCTACAATATTCTTGCGGTTCCGATTGCCATCAGCGGGGTGGTGACGCCGCTGATCGCGGCCGCGGCGATGTCCGGCTCCTCCATCCTCGTCATGCTCAACGCGCTGCGGGCCCGGCGCGTCGCGTCAGGGAGAACGTTATGGAAGTGATGATCATCCTGGTGCCGCTGGCGCTCGGACTTGGATTTCTCGGCTTGCTTGCATTTCTATGGTCGCTGAAGAGCGGACAGTATGACGATCTCGAAGGCGCGGCATGGCGTGCCATTGCCGATGACGAAGGGGAACCGGAGAAGCCCGTTCAAAGCAGTAGCTACGACAACACCGTCTTGCGATAGAGCGCGCCGTATAACGCAGCCGAGATATCCCAGCTGAAGGATCTCGCCATCGCGCTGCGCCGCATGGCATCCAGGCGATCCTTCAACATGAACGTCGAGAACGCCCGACGGATGCCGCCAAGGAAAGACTCGGTGGATGGTTGGGCGAACAGAAACCCGGTCTCGCCGTCGGTGATGGTTTCAGCCAGCCCGCCGGTTTGATGGCCGATCGGGAGCGATCCGAACCTCTGCGCGTACATCTGGCTCAGCCCGCACGGTTCGAAGCGTGAAGGCATCAGCGTAAAATCGCTTCCGGCAAAAATCCGTCGGGCATGGCCGTCGTGGAATCCGATCGTGACGCCGATCGCGTCGGGCCTGCGGCGATGCGCGTCGACCAGCGCCTGCTCGATACGGGGCTCGCCGCTGCCGATGACGATAATCTGTCCCCCAGCATCGATGATCTCGTCCGCGGCCGACAGCACGAGGTCGATTCCTTTCTGGTGAACGAGGCGCGCGACGAGGCCGAAGATCGGCCCGCGCGAGACCGCCAGTCCGAATTGCTGACGGACATATTCGGAGTTGGCGCGTTTGCCTTCCCAGTCACCGGCAGCAAAGGGTTGCGCAAGCTGTGCGCAGACGCGCGGGTCCCAGCTTTCATCAATGCCGTTGAGAATTCCGGTCAGTTGCTGCGCCTCCGAGCGTTGTCGCAGCAGACCTTCAAGCCCGCAGCCGAGTTCAGGCGTGGTGATCTCCCGCGCATACGTCTCGCTGACGGTGGTCAGGTGGGAGGCATAAATGAGGCCACCCTTGAGAAAAGAGAGTTTGTCGTAGAACTCCAGGCCGCCGATGTGAAAGGACTCTTCGGGTGCGCCAATCCGGCGCAGCGTCTCCTTCGCGAACAACCCCTGATAGGCGAGGTTGTGGATGGTCAGGATGCTCGGGATTTTGGCCTCGCTCCATGCGAGGTAGGCAGGCACCAGCGCCGCTTGCCAGTCATTGGCATGCACCAGATCGGCTGCCCAATTCTTGTCCAGCTTGCCTTCCGCGAGTTGGGCAGCAGCAGACGCGAGCCGGCCGAAGCGGATATCATTGTCGGGCCAGTCACGGCCCGTCTCGTCACCGTAAGGATTGCCCGGCCGATCGTATAGTTGCGGGCACAACAGCACGTAAACGGGCAAGCCGTCCCTGGTCGATCCGAGCCCAAGCGAGCAGGCCGGCATCTCCGCAAGCGCCGGAGAATGGCCGACTATTTCAAGGTGGGTGAATTGTTCGACGACGTCGCTGTAGCCCGGAAGCATGACCCTGACGTCGCTCCAGCCACGGAGCGCCCGGGGAAGCGCCGCCGAGACAGCAGCCAGTCCGCCCACGCGGACGAAGTCATCCATTTCCGTCGTAACGAAGAGGACTTTCAAAAAACACCCTCTCAAATGCGACCGAAGTTACTCCGATTATGCAAGAACGGTTCCAGTTTTTCCTTTGATCGGATAAAGGGCATGTCCTTAATGCCGCTGCGACCTCCAGGTGAATGCTGGAAGTCGGGTGAGGCCACGGCCCAAAGGCAAAACGACGCAGGCGACGGGGAGTTGAGGAGAATGACAATAACAGCTGCGGGTGAGGGGAATGCGACAGGGAGCTTTCACGGGCTTCGCGTGCTTGATTTTTCGACCACCATTGCCGGACCGCATTGCGCGCGGATGTTGAGCGATATGGGAGCGGAGGTCATTAAAATCGAGTCCGCCGAAGGAGAAACAATGCGAGCTCGCCCGCCGGTTCGCAATGGCTGCAGCAGCCTCTACGGCCAGCTCAACGCCGGCAAGAAAAACCTCGTTCTCAACCTGAAAGTGCAGGAAGCGGTCGAAGCCATCCGCCGGCTTGTCACGACCGCCGATATCGTCGTTGAAAATTTCCGCCCCGGCGTCATGCGAAGGCTGAAGCTCGACTACGCCTGCTTGCAGCCGCTCAATCCGAAATTGATCTATTGCTCGATTTCCGGTTACGGCCAGACCGGGCCGTCGGCGGATTTGCCGGCCTATGCGCCGGTCATCCACGCGGCTTCCGGTTACGACATGGCTCATCTCGCATACCAGCCGGGTCGAAGCCGGCCCGATTATTGCGGCATCTATCACGCCGACGTTCTCACCGGCGTCTACGCGTTCGGTGCCATTTCGGCGGCGCTGTATCAGCGCCAGATCAGCGGAACAGGTCAGCACATCGACGTGTCGATGCTGGAATCGATGCTCAGCCTGACGCCAAATGAAGTGCAGGCTGCGCAGTTCGAGGTCAAGCCGCCAAGCCGGCCGATGTTCGGCCCGGTCCAGACCGCGGACGGATATGTGATGGTGACCATCGCCAGCGAGAAGACCTTCCAATGCTTGATGCGCGCTTGCGGTCATCCCGAATGGATCGACGATCCGCGTTTTGCAAAATATGCCGACCGCCGCGATCACTGGACCGAGTTGATGGATGGCGTGGAAACCTGGTCGCGCACGATAACGACCGAAAAATGTCTCAACGAGCTGAATGCCCAAGGCGTTCCCTGCTCGGCCTATCGCACGGTTGCCGAAGCCTTGCGCGATCCGCAGCTCGCCCATCGCGGCGCGCTGGCCGAAGTGGAGGATGGTGGCGGTACATTCAAGGTCATGAACCTTCCATTCAGGATGTCCCGAACCAAAGTCGCCGCCGGCAAACGCGCCGCCGGGCTCGGCGAACATACGGTCGCGCTGCTTCGCGAAAGCGGTCTTTCCGAGGAGCGCATCACGGCGATGGTCGGAAAATCGCCGCTGGCGGAACGCTGTTGAACGGCGTTGTCGCAAGGCGTATCTCAACGCCATCGCTAAAATAACGAAGAACGGGAGAGAACGATGAGGAGTTTTCAGGTCGCCGATTTCAATGCCCCCTTGAAGGAAGTGGAGCAGCCGACGCCGCAGCCCGCTGGCACGCAGGTTCTGATCAGGGTGAAGGCGGCCGGCGTCTGTCACAGCGACATTCACATCTGGGAGGGCGGTTACGATCTCGGTCATGGACGAAAGCCGCTGTCGTTGAAGGATCGCGGCGTGTCGCTGCCGCGAACGATGGGTCATGAGACTGTCGGCGAGATCCTGGCGTTCGGACCCGATGCGAAGGCCGACACCGCCGGCTTGAAGGTCGGCGACGTCGCGCTGGTGTATCCCTGGCTCGGTTGCGGCAAATGCGAAACCTGCCTTGCCGGCGACGAAAACATGTGCCTCAAGCCGGCCGCCCTCGGCGTCTATTGCGACGGCGGCTATGCCGATCACATGGTCGTTCCGAATCCGAAATATCTCCTGAACCTGCAGTGCCTCGATCCCGTGACCACCGCGCCATATGCGTGCTCGGGCGTCACCACTTACAGCGCGCTCAAGAAGGTGGAGTTCGCCTTCAACACGCCGATCGTCATTTTCGGCGCGGGCGGGCTCGGCTTGATGGCGTTGTCGCTGCTCAAGGCGCTGGGAGGCAAGGGCGCCATCATGGTCGACATCGACGCGCGCAAGCGCGAGGCGGCCGAGCAAGCCGGTGCGCTTGCTTCCGTCGATGGCAACGCACCCGACGCGCTGGAACAATTGGCCAGGAAAGCGGGCGAACCGATCCGCGCGGTGATCGACCTGGTCGGCAATGCCAAAACGACACAACTTGGTTTTGATTGCTTGACCAAGGGCGGCAAGCTCGTGATCGTCGGCCTGTTCGGCGGCGGCGCGCCATGGGCGTTGCCGCTCATTCCCATCAAGGCGATCACGATCCAGGGCAGCTATGTCGGCAATCTCCGGGAGACCCGGGAGTTGCTCGATCTCGTGCGAGCCAAGAAAATCCCCCCGATCCCGGTGACACCGATGCCGCTCGCCAAGGCCAACGAGGCGCTGGTCGATTTGCAGAAGGGCAGGCTGGTCGGCCGTGCGGTGCTGACGCCGTAAAGTCGATTGACTTCTTCGCCATGGCCGGGCACAGCCGTCCCAAGGATGGCTCGTCATTGCCCGGCCATCCACCTCGTCATTGCAAGGAGCGGAGCGACGAAGCAATCCAGGCTCATTTCGCCGATTTCTGGATTTCTTCGTCAGAGCCTGTCATCGGGCTGCGGTTTACGCGGACCCGTTGGCTCGTAGTGACGAGCAAAACGTCCAAGCAAGGGAAACTCCATGTCAGCCAACAACGCGCTCCACATTGCCGTGCTCCCGGGCGACGGGATCGGCCCCGAGGTCATGGCGCCGGCGCTTGAAGTATTGCGCAAGATCGAACAGACCACGGACCTGAAATTCCGCTTCACCGAAGCCTCGGCTGGCGCCAACCATTACCTTGAAACCGGCAAATCGATGCCGGACTCGACGGTGCGGCTGTGCGAGGAGGCCGACGCCATCCTGCTCGGTGCGTGCGGGCTGCCATCGGTGCGCTACCCAGATAACACCGAGATCATGCCGCAGGTGGAGCTGCGCTTTCATTTCGATCTTTACGCAGGCGTGCGTCCCGCGCGACTGATCCCCGGCGTGCCAAGCCCGATCGTCGGCGCCGACCAGCGCGGCATCGATATGGTCGTGATCCGGGAATCCACCGAAGGCCTGTTCGCCTCGATGGGCAAGGGCGTTGTCACCCATGACGATGCGCGCGAGACGCTGGTCATCACAAGAAGAACCTCCGAGCGCCTGTTCGAGTTTTCCTTCCGTCTCGCCGAACGGCGCAAGGCGCGCGGCCGGCCAGGCAACCTGACTTGCGTCGACAAGGCAAACGTGTTCAAGGCCTTCGCGTTCTTTCGTGAGATGTTCGATGAGGCGGCCAGACGCCATCCGCAAGTGAAGGCAGACCGGCTTTATGTCGACGCCTGTTCGGCAATGCTGGTCAAGCGGCCCTGGGATTTCGACGTCATGGTGATGGAGAACATGTTCGGCGATATCCTCTCCGACATGACGGCCGGCCTGATCGGCGGCATGGGAATGGCGCCGTCGGCGGATGTCGGCGATCGCTACGCGGTCTTTCAACCATGTCACGGCACCGCGCCCGACATCATGGGGCAGGGCAAGGCCAATCCGACCGGGATGATTCTTTCGGCCGCGATGATGCTCGACTGGCTCGCCGACAAGCACGGCCTGGAGCAGGCGGCCGAAGCGGGCGAGCGCATCGAGCGCGCCGTCGACAAGGCCTATGCAAGCGGCATCAAGCCGATGGAATTCGGCGGCCGCAACGGCACTGCAGACATGGGTAACGCCGTGCTGGCGGCGCTGTAGCGGGCGTCTGATCGTTCGGGTTCGATTGCCAAACAGCACGATCGTCGTTGCGAGCGAAGCGAAGCAATCCAGAGCCAACCATAAGAGTCTGGATTGCTTCGTCGCTTCGCTCCTCGCAATGACGTTCATTGCGCACACCTCCGCGTTCCCAAGACGCAAGTGGCGCTCGGGTCTTGCAAGTCAACGCCCCCGAGTTCAGAGGGCGCAGGGAATGCCGGGCGCCCGTCGCGCCCGCAGCCTTGTGTGCTGTTAGAAGATGCACACAAGCGTAGTCACCACGGTCACACCGGAACGACCCGGCATTCCCCGCGCGAATGGTTTTAACGGTTTCCTTCGCGCTCTCCCTGGTGAGCCGGGCTTTCTTGCCACCATCGCCGGCGCGGCGTGAAAAGCCCGTCAGGGCTTTCATCGCCATTCCGCCAACTTCACATCAGCGTCGGGATGTGAGGACCACACGACTTCGCCGTCCGCGAGACGCGCGCTCTCGTCCAATAGCGCGCGCCGCGTCCATCGCATCCCGCGTCAACGTCCGTGACGATCGCGATACGCCCCTCTGGGTGGCGCGGGACGGCAGGGGATATACCGGTGTTTCGGGTGAAGCGAGAAGCGAAAAAATTTCGGCAAGGGACTGGACGACAACCCGAAACAGTGAGCGGACATCTGGCCGATACATTACCCATGAGGTCTACCTGGCCAACGGCCGCTCCATGGGGGAACGGACATCCCGTCAAGCCGTGGTGATTGTCGGCCAAGACCGAAAGCAGACATCCGCGGAAACATTGCGGGATGGACGAATCTACGTCGCGGCGTTTCCTGCATGAAGGGCGGCATCGCAGAGATCCCTTGATCTAGATCAACAGAGCTTTGTAGCTTTCGTTTTCTCATATCAGTGCACTTTGACAACATGTCTGAAGTGCGGTGGCG
>Ga0306920_100013329_pt1 | contig 11200 bp, 10 predicted proteins | sample flu12Cox44000170_FD_204666 | JGI IMG/M metagenome (GOLD analysis project Ga0306920, IMG submission 204666) | Lab enrichment of tropical soil microbial communities from Luquillo Experimental Forest, Puerto Rico - flux4day.12C.oxic.44.000.170 (v2)... | ecosystem: Environmental > Terrestrial >...
GCCAGCAGCAGGTCCCGGCGCGCGGGAGCGGTCTCTACGCCGAGCTCGGCTACGACGTGCTCAGCCTCGGCTCCGCGCCGACGGGCCAGGCGCTCGTGTTCTTCGCCGGGTACGAGAACGTCAACCCGCGCAGCCGGATGTCCCCCTACAACTTCAACCCGGGGGCCATCTCCGCGACGGGCCAGCTGCCCCCCGACGCGCCGTCGCGGCCGAAGTCGTTCGTGCGCGGCGGGATCGACTACCGTCCCGCCGGCTGGGTCGCGTTCAAGTTCGACGTGCGCGTGGCGCTGGCGGCCGAGGAGCTCACCCCCGCGGCCCCCGTGACGGTGCCGAACGCGCCCGGCGTTCCCCGGCCGCTGCCGAGCTGGGTCGTCGAGTCGGCGCGCGGCAAGACCCTGGTCGGCTTCGCGGCCGCGTTCTCCTTCTGATCATGCGCCAGTTCGCCTCCACCGGTTTTCGTCTCTGGAACCTGGGCCTCGCGGCCAAGGTGCTCTACACCGCCTTCTGCTTGCTCACGCTGCTCGGCGTGGTCTCCTCCGCCCTTTACTACGGCGATCTGGTCGGCGCCGGCACGCGTGGCGTCCGGCGCTACTACGCTGGCGAGGGGGACGACGCGGTCTCGGCTGCTCCGCCGACCACCGGGCCGGCCATCGAGGTCCCCGAGGACGCGGAGCGCGCACACACGCCGCTGGTGGTCGCCGTCAGCTATCGCAAGCTGCTCGAGGTGACGCACTTCCACCTGTTCACGATGCCGGTGGTGCTGCTGATCGTGGGGCATCTTTTCCTGGCCACGGGTCTCGGCGAGCGCGCCAAGCTGGCCTGGCTGTTCGCCGGGTCGGCCAGCGTGGTCGGCCACCTCGCCACTCCCTGGGTCATCCGGTACGGCGGCGGCGGGTTCGCTTTTCTCCACCCGCTCACCGGCATCGGGCTGACGCTCACGATGACCGTGCTGACCCTCTACCCGGTGTTCGCGATGTGGCGCGGTGACCCCGCGTCCCGGGCTCGCTAGCCGTTCGGCTTCGACGACCAGGTGACGGGCTGCCGCCCGGTCAGGTCGCGCCAGAGACCCACCACGGCGGCGGCGTTGAGGACGACGAAGGTGCGCGCCAGCGCCCCGAGGGTGCCGAGGCGCCGTCCGGCGGCGGCCGTCAGGTAGAAGACGATCTGGCCGCCCAGCAAGAGCGCGAGCAGCGGGTGCGTCGAGCCGTGACCGGGGCGCACGCCCGCCACGGACAGCGCGGCGAGCGCCAGCAGCAGCCAGGGCGCCGCCAGGCGGAGGAGCTTGTGCGAGACGGTCTCGAACCAGATCGGGTTCGCCAGCGGGGAGAGCAGCGCGGGCATCCGGCGAAACAGCTGGTAGTTGCCGCTCAGGGTCCGGACCTTGCGGCGGAACTCGCGCTCGTCCTCGAAGGCCGTGTCGTAGGCTTGGGCGCTGGCGACGAAGGCGACCCGCTTGCCAGCGAGCACCAGCCGCATCGGGATCCAGACGTCGTCGAGGATCAGGTCCGGCGGCAGCGGCGCGAGGTCGGCGCGCCTCACCATCGCGATGGCGCCGGTCGCTCCGACCACGCCGCGGAACCGCGCCTCCTGCGCGCGAATCCAGCGCTCGTAGCGCCAGTAGGCGCCGCCCCCCGTGCTGCCGCGGAGGACGAGCTGTCCGGTGGCGCAGCCGACGGCGGGATCGTCGAGCGCGCGCGCCAGGTCGCGGACGGCGTCCGGCGACAGCGGCTGGCGGACGTCGCTCAGCAGCACGAGCTCGCCCTCGGCGGCGGCCGCGAGCGCGTTGATCCCAGAGGGCTTGCCGACGCGGGCGGCGCTGGAGACCACCCGGACGCGGCCGGCTGCGCCCGCCGACGCCGCGACCGACCGGGCCACGGCCTCGGTGTCGTCGGTGCAGCCGTCACAGAAGACGAGGATCTCGAGGCGCTCGGGCGGATACGACTGCGCGAGCAGGCTCTCGAGCTTGGCCCGGATGTGGTCGGCCCCGTCGGCGATGGGCAGGAGGATGCTCACACGCTTGGGCTCGAGCGCGGGCGGGCCCTCCGGCTTCGCCCGGCGCGGCGCCAGGCGGGCCAGCAGCGCGAGGACGATCGGATAGCCGAGGTACGTGTAGGCGATGAGCCCGAGGGCGACGAGCGCGGCGGTCAGCATCGCGACCGTTGGCGTCGCTCAGGTGCCCATCGCCCGCAGCATGACGATGGGCGTCTTGAGGATGATGCCGATCTCCACCGGAAGGAACGTGCGGAGATCGTCGGTGGCGGCGGTGTACGCCAGGTCGTAGAGGAGCTTGATCCGCATGTGGTCCGCGAGCGCGTCCTCGGCGCCCTCGAGCTTGAACGGGTTGGTGAGCTCGTGCTCGATCTTCGCCATCACGCTGTCGGGACGCGGCTTCCCGGTGTAGCCGAGGTGAACCTGCGCCAGCCCCGTGATCCCCGGCTTGACGTCCCGCATCCTCTCCTCGAAGTAGGGGATGGCCTGGGCCAGCTGCTCGGCCAGGTCCGGCCGCTCCGGGCGCGGGCCCACCAGGCTCATGTCCCCGACCAGCACGTTCCAGAACTGCGGGACCTCGTCGAGGTGCGTGCGCCGGAGAAAGGCGCCGACCCGCGTGACGCGGGGATCGTCCTCCGTCGCCAGCACGGGGCCGGTGAGCTTCTCCGCGTCGGGCTTCATCGACCGGAACTTGAGCATCCGGAACTCACGAAACCGTGGACGCGTCCCTCGGCCCGTGGGAGTCTTCTCGACGGCATAGAGCTCCCCCGCTCGGAGCTGCCGCACGAAGATCATGCCAGGCGACTCCAGGTATATCGCAGCCGCGATCAGCGGTAGGAAGGGCAGGGCCACCGCCAGCCCGATCGTGGAGGTCACGACGTCGATCATCCTCTTGATGATGCGGACGGAGTGGCTCACGCGCTTACCCTACAACGAAAGCGAAATGGACGAGCCCTGGAAAGGCAAAGGAAAAGGCAAAGACAAAGGCAGAGGCCCGACGTGACGTTTTCGATTTCGGTCGAGGACTCGGGGACCACGCGGGTCGCCATCGCGGGCCATCTGGACATCGTCTCGGTCACGGAGCTGCGGCCCGCGCTCGAGAAGGTGATCGCGGAGAAGCCGGCGCGCGTCGAGGTCGATCTGTCGGCCCTGCGCATGCTCGACAGCTCGGGGGTCGGGGCGCTGGTCTCGCTCTACAAGCGGGTGCGGGCGCAAGGGGGCCACCTCGTGGTGAGCGGCCTGCGCGACCAACCGCTGGCCATCTTCAAGCTGCTCCGGCTCGACCGCGTGATGGTCGGCGCGGAGATGCTCTCCCACAAGGCCTCGACCTGACCGGGGCCGGAAGGTAGAAGGTGAGCGAGTCTCCGCTCAAGCGCCTGTTCGTCCAGGCCTCGCACTACTCGCTCGCGAATCTGTTCACCGGGATCGTCGGCCTCATCACGTTCCCGCTGCTGACGCGCATCTTCTCGGTGCCGGACTACGGCGCCATGAGCCTCATCTCCGCGACGCTGACCGTCTCCGTGGCGGTCGGGAAGCTCGGGGTGCAGCACTCGATCATCAGCTACCAGAGCGAGATGCGGGCCGGGAAGGGGGCGTCGACCCTGCAGCAGTTCTTCTCGACGACGATTCTCGGCATGCTGGGGAGCGGCCTCTTCGCGATGCTGGTGCTGGCCGTCGGGACCCACGTCGTCCCTGCGCGCTGGCTGGGCGACCCGCGGCTGCGCGGGCTGTTCACCATCGCCTCGTTCGTCGTCCTGGTCCAGGTGCTGGAGAGCGGCCTCATCAACTTCGTCCGCGCCGATCAGCTGACGTCGCTGCTGATGAAGTATCAGGTGGCGAAGAAGTACCTCGGCATTCCGCTGATCTTGTTCGCGGTGTTCGTGGTGTCGAGGACGCTCACCGCCTTCTACGCCGCGACGCTGGTCACCGAGGCGGCCAGCCTGGTGCTGTTCTGGTCGGTGCTGCAACGTCGGGTCGATTGGCCCCGGTTCCAGGCGCGGGAGTTCCGGCGCCCCCTCTACCTCCAGATGCTGGGGTTCGGCGTCCCGATGATGATCGGCTACGAGCTGTCGGGGATCATCTTGGGCGTCGGGGATCGGTACGTGATTCACGGCTTGCTCGGCGAGACGCCGCTCGGCCTCTACGCGGCCGCTTACAACCTCTGTCAGGTCGTCCAGTCGGTGCTCCTCGCCTCCGTGGGGCAGGCGGTCATGCCCCTCTACATGCAGATGTGGGAGCAGAGAGGGGAAGACGAGACTGCCGCGTTCATCGCGCGCTCGCTCCGGACGTACGTCCTGGTCGGGGCGCCGATCATCACCGGCCTGGCGTCGGTCGGGCCCCTGCTGCTCCCGGTGCTCGCGTCCCAGCGCTACGCCGCCGCCGGCAACATCGTCCCCTGGGTGATCGCCGGGATGGTGGTGGACGGCGCCAACTCGATGGTCGGCGCGGGCCTGTTCATCCACCGCAAGACCCGGCGAATCATGGCCACCACCCTGAGCTGCGCCGCGCTCAACATCGGGCTCAACCTGATCCTCGTCCCCCGCGTGGGGATCATCGGGTCCGCGATCGCCACCCTCGTCAGCTACGTCTCGGCCTCGGTGGCCCTGGCGATCGGCGCGCGCCGGCTGCTCCCGGTCAAGCTCCCCTGGGCGACGATGGCGCGCGCCGGGCTGGCGGCGCTGGTCATGTACACGTCGCTGATGCACGTCCACGCCGGGAGGTCCGCGATCACTGCGGCGTTGAGGATGTTGATCGGCGCGCCGCTCTACGCGGCCCTCATCGTCTTCATCGACGCCGACGCGCGGGCCCTCCTCCGCAGGCTGGGGGGACAGTTTCGGAAGAGCGCGCGCGATCCTCAGGCGCTCTGACGGGCGCCGCCCGCGCGCGCCCTGCCGAACAGCGCCAGCAGCTTGGCGGCCTCGCGGGTGGCGTCGAACTCGCGCTCGACTTTCCCGCGGGCGGCGAGGGCGAGGCGCGCCCCGAGGTCCGGATCGTCGAGCAGGCGGCGCAGCGCTCCCGCCAGGGCGTGCGGGTCGCGCTCCGGCACCAGCAGCCCCTCGCGCTCGTCCTCGATGAGCTCGGGGATACCGGAGACGCGCGTGCTGACCACGGGCGCGCCGGCGGCCATCGCCTCCATCAGCGAGACGGGGATGCCGTCGCGGTTGCCGGTCGCGGTGACGACGCTGGGGAGCACGACGATCGCGGCCCGATGCAGCGCCGCGCGCACCTCGTCCTCGGCGAGCGCACCGGGGAGGTCGACCGCCGCGCTCAGACCGTGACGGGCGATGAGCGCGCGGAGGGCCGCCTCCTCGGGCCCGGCGCCGATGATGCGGCAGCGCACAGAGCGCCCCTCGGCGGCGAGCCGGGCGATCGCCTCGATCAGCACGTCGAAGCCCTTGATCGGGTCGAGACGGCCGACCGCCAGGATGAGCCCGCGCTCGCGCCCGTCCGGGCGAAACGGCAACGTGCCGACGTCGACGCCGCAGTGGACGACCGCCAATCGTCCGCGCGCCGCGGGCGCCGCTCGGGCCAGGTGCTCGACGTTGAAGCGCGAGATGGTGACCGGCACGGCGGCGGCGTCCAGCTTCTCGCGAAGCAGGTGATCGTTCACGAAGATGTCGTGGGCGTGGGCGGTGAACCCGAACGGGCGGCCCGTCAGCCGGGCGAGCATCCAGGCGACGGTCGACGGGAAGGTGGCCCAGTGGGCGTGGATCACGTCCGGATCGAACTGCTCGATCCAGGCCAGCTGCTCGAGGCCGCGGGCCATCGCCTCGACGGACTTCGCCAGATCGACGGGATGTCGCCAGAGACGCCGGGTCACGGCGAGCAGCGCGTCGCCGGCCGCGCCCGGATGGGCGCCGAGCGCCTGCGCGCGCGCCAGCGCGGCGCGCGCCGCGGGGAGGGGGTGCCGGACGCGGGGCAGGAGCTTCGCCGCCTCCGGCTGCACGAGCGCCTCGCGCGGCGCCTTGAGCGACAGCACCCGCACGTCGGCGCCCGCCGCCACGAGGGCGGCGATCTCCCGGACGATGAACGTCTCGGACCAGCACGGGTAGAGCGAGACGACGTAGAGCAGCCGGAGGGGGCGATCGCTCAAGACGCCGCCGTCCCGAGCAGCCGGCGTCGCACGCGCTCGTAGACCCGGTCGCCGAGCGCGCGCTTCGCGAGGTCGAGGACGGCGTACCGAGCCTCCGCGCGGAGCCGCCCGTACCCGCCGCGGAGCCAGGCCTCCAGCGTTGGGGCGTCGAGGCGCGCGGTGACGGCGAACCGGCCCAGCATCGTCCCCCCGCCCCGGCGGATGACGCCGGGGCGCGAGCTCAGCACGTGCCGGTAGCCGACCTCACGGGCGATCGACGCCAGCCCGGCCGGACACCGTCCGCCCGGCGGCGCCAGCAACGTGACCTCTCGCCCGACCTCGTCCTCGATCGCGGCCTTGGCCTCCCCGAGCTCGGCCCGCAGGCGCTCCGGTGGAAGCTCGGTGAAGTAGTGGCGGTGGTCGAGGCCGTGACACTGGATCGACATGCCGGCGCCGGCCATCTCGGCGAGCTCCCGCCAGGACGCGAACCCGGCGCTCCCCACCTGCGCCGGGTTCACGAAGAAGTCGGCGGTCGCGCCGCTTGCCGCGAGGAGCGGGAACGCGACCCGGTAGTTGCTCTCGTGGCCGTCGTCGAAGGTGACGATGACCCCCGCGCGCCCGGAGAGCCAGTCGCGCGCGCTGATCGCGCCGCCGCCGAGCTGGCCGCAGAGCGCGAGCTGCTCGCCAAGGCGGGGGAGGCCCACGGTGTAGTGCGGATCGGCGCCGGGCTCCGTCCCGTCGCCGACGGCGTGGTACATGAGCGCGATGGTCTCTCGCGCGCCGATCTCGAGGCCGCCCATCGAAGCGGGTCACGATACCATGGCGTGCCGATGACCCGCCGCGACCCGTCCGGCCGCCTCACGCTGTTTCTCCCCACGCTCGACGACGGGGGGGCTGAGCACGTGATGTTGCAGCTCGGGGCCAGCTTCGTGGCCCGCGGGCTGGCGGTCGATCTCGTCGTCGGCGTCCCGGGCGGTCCTCTCGAGCCGCGGATCCCGCCGGGCGTGCGGGTGGTCGATCTGGCGGCGCCGCGCACCACGCGCGCGCTCCCCGGGCTGGCCCGCTACCTCGCCCGAGAGCGGCCGTCCGCGCTGCTCTCCACGCTCGAGCATGCGAACGTGCTGGCGGTCTGGGCCCGCGCGCTGGCGCGGTCCAGGACGCGGCTCGTGCTGCGAGAGGCGAATGTCCTGGTGCCCGACGCCGAGATGCACGGCGTGCGGCCCTACTTGCTGCGGGCGCTCATGCGGCGGTTCTATCCGTGGGCGAGCGCCATCATTGCGGTGTCGAAGAGCGTCGCGGCGAGCCTGATCGATGGGCTCGGGCTGTCGCCCGCGCAGGTCCGCACCATCTACAACCCGATCGTGACGCCCGACATCGCGTCGCGGGCCGCCGAGCCGCTCGACGACCCTTGGTTTGCGCTCGGCGCGCCGCCGGTGGTGCTCGCGGTGGGGCGCCTCGCGCCCGAGAAGGACTTCGCGACCCTGCTGCGCGCTTTCGCACGACTCCGCGCCGCGCGAGCCGCGCGGCTCGTGATTTTGGGCGAAGGGAAGGAGCGCGGCGCGCTCGAGGCCCTGGCGCACGAGCTCGGGATCGGGGGCGAGGTGCGCCTGCCGGGGTTCGAGCCGAACCCGTTCCGGTACATGGCGAGGGCGCCCGTGTTCGCGCTGTCGTCGATCTACGAAGGGCTCCCCGGGGCCCTGATCCAGGCCATGGCCTGCGGATGCCGGGCGATCAGCACCGACTGTCCGGGCGGATCGCGCGAGGTGCTGGAGGACGGCGCCCTCGGGCCGCTCGTCCGGCCGCGCGATCCCGCGGCGATGGCGCGCGGCCTCGCGGCGCTGCTCGACGAGGCCGCGCGGACGCCCGCGCGCCCCCGGCACCCCCTCGGGCGCTTCACCGAGGCGGCGGCCGTCGACCAGTACCTCGACGTGCTCGGAGCCGCCCCGGCTACGCGGCGTGGGCCGCCAGGTACCGCTGCTTGAGGTGCTCGGTGATCGTCTCGGCGACCCGTTCCTGCGCCCACTGCGCGGTGAACGTGTGGTCGGTCCCGGCGATGTCCACGCGGCGGAAGCCGGGCGCGCCGGCCAGCGCGCGCATCTGCCGCCCGTAGTTCGCGTCCACGTAGTCGACGCCGGGATCGCGCTCGCTGACGAGCAGGAACGTGTCCACGCCCCGGTCGGCCATGAACCGCAGGCAGGCGGGGACGTCCGTCTCCTGGCGCGGCGCCGGCCCGCCCGGGCCGCCGATCGCCGAGCCGAGGATGGTGGTCACCGCGCGCGTGGCGCGCTGGACCACCAGGTCCTTCACCTTGGGCGCCACGATGCGCAGGGCCCGCGCCACATTCACGTCGCCGCGAAGGAGCTTGAGCCACGACTCGCGGTTCACGAGCGAGCCCTGGTGCCAGCGCGCCTGCTCGTAGGTGTCGACCATGCTGAGGTCGTTCACCAGGAAGGTGCGCGGGTTGAGCATGATCGACCCCGCGACGCGCGGCTCCTTGACCCCCATCTGGAAGGCGAGATCGCCGCCCGAGCAGAGGCCGGTCACGATGAACCTCGTCACCTTGGTGGTCTCGGTCAGGAAGTCCATCGCCGCCCGGATGTCGTCGATCCCGTCGCGCGGGTAGGTGAGGTTCTCCTTGCAGCCGGGCGGGACCGGGCTGTCGCCGATCCCGGACAGGTCCACGCGCAGGACCTTGAAGCCGAGCTCGGCCCAGCGCCGCGCCAGCGGCACGTAGAGGCGGTGCGAGCCCACGCGGTGAACGGTCCCGGCGTTCAACATGATGATGATCGGGAGCTCGGCGCGCTCCTTGCCGGGGGGCGGGGTCGAGAGGATGCCGAACAGGCGCTTGTCCTGACCGAAGCTCACCGGGCGCTCGTGCAGCGCGGACGTCGATGCGGGCGTCGCCGCGGCGCGTGCCGGCTCCGCCTGGGGCGTCGGCGGACACTCCTCGGCCAGCCACTCGGTGATCGCGGAGATCGTTCCGGTCGGCACCTCCGAGTATTGCGGGGAGGTGATCAGGAACTTCTGGCCGGGCATGTGCCTGTGGGAGACGAAGCTCCCCAGCTTCTTGAGGTGGGTGAGGAGCGCGTTCTCGGGCGACGCCACGTTCGCCGTATCCACGACCAGCGTCCGGCGGGCGGGGGAGCGCTTCGTGGCGCAGAGGTCGACAGCGCCGAGCTCCTGGATGGTCGGCGTCGTCAGCATGAAGCCGAGCGCCTCCTGACCGTCGGTCGCGGGCGGCCCGCCGGAGAAGCTCTGCGGCTCGAGCATCGTGTGCATCTTGTGCGCTCGGGTCACGTCCTTGACGAAGGCGGTGCCGGTCTCGAACGGTCCCCAGAGCACGAGCGCGTCGACGCCGCCCAGGTCCTCGGCGCCCAGCATGGCGAAGGTCGCGCCGAGCTTGAGCCCGACGAGCGCGAGAGACTGCCGGCCGGAGCGCACGCGCAGCTCGGCCGCCGCGCGGCCCACGTCGGCCCGCCAGGTGGCGACCCGACCCGGATCGCGCTCGCTGCCGGCCGAGTCGCCGGTCCCGTCGAAGTCGAACCGCAGCACCGGGAACCCGGCGGTCGCGAGCGCTTCGGCCAGGTGGCGGAAGGTCCGATGGGCCCGCGTCATCTCGTCGCCGAGCGGGTTGCAGAGCAGCACCGCCATCGGCCGAAAGTCGGGACCGGCGGGCGGGTGATAGAACCCGAACAGCGGCCGGTTGGCCGTACCAAAGTAGAGCGGGACCTTCTTCAGCGTTTCCGCGGTCATCGGGTCCCTATCATCCCTCGAATGCGGCCCCGTGTCATCGTGGCTGCGCGTACCAGGCGATGGTCCGCCGGAGCCCCTCGGAGAAGGGGACGGCCGGCCCGTACCCGAGCCCGACCCGCGCCGCCTCGAGGTCGGCGCGCGAGTGCTTCACGTCCCCGGTCCGCGCGGGGGCGTAGCTGACCTCGACGGCGCGGCCGACCAGCTCCCCGATCATGTGGGCGACGTCGTTGAGCGTGGTGGCGGCGCCGCCGGCGACGTTGAAGACCCGGCCGGAGACGGCGCTGGGCGCCGCCGCGGCGAGCAGGTTGGCCGCCACGGCGTCGTCGACGTAGCAAAAGTCTCGCGACTGGCTGCCGTCGCCGTAGATGGTGAGCGGCGCGCCGGCCAGCGCGGCGGTCACGAAGCGTGGGATGACGGCGGCGTAGGCGGATCCCGGATCCTGGCGCGGGCCGAACACGTTGAAGTAGCGCAGGCTGACGGTGTCGAGCCCGTAGGCCCCGGCGAACACCTGGCAGTAGAGCTCGCCGGTCAGCTTGGAGACGGCGTAAGGCGACAGCGGCGCCGGGCGCATGGTCTCGACCTTTGGCAGCGTCGGCGTGTCGCCGTACGCGGAGGACGAGGCGGCGTAGACCACGCGCCGCACGCCGGCCTCCCGCGACGCGCGCAGCAGCTTGAGCGTCGCCGTGGCGTTGGCCTCGTGCGAGGCGACGGGATCCACGAGCGAGCGCGGCACGGACGGGATCGCCGCCTCGTGAAACACGATCTCCACGCCGGCGAGGGCGTGGCCGAGGGTCGCCTCGTCGCGCACGTCGCCCTCGACGAGCTCGATCGCGCCCGCGACCTCGGCCAGGTTCTCGCGCTTGCCCGAGAAGAAGTTGTCGAGCACCCGCACCCGATCGCCGCGCGCCACGAGCGCCCGCACCAGGTTGGATCCGACGAACCCGGCCCCCCCGGTCACGAGGCACGACGTCGTCACGGGCGTCCTCTACTCGACCGTCACGCTCTTGGCGAGGTTGCGCGGCTGGTCGACGTCGTTCCCCTTGGCGAGCGCGATCGCGTAGCTCATGAGCTGCAAGGGGAGCACGGTCAGGAACGGCTGCAGCGCCGGCGGCGCGTCGGGGATCCAGAGCACCCGCTCGGCGAGCTTGGCGATCTCCTTGTCCCCTTTGGTCGCCACGGCGATGACGTGGCCGTTCCGCGCCCGGACCTCGGCGAGGTTGGAGAGCACCTTCTCGTAGCCCGGGCCGGTGGGCGCGAGGACGACCACCGGCACGCCGTCGTCGATGAGGGCGATCGGGCCGTGCTTCATCTCGCCCGCGGCGTACCCCTCGGCGTGGATGTAGGAGATCTCCTTGAGCTTGAGCGCCCCCTCGAGGGCGATCGGGA
>Ga0306920_100013330_pt1 | contig 11200 bp, 11 predicted proteins | sample flu12Cox44000170_FD_204666 | JGI IMG/M metagenome (GOLD analysis project Ga0306920, IMG submission 204666) | Lab enrichment of tropical soil microbial communities from Luquillo Experimental Forest, Puerto Rico - flux4day.12C.oxic.44.000.170 (v2)... | ecosystem: Environmental > Terrestrial >...
ACACCTCATCAGAGAAGGCTCATCTACAGAGAATTTGTTCTGGAAGGTCGCCAGCCCCGCAGTCCGGGGCGACAAAGTCAGGCGGCGTTGTCGTCGCGATAAGGATCACCGACAAACACGAACGGATATTTCTTCAAAGCCTCAAAGTTCTTTGCTTCAGCTTCTTCCTCCACCTTCGACATCAGTCGGGTCACTTCGTCCTTCGGCATGCCTTTTGTAGCCTGCCAGAACTTGTGCGGAAAAAACCATATACGCTCGCGCTGATTCACTTCCGCAGAACCTCTATTATCGTAAAGCATTCATTTCCTCCCACAGTGTGAGACAGCTAGTTTTTGGGTCGATATCGCTTTGCTGAGGGTTATTAGGGTTTGAAGTCACTTATATTATTATGCGGCCTGTGCGGCTGCGATGTAAATGGCAAACACCGTTTTTAAGATGCGCTCGCGGCATGAAACGACGCAATTGTCGTACCAACCGATTCGCTCGTGCAACTCTTAGATAACACGTGATGAAAACCTGAAGTCCGACTGGGCCGGGGAGGATATTCCGACACCAGGATCCTCAACCGCACCTGCCGGCCTGAGACGGATTTCCACAAGGCTCGCATGTTCCCAGGCTTTGCAACGGTTTGAAGAGCTGCACCTCACGTCCCACAATGTGGCATACACGGGAAATGAGCGTCTGCCGCCTTGCACCGGCCATGATCGATTTACAACGGTTCCATAGTTTCGAATATCCTGAAGACTTATGCAGGACCGAGCCGCCCAGCAAAGACGCGCGTCTCAGTTTCCCGTGGAAATGCCAAGAACAGACGCACTGCGCTTTCGTTGCTGCGACTCCTGCAGCCACTTCATCCACCGGTCAATGCCTTGACCGGTAATGTTTGAAACATCGATGATCTCGATTTGCGGATGGACGCGGCGGGCATTTTCACGGGCGAGATCGGCGTCAAACGGAAGATAGGGAAGCAAGTCGATCTTGGTGAGAAGCATCAGGTCTGATTTAAAAAACATGGAAGGATATTTCAACGGCTTGTCCTCGCCTTCGGTTGTGCTGAGCAAGACGACTTTGGCATCCTCGCCCAAATCGTAACTGGAGGGACAAACCAGGTTGCCGACGTTTTCGATGACGAGCAGATCGAGATTGCCGAGCTCCCAGCCTTCCAGATGTTTGCCAATCATCTTCGCGTCGAGATGACATGTCCCGCCGGTAATGATCTGCTTGACGGGAAAACCGAAACGGGCAAGGCGCTTGGCGTCATTCTCAGTTTGCAGATCGCCGGTGAGCACCGCAACCCTGGCCTGGGGATCCATGTACTCCAGCGTGCGCTCGAGCAACAGGGTCTTGCCCGAACCCGGCGAGCTGACGAGGTTCACGCAGAAGACTCCATCGCGGCTATAGCGCTCGCGCAATTGTTCTGCCAGCACCTGGTTTTCGTTGAGCACCTTCTTTTCGACTTCGATGCGGTTCATTCGTCCACTTCCATAAAGGCGATATCCAACTGTTCGCCGCTGATGCAGTGCGTTAGAAACTCGCCGCAGCGAGGGCATTGCGGATCGTAGCCAGTCATGTGGAACTCAGTCCTACATTGTGGGCATCGCTGCATGCGTGGCACTGGTTCAATGTCCAACATCAGCGGTTCGTATTCTGTGTCTTTCACCAGGCACTCGAAGCCGAACTGCAGCGCATCGGCATCAACCCCCGAGAGCTCGCCAAGCCTGATTCCCACTTTACTGATATGTGATCCGGGATGGCGCTTCGCCTCAACTTGAACACAGTCGAGTATCGAGGCTGCAATCCCGAGTTCGTGCATAAAGAAAGCATACAGCCTTACGTCGGAGATCTGCGACTGAGGCGCACGCCATCGGCGCTGTCGAGCCGCGATTTCAGATACAGCTGGCTCCGCTTACGTCGCCGGTCCAACGGATCACCATATAGGAGGGCTGCATGAAGAAGTTCCTGTGATGACGCGGACCCAGGAAGCGGACCCATGAGAGAACGGTAACGGACGACGCCTTCAGACAACAAGGGTGAGTCCGCGGACGACAGTGCGCATAAGAAAACCGGCATCCACCGAGTAACTCATTCACGCTACTCAATCCCGCTGCAGAACAATAATGTCCGAGCCACAGTATCATTCACTTGGAGTGAGGTCCCGTACGCATAAGCCTCAAGCTGTCCATTATCGGACACCCGGCACCGTTTGCTGAGTAGCGCTCTAGTTACTTTTTGAAACATTTGCCTGCTGATTTCGTCTATCACTCTGTACAGGCAGCTTAAAGCTGTTTTCATGGGGTCCCATGTAGCCAGCCCGGGAAGCTGACATGGTAAAGCGGTGGGGTCGTATCTGGGCCATGGGGTTCATCCTTTGGACTCTATTGGCCTTTCTCAGTGCTGCCGGCGCACGTGTGTACACGGCGTCCGTGGGGAGTCCTGTCTCCTGGGCGCAACTGCTGGCATGGAATCTCACCATTTCCACTGTTTGGTCCCTGCTTACCCCACCTGTCTATGAGCTGGCGCGTCGGTTCACCTTCGATCGCAATAGCTGGAAACGAACATTGCCTGTGCACCTTTTGGCCAGCGTGGTGCTGACCTTTGTCGGCGCGGCCGTAGTGGTGGAACTCGAACCGCTTGTCACCTGGACCAAGGGGCCGCATGTTCCCGTGCGGGCCCACATGCTGTCTCGCTTTTTCATGGACCTGCAGCGTTACTGGTACGTGGTGCTGATCACCCAGGCGATCGCTTATTACGGAAAGTATCGCGAGCGCGAAGTCCTTTCGTCGCAGCTGGAAGCGCAGCTGGCAAATGCGCAGCTGGACGTGTTAAAGAGCCAGCTTGAGCCCCACTTCCTCTTCAACACGTTGAATTCCATTGCCGCACTGGCGCGCAATGATGGGCCCGCAGCGGAACATATGACGCTGCAACTGGCCGATCTGCTGCGCGCTTCACTGGACGCTGCCGGGGTTCACGAAGTAACCCTGGAGCAGGAGTTGCGATTCCTGCAGAAGTACCTCGACATTCAGCAGATACGTTTCCAGGACCGGCTGCAGGTGGAAACCGATGTCGACCCTGTGGTCTTGCCCGCGCTGGTACCTAATCTGATCTTGCAGCCGCTCGTTGAGAATGCAATTAAGCACGGCATTGCTCCTCGCCGCACCCCCGGCTTGATACGCCTTTCGGTGTGGCGCGATCCAGATGATTTGTGGATCGAGGTGCGCGATAACGGCGTAGGCCTGACGCGTACTCGAAGCAGCCTCGCCACGGAAGGAGTTGGGCTGCGCAACACTCGCGCCCGGCTCACACAGCTTTACAACGATGATCACATGCTGGTGCTGGACGATGCCCCCGGCGGCGGATGCTGTACCCGGATTCGTCTTCCCTACCGCGAACAACCACGAGAGGAGTCAATAGAAGATGTCGATTCGAGTTTTGTTGAGCGATGATGAGGCCCTGGCCCGCGAGCGGCTGCGAAGTCTGTTGGAAGAAGAAGCCGACCTGGAAATCGTGGCGGAATGCGGTGACGGCAAAAGCGCAATTACGACCATCCGGCGCGAGCGGCCCGACCTCGTCTTCCTCGACATTCAAATGCCCGAAGTGGACGGCTTCGGAGTAGTGCAGGCGCTGCGAAACGATCTCATGCCGCTGACGATCTTCGTCACTGCCTACGATAGCTACGCGATGAAGGCCTTCGAGGCCCACGCGCTCGACTACCTGCTCAAGCCGGTCGGCAAGGAGCGGCTGACGGAAGCGGTAGGACGAGCGCGTCGCCAGCTGGAGCAGCCGTCAGATGGCACTTTCCAGCGTCGCGTCCTCGAGATGCTGGGCGACCTGGAAGCGCGCCAGCGGGCCCCGGAGCGCATCGTCATCAAGTCTGACGGTGAAATTGTATGCCTGAAACCGCACGAGATCGATTGGGCAGAGTCGGCGGGCAACTACGTCTGCCTGCATGTCGGAGGGGCCACTCACATCCTCCGCGAAACCATTACCGCGCTGGAATCGCGTCTGGGATCGCGGCAGTTCATGCGCGTGCATCGGTCCACCCTGGTGAACGTGGATCGAATCAAGACGCTTCGGCCTTCGCTGTATGGCGATTACTCGATCCTGTTGCGGGATGGAACCAAGCTGACACTTAGCCGCGGCTTCCGCGAGAGCGTGCTCAAGCGCCTGGGTACGGTGTAGTACAACAAGGGCTGCGAACACCGATGGAGTTCGCAGCCCTTTGTCCATCTTCCGGTTTCCTGGCGAGCAATTGTCCGAAATCGAGGGCTATCTCACACGGGTTATACTCCCGCGACCGAGTTTCAAAGGTGAGAAGGCTACTTGATCTCGAAAGTCGCCCCCAGCATCAATCCGCTCTGCGCTACGTCAAAAAGGAATGTGCCGCGGCGCTGCCCTGCATCGCGGTAATTAACGTCCAGGTAGCGCCACCCTCCTTGCAGCAGAATCTTCGGCTTGATCCGGTATCCGAGCACCCCGATCACCTGATATTCAAGTTGTGAACCGGTATTCCATCCGCCCACATCACCGTAGATGGTGACCAGCGTCTTTGGTGAGAAGGGGACCAGAATCCGGCTGCCAATCACGGGGTCAACCCAGGTGCGGCTTTGCCCGAAGTTGAGCGCGTTATTTTGCCCACTAAAATTCAGGTGGGCGCTTATATACCACAGGCGAAATCCCGCGATACCATCAACTTTGACTTTAGGTGCGTCGATCACCCGAAATCCCACGTCCTGGCTCAAGATGAACTCGTAGAACTTGGCCTTGGCTTGGATCGTCTGGTCCACGAAGTCCTTTGACTTGTCATCGGAAAGCTTGATCCACATGAGATCGCCGAGGTAGACGAAGCGCTTCTTGCGCGCCTCGACTGCTCCCATAATGCCAATGTTGAACTTGGAGAGTACATCACCGGCAGTCGCGTCTATGCTAACGGGGCGGCGAAGAGGTCCTGCGGCCCCGTGTACCCCGGCGAACCACAAGTATGGCGTAACGCCAAAATGCCAATCAGTATCTGGGACGGAGGAAGGGGTGGGGATGCCTCCAGTTTGATCCGCCGAAATTGCGGTCGCGTCGGCCGCGCTCGTTGCGTCAGCGGAGAAGGCCTGTACCGGGATTAACACCGTAGAGACACACAACAACAGCCACATCGTTCGATGTTTCACAAGCGCACTCCCGCACCTTGCTAGGGGAATCGCAAGACGCCAAGCCTGAATAATGTTGAGTGAAGAAACTATAGACACGACCTTCGATTCCTTCAACTGAGAGAATTGCCAGGTTTGTCCAAAAAAACCACGGGTCTCATGAACACGAGGTGGTCGGCGCATCACGGACGAAAACACGCGCCATAGCCGAAGCTCTTGCTTGGCCTGCCGAGGTGCTGGTCCAGAAGGTATCTGGTAAATTCGCGCGTGAGTCCCTTAGGGGCTAAACAGACTGTATCGCAATCTCCAGCGCGGCGTGGTCAGTCGAGCAGGACGCGCGGGTTTCTCTTCGCGATGTACAAGAGTTTCAGCGTAGCTTGTCGCGGTTCGCGGATTCCCTGCTCCCAACTCTCCACTGCATTGGAACTTACGTTGAGCAGGCATGCGAACAGCGCCTGACTGGCGTTCATGCTCAAGCGCAGGGCACGAATGTCAGCCGGCTTGAGGGGTTTGGGCGGAGGCGGCAGCTCAACCGCTCGCAAATCAAGTTGATCCAGCTTCGCCGAATTGCTGGAGGGCCTTTCCGATTCTTCCTGCCGATGCTTCTTCTTGTCTTTTTTCTTGTTCTTTTTGCTCATCTCGACCCCTCGGCAGCCTGCGGCGTAGCGGTGGTGCTACATTGTAGGACATTTGCGCCAAGCTTGCCAGCGATGCCTAAAAAAAAACGGCTGAGCGCAAGGTCATTTTAAGTCGACCTGAACGGCGTCACCTGCTGCTGCCAGTCAACCTCGAGCGCCCGGGCGAGTGGCCGGCCCCTCTCCCCGATCTCCAGATACGCCCACGGGGTCTCGTGATCATGGGTGAACACGACCAGCCATTTTTCGGGAATCGCGCGCCGGTAAAAACGATGACGGCTGTCAATCGATTCCAGAGGAAATAGATCGTAGCCCAGCACCCATGTCGGGTCGAGATGATGCGAAGTCGGGACCAGGTCGCTCGGATAGCATACGACAGCGCCGCCCACCTGTACCGTAACCACCTGTAAGTGCCGCGTATGTCCAGGGAATACCTCGACGGTGATGCCCTTGACGATGTCCGCTTTTCCCCGCAGGAGCCGCATCTGTCCGCTGCGGACCAGCGGGTCATAGTTGTCGGTCAGGTAACTGACACGGTCGCGCTCGTGCTGCTCGTGGGCGTGCTCCAGCTCGCCCTCCTGGACGTAGTAAACGGCGTTGGGAAAGGTCGGCTCCGGCTTACCGTCTTGATAAAAGGTGTTCCAACCGCAATGATCGAAATGAAGATGTGTATTGATGACGATGTCGACCTCGTCTGGCGAGATTCCCGCCTCCTTCATGCTGTTCATTAGAAGAGCCTGGTTTTTGTGGATCGCCTGATTCTTTTCACTCAGCTTCGGTCCGATGCCGGTCTCGATCAGCACCGTCCGTTTCCCGTCCCGAAACAACAGCGAGTTCAGCCCCATCTTCAACATATTGCGCTCGTCGGCTTTGATGCGCTTCTCCCACAGGACTTTGGGGACGACGCCGAACATGGCGCCTCCGTCGGCTTCGTAGGTGCCGTCCGACAGAATCGTCAGATCCGCCTCGCCCAGGTTCAGTCGCTGCAAATTTTGCTCCTCCAGCACGAAATGATCATACTCAAGCAGGTCACAATCCGTCTGATTCCTTGAGAGCTGAATCATGTGGAAACAAGTTTTCTTCGGCATTCTCGTCGGCACTATTGCGTGGGCGCAAACCGCCAGTCCCCCGAACCAGCCGCCTGCATCGGCACAGGCTGCCGTCGCCACAGGCTCCAATCCAGCCGGACAAATGGAGCTTGACCTGGACCAGATGGAGAGCTTATTAAGCAACATGGCGACCGAGGTCAGCTTTATTTCCGATACGAACATGCAGATACTGTTGAGCACCAACGTGCGCCTGTGGACACTGTTGCTGCGTGACCTGCGTCTGCAGTTGGCACAGCAACGCCATCATGGGCAAGCTGGCCCCAGCCAACCTGCGCCTGACAGCAGGAAACCGAAATGAACCCATCCACAGGTTCTCGTAATCAAACGGCGTGTGAGGCAAACGGCTCCAGCACGAACAACTCTGCGGGATGCAAATCCATCTCATTCATACGGCTCTTAGGCCCATCGGCTGGGCATTGGCCGGTAAGTGACACTCATCATGAAGACTGGACTGAACGCTACTCTCGATCCATCCCGGCGCAGTAATGCCGCCCAGGAGTTTGAAACAGCTCTCCGGCGCAAAATCGTTGGCCAAGACGCGGCCGTCGAGAAAGTCGCGGAGATTTACCAGATGTTTCTTGCCGGGCTGAATCCTCCCGGTCGTCCTGTAGGCAACCTGCTCTTCCTCGGGCCAACCGGCTCCGGCAAGACCCGGGTTGTCGAAGCGGTGGCGGAATCGCTCTTTGGCGACCCACGGGCCTGCATCAAGATCGATTGCGCCGAGTTCCAGCACTCCCACGAGATCGCGAAACTGATCGGCTCTCCTCCCGGTTACCTCGGCCATCGAGAGACGCATCCGCTGCTGACGCAGGAAGCGCTGAACCAGTGGCACACCGAAAAGCTGAAGCTCTCCATTCTTCTTTTCGACGAGATCGAGAAAGCCTCCGATGCGCTGTGGCAGTTGCTGCTCGGCATCCTTGACAAGGCAACGCTGACCCTTGGTGACAACCGGCGGGTTGACCTGTCGCAGTGCCTCATTGTGATGACCTCCAACCTCGGCGCGTCAGAGATGAACGAACTCATCAACGGCACGATGGGTTTTGCCCAATCGTCAGCGCAAACGGACCTTCGGCTGGACGAAAAGATCGACCGAACAGCGGTGGAGGCCGCGCGGCGGAAATTCTCACCCGAATTCATGAACCGTATCGACAAAATCGTCGTGTTTCGCACCCTGCGTGCCGAACACCTGCAGCAGATTTTGGAAATCGAACTTGGCCTGGTGCAACAGCGAATCCTGCAAGCCACCGGAAACCAGCAGTTTGTCTTCAGCTGCACCCGTAACGTAAAGGAATTTTTGCTGCTGGAGGGAACCGACCTGAAATATGGCGCGCGCCACCTCAAGCGCGCGATCGAGAAAAATATTGTCTTTCCGTTGGCTAATCTGGTTGCGACCGGCCAAGTCAAGCTCGGCGATTACATCCGCATCGACTTGGACGGTCAAGGCAAGATGACCTTTATTAAAGAAGCTGAAGGCGCCCTGGTTCCGCTCCTGCTGGAGCGCTACGGCCCGGAAGTGACCCAGGCAGCGGCCGCCAACCGGGCCGCCAAAGGCGCGGCAGGAACGCGTGGCAAGGAGCTGGGTACCGCCCCCTCGCTCGACCGCAAATAGCCACAGTCCTAAATAACGCCTCGAACGAGCATGCCCCAGGCGGGAAAGCATACTACTTAACCCTGCGCCGAGCGTTCGGCTCCCCTCCTCTGCCTTGCCTTTTCAACAACATACGCTTCGTGCAGCTCCCCGTTCAATGGTGCATATCCCCGCTAAGAGCCCAAATACACCCGTTTGGCCAATCTTGATTGGCCCATTCGCGCCAACTATTTAGCCTCTAAATGTCGGCGTGTACCTGTTGATCGTTACAGGAATCCGCGCCCAATCCATACGAGAGGCTTCAATGCATAAGCCCGTCAAGTACGTCGAAAAGGCTGTCACCGTTGCCGCCAAGGGTGCCTGGGTGGTTTTCGACAAGCTCAACAGCATTAATCCCAATCCGTCATTTACGCCCAAGTGGTCTGACAAGCCGCTGTTGAAGTCGTACCAGAAGTCGAAGCCTCCGCTGGGCTGGCCGCGCTCCACCGATTCGCTTTGCCCCAAGTGCGTGCCCGAAATCCGCCAGCAGATCATCGACGGCAAGCTTCCGGTTGAGATCCTCATGCACGAAAAGGCAGGCGAAATCAAAGCGCAGATCATCGAGCGGGACGGCAAGATCCTGATGGTGAAGGACTGCCCCACGCATGGCCACTTCGAAGATGTGATGGCAGTCGATACCGCATTCTTCAAGCACCTGGAAGAAGTTTTTCCTGGCCGCGACATTCGCGCCCACAACGACGAGCGCCTACATCACCATGGCAGTAGCACGGTGAAGCATGGCCGTGGCTCGGTGCTGACCATTGATCTCACCAACCGCTGCAACATGATGTGCGATCCCTGCTTCATGGACGCCAATCAGGTCGGCTTCGTGCATGAGCTGACGTGGGAAGAGATCAAGCAGATGCTGGACGACGCCATCACGATCAAGCCGCGCCGCCAGATGTCGGTACAGTTCTCGGGTGGTGAGCCTACGCTGTCCCCCTACTTTCTCGATGCGGTCGCCTACTCGCGCAAGGTCGGCTACAACAGCGTACAGGCCGCGACCAACGGCATCGAGTTCGCCAAGAGCTTCGAGTTCTGCAAGCAAGCCGCGGAAGCCGGATTGCGCTATGCCTATCTCCAGTTCGACGGTATCGGCAATGCTGCTAACTCGCATCGCCTGGTCGGAAATCTGTTCGACGTAAAGTTGCAGGCTATCGAGAACCTGCACAAGGCTGGCGTCGAAATTGTTCCGGTCGTGACCATCGTCAACAACCTGAACAACGAGCAGGTTGGCCGCATCATCGAGTTCGCACTCGATAATCCGAGAAAGATCTCATTCCTGTCGTTCCAGCCGGTTTCGTTCACCGGCCGCGACGAGGAGATCACCGACGAGCGCCGGCACGCGCAGCGTTACACGTTGTCGCACTTGGCGCATGACGTGAAGAGCCAGACCGGGCTGGGCGAGCCCACCCGCGATTGGTTCCCCATCTCCTTCATGAGCACCTTCTCCGACTGGGCCGACCTGGTCCACGGGCCCGACAAGGACTGGGGCGCCCTGAGCTGCGGCTGCCACCCGAATTGCGGTGTCGGCATGGCCGTGATGATTGACAAGGAAACCAAGGAAGCCGTTCCTGTTACCGCATTCCTCAACGGCGACAAGCTCGGCAAGGACGTCGCCAAGGTGAACGACGCTGCCCGAGGCAAGTGGCTCACCATCACCGGCATGACACTGGCGCTGCTGAAGAACTACGATCCGTTCAAGTCGCCAACGCACTTCAAGTTCGCCGACCTGTTGAAGAAGTTCGACAAGACCTTCGGCGCAACCGGCAAGGACTACGGCAAGGTCTCGGGCGATCGGACCGAAACGGATATCGAGAAGCGCCGCCGTGATCGCTGGAACTTCCTCTTCGTCGCCGGCATGTGGTTCCAGGACCTGTTCAACTACGACTTCCGCCGCACCGAGCAGTGCATCATTCCGTACGCCACGCAGGAAGGCGAGATCAGCTTCTGCGCCTATAACACCGGCGTCGGCTGGCGCAATATCGTCGAGAAGATGCACATGACCGCCACTCTGACCAAGTGGTACGAGGAGCACGGTCGTCACGAGATCTTCGCCGGCGGCAAGAAGGTCGGCCTGCCCACCACCGAGCATCACCTGGTGTTGAACGAAGAGCACGTCCACGCCGACGCCAACAAGACGCTGGACGAGCTCGGCATCGCCAAGAACGCTCGCCAGGAGAAGTTCAAGGCGCGCGACGAGAAGATCAAGCGCGAGGAGCAAATCAAGAAAGAGGCTGAGAACGCCCGCATGATGGCTCTTTATCGCGAGCACATCCTGGGCGAAAAGCCTGAGGACAAGGGCGGCTTCGTTCCCCTCGACTCACTCGGCGGAATCAAGCCCGCTCCGGTGAAGGAAGAAGAGAAGGAAGCGGTGTTCGGAGACTAGTCGGTGGAAGCCCCCGGATTCATCCGGGGGAACCCGAGATCCTCTGTCGAAAAGGTACGGCTTCAGTCGTGCCTTATTTCTTGCGCAAGAAACTCGGGCGCCCCATCCTAGCGCCCCCGTTTGGCGCTAGGGTGGGATTCGATACACTCAACTCAAATAGATCCGGTGCCCCATTCCGCCTTCTTTTGGCGGGGTGGGGCTTTTCTCTTGCCCTGTCATCCTGAGCGAGGACGGCGCGAACAGTCACCGTCCGAGAGCCTACCCTGAGCTTGTCGAAGCGTTCCGCGTCCTTCGTTTAGACG
>Ga0306920_100013332_pt1 | contig 11199 bp, 10 predicted proteins | sample flu12Cox44000170_FD_204666 | JGI IMG/M metagenome (GOLD analysis project Ga0306920, IMG submission 204666) | Lab enrichment of tropical soil microbial communities from Luquillo Experimental Forest, Puerto Rico - flux4day.12C.oxic.44.000.170 (v2)... | ecosystem: Environmental > Terrestrial >...
CCCCTACGCTGCGCGCCGTGGCCCGGGTGATGCCGGTCGGGACGGGAAAGCAGGTTCATTGATCGAACTGGAAAGCTGAGGTTTGGGTGCCACTGACCTGAGCAGGGGTCAGACCTCCACCTGAGCCAATGATGTATTCTTGCTCCGGCCGCCGATGCAATTTCTCTCCGGTGTTGACACCTCCCCCCAGACCACAACATCTGCTACTCGCGGCGCGCTTTCGATGCCACTAACTTCCTCGGCGAGTCCGCCTCAACTCAGGTCGGTATAACCACCCAATTGACAATGCCTCCCGGCATCCCGCCGGGCACTAATCGGGTTTTGTAGGTCCGTGTAACGTCTAAGTCGGGCTTGCTGGTGGCGAGATCGTCATTGCGTAGTGGCCGAACCTACCAGATGTTCTCATAATCCCGAGCGCTATCAACTGCTGGCTGCCTCGAAATTTCACTGATGCGGTCGAATGTAAAATAAGATCTGGATTTTTTTGTATTGCTGACAAATATGCTTTATATTCGATTGAGTTTCTCCAATATTGGCCCTCGGCCGCGGCCGCCTTTACGTTTTCCACGAAATCGTCAAGAAATTTGAAGTGAAGTAGCGCGCCTCGAATATCGGACACTCGAGCACCTTCTATCCAATGTGACCCCGTTGATAGGAACATAGACTTCTTAAATTTCACCAATGGAAATTTCGACACGCACGGATCAATGCCAAACACCCGCTTCCGCATACCACCATACGATTGCGCAGGACCATCATGTATGATGTTGTGCTCCGCGATGTAAAGTGGGCCTGGATTGCGCTCAGCATAGGAATTTGTGTCGAACCATGATGCAGTCAACAATGGATCGGTACCGCTTTGATATTTCGTCTGATTCAATGGAGCTTGCGGATACATATCCAGAAGAACGCAACCCATTGCGTTGGTATATTCTTCCTCAAGAAAGTCGCATAACCCTCTAATTGTAAACGTCTCATAGAAAGGATAAATCAATATTTCATCCGTATCTATTATCACACACCAATGATCTCGACCATAGCGTCTTAATAGGCAATCAATCCAATATGGTTTCCCCGAGGAGAAGCGCTCTTTCGTAAAAAATAGGTGTGTATTTGGATAAGATAAAACAACTTCGGCAGTATTATCCGATGAATTGTTGTCGATCACAAATATTCTATCCACGCCTCGTGAGGTATAATATTGCAATACATACGGTAATCGCAAAGACTCGTTTCGAGCAACAATGAAAGCCCTGATTTCGTGCTGAGAGTTAGGAACCTGACGAGTATCTACTTTCGTTATCGTATGTTCTGCACCTCTTCGCGCCAGAGAACGTCTCAGGACGCATTGCGCTCTCCGGAGAGATATCTTGCGTCGCTGAATCTCAAACGTCATCGAGACCTCATATCACTAAAATCAGAACCATCCGGCAACGAGCCCGCGTTGCACTTTTGTGCAGATATTGTCCCAGGTCTGAGGTCGAATGCAATCATCTTGCATGTAAGTATTTCAGGTGGCATATTGGTCGTCTCCGCTTTGAGGGTTATTCAAATCTAGGAGTTTGGCATTCAAAGCCTCAATGGCATTGGTGGTGTATAAAATCCGCCGCACCGCTCTGGTCTACCGGTGTATCTACCAGGCCTGGCCGCGAGCCTCTCCGTCGCGACCTTTTCCATGGTTCGGTATGCGTAGGTTTCGAAAGATGCAAAAGACCTTTGCCGACCTTATCTGAATTCAGGTTATGAAGCGTTTAATACCGTCTCGTAGGTCTGCCTCAGAACGCGAGCAGATACGCGCTCATCGAAATTTTGGACGACATGTTGCCGAGCTTCAGCGGTCAGTGTTTGCACTTGATCGAGGCGTTCGATCATCCCTTCGATCGCTGTCTTGAGCCCGCCGACTGAGTTGTCGTTAGCAAAGAAGAGATAAGAGGAGGCCCCGATTGACTCATAAGAACTCAACCGGTTCGAAACTATAGGAAGACCGCATGCAAAACATTCGAGAAATGTGACTGGGAATCCATCCATGATGGGAAAGTTCACCGCCATGTCCGAAGCGGCGTAAAGTCCAGGCAGTTGAGTATATTCTACGTCTCCAATCCACCTTACTCGATCCGATATGTTTAATCTATCCGCCAGCCTGTGAAGCTCCGTTATTGATACCCCGCGCCCATGACCGAAAGTGCGGACAATCAAATATGCTTGTTTGCGATAGATAGGATCCAGAGCTGCGAAAGCGCGGATTATCTCAGATTGCCGATAATTTGCGCCTAATTGTCTGGCAGAAATTAACACGGCTGCATCAGGATCAATCCGTAATCGTTCCCGCCATTTCTTGCGCTGTCGATGTAATCCCAGGCGGAACTGTTCGGTATCGATCCCAAGTGGAAGCAGGGTTGTGCTCAGATTCTTGCCAGCAAGCTGCTCCGCCGTCGCTACCATATCGTCGCTGTCGACTATCAGGTGGTCGATTAATTGTAACGTCGCCACAACAGTCTGTCTTAGAGGATCATCGACCGGCAATTCGGATGCGCAATTGAGATCGCTGCCCCAAGCGGTAGCGACGAGCGGTCGCAGACCGGCCCGCGCTGTGTGCCATAAATTTTCGTCGACCCAGTGCGCGTGACAAATATTCGGCTTTACAAATCGCCACAGTGATCGCATCGACCGCCTTCGGAGGTAGTAGACCGTCCGGGTACCGAGTGTCTTCTCGAAACGCCTGTATCGTCGCGGATAGCACCGATAGGTGACATTTGGAAAGTTGGGAGGATTAATTCCGCGATATTCGACGAAGGTGACATCGCATCCGGCCAGTTTCAGCAAATGCAGATAGCGCATACAGTGCACATTCGTCTGCCCAGTCCCGCTAGTTTCGACGGCGAACATCATTACTTTCATTATAATCGGCCGTAGGCAGTCGTCATACGCTGCAGAGAACATCTACAATGCCATTGATTCGATCGGGCTTCAAGGTTGGATACAGGGGAAGAGTGATAGCACGGCGCGTGAACCGTCTTGTCACCTCGAGGTCCCCGTCCGAGCCGTTTGCGAATCCAGTGAAATCAGCGACGCACGGGTAATGCATGCTCGACTGAATACCCGACTGGCGTAGCGCATGTACGGCCCTCTCTCGGATATCCGAATTGGGCGCGACGGCGACCATTAAATGGCCTGAACAATATTCTCTTGCATCTGAAAACGGCATAACCCAGCCGCCGAGTGACCCGACCGCCTCCCTATACGAGACCAACAGGTCACGACGACGCTGATTGTTACGCTCGAGTTTCTTCAGCTGGGCACGGCCGAGTGCTGCATGCAGCTCGTCGAGGCGGTAATTGTAGCCGGGGCTCACAACGTCGTAGGAACCCGCATGCCCCTTGTGGCGATCCCACGTGAGAGTAGTCATGCCGTGTGACCGCAGCGACCGTACGCGTTCGGCTAAATCGCCGCGATTGGTCACCACCATACCGCCCTCACCAGCGGCGATATTCTTGTTTGAAAAAAATGAAAACGCGCTGATATCCCCTATGCTGCCAGCCATGATGCCGTTTGGCCAACGGTTCCGGGTATCATGATACGCAACGCCGACCGCGTGACAGGCATCCTCGACTATTGCGATACCGCGCGTCGCGCAGAGCTCTGTCAGTTCACCCATCCGACAAAGGCTGCCGCCGTAATGCATGACAACGACCGCTTTGGTCCGAGGCGAGATCAGACGCTCGACCTCACTCGGGTCGATCGTCGGCTCATCGAGGCTGCAGATGTCCGCGAAAACCGGTGTCGCCCCAACCGCGATCGTCATATTCGCGGCCGCGACAAAGTTGAGCGCAGGTTGAACGACCTCGTCACCGGGTCCGATGCCGAGCGCGAGCAGCGCGAGATGGAGACCCGCGGTCGCGCTTGACACGGCCAAAGCATGCTCAGCCTCCTGCATAGCCGCGAACTCCTGTTCGAAGGCTTGCACCTCCGGTCCCATCGACAACCACCTGCTGGCGATGACGCGCTGGGCGGCGTCCGCCTCCTCGCTTCCGTAGTCCAAGTCACTCAATGGCACGCGCCAATCAGTCAAGGTGGTTCTCCTCCCTTTCCGTCGGAGTAGATCTCTTGCGCGCGAGCGTAGTCCTCGGGCCGCCCGATATCGAGCCACAAACAGTCGGACGGCATCGCGCAGACTTTCTCTCCGGCTGAGATCAACTTCAGCACCAGATCCGGGAAATCAAGGTAACTTCCTGGCGCAATGGCCTTGAGGACCCGAGGCTCATAAACGTAGATGCCCATGCTGACGACGTACTTCAGCTCCGGCTTTTCGTCATATCCGGTCACGCGATAAGTATCGCCCAACTCAAGCACGCCGAAGTCTACTTTCACGTGTCGTTGGTGGACGGCGATAGTGAGAGCTGCGCCGTGCCGGCGATGGAAGGACACAAGTTCATCGAAATCGAGATCGGTGAGCAAGTCTCCGTTCATGACGAGGAAAGTTCTGTCGAGGCCTTGCACGGAGGCCAAAGAGCCGGCCGTTCCGGTGGGCTCTTCTTCATCGACATAGCGCAGCCTTGCCTGCGCTGTGAGCTGCGGACGGTGTTGGAAATAGGCTTTGATCAGCTCCGCGAGATGACCCAGCGTGAGGGTGATATCGGTAATGCCGAAAGCGATAAGCCGCTCGATCAACACCTCTATTATCGGCCGATCGCCGAGTGGTACGAGCGGCTTCGGAAATACGACAGTGAACGGATGAAGCCGCACACCCTTACCGCCGGCGAGTATCACGGCGCGTGTGCCTTTTGCAGCGCCGCGATCAGCCACACATGCTCGCGCTTCGCTGATCAAATGATGTATCCTTCTTCGCGATAGTAGTCGAGGTGGGCGCGGACGTATTCGGCAGTCGCACGAAGCCCATCCACGAGCGCGACTTTCGGACTCCAGCCGAGGAGTTTCTGGGCCTTGCTCGAATCGCTAAGCAGCAGGCCGACTTCACTTTTTTCCGGGCGATACCGCTGCTCGACGGAAACGAGAGTGGCGGCCCGACCAGCCACCTCAAGGCAAAGCTCTGCCAACGCTCGGACCGAAACCGTGGAGCCTTGGCCAAAGTGGATGGTTTCGCCTTCAATGCCGCTTGCCGTGGCCGCAAGCACGAACGCACGCGCCGTGTCGGTAACGAAGGTCAAATCGCGTTGTGGCGTGAGGTTCCCCAACTTGATCTCTTTCGCTCCCTTGAATGCCTGCGCGAGCACCGTGGGTATCACAGCGCGCGCAGATTGCCGTGGTCCGTAGGTATTGAAGGGCCGCAACGTGATCACCGGCAAATCAAAGCTGCGATTGTAAGCCTCCGCAAGCTTGTCGGCGGCAATTTTGCTTGCCGAGTAGGGCGACTGCCCCTGTAACGGATGCTTCTCGTCGATCGTGTATAGAGCGCCGTCCCGTAGACTTCGCTTGTCGAAGTGACCACGACCCTCGCAGTCTTTGCTTCCCTGCAAGCCTCCAGCAGGTTGAGGGTGCCGCCAGCGTTTGTTGCAAGATAGGAGCCCGGAGCGATGTACGAATAGGGGATGCCGATTAGGGCAGCCAGGTGCAGGACAATATCACAATCCGCAACGAGATCCCGCATCAGGAAGGGATCGGTTATATCGCCGAGCCGCACCTCCAAGCTGGGAGAAAGGTTTTCCGGTATGTGCCGCAGGTGCCCGATATCGCCGCGGCCGTTGTATCGCGCCAGTGCACGAACTCGGTGACCTTCTTGCAATAGCAGTTCGGTGACGTGACTGCCAATGAAACCGCCGGCGCCCGTTACCAGAATTCGACAGGTTCGTGTTATGGATGCGCGATTAGAGGCTGCCAAATCCAACCTTCCTTGTTGGAGCTGAAAAAAGGATTTTTCGCCATTTTGCGCTCTCGTTAATTCAATGACTCACACGACACCTGTAGGAGCATGTTCGCCTCATATTCAGATTTTACAGCAGCCTAGCGGTACGCCACGCAGGCTTGGAAGATCGCATTGCTGAGTGCCCCCGCCGCCAGCCTTCGCGACGACCTAAATAGGCCTCCCAGGCTGCGCTCTTCCTGCTTTGCATAGAATCTGCCGACTTAGCTTTCACCTCGGCCTTGATGGCATCCACTGGCACCTGGGTCTAATATGCAAACGTCAAATTTTCAAGGGCAACTCGGATCCGCTTTACTGCATAGAAATATTTTTTCTCCCATGATTAGTCCAAATTTGACGGCCTCCTTGCCAAATGCCGTATGAACCTTAACCCGGAAGCCCGCGCCAGTCAGTCTGTTGATAAAATCTCGGCCATATACTCTCACATGATCATCCTGACCGAAATGTACCAATCGACACTTACTGTCTATTATGGTATCATCCTCATATGTCATATCGCATCCCTCTACAATGGGAACCATTATGATTAGTACTCCATCTGACTTCAGAATTCTACGTAGCTCAGAAAGAGCAGCTTTGTCATTTACATGCTCTAGAACATGACTGCAAACGATAATATCGTATTGTCCGTTATTTATATCGATGTGTTCTATATTAAGTTCCAGGTCAACGTCAGTTTCGTGTAGATCGGCGCTGGTATATTGAATGCCGACCCTCTGCAACAGCGTCTTAATGCATTTCTCAGGCGCGAAATGGAGAACCGCTACACATTTGGTAAGAATTGGAGACATGCTATTTAATACTAAAGCGAATAGCCTATGCCGCTCGAGAGAACCACAAGAAGGGCATAGCGCATCCCATCTTGGAGGACTACCAAAAGCTCTAAATAATCCGGTAAAGCCGCAAATTGGACATACCTTCTCAGATGTGCCGTTGGCTTTGTTGATAACATCCCTTAGCATATCAAAATTTACACTTGGCCCTCGCATACTGCCAAATAGACGAACAGCATTATATCCGAACGCTACGCGCCGGTAAGTACGTGGCATGGCATTTCGAAGGCCGTTCCTGATGTCCATCGGCAGGTCCCCTTCAGCAACCGTGCGCCGCGGCCACCATATGCCGGATTTCTGGTGTCTGTCTCATTTGCTTTGCGTTGGTTGAGAGCCGAGCGGTCCTCTCCCGAAGACCATTCGTGGACAGAAGGCAATCCGGGCCGACAGTTCCTTCAGAATCCTTGCGCGCCCGCCGCGCGATTTTATATCTGCAGATTGTCGAGAGCCGGCGGATCGGCGACGAGGTGCGCCAGCAGGCGATCGCGACGTTAGGACGGCTCGAGGAGCTTCACGCGAGCGGGCAGTTGCAGCGGCTGCTGCGCTCGGCGGCGCGCTTTGCGGCGCACGCGCTCGTGCTCGAGGGATGCGAGAGCAACCACCGGCAGGGAGAGCTCGATGGAGGCCATCGCGCTGCCTAGCGCGAGGTTGATGCTGGCCTGCAGCTGGCGACGTGCCGCGGCACGTATCGCCGCGGCCGTTTCCCGCAATAACGCGATTGCGGCGATGATCACGCCCATGATCGCGAGCGGCACAGCCGCGGCTGCACCCCCGGCTTGTAGTGCTGGCGGCGCCAAGCTCTTCGCCAGGCAATCCGAGCCCGAGCCCGCCGAGCAAGCGCGGGCGAGGTGCGGCTTGACCCAGGGAGAGCAGCGCGGTTTTTTCGCCTTGACGCAGTCAAACATGGTCTCGACCGGCGTTTTTCCCCAAATGGAAGCGATTTGGCCTTGCCCAAGACGCCTAAAGCAACGATCGTTGCCGCGCAACGGCCCGGAATCAGGGGAATGTCGGTCCACATATCAAAAACCCGCCGGCAGCCTGAGCAGGAGCGTTACCCTCGGCTTTTGCGGCTTCGGACCCAATGGTGGGGATAGCTGGATTTTTTCATGATCCGAATCGACAATCTGCCTTCGCTTCTCTCAAGAGCATAACGGCTCTCTTCGCAGAGGGGTCGAACTTACGACCTAGCCAGACATTTTATGACAACCATCTTTGTTGTGTGGCTGCGTCGCTTGCTTTCCAGAATCTGGAGCCCTGCATTTCGCCTGATCTGGTCGTTTGGCTCGATGGCGAGATCTACGATTTCGGCGAAGCTGCCGGCAGCATTAACCTGTCGCAGCCCGCGACGGCAATCTTTGCGTCGTTGTACCGTCAGCACGGTTTGACGTTTCTGGAACACATCGATGGGATTTTTGCATCCGTTATTTATGACCGAGCAGCAAAAGAACTTCATCTGGTCACGGACAGATATGGTCTCCGCCGACTGTATATTTGGAGGGGATCGAAATTAGCTTGGGCATCGGCCCTAAAATATTTCTTGCCTGTTCTGGATTTCTCCGCGCAGATAGATCCGGCGGCGCTCGATGATTTCATTGAGCTTGGTTACATCACCGAAGAAAGGACCTGGTTCAAAGATGTCAGTCTTCTTCCTTCGGGATCGATCTTAAGCTGGGACATCGTCAGAAATTGCGGAAAACAGACACGATACTGGTGGTGGGATAAAATCAAGCTGCTCAGTGGCTCGTTGGATGAAAACGAAGTCGCCGACGAACTTGGAATTCTGTTTGTCCGTGCAGTCGAAAAGCGGGTGAGGTCCGGGGAACGAACCGGGGTGGAATTGAGTGGTGGTCTCGACTCTCGAGCAGTCCTTGCCGCAATCCCCAATTATGGCAACGTTTTGCACACTATCACCTTTGGAATCGATGGGTGCGCAGACCGGTTGATCGCAGCTCGCGCTGCGGCCGTCCGCCGAGCTGTCAATCACGGATTTTCTCTGAACGCGAGTAATTGGCTGTTTCCGCGCTTTAAAGGGGTGTGGCTGACTGACGGTCAGACGAGTTTGTTGCACATGCACGGTTTCGAGGCGGCTGAGCTCGAAAGTGAGCTTTTTGATATCGCGCTTAATGGATTCCTCGGGGACGTTGTCCTCGGCGGCAGCTGGCTCGCACGCGAGGCGCTCGATCATCCGATCACCCCCCAACTCGCCGGCCGTTTCGTCGGGCGAGAGCCGAGTAAAGTAAATATTACTAAACAATATTTTGATCTAAATAAAACAGATTTCTATTTTCTGCAAAATAGAGGTCGCCGATTTACATATAATGGGTTGGTTCTGATGTCAACCTATATCGAGACTCGGATTCCATTTTATGATAATAAGTTACTAGAATTCTCCTATTCGCTCCCCGACAGCATGAGACTTAAAAGCCATATTTATAAAACAATGCTGCTGCGTAAATTTCCCGAGTTTTATCGGCGTATCCCTTGGCAAAAGACAGGGAACCCGATTGGAATGTCCGACAATGTTGCCAAATTATTGCATGTGATACGGAGAGTTCGCCGGAAGGTTTCCCGGTACTCGGGTGGCTTCTTTCAGGACCCTTTTCAATCCTACGAGTACGTAGATTATCCCGATTGGCTAAGGCGGGAGCCTGCCCGCAAGGTTTTTTCGGCATTATTCAATCATCCGCAAGCAATCTATCCTCAATATCTACCAAGATCAAGGGTCGAATTCGCTTGGAACGAACACTTGAGAGGCTTGGATCATGCTGAGGAACTATGCCGGTACATAACCTTTGAGATCTGGTTGCAGCAGATATTTGAAAAGAGATTTAGAACAGAGGAGGATGTACACAGATGTGTGTGAAATCGCGGCAGCCTTGACCTTGTCCCTATGCATCGCTTTTAGCCGCCGTTAGCCGACTAAATCGGCATTGGTATATGGCAGTACATCCTGGTTGCGAGAAATCTAGCCCATTTGTGCGCCCGAGTAGGGGGCGACCCGTCCCACAGTATGCAGGTAGCGAAGGTTGCACCGGATTGGCCGGTGCCGAGCCTCATGCAACTGGCGTTGGATGCCATAAACACTCGGCCCCGCTTCAAACAGAACCGCAGCTTCAGCCCCTCCTGGCCGGCTTGCGAGTCAGCCGCTGCAACGCGCCGGCGCGTTCGCGATCCGACCATATTCCCGCACCTCGCTGCGCGGGCCGCCTTCGGCGACCGCCACGACGATCCCGTCCTTGTGAACCATGACGGATCCCGTCCTTGTGAACATCAAGCCCAACATACGTGATACGATCCCCTAGACCCGTCTCCTATGAGTCGGCGCGCGGGCACGAATGGGGACCGGGCTGGCGACTCGAGCCGAAGCGCTCGTGGCCATGTCGGCGACGGCAAGGCCGCGCCTCTTGTGGAAAGCGACGTCGGTGGCGCCACGCGCTTTGGCCTGATCGCGGCGGGGGACGGTGCACGTGGCGCGGGCTCGACCACTTCAAAGCCTGTGTCTGGTCTGCGTGGTGGCTCACATAGCTGGTGCTGTTGGCCCGCCTGAAACCCAGGTAGAGCCCCACCCCTCCCGCGGCACTGCAACGGCGATCATCTCAACCCGACGCGCCACCTGTGCACGTTATCCGAGTCGCTGCCGGCGAGCTGCTACGTCAGCGCGAAGTGGATCTCGCAACAACCAATCAAACGCGCCTGCAGTCTTTCTATCGTGCTCAAGAACATGCGTTTATGGACGCGCACCGACGCGCATTCTAGTCTAGAAGCACTGGCTATAGCCATCTCGACAAAAGTACGACATACAAAGACTGGTATCCTTGTGCGGGTGTCGACCATGGATGTCGCGGATTGGCTGCGGAAACTCGGGCTCGAGCAATACGAGCCAGCGTTCCGCGCGAACAAGATCGACGCTGGAGTGCTCCCGAGCCTGACGGCTGAGGATCTGAAAGATATCGGCGTCACCTTGGTCGGAGATCGTCGGCGGCTGCTTGACGCAATCAGCGGCCTCCGCACCGAGGCGCTCGTAGCTACCGAGGCAACGGCACCGCGCGACGCGCTTCAGCGAGGCGATGCGGAACGCCGACAGTTGACGGTGATGTTCTGTGACCTGGTCGGGTCGACCGCCCTCTCTACCCGGCTCGATCCCGAGGATTTGCGCGAGGTCATCGGCGCGTATCACCGCGCTGTCACAGAAGTCGTCACAGAGTTCGATGGCTTCATCTCTCGGTACATGGGCGACGGCGTATTGGTCTATTTCGGTTACCCGCAAGCGCACGAAGACGATGCCGAGCGGGCGGTGCGGGCGGGATTGAGCGCGATTGCCGCTATCGGCCGCCTCGATTTCAAATCGGTCAAGCTCCAAGCGCGCGTCGGGATCGCCACCGGGCTGGTGGTCGTCGGCGATTTAATTGGTGTGGCCGTCGGCGATCTGATTGCCCCGGGATCGGCGCAGGAGCAATCGGTCGTCGGCGAGACGCCAAACCTCGCCTC
>Ga0306920_100013333_pt1 | contig 11199 bp, 11 predicted proteins | sample flu12Cox44000170_FD_204666 | JGI IMG/M metagenome (GOLD analysis project Ga0306920, IMG submission 204666) | Lab enrichment of tropical soil microbial communities from Luquillo Experimental Forest, Puerto Rico - flux4day.12C.oxic.44.000.170 (v2)... | ecosystem: Environmental > Terrestrial >...
AGGGCGAATTGATCGGTGTGCGTCAGCGAGAGATGCGCATGCGCAGCTCCCAGCTGGGCAAGAAACTCCGCCGCCCGGCCGTGAAAAGCAATCGTGGGCCGGTGCCCGGGCACGCGTCGTACTTCTACATCGAGCCAGGTTACCCCCCTGCTCCATCCCGTACCAATCGCCTTCATCGCCGCTTCCTTCGCCGCAAAGCGTGCTGCATATCGCTCATTCTTGTTTGCCTTCGACTCGCAATAGCGGATCTCTTCCCTGGTGAAAATCCGTTCAACGAAACGAAGCCCGAAGCGCTCGATGCTTCGGCGAATGCGGTCCACTTCTGTTATGTCAACACCTATACCCACGATCATGGCATCACCTTACACCATCGTGGCGAGCCCGTCGGCTTCCTCAACAATGGTGCTACTACCAGGACTGAGAGGTCCATCTGCAAGAAATTAAAGCAATTAACCTTCGACTGTCTTTTTTGGGCGCGACCTGCAGTCACAATACTTCTTGGGCTTTCGAGGCACGACTGTTATGATGAAAAAAGGCTCGATTGATCGACGTTGTACGCAGCAGTTCCTGCCTAGCAGTATCCCTGCCTGCTTCACAATCCGTTCGAATCGTAGCTACATCAATTTCGAAGGAACAAGCAACACAATGGAACAAGGTACCGTTAAGTGGTTCAATGACGCGAAGGGCTACGGCTTCATCAGCCGTCAGAACGGCGAAGACGTTTTTGTTCATTACTCTGCCATCCAGGCCGGCGGCTTCCGCAGCCTGCAGGAGGGTCAGACCGTTCAGTTCAACGTAGTCAAGGGCCCTAAGGGCTGGCAGGCTGAGAACGTACAGCTGGTATAAGATTTAAGCCAGTTTGACAGCAAAAGCGGTCCGCTGCGCGGCGGACCGCTTTTTATTGATATCAGACTCCCGCTGCTGCCACACCCGCGTAGTACCGCTGCGTTCGCGGCAGTTTTGCGCCGTATCCGAGAAGGAAAAAGAAAGCCGTGGAGAGCAAGCAGATTACCAGCCGCGTCCGTGCCAACGGCAGGGCAGCCAGATTCAGGTACTTTCCCAGCCGCCAGGCCGCCCAGTTGATCACCTGGGTGGGTACCACGGTCCATACCGCCACGTAAAACCATGCCCGCTCGGCGCCCTCCCCGAAGGTGTCGCGTTTGGCGCGCGGCGTCAGGTCCAAGGCAGTCGCTGCGATCACCGCCAGGGCCAGCGGATAGTAAAGGTAGCGATACAACTCGCGCAACATCCACTGTCCGGTACCCGCCGCGATACAAAGTCCAATCCCATTTAGCATGAAAGGAACGAGTATGTCGATCCACGCCGCCGTGTAGCACACCTCGCGGTACCACAGGTTTGACTGGTGTACTCCGTAATAATGGATGTAGGGGCGCTGCTCGCAACCGGGCACGCGCCCCAGCCAACCACGCCACGCCACCACAGCGACGACGATTGCCAGCCAGATCCAGTGTCGTCGGTCAGGGCCGCGCGTGTAGAGGTCATAGGTCAGCGGATATCCCGGCAATACCCAGAAAACCCAGATCCAGATGGGAGTATGAAGGACCCGGTAGTAGCCCTTGTTGCGTGCGCGGAAAACGGCCTGCTTCATACGTATTTTTCGAGAATAGCGGGTGCGGTGCGGGTGCGCAACGCGGCATCCGGGGTTACAACAACGTGTCGCCGTCGTACACCAGTTTACCGTCCGCCAGCCGGGCTTCTGCCATGAGCTTATGGGGACGCGTTGCCCGCTTGTCGTCGTCAATGTGCAGCACGTCGTGCCCGTGCGCCGTCAGATAATCGCTGACCAACATGCGGTGGCATTGGAAATACACCCGCTCGGCACACATGATCGCGGTTTTTTCCCGACCCGCCAGTTGCAGCAGCTGCTCGATCGCCGCCTCGAACTCGGGCGTCAGCATGTAATCCGCATAGTTTCGAAAGGATTCATTGACCAGGCCCAGGTTGGGAGAATCGTCGCGGATTCTCTTTCGTCGGCCGCCTAGCGCCTTCATCCACACATACGTCATGCCCTGCTTCGCCAATGCCTGCTCCAGGGATTCTCGATTGAAGTGCGGCAGACGTCGCGACATGGGAAACGACCGTATGTCCACGAGCGTCCGTATCCCGTGCCCTCGAAGTGCTGCTATAAGCTCATCCATCGTCCGGGTCGAATGTCCGATGGTGAAAATCGTGGCCATGCAGTGACGCCCGATCAGCCTAGGGTGCCTCCCGTCTGCCGCTTCCCCGGGGGCAAATCGCGGGGGGGATGTTCTAGCGTAGTAGGCTCTTCGCAGCGGCGAACAGAATCGCATCCTGCTCCGGTTCCACGGTTCGCAAGTCCAGCAGGGTACGGCCTGCTTCAACCCTGGCGATGATCGGTGGCGTCCAGGCGCGGAGCTTCTCCGCAATCGCGTCGGCACTAAGGTGCGGACTCGAAACCGCCACCACCCGGGTGGGCAGCGTCGATCCCGGGGCCGAACCTCCGCCGATCACCGATCGCGACGGCAGTACCTCGACGTTCAGTCCCACAGTGCTGATGTGTAACCTGTGCGTAAGATGCTGGGCACGTTGGTCGATCGCTTCTTCGGTTAAGCGCATGCTGTGCAGTACGGGCAACGTGTCATAGTCCTCGCGCAGGTACGCCAGCAGCGTGGCCTCCAGCGCAGCGTGGAACATCTTGTCGGCGCGCAGGGCGCGAAACAGCGGATTGGACCGCACCTTGGCCACCAGGTCGTGCACGCCGGTAATTAATCCGGCCTGCGGCCCTCCCAGCAGCTTGTCGCCACTGAACGTCACCATGCTTACACCTGCCCGTAGACTATCTGCGATCGTCGGCTCGCCGTGCACCCCCACCTGGCGCAGGTCAAATACATCCCCGCTGCCCAGGTCTTCCATCAGCGGAATGCCGTGGCGACGGGCCAGGTCGGATAACTCTTCGAGCGGCGGCTGCTGGGTAAAGCCCCTGATCTCGAAGTTGGAACGGTGCACGCGCAGCAGCAGCTTGGTTCTTTCATTCACCGCACCTTCGTAGTCGGCGAGGCGCGTGCGGTTCGTAGTGCCTACTTCGCGAAGCACTGCTCCCGACTTGGCCATGACATCAGGAATCCGGAACGACCCGCCGATCTCCACCAATTCGCCACGCGAGACGATGACTTCGCCACCCTCGGCAAGTGAATTCAGAGTCAGCAGCACAGCAGCAGCATTGTTGTTGACGACGATTGTCGCGACCTCGCGTCGGGTGCCACCCAGCAGCTTCGCCAGCAGCCGATCGACGTGAATATCGCGCTTGCCGCGTTTGCCGGTCTCGAGATCAAGCTCCAGATTGCAGTAGCCCTGGGAGACTTCAACGATGCGATCGAGGGCGGCACGGCTCAACGGCGCGCGGCCCAAATTTGTATGCAGGATCACCCCCGTTGCGTTGATCACCGGCCGCAGCGAATATGCCATCGCTGTCTTTAATCTCTCCTCGATTTCCCGGGGAACATCGTCAACCGCGCCCGCAATCTGCGCCTCCGTCATTTCGTTCGCCGCAATGCGAGCACGCAGCCCCTCGAGCACAGCCCGGGCCGCTTCAAGCGTTGCGGCGCGGCCCTGGCGTACGAGGATCGGCTGCAGCGGCTCGCTGTGCAACAGCTCATCGATCGACGGCAACAAACGGAACAGCGCTAGCTTGGCTGGAGTGACCATCTCGTTGCGTCCACCTCCGCCCTGGGTAATAAGGCTTTGTCCTCTCCCCGGGAAGTCGGGCGAATACCCGCATTTATTGCATGCGCGAAGATCAAACTCTCTTGAATTCTCCGAGTGCAGTCAACCTTAATGGCTCTTGCCACCGTCGATGGCCAGGCCGGTGTGCTAATCCAAGTGAGCAGCAAGCCGGTGGCAACCTTATCGCGCCCGCTCCGGCTCAGTGGGGCGGGAACAAAGCGAAGGGGGAATCGGCTCTCACCGGTTACAAGGCAACCATCACCAGGGATCTTCCTCATCCTACCTCCACCAACCCGTATCGCCGATTCCAGTGAGTGCGCAAATGCATGACGGCGTTGGCGATGTGTTGCTGCGTAATGTGCTCATTCGAACCTTCGAGCACGAAGCGCGCCTGCTTTCGGGCCAGCTCCAGGATGTCGCGATCGCGCAACAGATTCGCTACACGGAAGTCCGGCATGCCCGCCTGCCTGGTGCCGAAAAACTCTCCCGGTCCCCGCTGCTGCAAGTCCATTTCGGCAATCTCGAAACCGTTCTGGGTGCGAACCATGGCGTCCAGCCTCTGCTGTGCCTCGGGGGACACCCGGGCTCCCGTCATCAGCACGCAATACGACTGCGCCGCGCCCCGCCCAATCCGTCCGCGTAACTGGTGCAGTTGCGACAATCCGAAACGCTCCGCGTGCTCAATCACCATGACACTGGCGTGGGGCACATCCACGCCCACTTCGACCACGGTAGTCGAAACCAATACATCGATCGCCCCACGCTGAAAACTGGCCATCGCAGCGTCCTTCTCTTCGGGGCTCATGCGACCATGGAGCAAGCCCACCCGTAGTTCAGGCAGTGCGTGGTTGCGCAGTTCGTCGTACATCTTGATGGCGGCCTTCAGCTCGCCCGCCATTGCGCCCTCTTCAATCACGGGATACACGACATACGCCTGCCGCCCTGCCTTCACCTGCCGGCGAACGAACTCCCAAACGGAATGTGCCATATCGTCAGATACCTGTCTGGTCTTGATTGGCGTGCGCCCAGGCGGCAGCTCATCGAGCAGGCTGGTATCCAGGTCGCCATAGACGGTCAACGCCAGTGTCCGTGGAATCGGTGTCGCGGTCATCACCAGTACGTCAGGTTCGGCAGCCCCTGTCTTCTTCATCAGCCGGAAGCGCTGCATGACGCCGAAACGGTGTTGCTCGTCCACGATCACCAGCCCCAGCTTGTCGAACTCTACCGAGTCCTGGATCAGGGCGTGGGTGCCAATCACCAGCTGGGCGCTGCCCTGCGCAATATGGCGCCGCACATCCTTCTTGTGGAGGGACTCCTGCGACCCGGTCAGCAGCACGATGCCATATCCGGCCTGCTCCAGAATCCGCCGAGCCGACAAATAATGCTGGGTGGCCAGGATTTCCGTCGGGGCCATCAACGCCACCTGGTAGCCGTTCTCGATGGCGATGACCGCCGCTTGAAACGCAACGATGGTCTTGCCCGAACCCACGTCGCCCTGCAGCAGGCGTCGCATCGGCCGGCCCTGCCGCATGTCGTCGACGATCTCTTTTAGCACTCGTTTCTGCGCTTGCGTGGGGTGAAACGGCAGAATGCGCTTTACCGCCGCCCGCACCTGGTCATTGATCAGGAAGCTCACTCCATCTTGGGCCCGCGCTCTTCGCCGCTTCAATTCCAGACCGAGCTCGAGGAAGAACAGCTCCTCAAAGATCAGCGTGAAGTGCGCCGGCGTGCGCGCCGCCTGCAAATCAGCCAGACTCTCGCCTGTTTCCGGCCAGTGGGCCTGCCAGAACGCCGACCTGCGATCGATCAGTCCCATCTGTGCGCGCACCACCGGGGGAATCGCATCCGGCAGGTCGGGGTCGAGCCTTTCCAGCATTCCGTGAATGATGCGCCGAAACCATCGCGGTGTCAGGCGCCCCTTGCCAGCTGCCTCGTAGATCGGAACTATGCGTCCGGTTTCCAGCGTCTGCCATTTCCCTTCTTCTTCGTTGGCCTCGGCGCCGGCTTGCGCCGGGTCGTGCAAAATCTCGAACTGCGGCTGCAGAATCTGCAGCCGGTCATGCCCGCGAGTGGACGACTCCACTTTGCCGTAGAGTGCCACCAACTGACCGGCGCGAAACTTGTCCTGCAGGTAGGTGGCGTTGAACCAGATGCATTTCAGGGTGTTGCCGCCCTGTCCCACCGTCATCTCAAAGATCGGCATGCGCCGCGTGCGCAGCAGCCCTGATCCCCGCACCTCGGCGATCACGCTCGCCATCTCACCCGGCCGCAGCTCAGCAATGCCCCGTGGATTCATGCGATCTTCGTAGCGGAATGGCAGATAGTACAGCAGGTCTTCGACGGTGCTGATGCCCTTTTCCTGCAACATGGCCGCGTACCGCGGCCCGATGCCCTTGACGTACTGCACGCTGGTTGCAAGATCGAGCACATTGCGATGGTAAACCAGCGGGCGCAACCCGTCCTCCAGGGCCACGCAGCGGTCGAGGAATGCTGCCCGGGTAGCTGCAATGTTGTGTCATGCTGAGCAGAGAGGTCGCCGCTTTTGCGACGCCGCGGTGGAAGACCCCATAGGGGGAAGGATGCCGCTGTTCATGTGGGCCCGCTTCCTCAAACAATTCGCCGCCGTGCTCATCGGCAGCTGCCTCTACTTCTTCGTTTTCATGCCGCACTTGCCCCCGGTAGCCCGGCACCAACCTTACCGGCTCGACTGGGGATTGCTGCTTGATGCATGGATTTGTCTGGTTCTCTATGGCCTGATCGAACTTGCAACCCGTTTTCAGCGCAATCGCCAATCCAGAACCAAGCGGCGGTAAACATGAAAGAGAGCCCGCAGGCTCTCTGTACAGGTCGCTTCCCGTTCTCTACCTACCACGGCTCGGGATTGTGGCTTTTAAAGATCTCCTGCCATTGGCGCTCTTCGCGTTCCAATCGTTTCTTGAGCTCGTCCATCTGTTTCTGGAGTTCCGGCTGCATGGCCTGCCATTGCTTCGTGAACTCGCTTGCCATATCCGACAACTCTTTCGCCGTCGGCTTCATCGAATCCGCCATCTCCCGCGCGCTGCGCGCTATCTCCGGAGTCATCTGCTCGATGTCGCGGCGCATCTGCTCGGTTTGTTTACCCACGATCACCGCCTGCTTGCTCAGTTCTTCAGCCTGCTTCCGTATCTCCGGCGTCAACGTCTTCGCTGCGGTCTCCGCCTGTCTGCGGATTTCTTCGGATTGCTTTTCGATGGCGGCGGCTTGCTTCTTCTCCTCTGGCCTCGCGCTTCGCACCGCAGATTCCACCTGCTGGTTAAGATCTTGCAATGCATCCCCATCGAGCAGTGCCAGGCTCACCGCGTCAACACCGAACCCGTCCCAATCGTCTTCCTTCAGCTCCGACCTGTCACCGAGCAAGTTCATTTGCAGGGTCATCTCTTTCTTGTCGCGCACAATGGTCAGCACCATCTTGCCACCTCCGCGGAGAGCGCGTCTCCAGTCGGCCGTGTCGTGGATGGTTTCATCGTTCACTCGCAGGATCACATCGCCGGCCTTCAGCCCTGCCGCCGCTCCCGGACTGCCTTTTTCCACGGTGCGCACCAATATGCCCTTGTTCTGGGGCACACCAAAGTAGTCGGAAAGTTGCGGGGATAACGACTCCACGACAATTCCGTGCCGGGCGGAAATCGGAGTGCTGCCCATGATGTCCATCTCGGGATAAGCATGGGGCAGCAGCGGAGCCACAGGTGGTTGGGGAAACGCCATGTTGCCAACCGGACTCAGTGGGGCTTTAGGCATGCCGTACATCTGCTTCCAGTCACCCAGCGTTACCTTGATGTCTTTGTTCTGCCCACTGCGGACCACCGTCAAGGTAACAGCGGTACCGGGAGAGCTCGCGTGAATCAGGCTGGCGAACTGCTCCGAATCGGTGATCGCCTTCCCGTTGTAGGACACCACGATGTCGCCGCCTTTAAGTCCCGCCCGGGATGCTGGCCCATCCTGATCCACGCTGGCAATTGAAGCTCCACCGTTGTTCAAATGCAACGCTGCCGCCTGCTCGGGGGAAACGTTGTCCACCGTCACCCCCAGGTAGGCGTTGCCGTGGCTATTGCCGGCGTGCCCGGGCGATGCGCCGGCGGTCAGCTCCGCCGCCGTCAAGCCCATCATCCATGCAGCCAGGATCATGAAGAGGGAAACTTTACGGATTGCCATATTACGACCTCATGCTATTGCGAGCGGCGAATCTCGATCTGCCCGATGGTGGTCCGCAGCCGCAGGATCGGCCCGCCTCCGTTTAGCTGCCCTTCCCCGAACATCGCCTTCGGCCCGTATTGTCCGCCTTCTGATGTTATTGCCAGCCCCTGGAACTCAGACTTTATGCCCGGTCCGCTGGCCATTTCCGTAGCGGCATGCACGCTGACTCCCAGGTCGCGCGGCAGATACACCACGATATTTCCGAGGGCGGTGTGCAGGGAGGAATCGCCAAACTGGCCGGGGCGGGCAACGAACTGCACCGTGATGGGGCCGCCTCCGGTTTCCACATGAGCGCTACGCGCGATCTTCATCAGCTCTACCGCCCCGCCACCGGTGATCACCCGGACCTCGCCCTGTGCGCTGGCTATTTTTACCGTGCCGCCTCCGGTTTCCGCCGTCACGGTCCCGGACACGTCGCCCAGGTTCAGGTTTCCGCCGCCGGAGTTCACACGCACGTCGCCGCTGCACCGGTCCACCTCGATGTTGCCCGCACCCGTCTCGATCGAGGCCGCACCCGACGTTCCCACGTGCACCCTCCCCCCACCGGTCTTGATCATTACCTGGCCATTGGCGCCCTCCACCGAGACATTGCCGCCTCCGCTTTGCAGATAGAGGTCCGTGGTCACGTTGGTGGCTTCCATGTTTCCACCTCCGCTGACGATCTTCACCGGGCCGGAGATCCTGTCGACCCTCACATTGCCGCCCGCGGTGCTGCCTGCCACGCTGCCCGCGATCGAGGCCACCGCCAACGCACCCTCCCGGGTTTCCACCTTCACAACTTGCGTCTGCGGAGGAAGCTGCACCACGATGTCGGCCGTCACGCGTTTCACATTATGCCCCAGCAGGTGTCCTTCCAGGACAACCGCGTCGCCTGCCCGGCTGGTGGATATGCGCAACAGCTCGAACTGCTGTCTTGCTTCCTGTTCCGTCGAGGAGCGCGAGCGCTTGCGCACCACGTAGGAAACCTGGGAAACCTGCGATGCCGTGCCCGCCACCTGCAGCGAGCCCAGATCGGTGGATGCCCGGAACTCGTGTCCCGCAGGCAGCGTACCCGTTGTCTCCTCAACCCAGCTGTCGCCGTCGCGAAAGACCCGCGCCGACTGCCCCCAAAGTGACGCCGACAACATCAGCGCGATGGCCGCGGGGCTCCAGCGGCGCAGGGCCACCGCGCCTGTTTGGGATCCTGGTGTCATGGCGTCGTCAGTACACCGTCGGCATCGAGGCCAGGACGCGCCTGGATTCCGTGCGAATGTACTCGCTGGGGTCTTCCTGAGCCAGTTGCTCTAGCGCCATGCGCACGCTGCTGTCAGTCTTCACCGGCTCAAGCGAGTGCAAAGCGCCGCTGCGTACGCCCAAGTTGCTGTCGTTCAAAAGGGCCTCCAGAACCGCGTTTCGCACCCGGATGTCCTGCTTCACAAGCGGACCCAGTCCGTCGAGCGAGTGCAAGCGCACCCCTGGATTGCTGTCGTAACGCAGGGCGTAGGTCAGTGTCTCGCGCACACGCATATCGTCGGTCTTATCCACCAGCGCATCCACAGAATTCAGCCGCACCCCGGAATTCTCATTGCTCTTGGCGGCATACAGTAACAGGTCCTGAACTCGGGGATCGCTGACCGCTCCCTGCACCGATCCCGGCGTCACCCGGTCATATTGAACTTTCACGGTATTGGTCGTCGGATCCCTCTCGATGGAGGTGATTCCCCCGATGGACGCTTCCACCGGCGTGTCTGTGGTTGGCGAGCTAGTGGCTACGTTATGGCGCATCGACTGGTACATCGCTCCTAGTCCGCCACCAAATCCGACGATGAAAATCGCCAGCGCCAGCGCGGGCGAGAAGCGCACCTGCCGCAGCCATGCCGCCGGATCGAAGGCCAAGCGTTGATACCAGGTGCGGTGCGGGCGCATTTGTTCCAGCGCCTCCTGCAGCCGCATGCGTGACGCCGCCAGAAAGCTGGCCGACGGCTCTTCTACCGGCAGCGCGTTCATCTGTTTGTGAAACTCCCGCTGTTCAGCAAGCTCCGCCGCGCAGGCCTGGCAGCGAGCTACATGCTGCTCCAGTTCGTGGTGCGCGTCGTCGGCCAGCTCACCGTACAGGTAGAGGGTTATGTTCCGTTGGACCCATTCGCAATTCATACGTGCATCCTTACTCCAGCCTGTTTCGAAGACGCTTCTTCCCAGCGCGGCTGTTGCGACGGCAGACACGGGGCTTTAGCTCCCCGGGGAACAACCCGCTTACCGTCAGCAAATTTCGAAACATGCTCATCTTTCCCCAAATTGGGGCTTGCTAACGTACATCCTTCAATGCGGCACGCAGCTTCTGCGTTCCGCGGAACAAGGTGTTCTTCGCCGTCTCTTCGGTGGTATTCAAAATCTCGCCAATCGTCCGCAACTTCAAACCTTGATAGTGCTTCATCTCAAACACCATGCGCTCCCGGGGCGTCAGCTTCTCCAGTGCCCGCGCAATTCGGCTTCCCAACTCGCGCCGCATCAGATCTCTCTCCGGACTCGCGCCCGAGCGCACATCAGCCACGCGGTCCAGCATGTCGAAGCTTTCCCCTTCCGAGTCCGTCACCACCCCTGAGTCCTCCTTGCGCACCTGCCGCTTGCGCAGGTGGTCGAGGCAGAGGTTGGTGACGATGCGGTAAATCCAGGTGTAAAACGAACACTCGAAGCGAAAGCTGCCGATATTGCGGTACGCCTTGAGGAAAGCTTCCTGGTAGATGTCCTGCGCGTCCTGCTCCGAGCGCGTCATGTGATAGGCCAGGCGTAACACTGGTCCGTCGTAGTGGCGTACCAATTCCTCGAACGCAGCATGGTTGCCGCGCTGGGCTTCCCGGATCAGCTCCGCGTCGTTCATTCGGCTCTGGGTCTGCTCCGCTGCGCCTCGTGGTTCCGAGGGACTGCGGGACGTTGTTTCGCTCGCCCCCTGCGGTTTACCGACGAGGCCAAAACCCGGGCCTACCGTCGTGACAGCAATCGCTACTGCCTCAGCCGGCATGCTGGTTTCCGCCCCTCTTCCAGATTGCAGCCCAATCTTCGAGCCTGTAATCAGATAGACGGTCTTGCGGAGCAAGCGTGAGCGGCCATTATATTGGGTAGGGACGACACACTCCCCTCAGGCGACCCGGGCCTGCCGCGCCAGCTGCGACCCGTAATTTCTATCTACGGTATTGACTGCCAGGATGTTTCGCCGCGGGACGTATCGGCCTCCATCGGAGGTCGCAAGCCAATCTGATAGCGGCGGAGGTCCGTTTCCTGGGA
>Ga0306920_100013334_pt1 | contig 11199 bp, 8 predicted proteins | sample flu12Cox44000170_FD_204666 | JGI IMG/M metagenome (GOLD analysis project Ga0306920, IMG submission 204666) | Lab enrichment of tropical soil microbial communities from Luquillo Experimental Forest, Puerto Rico - flux4day.12C.oxic.44.000.170 (v2)... | ecosystem: Environmental > Terrestrial >...
TATTTGAGTGCGTTATCGATCAGGTTGGAGAAGATCTGTTCCAGTGCAAGACGATCGGTGGTGATTTCGGGAAGCGGCTCGATGCGAATCTGTGCCTGAGCTTCCGCAGCCTGATGCGCCAGCGTGGCCACGATGGCTTCAATCAGTTCGCGCGTATCGATCCGCACCGGCTGGAATTCGCGCCGGCCCTCCCTGGTCAGATTGAGGATGGCCGAGATCAGGCGATCCATCTTGTCGATCGAGGATTTGATGAACTCCAGCGCCTCGGAAAAATCCTGCATCAGCCGTCTGTCCTCGCCCGCCAATGCGGGGGCGCTGCTGTCACCATCGATCGGCGCGGGCGGCGCCGATGTGGCGGCTCGGCCAAGCGCGGCGATACGTTTGAAAATCTCGGAGCGCAGTTCTTCGAGTTCGCTGGTGAAGCCCATGATATTGACGAGCGGCGAGCGGAGATCATGACTGACGATATAGGCGAAGCGCTGGATTTCATCGTTGGCCTCGCGAAGATCGGCGGTACGCTCCTCGACGGTGGTTTCGAGGTTGAGGTTGGCGTCCCGCAACAGCATCTCGGCCTGATCGCGCGCGCGCGCCGAACGCCGCACGAGAAAGATCGAGATGCCGGCCAGCACGATCACAAGCCCTGAGCCTGCGACGGTGAGGAGGGAGGCAAGCCGCTGCGTGCGTTCCGCGGTTGCGGTTCGGAGCGAAAACAGGTGGTTCTCTTCAGTCCGCATTGCGCCGGCTATTTCGTTGATCTGCCGAACCGCATCGGTCGAGTTCGCCTGATGCAGGAGCGCGTTTGCAGCGTCGGTGTCGTTGTGCTTGACCAGATCGATGATAGCGGAGAACTCATCGAGCCGGGCCTGGACCGGGACACGCAGTCTCTTGCTGTTTTCGAACTGAATCTTGTTGTCGCCTGCAAGTCTGGTCAGCGTGTCGATATCGGGAGGAATGCCGGTGGCTGCCGCTTCGTGCTCGGTGAGGAAGCGCTGTTCGCCGGTCAGAAGATATCCGCGAACGGCGCTTTCGGCGGTGCGGATCCGCAGCAGCAAGGTCGAAATCTGATTCTCGACTTCGAGGGTGTGGACGACCCAGGCGTTGTCCTCGCGCGCCTGATCGACGAGGATCACCGAGGTGGCACTGATTGCGACCAGCACCAGAAATCCTGCCGCAAGCAGCAGGCTTTGTCCGATTGCGCGCCCTCGCCGCGCTTCAGGCGTTCCCATTTGCCTCGCTGATGTAAGCGTCCCCCGGCCAGGAAGGTCCAGCGGCTAAAAACGCGCTTTGCGGCGAAAGGTTCCCGCCACCGGCGGCTTTTTTAAAGCCGGCGGATTTGACATTCGCTTCAGTGTCCCCTCGAAGCCAATGTCAAATCCTGAACTCCACCAGAATCCTGTATTTGCCCGTGGTGCTTGATTCTAACATTGGCAAAAGTGTCCGCCGCAATGGGTAGCGAATGTTGGAATCAGACCACTGGCGGCGCTCAACTCTGCGGCTGGCCGGCCAGATATTGTTCCAACCAGTGGATATGGTAGTCGCCGTCGATGATGTCCGCCTCGCGGACCAGCGCCCTGAACAGGGGCAGGGTGGTTTCGATACCGTCCACCACCATTTCGTCGAGCGCCCGGCGAAGCCGCATCAGGCATTCGACGCGGGTCTTGCCCTGCACGATGAGCTTGCCCACGAGCGAATCGTAATAAGGCGGGATCACGTAGCCCTGGTAGACCGCCGAATCGATCCGTACGCCAAGGCCTCCTGGCGGATGATATTTTAAAATCTTGCCGGGGGAGGGGCGAAAGGTCACCGGGTTTTCGGCGTTGACGCGGCACTCGATCGCGTGACCACTGATGGTGACTTCGTCCTGCGTCATCGGCAGGTCGCCGCCGGCGGCAATCCGGATCTGCTCCAGCACCAGGTCGATGCCTGTGATCATCTCGGTCACGGGGTGTTCGACCTGGATGCGGGTGTTCATCTCGATGAAATAGAATTCGCCGTCCTCGTAGAGAAACTCCACAGTGCCGACGCCGAGATATTTCATCTGCTGCATCGCCTTCGCAACCGTAGTGCCGATCCTGGCGCGCGCCGCCGCGTCGAGCGCGGGCGAGGGACCTTCCTCCCAGACCTTCTGGTGACGTCGCTGCAGCGAGCAATCGCGCTCGCCGAGATGGATCGCCCCACCCCGGCCGTCGCCGAGTACCTGGATCTCGATGTGGCGCGGCTTCTGCAGGTATTTTTCAAGATAGACCGAAGCGTCGCCGAACGCCGATTTGGCTTCGTTGGCCGCCGTCGACAGGGCCAGCATCAGATCGTCGGGACCTTGCGCGACCTTCATGCCGCGCCCACCGCCGCCGGATGCGGCCTTCACCAGGACCGGAAAGCCGATCGATCGTGCGATCGCCATGCCATCGTCGTTCGGACCAACCGCGCCGTCGGACCCCGGCACCACGGGAATCCCGAGCCTCTTTGCCGTCTTCTTGGCCTCGATCTTGTCGCCCATCAAACGGATATGCTCAGCCTTGGGCCCGATGAAATGCAGGTTGTGGTCGGCGAGAATTTCGGCAAAGCGTGCGTTCTCCGACAGAAAGCCGTAACCGGGATGCACGGCGTCGGCGCCCGTGATTTCGCATGCCGCGAGCAGCGCCGGAACGTTGAGATAGCTGTCTTTCGAGGGCGGCGGGCCGATGCACACGCTCTCGTCGGCAAGGCGCACGTGCATGGCGTCGGCGTCGGCGGTGGAATGCACCGCGACCGAAGCGATGCCGAGTTCCTTGCATGCGCGTAGGATGCGCAGTGCGATCTCGCCACGATTGGCTATCAGAATCTTGTCGAACATCTTGTCCTTAGGGCCGCGAGCTGCGAATGGCGGCGAGCTGAAAAAACTCCCTCATCGGCCGTTCGCGCCGTTACTCGATGATCACCAGCGGTTCGCCGAATTCGACAGGCTGCCCGTCTTCGACAAGAATCTGCGTGATCGTGCCCGCACGCGGCGATGGAATCTGGTTCATCGTCTTCATGGCCTCGATGATCAGCAGCGTTTGTCCGACCGAGACCTTTGTACCGACCTCGATAAAGGGCTTGGCGCCGGGCTCCGACGCCCAATAGGCCGTGCCGACCATCGGTGAGGGCACCGCGCCCGGATGCATGGCAAGATCGGTCGGCGGGACAGCCGATGCGGAGGCGGACGACGCGGGCGCGACACCGGGCGCTGGAACCGAAGCCGGTATAGACGCAGCGATGCTGATGTTGCGTGCGACACGCACCCGAAGGCCCGCGCGCTCAATTTCGATTTCGGTGAGGCTGGTTTCATCGAGCAGCAATGCGAGCTCGCGAATGAGCGCACTGTCGCTGGCTGGGAACTTTGCGGCTGCTTTGTCGTCAGGCTGGCGCGCCATGATTGATCCGGAACTTTCCTCGGGTGTGACGGGCGGACGAGTCAGGCCTTGGCCTTGACGCCGATCTTCGCTGCAAGGCCGTTGATCGCGAGGCGATAGCCGTCGATACCGAAACCGCAAAGAGTGGCAAACGCAGCCCGGGCGGTGAACGAATGATGACGGAAACTCTCACGCGCGTAGATATTGCTGATGTGCACTTCGACGGTGGGAATCTTCACCGCCATCAGCGCATCGTGCAGCGCGACGGAGGTGTGGGAGTAGCCCCCGGCGTTGATGACAATGCCGGCGGCTTTTTTTGCGTGCGCCTCGTGGATGAAATCGATCAGTTCACCCTCGCGGTTCGATTGCCGGCAATCGGCCTTCAAACCGAACTTCGCCGAAGTCTCCGCACACAATTTTTCGACGTCGGCGAGCGTGGCATGGCCATAGGTCTCCACCTCGCGGCTGCCCAACAGGTTAAGGTTGGGTCCGTTAAGCACGAAAATTGTCTCGGCTGCGCTCTTTGCCATCCAGATCTCGGAAAAACGTGGCGGTGATGGCGGGTTTATAGGTAACTACGGGGCCAAGGGGAAGTCTTTAAGCCCGTCGGAGTGGCGCCCAAACGCCTCATCTGCTTGGTAAAAATCTGTGCAGAACCTACGGAAACCGCTCGTTAACCAAGGTTACAGGGTGGGTTGGGCTGGCTCGTCTCGGCGCTGCCGACATGCGCCTGGCACAAAAAAAGGGCGGGCCGTAGGGCCCGCCCCGGATTCACGGTATCGATCGAGATCAGGCCGGAAGTACCGCCACGATCTCAAGCGTCCGCGGATCCACCACTACGATCTCGTCGCGAACGAGGAAGAACTCGTAGCCGCGCCAATTCGGATAAATCGTCACGATCTCCTGCGGCAGCGGATGGAAGCCGATCTCACGAGGAACGCGGGTGCCGACGGAAATCGCGAAGTTCACGTTGCTGACCGGAGCCACGTGCTGGTCCCTGATCACCGTCGAGATACGCGTGCGCTGCTCAGTGGAGAGCCTTGCACCGGCGCCGGCCTGTCCGGTGGTCGTGGTGCGGTTCTCCATCCGTCCGCCTTCCGCCGCGTTCCTGTTCTCACGGCCCTCGCGATCCTCGGCCTTCACGCCGCCGCGATTTTCGTGGCCTTCGGCCTTCATGTTGCCGCTGCGATCCTCGGTCTTCATGTCCTTGCCCGCGGCGCCCTTCTCGTTCTGAGTGCTCTTGGATCGCTCCTCATTCTGGGTGCTCTTGGACCGTTCGCCCTTGGTATCCTGCGCCGATTTCTCGGATCTTTCCTCCTTGGCGCCGGACTTCATGTCCTGAGCGCGCTGGTTCTGCGCGCCCTGCGGCTGCATCTTCTCGCCGCCTTGGGACGACTTCATGCCGTGCTCAGCGCCACCGGACGAGGGCGCACTCTGCTGCATTCCGGCACCGCCTGACGGACCTTCCTTGCTTGGTCCCTGCTGAGCATAGGCGAAGCCGGTTCCGGCGATCAATGCCGCCGTAGCCGCAGTGATCATAAAACGATTCAACATCTAGAGCCTCCTCACGTGTTTTCATTGCCCGCCCGACAACGAAGGGAGGTCGACGATGTTCCCGGGTTTCCCCGGTTCCATCAAATATGTTTCCTGAATTCCGGATGAACCGCGGTGCCGCAAAAAATCCAAACAAAAAGGCCGGCGTATCCGCCGGCCTTTGGTTTTGCAAATTCAAGAACTCGATATTTCAGCAAAGGCTAGCACGTCGCCTTGCCGCAGCGCGCGACGCCGATTTTCTCCCTGAGACCATCGAGACCGATGGCGCCGATTACTACCTGCTTGCCGATTACGTAGCTTGGCGTGCCGTTCATGCCCATCGCGTCGGCGAGCTTGAAGTTTTCCTCGATGGTGGCCCGCACTTCCGGGCTCGCGAGATCTTTTTCGATCCTGTTGACATCGAGACCTGCCTCCTTGGCAGCGGCAAGCGCGCGCGTTTTGTCCGCCGGCCCGCGGCCGCCGAGAAGCTTCTGGTGGAAATCGAGATACTTCTTGCCGCTCGGGTCCTGCATGCGCACGGCAACCGCCACCTGCGCCGCCTCGACCGAACCCTGGCTCAACACAGGAAATTCCTTGAGCACGACCTTCAGCCTCGGATCGGTCTTCAGAAGATCGAGCATGTCGGCCATGGCGCGTTTGCAATAGCCGCAATTGTAGTCGAAGAACTCCACGAAGGTGACGTCGCCATCCTTGTTGCCGAGCAGGACGCCGCGCGGCGAATTGAAAATGGCTTCCGAGTTTTGCGCCACGCCCGCCTCGTGCTTCTCGGCCTCGGCGGCAGCCTGGCGCTTGTTCAATTCGGCCATGGCATCTTCAAGCACTTCGGGATGAGCGATCAGATAATTCCTGATGATGCTCTCGATTTCCCCGCGCTGGCCGTCAGAAAAACTCTCCGCCGAAACAGCCGGCGGCATGGCGCAGATCGCAAGCGCGAACAGGGCGGGAAGAAGCAGGCGGAGCGGGGGCATCGGCATTTCCTTTTGAATTGGTTTCTACTGGTTTGTCTCGGAGCCGTTTTCAAGGTCTCGACGGTCTGCCTTGTCCTGGGGACCCACACGGAACTGAAATCGGTTTGAATTGTCTTTCCTTTGTCCGGCGGGCAGCTTCGCCGAAACGATGTCGTCAGCCTTGACCCACCCGGGCGTGCCGACGGCAAATCGGGTCTTGGCGCGCGATGCGAGATCACGCGCGGTCTTGTTGTCACCGCGCAGGAACGCCGCTTGCGCCGATGCCAGGTCGGCCTCTGCCAAATCTCCCTTTTTGCCGTAAGCCATGGCCAACTGCATATAGCCGAGCGGCGCTTCGGGTTCACGCACAATCGCATTGCGCAGGATGCCGATCGCCTCGTCGGTGTAGGCCTTGTTATCGGTCGCCACGAGCGCCTGCCCAAGTAACATCTCGATGAGCGCTGCGTTATTGGACAATTGCACGGCCCTCCGCAACGGCACGATCGCCTCCGCCGGCCTGCCGCCTTCGAGCAGGGCCTGCCCGCGCAATTCATGGAAATAGGGGTTGTTGGGCTGGGTCTGGATCAGTCCGTCGATCTGGCCGAGCGCATTGCGCAAGTCGCCATGGAGGTAGGTTGCGATCGCGTGCGCATAGCGCGCCGGCAGGCTTGTGTCCGACAGCGGATAGCGACGATAGACGGTGTCCTGTCGCTCAAGAAAGCCCGAAATCTTGGCCCGCATCATGTCGTGGCGCAATTGCAACGCGGGGTCGTCCTTCTTGTCCCAATACGGGCTCGTGCGCGCGATTTCCGCAAGCGCCGCGACGCGCTCGGCCGGCATCGGGTGCGATTGGTAGTAGGGGTCGGCTCCGTGCGCGGCAAACAGGCTTTCATTGGTGAACCGCTTGAAGGTCTCGTACATGCCTTTCGCGGATTGGCCGGTCGCGGTCAGATACTTCACGCCGGCGCGGTCGGCGCTCTCTTCCTGCTGGCGCTGATAGGAGAGGAGCGAGCGCATGATCATGTTCTGCGGCCCGGAGATCGCGGCCGCTCCGGCATTGGTCAAGCCGCCACCGCCATACTGGTTGTTGCTTCTCGCGCCGGCTGCCATCGCGCCGACGCCCAGCAGCATGGCGATGATCAATTGCGTCTGCGCCTGCGCCAGCTGCTCGCGCATTCGGGCGAGGTGTCCACCGGCCAGATGGCCCGTTTCGTGCGCCAGCACCCCGATGATCTGGTTCGGGGTTTCCGACTGCAGCAATGCACCATGATTGACGAAGATGCGGCGGCCGTCGGCGACGAAGGCGTTAAATACGTTCTGATTGATGATGACGACCTGTATGTTCTGCCTTTCGAGGCCTGCAGCCCTCAGAATCGGCCGCGTATAGTCGCGCAACAGCTGCTCGGTCTCGGTGTCGCGGAGAATCGGGAGACCCTTCTCCTCCTCGGCGAACGCTGCGACCGGCGCCACGATGAGCGCGACCGCGGTAGCAATGGCAGTGAATTTCCTCGTTTTGCGGAGCAAACCTGGTCGGAGCAGCATCGAACCGTCTTTAGCGATTGTTATGACACGGGATATGCCCTAACAAACCGCGGAATGAGGCTAGTCTGGGGCATACGGATTTCTGAGCCGTCTCAATGGACAAAATAGCAGATTGATATGCTTGATGCGACACTGAGAGAACGAACGAAAGGACTGCTGAAGGCCTCCGGGCGAAGCGATGTTCCACCATTCATGGTGATGGATGTCATGGCCGCGGCTGCGCGAATCGAAGCGGCGGGCGGTCATGTCATCCACATGGAGGTGGGACAACCGGCGGCGGCGGCGCCGAAACCAGCCATATTGGCCGCGCATGCCGCGCTCGACGGGATGCGGATCGATTACACCTCGGCGCTCGGAATCCCGTCGCTGCGCGATCGCATCTCCCGCCACTACCGCGACGCATACGGCTTTGCGGTTGATGCAGAGCGAATCGTCATCACCACGGGTTCCTCGGGCGCCTTCATCCTGAGCTTTCTTGCCCTGTTCGAGCCCGGCGATCGTGTCGCGGTCACGGTACCCGGATATCCGCCTTATCGGCACATTCTCACCGCGCTCGGCTGCGAGCCGGTGCTAATCGAAACGTCGGGCGAAAACCGGCATGCGCTGACCGGCGAAGCCTTGCTCGCCGCTCATCGCAAGACGCCGCTCAAGGGCGTGCTGGTCGGAAGCCCGGCCAATCCGACGGGCACGATGATGTCCCGCGAGGCGCTGACCAGCCTGATATCGGCTGCGGAAAACGCCGGTATCGGCTTCATCTCGGACGAAATTTATCACGGCCTCGACTACGCATTCCCGGCGGTGACCGCAGCCGAGCTTTCTCCCCACGCCCTCGTCATCAATTCGTTCTCGAAATATTTCTGCATGACCGGCTGGCGTGTCGGCTGGATGGTGGTGCCCGAGCCGATGGTACGTCCGATCGAGCGTCTCCAGCAGAACCTTGCCATCTCGGTACCGACACTGTCGCAGATTGCGGCGGAAGCTGCATTTGAAGGCCGCGAGGAGATGGAAGCGGTGAAGCGTGGATATCTCGAGAACCGGCGCATTCTGATCGAGGGCTTGCCTCGCGCCGGCCTCACCAAATTCCTGCCCGTGGATGGCGCGTTCTATCTCTACGCCGACGTATCCGATTTCACCTCCGACAGTTTCAAATTTGCCGGAGAGATGCTGGAGAAGGCTCACGTTGCCGCAACCCCGGGCGTCGATTTCGACCCGATTGGCGGCCACCGCTTCGTCCGCTTTTCCTATGCGAGATCGGCCGAAGAGATGAGCGAAGCCGTCGAGCGTATCACGCGCTGGCTGGTGTCCCGGTTATGATATTCTAGTGCGGTTTGGATTTGACATTCGCTATTCGGACTCGCAGCGATAGCGAATGTCAAATCCGCCTTGATTGTTTTGTCGGAAAGTCTGGACATCCCATTGACTCTGCGGGCCTAATTGATTTGGCTGGGTTCCGCAGCACGACCATCTTTCAAACAGCGGCGAACACATCGCCGAGCGCGGATCTGCAAGCTTGTGGGGAGGAATTTCATGGCTGCAACGATCGCAACCTCGGCACCGGCCCGCGCGGCGAAGCCCTGGTACAAGGTACTTTATATTCAGGTTCTGATCGCCATCGTGCTGGGCGTCATCGTCGGCTCGCTAAGGCCGGATGTGGCGACCAATGACTGGATCAAAGCGCTCGGCGACGGCTTCATCAAGCTGATCAAGATGGTGATCGCGCCGATCATCTTCTGCACCGTCGTTTCGGGTATCGCCCATATCCAGGATGCCAAGAAGGTCGGCCGCATCGGCGTCAAGGCGCTGGTCTATTTCGAGGTTGTCTCGACTTTTGCGCTGATCATCGGCCTTGTCGTCGGCAACGTGGTTCGTCCGGGCGCAGGCTTCGCCAATGCCGCGGCGAATGCGCAAGCCGTGGAAACATTCGCCAAGCAGGCGCAGGCGCAGAAAACCGTCGATTTCTTCCTGCACATAATCCCCGACACTGTGGTCGGCGCGTTCGCGACCGGAGAGATCCTCCAGGTTCTCCTGTTCTCGATCCTGTTCGGATTCTCGCTGATGGGTCTCGGCGAGCGCGGCCATACCTTGCGGGCCTTCATCGACGATGCGGCGCACGGGGTTTTCGGCGTGATCGCCATTGTCATGAGGGCCGCGCCGATCGGCGCCTTTGGCGCCATGGCCTATACCATCGGCAAGTTCGGCACCGGCGCCATCGTCAGCCTCCTTGGACTCATCGCGACCTTCTACGTCACGGCGATACTTTTCGTCGTTGTGGTGCTGGGCATCATCGCGCGATCCGTCGGCTTCTCGATCTTCAAATTCCTCGCCTACATCAAGGACGAACTGCTGATCGTGCTGGGCACGTCATCTTCCGAAAGCGCGCTTCCATCGCTGATGGAAAAACTCGAGCGGCTCGGCTGCTCCAAGTCGGTGGTGGGTCTTGTCGTGCCGACCGGATACTCGTTCAATCTCGACGGCACCAACATCTACATGACGCTTGCGACCCTTTTCATCGCGCAGGCGCTCGGCTTCGACCTTACGCTCGGACAGCAGATCACGATCCTGCTGGTCGCGATGCTGACATCCAAGGGGGCCTCCGGGATTACGGGTGCCGGCTTCATTACGTTGGCGGCGACGCTGGCCGTGGTCGATGCGCGCCTGGTGCCCGGCATGGCGATCGTGCTTGGCATCGACAAGTTCATGAGCGAATGCCGCGCGCTGACCAATCTCTGCGGCAACGGTGTTGCCTGTGTCGTGGTGTCGTGGTGGGAAGGTGAACTCGATCGCGAGCGCCTGCTCTCCGGCCTCGACAGGCAGATCGATCCGACCGACGTGGAGACGGCGGTGACGACGGGGTAGGGCGGAAAACAAAAACCGCCCGGTCCTGCCGGGCGGTTTTTTCTTCGATCCCTGGTGCCGGGCCGCCTATTGGCCGCCGCCGAAGCGGCGTGACCACCATCCGGCGCGGCGAGGCTGGCTCTCCGTTGTCGTTTCAGCCGCCGCCTGCCGGGCTGGGTCCGGGGCAGAAGCGGGCCCGGGCTCCACCTGGCCTTCCTTCGCCGGCGGAGCGGCGTCCGGCTGAGCAAAGAAGCTCACCTTCTCGCGCACGGTCGAGCGTCGCCGCGCAGCGGCTTTCTCGGCCTCATAGTTGGGTTCGGCCTCGGCAACCGGCCGCGTCGTTTCTTCCTGCGAAGGCCTGTTCAGGGCCGGCTGCTCCGGTTGCGCAGCATTCGCTTCGGGATGGACGGCTGGCCGCGCAGCGGGCGAAGAATATCCGTCGAAATCGGCAACCGCGCTCGTCGCTTCTGGCACGGCGGTCGGTCCGAGTTCATCGGCAATTGATCCGGCAAGTCCATCCTCCGGTCCGCCGCGCCGCCGACGACCGCCTCGACGTCCGCGACGACGGGGGCGCCGCTCGCCGCCCTGCGGTTGGTCGGAACGCGCCTGGCTTGGCTGTTCTTCCGACTCATCCTCGTCGGAATCGCTTTCATCGGCGCCTGCGGTTTCGGCCGGTTGAGGTGCTGCGTGTGCAAACCCGTTCTCTTCGCGCCCGAAGGTAGCCTCGCGCGACTCGCCACCGCCGCGTCCACGCCGTCGTCGCCGCCGCCTGCGCCTCGGGCTCTCTGCGCCTCCTTCCGGGCTTGCCAGTTCGCTCGCCGCCGAATCCTCGGTCAGTCCTTCGGTCTCCTCGGTTTCCACTTCGGATTCGAGTTCGATATCGAATGACTCGTCCTCGTCAGAGGCCTCCTCCGACTGCGACGGATAGGCCGCCGCCTGCGCTGTCAACA
>Ga0306920_100013335_pt1 | contig 11199 bp, 8 predicted proteins | sample flu12Cox44000170_FD_204666 | JGI IMG/M metagenome (GOLD analysis project Ga0306920, IMG submission 204666) | Lab enrichment of tropical soil microbial communities from Luquillo Experimental Forest, Puerto Rico - flux4day.12C.oxic.44.000.170 (v2)... | ecosystem: Environmental > Terrestrial >...
CGGTCGGCGTGCCGCCGCCCGCCGCCGTTTGCAGGATCAGGTCGAGCCCTTCCCGGCGCATCCGCAGGTCGACGTAGAGCAGCACGGCCACCCCGGCGGAGATGGGCCGCGTCACGGCTCCGGCCACGACACCGCCCACGGCGCTGATGAGGATGCCCGCCACGTTCCCGCCGGTGCCGGGCAGCATCGAGCTGCCACCGCCGGCCATCGCCGCGACCAGGCTGAACGGGATCTGCAGCACCCCCGCCGTCACCACCACGATCAGGCCGGCCAGCACGGTGATGCCGAGCACCCGCCAGAAGCTGCCGCGGACCAGGCGCCAGGACCGGGCCAGGGCCCGGGCCGGTCCCTGCCGCTCCAGCACCACCGCGGGCGCCGCCATCCGGAACATGGTCGTGAACCAGATGGTCAGCACGATCCCGGCGATCGCCCCCAGCACCGCCAGGCCGGCGATCAGGGCTCCCGGGGCGTGCGCCACCGCCAGGATGACCAGCACGATCGCGTAGACCGCCCACAGCCCGGCCAGGGTCAGCGGGATCAGCAGCGTGGCACCGATCAGGGCGGGCAGGCGCGGCCGCGCGAGCCGCCAGGCCTGGCCAGCAGTGATCTTGTGGCCGAGCACGCTCCGCCCGATGACCACGGTGAGCAGGCCGGTCAGCACCGTGTCCACGATGAATGCGAGCACGATCGACACCGCGGCGGTCGGCGCGAGCACTTCCAAGATCCTGGACAGCAGGTGAGCCGCCTGGGCGTTGGTGAGCCGCTGGCCCGGGCTGGGCAGGGTCACCGTGCCCACGTAGTGGATCAGGGTCAGCGATAGCGCGGCGGTGATCACCGCGGACGCGGTCAGCAGCAGCGCGGCGATGCCGAGCGTGGCCCTGGGATTGCGCCTGATGGACGTGAATGCCCCGTCCAGGATCTCGCCGAGGCCCAGCGGCCGCAGCGGGATAACGCCCGGTTTCGGCGCTTGGGGCTTGCTCGCCCAGGGGGGATAGGGCTGCTGGCCCGGGCGGCCCGGCGGCCCGTACCCCTGTTGCCCGTACCCGCTGGGCTGCCCGTACTCGCCGGCCGGCTGGCCGGGCTGGAATGGCGGCGGCTGGCCGTACCCGCCCGGCTCGCCGGACGGCGGGAACCAGGGCCGGGGCTGGCCCGCCCCTTGCTCGCCCTCCCCGGCGCCGTTACCGCCCGGAGGAAAGTCGTCAGTCATGTTTCTCCTTACCGGCACGGCAGGTCCAGTGCCGGGCCGGGCCCGTGCTGGCGCCCATACTCGCACGAAGCGTCCGGCCGGGAAACGGCACTCAGCCATTCCGGATATCCCCCGTTCCCGCCCGCACCGGTAACCGCATTCGACCGGGTGACCGTCGATGGCGCACACTCAGGCTGTGGACACCCGCGCGCTGCGCTGGCTGGGCCCGCCGGCCGGGCCAGCCGTCGTGCTGCTGGACCAGACCAGGCTGCCGGCTGAGGAGGCCTATCTCACCTGCCGCGATGTCAGGACCCTGGAAGATGCAATACGCAGGCTCGTGGTTCGCGGGGCCCCGCTGCTGGGCCTGGCCGGGGCCTATGGCGTCGCGCTGGCCGCCTACCGCGGCGACGACGTGGCAGCGGCGGCGGACGTGCTGAGCCGGTCCCGGCCGACCGCGGTGAACCTGAGCTGGGGCGCTCGCCGTGCCCTGGCCGCCTACCGGGCAGCCCTCGATGCCGGGAGCGATGGCGCACAAGCCCGGCAGCGCGCTGCGGCCGCCGCCCTGGCGCAAGCGCGGGCCATTGAGGCGGAGGACGCCGCGGCCAGCGCGGCCATCGCCAAGCACGGGCTGGGCCTGGTCGGGGACCGGTGCCGCATCCTGACCCACTGCAACACCGGTGCCCTGGTCTCAGCCGGGGAGGGCACTGCCTTCGCGATCATCCTCGCGGCGCACCGGGACGGGCGCGTGGCCAAACTCTGGGTGGATGAGACGCGGCCGCTGCTCCAGGGTGCCCGGCTGACCGCCTACGAGGCCGGGCGGGCCGGCATCCCGCACGCGGTGCTCGCGGACTCGGCGGCGGCGTCGCTGATGGCCGCCGGGGAGGTGGACCTGGTCATCACCGGCGCGGACCGGATCGCCGCCGACGGCAGCGTGGCCAACAAGGTTGGCACCTACGGGCTCGCCGTGCTCGCGCACCACCACGGGGTGCCGTTCGTCGTCGCCGCGCCGATGTCCACGATCGACTTCGCCGCGGCGGGCCCCGGCGAGATCACGGTGGAACAGCGGCCCGCCGCAGAGGTGACTTCCTTCGCCGGGACCCCGGTCGCGCCGCCGGGCAGCGCGGCGCACAACCCCGCCTTCGACGTCACCGCCGCCGCGCTGGTGACTGCCCTGGTCACCGAGCATGGGGTCGCGCAGCCCGTCAATGCAGGTACGCTGCGGATGCTGGGCACCGGGCGCAGATCACGAGAGGGTGCCCCAACCGATATTTCCGTGGAACGATGAGGACCATGAAAGGACGCGTACTGGTCGTCGATGACGACGCCGCCCTCTCCGAGATGATCGGCATCATGCTCCGGGGTGAGGGTTTCGACCCGATGTTCGTCGCCGACGGGGATCACGCCGTGCAGGCGTTCCGGGACACCCGTCCCGATCTGGTTCTGCTCGACCTCATGCTGCCGGGGCTGGACGGCATCGACGTCTGCCGCCAGATCCGCACCGAGTCCGGCGTGCCAATCGTCATGCTGACGGCCAAGAGCGACACGGTCGACGTCGTGCTGGGCCTGGAGTCCGGCGCCGACGACTACATCGTGAAGCCGTTCAAGTCCAAGGAACTGATCGCCCGCGTCCGGGCGCGGCTGCGCCGGACCGAGGACCCCGTCCCGGAGATCCTCCAGATCGGGGACGTCACCATCGATGTGGCCGGTCACTCGGTGAAGCGCGACGGCCAGCCGATCAACCTGACCCCGTTGGAGTTCGACCTGCTGGTGGCGCTGGCCCGCAAGCCGCGCCAGGTGTTCACCAGGGAAGTTCTCCTGGAGCAGGTCTGGGGTTACCGGCACGCCGCAGACACCCGGCTGGTCAACGTGCACGTGCAACGGCTGCGCGCCAAGATCGAAAGGGATCCGGAGCACCCGGAGATCGTGGTGACGGTCCGCGGCGTGGGTTATAAGGCAGGGCCCTCCTGACGGACAGCAGCCAGACAGGCAGGGGAGCGCCGGCGGCCGCGGGACGCGCCGGGCCGGCGGCCTGGTCGGCCCCGGCCATGCGGACCGCGCACAGGTTCGCGCCTGCGGTGCGTGCGGTGCTCAGGGCCGGCCGCCGGGAGGTCAGCTCGCTGGCCGGCCTGGTGACGCGCCGCTGGCACCGGTCGCTGCAGCTGCGGGTGATCGGCACCACCCTGGTCGTCTCGGTGGCGGTCGTGGCCGTGCTAGGCATCTTCCTGGTCCAGCAGATCGCCAGCGGGCTGATGAGCAACGCCCGGAAGGCGGCCATCATCCAGACCGAAGACGGGCAAACGTTCACCCAAGGTGATCCATACGTGCAGGGCCCGAACGGAAGTGGCACCGCCGCGCTGATCTCGCTGGTCACCGCGCTCCAGTCCAGCAGCGGACTGGGGAACATCTACGACGTCGTGGTGCTGCAGCGTAGCCCCGCATCCGGCCTGCGCGCTGTCACCGGCAACTCTGCGCTCGATCCGGGCATCCCCCCGCAGCTGCAGGGCGAGGTGGCCGAGGAGCAGCTGAAGGGCTTCTCGGACACCTTGTACACGATGCAGACGACGCTGACGAGCGCGACGAGCCACCGGGCGCTGGGGCCCGCGCTGGCGGTGGGCGTCCCGATCTCCCGGGACGACCAGCTGTACTACCTGTTCCCGCTGTCGCAGCAGATGCAAGTGCTGCGGCTGGTCCAGAACACCCTGATCGTGGCCGGGGTCGGCCTCGTGCTGCTGCTGGCGGTGATCGTGTCGCTGGTGACCCGCTGGGTGGTGGTGCCGATCCGCCAGGCGGCCCAGGCGGCGAGCCGGGTCTCGGCCGGGAACCTCGACGAGCGGATGGCCGCCCGCGGCACCGACGACCTGGCCGCGCTGGCCAACTCGTTCAACGAGATGGCCGAAAGCCTGCAGGAGAAACTCCGGGAGCTGGAGGAGCTGTCCAGCGTGCAGCGGCAGTTCGTCTCGGACGTCTCCCACGAGCTGCGCACCCCGCTGACCACCATCAGGATCGCGGCGGACGTCCTGTTCGGGGCCAGGGAAACCCTTGAGCCCGCGCCACAGAGGTCCGCGGAACTGCTGCAGAGCCAGCTCGAGCGGTTCGAGGCGTTGCTGGCGGATCTGCTGGAGATCAGCAGGCATGACGCGAACGTGGCAACCCTGGATGCGGAGTCCGCCGACGTCTGCGACCTGGTGCTGCGCGCAGCGGCCGACGCGGAGCAGCTTGCCGCCCAGCGGGGCACCAGGATCGAGTTCCGGCTGCCGCCCGAGCAGTGCATTGCCGAGGTGGACCGCCGGCGGGTCGAGCGGGTGCTGCGCAACCTCCTCGACAACGCCGTCGAGCACGGAGAGGGCCGTGACGTGGTGGTCACCGTCGCGGCCGACCGCGACGCGGTCGCGGTCGCGGTCCGCGACCACGGCGTGGGCCTCGGCCCGGGCGAGCACCAGTTCGTTTTCGACCGGTTCTGGCGCGCCGACCCCGCCCGGGCCAGGACCACCGGCGGGACCGGGCTGGGCCTGGCCATCGCCCTGGAGGACACGCGGCTGCACTCAGGATGGCTGCAGGCCTGGGGGGAGCGCGGACGAGGCTCGGTATTCCGGCTGACCTTGCCCAGGGCCGTCGGCGGGCAGCTCGCGGGGTCACCGGTGCCGCTATGCCCCGACGAAACCGAGATAGCCACCGTGGACGGGGTCATCAGCGCGGATTCCGTCACATACCCTGTCCGCGACGGCGACGGGCCGGAGCTTGCCGGGGGGCCAGGGATTGCCGCGCCGGCAACCGCCAGGCCGGGGAATGGCGCGCCCAGGAGCGCGCGGCCAGGGAGCGCCGCATTGAAGACCGGCGCGGCGGCGGGCCCCGGGCCGGAGGCCCCCGAACGAGGAAGTGCCGATGCGTGACACGCACACCACCCGATCCCGCCGGCCCAGTGGCCTGACCGGGCTGGCCGCCGGGCTGGTGGTGGCGGCCGTGGTGGCCAGCGGGTGCTCGGTCCTGCCGTCCGGCGGCCCGCAGCAGGCCTCCGCCCCGCCGCCCCCCGCGGGCGCCGGGCCATGCTGTGGCCTGCAGGTCCGGCCGCCACAGGCTGGCTGGAAGCCGGCGGTGGTCGTTAAGTACTTCCTGCTAGCCAGCGCCATCGGCGCAGACCACTACGCGGTGGCCAGGCAGTACCTGACCAAGCCGGCCAGCAATACCTGGCGGCCCGGGACGGCGGTGACGATCTTGGCCGGGGAACCCGTGGTGACCCAGCAGGGGCCGGGACGGGTGGGCGGACTGCCGACCGAGAACGTCGTGGTGGCTTCTGGCCAGGAGCAGGCCAGGCTGAGCAGCACCGGGCAGTACATCCAGGCTTCCGGCGGCGTGTCGGCACCGAGCGAAGAGTTCGTCCTGCAATTCGTCAACGGTGTCTACAAGATCTCCCAGCTGCTCTCCACCTCCCCCGGGAAGGTGTCCAGCGAGCTGCTGCTCACCAGTGACCTGTTCCACCTTGAGTACACGCCGCGGAACCTGTACTACTACGGTGGGCGGAACGGCGACCTGCTGCCGTATCCGGTCTTCGTGCCGGTCCAGGGTGCGAACCCGGCGGTGACGCTGATCAACGACCTCATCTCCGGCCCCAGCGGCTGGCTGGAGAGCGCGGCGGGGACCGCCTTCCCCGCCGGGGCTCACCTGGTGCAACCGATCCAGGTATTCCCGGGCCCGTCCGGCGGCCGCACCGCGATCGTGAACATCGCCGTGCCGCGCCATTCCCCCGGGCTGGACGTGCAGGCCATGGCGGCCCAGCTCGTGACCACGCTGACCAGCGCGGTGTACAGCACGCCGCTGTTCCGTTCGGTCAAGCTCAAGATCAACGGACGGCTCTGGTCACCCCCGCACGCGGGCAGCACATTGAGCCTGAGCACCTACCAGCCGAGGATTCCGCACTGGGCGCCCCGCGAGAAGGCCTACTACCTCTCCCAGAGCGGCAGCCTCCACAGCCTCGCCGCCGGGTCCGACCGCGGGTCCGTGGTGGTCCGGAGCGCCGGATCGTTCCCGCTGAGCCAGGTCGCCGTGTCGCCAGGGGGGGGCCGGATAGCCGCCCTCGGCAGCCCGGCGAACAGCGTTTACACCGGCAACCTGATCACCTCCGGGTCGAGCCATCGGCAGTCAGTGCAGCAATTGAAACGCCAGTTCACCGGCACCAGGTTCACCTCGCTGAGCTGGGACAAGCTTGGTGACCTCTGGGTCACCGGGGTGACCAAGAATGGACCGGGGGTATGGGTGCTCCTCGGTGGGACCGGGGCCGCCCGCCAGGTGAGTTTGCCGGTCGGCTTCGGCCAGGTCACCGATCTTCGGGTGGCCCCAGACGGTAACCGCGTGGCGATGATCGTCGGCACCGGCGCGAAAGCCCACCTGGTGCTCGCCGCGGCCTTGCGCGACCACGCCGGCTTCCTGCTGAGCACCCCGGATCCCCTCGGGCCGAGCCTGCCGCCAGTCGCCGCCCTGACCTGGTTCGATGAGGACTACCTGCTGGCGGTCACCGGGTCGGGGGAGGGCAGCCAGCTCTGGGAGATCCCGGTGAACGGGGACAATCCCAAGTTGTTGGGCAGGCAGCCGGGGATCCTTGCGGTCACCGCCGCAGGCCCTGGTAATCCGCTGTATCTGGGCTTTGCCGGCTCGCGGCTGCAGCGGGCCTTCGGGCTTAATCAGCCCTTGGGTGAGATATCGGCTGGCCAGGCGGTCATCTATCCCGGATAACCGGCCTTACGCTCCTGACATACAGCCGCCGTCAAGCTAACTTCGTGGTATGGCACCCGCCCGGGTCCGTGGTTGCGCCGGGCTGGGCCACCCGCCAGGAGCGGCTGGCCCGTCCCGGCAAGCCGATGCCAGCCGCAGGCGAAACGGCCCACGTAAGGCGACTTCTCGTCGACCGATCACGGTGCGGCTTAGGGGTAAGTCCTGCCCCGCCGGGGGATCCGATATCTCCCGGGCCGGGAGAAGGGTAGTAGTGGCGGCAGGCCGCGAACCCCTCGGCAGGCGGATGTGGGGTCGAAGACCAGGTCGGCCGGGCGGGTGCCCAGACCTGGGAGACCTGACTCGGGATGAAGGGGGTTTCCAGTTATGGACATCATCTTCAAGGGTCGCCGCACCGATGTGCAGGAGCGGTTCCGCGGCTATGCACTGGCGAAGCTCAACAAGATCACGAAGCTGACGCACAAGGCGATCAGGGTGGACGTGGAAGTCTCGGCTGAACGCAATCCGCGGCAGTCGAGCCGCCGGGAGCGCGTCGAGTTGACCATCCTGTCCCGCGGGCCCGCCATCCGCGCCGAGGCCGCCGCGGACGACCGGTTCGCCGCGCTTGACCGCGCGGTGGCCAAGCTCGAGGAACGCCTGCGCCGCTCCAGGGACCGGCGGAAGGCGGCCCGGCATGGTGGGCAGGCGAGCCGGCTTCCGGGCCCGCGGCCCGGTGGCGGCGCCGCGGGGACCGGCGCGAGCGCAGCGGCTGCCTCATCCGCCGAGGCCAGCCCCTGGGATCGGGGGGTGGCCGGCAACGGGGCGGAGCCAGGCAGGCCTGGCGGACCAGACTGGGCGGAGCCGGCTGGCGCCGACGACCTGCCCGAGGAGGCGGGTGGCGTGGTCCCCATCCAGATGGAGGGGGAGGGCCCGGTGGTGGTCAGGGAGAAGTTCCACGCGGCCGCGCCGGTCAGCGTGGACCAGGCGCTCTTCGAGATGGAGCTGGTCGGGCACGACTTCTACCTATTCCGGGACGAGCAGTGCGGCCTGCCGAGCGTCGTCTACCGTCGGCATGGCTACCAGTATGGGCTGATCCGGCTGGTGGAGCAGGCCCGCTCGGACGTTGCGGCCAACGGCGGCCGGATGGCCTGACGAGCTACAAGCCACCGGGTTCCGGGGGCTCGCTCCCCGGGCCGGCGGGGCCGAGGCTCCCGCGACGGAGTCGCAGGGGCCTCAAGGCCATCGGGGGGTTCCGGGGGGTCGCTCCCCCTGGCCGGCAGGGCATGGGTGCTCGCCGGGTAGCCTGGGGCCGGTCCGTGACACCGCAACATGGTCGGAGTTTGCGCGTCAACGGCAGGTCGGCAAGAGTGTGTTCGCAAGGCACTGGCTCGGGCCTGCGGCGGGGGAGCGGTGCGCGGGAAGGGCGCCGCTGAGCGAATCCTCGCCAGTGACCCGAACCGCCCCGGGCTGCGGCGGGCGGACGGAGCGGGCAGTGTCAGGGAGGGCACGATGGCCGGAGATCCCGGAGCCGCCGGCGGGGCGCAGGATGCCCTGCGGCAGCCCGAGCCGATCCGGGTGCTGATCGTCGATGATCACGCGCTCTTCCGGCGCGGCCTGGAGATGGTGCTTGCCGAAGAGGCCGACATCGAGGTCGTGGGGGAGGCCAGCGACGGCGCAGAGGCGGTCGAGAAGGCCGGCCAGGCCCTGCCGGACGTTGTGCTCATGGACATCCGGATGCCGCGCAGCAGCGGGATCGAGGCCTGCCGGGCGATGAAGGAACTGTCCCCCAGCGCCAAGATCGTCATGCTGACGATCAGCGACGAGGAGGAGGACCTCTTCGAGGCGATCCGCGCCGGGGCCAGCGGCTACCTGCTCAAGGACATCCCCTACGACGAGGTCGCCGACGTGGTCCGCGCGGTACACGGCGGGCAGTCCCTCATCAACCCCTCGATGGCCGCGAAGCTCCTGGCCGAGTTCGCGGCGATGGCCAGCCGCGACGGATCCGAGCGGGCCGAGCAGGTTCCCGCCCCCCGGCTGACCGAGCGCGAGATCGAGGTGCTCAAGCTGGTCGCCCGCGGCATGAACAACCGGGACATCGCCAAGGAACTGTTCATCTCCGAGAACACGGTGAAGAACCACGTGCGGAACATTCTGGAGAAGCTGCAGATCCATTCCAGGATGGAGGCCGTGATGATCGCGGTGCGGGAGAACCTGATCGAGTTCGGCTAGCCGCAGCCTGGGCAGGGCCGTTCGGCTAGCCGCAGCCTGGGCAGGGCCGTTCGGCTAGCCGCAGGCCGGGCAGGGCCGGGAGCCTCGCCCCGGTCGGCGCTCAGTCGCTGATGGCCTGGTAGACGCAGGTCCAGAAGTCGCCGAACACGCTCGGCGGCAGCGGCGAGATCATCTCCCGCTGGGTCAGCAGGATTCCGATCAGCTCCTCGGCCGGGTCGGTGTAGACGGACGTCCCGGTCCCGCCGGCATTCCTCCACCAGGGTCATCGCCGCCGCGGCCGCGATCTGCTTGGTGACCGAAGCGATCCGGAAGATCGTGTCGCGCCGCATCGGCTCGCTGCCGCCCGCCGCGGTGGTGCCGATCGCCTCGACGTGCACCTCGCCGCGCCGGGCCACCAGGGCGACCAGGCCCGGCACGCCGCCGGATTCGACGTGCCGGGCCAGGACGTCGTGCAACCGCCGCAGTCGGATCGCGGAAAGACCCGATGCGCTCATGGACGCTCCTTCCACACGTAGCAGGCCATCCTGCCCCCGCTGCGTAGACCCAGCGCCGGGACGGGATTCATCGGGGCTGTTGCCCGGCGTGCTGCGCGGCGAGAAGGGGGATGGCGGCGATCTTTTCCGGAGTCAGCTCCGGCCAGCGGATGCCCGCCACCGGCCGCGGACCGCGGCGGGCCCGGCAGTCGATCACCCGGTCGGGGGTGATCACCATGTCCACCGGGACGTCGTGGTCGGTCAGCGGTATTGTCCCGGCCGGCTGGAGCTGCAGTTCGTGGACGGTGGTGACGGCCACGGTGTCCGCGCCGATCAGGCCGGCCGCGCCAGCCAGCGCGAACTCCAGGTCCGCGAATCCGCCGCCCTTGCCCAGCCGCGCCCCGTCCTCGCCCACCGCGACGCAGCCCATCACGACCAGATTCACCGGGGCCAGCTCGTACAGGGTTACCCTGCGGGCCGACCTGGTGGCGCCGCTGATCGAGGCGGCCTTGCGCGGGGAGTCGCTGAGGTGGTCCGGGTCGAGGGCGAAGAATGGCTCGTCCCCGGCCAGCCGTGGCACGGCCATGTACACGGTCTTGCCGTCTTCCAGGGCACGCTGGCGCACCGGCAGCTGGGCCGAGTCTGGGTTGGCCTTCAGCGTGCGGGCGCGCTGCCACTCGGGCAGCCCTCGCAACCGCTGCGCGGCCGCCTCGGCACCGCTGAAATTGGGGATCCGCCCCGCCGCGCCGGGAAACCTGGCCACCCGCGCCGCGCTCATCGCGGCCCACACCTGCTCCCGCAGGGCGGCCTTGGCGGCCAGCACCTCGGCCGGCCCGCCGGCATCGTGATCGTGGCGCGGCGCATGACGGGGCACGCTCCCATCCTGCCCGACCAGCCGCCCGGGCACGGGCGCGGCGGCACCGACAGACCCCGGGGACGGTCAGCCGGCCGCCCACTGGATCGCCTCATCCCGCCGTGCCAGCGGGAAGGTCTTCACCTCGCCGGGCGTCATCCAGCCGAACAGGCTGGTCAGTTCACGCATCCACGCGATGTCGGTGATCAGCGCGATGCGCTTCCAGGCCCGGAAGTGCTCGATGCCCACCTTGAGGTCCTGCCACACGGCGCCGCCCGACATGCCCTCGAAGTCACGCATCACGATCACGAACCGGACCTCGCCGGTCGCCGCCGCGTGCTCCAGGGCCGGCAGCACCACATCGCGGTAGTCCTCGGCCCGGATCCGGCCGCTCGCCTCGAACCCGATGACGCCTGCGGGCACCCCGCTCAATTCCTCGATCATGATGCCCTCCAGCGCACGCCTGAACTCTCCCGGGCTATCTCCGCTTGACGCTAACGCTCGTCCACCATGCGAGGATCACCCGGCAGGCATGTTTCCGGCATTGCGAGGCGGCGGTGGACGGAGCAAGGGATCAGGCGGCCCGCCGGGCAGGGGATCAGGCGGCGGACCGGGCACAGGATCAGATGCGGTGCCCCGGAACCGGGGCTCAGGCGAGGGCGGCGGCCAGGCCCGCCGCGAGGTGGGGCGGGCTAACCTGGCCCAGCTCCACCGACGAGCAGCCGACCCACTCGGCGGCCTCGCGCAGGGCCCGG
>Ga0306920_100013337_pt1 | contig 11198 bp, 10 predicted proteins | sample flu12Cox44000170_FD_204666 | JGI IMG/M metagenome (GOLD analysis project Ga0306920, IMG submission 204666) | Lab enrichment of tropical soil microbial communities from Luquillo Experimental Forest, Puerto Rico - flux4day.12C.oxic.44.000.170 (v2)... | ecosystem: Environmental > Terrestrial >...
CGCGCGCTTGCCGGGTTCGTGGCGGATCACTCCGGCGGCTGCGCCTACCCGCCCGTGGTCACCGGTGATCTCAACGCCGAACCCGGCTCCGACGAACTGCGGCTGCTCGGCGGCCTGCTTGCCGAGCCGGCGGTCCCCGGCCTGGTGCTCCTCGACTCCTGGCGCTATGCCGAGCCGGGCGACCCCGGCTTCAGCTGGGATCTGCGCAACGGATACCAGGCCGACAGCGTGATTCCCGACTCGCGGATCGACTACGTCCTGGTGGGGTTGCCCCGTCAGGGCCGCGGCCGGGTGGAGTCGGTGCGCCTGGCCGGCACCGCCCCGGTGGACGGGGTCTGGCCCTCGGACCATTTCGCCGTCGTCGCCGACCTCCGCGGATAGGCCGCGGACCGGCGCACCCGGCCGCTACCCGGCTAGCTTGCCGGCCCGCCCGCGGTCTCGGTGCAGCCTGCGGGTGTCCCGCATCTCCACGAACGGTTCGGCGTCGGGAGGGCTGCCCGCGGCGATGGCCCGGCTCCGTTCCAGTTCGGCGTTGAACTCGGCGCCGACCAGGATGGCGGTGTTGGAGATCCACAGCCAGATCAGGAAGATGATCAGGCCGGCGATGCTGCCGTACACCTTGTTGTAGTGCCCGAAGTTGGCCACGTACAGGGTGAAAAGACCGGATGCGATCAGCCAGATGGCGACCGCCAGCACCGCACCCGGGCCGATCCAGCGCAGCCCGTGCCGGACGTTCGGGCTGGCCCAGTACAGCAAGCCGATCATCAGGCACACGAGGACGAACAGCACTGGCCATTTGGCGATGCTCCACGCGGTGACCGCCGCCGAGCCGATGCCGAGCACCTGTCCCACGTGCCGCGCCAGGCCGCCGGTGACCACCACGATCACGGCGCAGGCGACAAGCAGCACCATGAGGACCACGGTCAGGCCGAGGCGCACCGGCAGCGTCTTCCGGGCCGGCCTGCTTTCGGGCACGTCGTAGATGGCGTTGGACGCCCGCATGAACGCCGCCACGTAGCTGGACGTGGACCACAGCGCGAGAATGATCCCCACGATCGCGAGCACGCCTCCGGCCTGGTGAGCGGCCTTCCGGCCCCGTAGCGCCTACCCAGATACCTGTGCCCCTAACGCTGGGCCGCCGATCCGGCTGAGGCGCTGGAGCAGCGCATCCTGGCCAGGCGCTTCCGCGGCAACACGACCCAGGCTGAGATACCTGCTCGCGACGGCTGACACGCGCGAGATCGCGTCAACGGCTCGCGGACCAGCCCCGGGCAAGCTGCTGGACTCGCTGCGCCGTTTCCTCCAGCGGTTGCCCGCGGCCGACCGCCAGGCCGAGGAAGTAAGCGGTCAGCGGCGCGGCCGGCCGGTCCACCGTATGGGCCACGACCCTGGCCAGGTTCAGCACCACCTTCTGGCTGCCCTCCGCCGCGTCGAGCCCGAGTTCGGCGCAAAGCGCCTCGGCCCAGTCCTCCAGGACGCCCATTCCCATCGCTCCTCGCCTCGGCGCCGACCATGAAGCCATCCACCCTAACGGTCCTGTGATCACCTGGGCTCTCAGGTAGTCCAGGTGCGCCTGCGGGTTGGCCCTCACCAGCTCGTTCAGCTCCTCGACCGGGACCTACGCCCCGACCACCAGCCAGGATCTGACCACGCTCCGGTGCCTGCGCAAAGATACGGGCTGCCGGCGCAACCTGCGCCGGCAGCCCGTTATGGCCGGTGAGGGCCCGCTACCACCTGTACCAGCGGCGGCGGCGTGACCCGGCCCCTTCGGCTGTCCGGAACAGGAATCCGAGCAGCCATAGGGCCAGCACGATGAGCGCGATCCACCACAGGACGTGAACCGCGAACCCGACACCGAACAGGATCAGGGCCAGCAGCAGGATCGCGATGATGAGCAGCACGGCAACTCCTTTCGATTGGCACGCTTCCTCTGCCCCTCCCGCGGAAAACAAACGCTGCCCGGCCGCCGGGATGTGAGTGCGGCGATGCCGGGGGTAGAGGAAGAACCCCGGCGGGCCCCTGGCTGCGCGTCCTGGTGGCGATCGGCCTGGGCCTGTTCGGCGGCTACTCACTCGCCGAATCCCGCTGGCGCAAGGTGTAGGCCCGGACCGGGCGCAACGCTACGGGCGCGGCCTACGGGCCGTGCCCCAAGCCCTTGGCCGCCGCTGCCGCCGGGCAGTTCCGCACGTGAGTCGACTCGGTCAGCGGGCCGCGGATGACGATCGGCGCCCGGCAGGGCCTGCCGGACTGGCTCATGCCGAGGAAGACGGCCGAGATCACCAGGGCGGCGGCAAGCGTGAGAAGCACGACGGCGCGCATCCGGGCGGCGGTGTGGTACCGCTTCGGCGACCACCACGGTACCGGCGTCAGCGCTTCGAACCGCGGCAGTAGCTCGTGGCTGGTTAGCCGGGTGAACATCGCGAACATCGACGCCAGCCGGGGTTCACGTTTCTTGAGTACGTCCTCGATCCGGTCAAGAACGCGCTGCTGGCTGGCGGGCAAACCCATAGTGCTCCCTCACGATGTCCCGCCCCACCGTATGCGAATACCCCGCCTGCCAAAGTCATGCATGGAGCGCGGGATCTGGCCGCTGAGCTCGCGCGCTGCTCACACCTCGATCACGGCGAACGTGGTGGCGGGCATCGCCGCGGTGTCGCCGTCCAGGGTGACCCCGGGGGAGGAGGCGGCCAGCAGCGCGGTGCCCGGCCCGCACAGCGGCAGTCGCTGCGGCGACGGCCCCAGGTTCGCCGCGATCCGAAGCCGGCCCCGGTGCACCATCAGCCAACGGTCCTGCTCGTCGTACTCGGCGCGGACCCGGTCCAGCCGGGGGTCGGTGAGCTCCGGCCGGGCCCGGCGCAGCGCGATCAGCGTGGTGTACCAGGCGAGTATGTCCCGGTGCGCGCGCTGGCCCGGCTGCGACCAGTTCAGCTTCGAGCGGGTGAACGTCGCGGGGTCCTGCGGGTTCGGCACGTCGTCGGCGGCCCAGCCGTGCCGGGCGAACTCCTCCTGGCGCCCGCGGGCCACCGCGTCGGCCAGCGCCGGATCCACGTGGTCGGTGAAGTACTGCCACGGCGTGTCCGCGCCCCACTCCTCGCCCATAAAAAGCATCGGCGTGTACGGGGCGGTGAGCACCAGGCCCGCCCCGACCTTGATCAGGTCCGGGCCCACGATGGCGGCGATCCGGTCCCCGGTGGCACGGTTGCCGACCTGGTCGTGGTTTTGCAGGTAGCACAGGAACCGGTGGGCGGGCACCCGGAAGATGTCCACCTGCCGCCCGTGCGTCCGCCCGCGGAATGCGGACCAGCGCCCGTCGTGGAAGAACACCCGGGTCATCGTGTGGGCGAGGGCCGCCATCGAGCCAAAGTCGGAGTAGTAGCCCTGCCGCTCACCGGTGATCGCCGCGTGCACCGCGTGGTGGAAGTCGTCGCTCCACTGCGCGGTCAGCCCGTAGCCGCCGGCCTCCCGCGAGGTGACCAGCCGGGGGTCGTTGAGGTCGGACTCGGCGATCAGCACCAGGTCCCGGTTCAGCAGCGCGGCTAGCGCCTGCACCTCGGACGCGAGCTGTTCAAGGAAATGCAGCGCCCGGTGGTCCTCGAACGCGTGCACCGCGTCGAGGCGCAGCCCGTCCAGGTGGTAGTCGCGCAGCCAGGCCAGTGCGTTCCCGATCAGGAACGCGCGCACCTCGTCGGAACCGGGCTGGTCCAGGTTCACCGCCGGGCCCCACGGCGTCACGTGCGCCTCGGTGAAGTACGGCCCGAACGCGCCGAGCCGGTTGCCGACGCCGACGTGGTTGTATACCACGTCGAGCAGCACGGCCAGCCGCCGGGCATGGCAGGCGTCCACGAACCGCTTGAGCGCGTCCGGCCCGCCGTACGGCTCGTGCACCGCCCACAGGTGGACCCCGTCGTAACCCCAGCCGTGCTGGCCGGGGAACGCGGCGACCGGCATCAGCTGCACGGTGTCCACGCCGAGGTCGCTCAGGTGCCCGAGTCGGCCGATCGCCGCGTCCAGCGTGCCCTCGGGGGTAAACGTGCCGACGTGCAGTTCGTAGATCACCGAGCCGTGCAGCGGGCCGCCCCGCCAGCCGCGGTCGGTCCAGTCGAACGCGGCATGGTCGTACGTGCGGCTCACGCCATCGATGCCATACGGCTGCCGCGGCGACCGTGGATCCGGCAGGGGATCCCCGTCTTCCAGCCGCATTGCGTAGTCGGTGCCATCGCCGGCGGCCGCCACGTCGGCCTGCCACCAGCCCGGCCCGGCCTCCGGCGCCATCGGGTACCGGCAGCCCAGGGTGTCGACCTCCGCACGGGCGGCCTGCGGGGCCCACACCCGGAACAACGTCACCGGGCAACCCTATGCGTCGGCCGGGGCCAGGAGCGCTACCGGGAGGCGCGGCGCAATGTCGGACAGCAGCGGGTGCGGGCCGGTGTGAGTGGCGCCGGTCAGCACGTCCCGCCAGCACCCCGCCGGAACCGGCAGCGTGGTGTCCGCCCAGCCACCCTGCTTCCGCAGCCCGACGGGCAGCGTGGTCGCCACGATGATCGCGCGGCCGCGGCCGAACGCGACCGCGTGCCGGGCCGCTGGGCCGGTGGCGTGCAGCGGGGCGTAGCCACCGCAGAACCAGTCCGGACGGTCCCGCCGCAGCCGCAGCGCCCGCGAGGTCACCAGCAGTTTCTCCGCGTCCAGATCGTCGGCGCGAGAGCCTGCGTCCAGCGCGGCGAGCAAGGCCCACCGCACGGAGTACGAAACCGGCCGCCTGTTGTCCGGATCCACCAGCGAGAACCCCGCCAGCTCGCAGCCCTGGTAGACGTCGGCCACCCCCGGCATCGTGAGCTGGACGAGCTTCGCCCCCAGCGAATTGACCCGGGCGTCCGGCGCGATGCGGCCGACGAAGGCCGCGATGGCCCCGGTAAGCCCAGGTTCGCCGAGCACGGTCTCGGCAAACGCCAGCGCGGCCGATTCGTAACGTTCGTCCGGGTCGGTCCAGGACGTCCGGGTCTTCGCCTCGCGCATGGCCTTCACCAGGTAGTTCGCGATCCGGGCGGAAGAGATCGGCCAGGCGCCCACCAGCGTCTGCCACAGCAGGTACTCGATGTCCGGCTCGGGCCCTTGCCCGCCGGTCAGCGAGCGCGCGAGGCCGTGCCAGCGGGTGACCTCGGCCGCCCAGTCCTCCGGGATCTCGGCGAGCACCGCGAGCCGGGCCCGTACGTCCTCCTGCCGCTTGGTGTCGTGCGTGGACAGGGTGGTCATCGTGGCTGGCCAGTCCCGGGCGAGCCGGCCCGCGAACGCGTGGAACTCCGCCGCGCCCAGCCCGAGCCGCCCGGGGTCGCCGCCGACCTCGTTCAGCGCGGCCAGGCGCGGCCACCGGTAGAACGCGGTGTCCTCCACCCCCTTGGCCATCACCGGACCGCAGGTCTGCTGGAACCGGACAATGAACTCTGCTAGCCCGGGGGAGCGACCCCCCTGGAACCCCCCGCTGGCCTGCGGCCCCGTTCCTTCGTCACTGGGCCTTGGCCCGGCTAGCCCGGGGGAGCGACCCCCCTGGAACCCCCCGCTGGCTAGCCCGGGGGAGCCACCCCCCAGAACCCCCCGCTGGCCGGTCGGCTTGCCCAGCGTGAGCGCGGCCACCGCCGCGAGCGCCGGGCGCAACCGCGGCGGAAGCCGGTGGCGGGCGCTCGCGGCCGCGGCGGCCACGAACCGGGCGGACGTGGCCGCCGGCGGCTCGCCCGGCATCACGTAGGCCCGGTACACGGGGAAGGCGGTGAGCAGTTCGGTCAGCACCGCGTGCAGGTCGGTGAAGCTCAGCCCGGTGAGCTTCGGGACGGGGGCGCGGGTGAGCAGGCGGGTCAGGCGGTACACCTCGGCCGCGAGGTTGCGCCGGATCACCTGCCGCTTGGCGGTCTCCGCCACGTCGGCGAAGCGCGGCGTCCCCTCGGTGAACTTCGTGTAGGCGGTAGTCAGCGGGCCGGCCCCGGCCGGGTCGAGGAACAGGCCGCCGACCACGCCGAGCGCGTCGTATCCGGTCGTGCCGGCGCACGACCAGTCCCGCGGCAACTTCTCCGCCCGGGTGAGGATCTTCTCGGTGACGACCCACGCGCCCCCGGTCGCCTTGGCCAGCCGGTCCAGGTAACCGCGCGGGTCGGCGAGCCCGTCGGGGTGATCCACCCGAAGGCCGTCGATGAGCCCTTCTGCCATGAGCCGCAACACCAGGCCGTGGGTCGCGGCGAACACGTCCTCGTCCTCCACCCGGACCGCGATGAGCGAGGTGACATCGAAGAACCGCCGCCAGTTCAACTCGGTGGCTGCGGTCCGCCAGTCCGCGAGCCGGTAGTGCTGGGCGCCGACCACGCCGGCCAGCGGCAGGTCCTCGGTGCCCGGGCGCACCGGCAGCACGTGGCCGCGGTAGCGCAACACCGGCCCGTCCGGCCCGTCCCGGCCCACCGCGAGGTCACCGAGGCAGCCGGACAGCGGCCCGGCCAGGATCGGCAGCAGCAGCCGCCCGCCACCCGCCGGCCAGTCGATGTCGAACCAGTGCGCGAACCGCGATCCGGTCCCGTCCCGCAGCACCGACCAGAAGTGCCGGTTCAGCGACTCGGGGGCTCCGATGGCCATGTGGTTGGGGACGATGTCGGCGATCACGCCGAGACCGTGCCGCCGGAACTCCGCCACCATGCCCCGGAACGCGGCCTCGCCGCCGAGGTCCGCGGACAGCCGCGAGTGGTCCACTACGTCGTAACCGTGCACCGACCCGGGCATGGCCTGCAGGACCGGGGAGAGGTAGGCGTGGGTCACGCCGAGGTCGGCGAGGTAGCCGGCGACCCCGGCGGCGTCGGCGAACCCGAAGCCCGGCTGAAGCTGCAGCCGGTAGCTCGACTGCGGGGACGGCGCGGGGGGCACGGCTGAGGGCTGCCCAGGGCGGACGGTCGCCAAACACCGGCCTGCGCGGCGCCCGGGCGACGGTGGGCCCGCCGGTGGTGCTGTTCGCCGGGCGGGCAGCTGGCGCGGGGCGTCATCGGGCCCTCCGCAATCGATCGCGGGCGAGGTCTGGGCAGGCCGACGGTCCGGGCGTAATGTGAACGCGAGGGAGATTTGGCCGCGATGCAGGCCCCAACGCCGGGGGAGAACGGCGGAGGCAGCAATGCAGAAGGGCTACTCCGACTGGGTGCACCAGGCGCGCGTCTTTCCGGGGCCATCCGGCTCCAGGGCCGCGCGCTCGCTGATCTACACCCAGGGCGGCGACACCTACAAGGCAACCATCGGCCGGCCGCGCATGCGGTACCCGGGCCGGCCGCCCGATTCCGGGGCCGCGAGGGCCAGCCGGGCCGAGGGCCAGGAAAGCGGTAACGCGGTCATCGCGATCGTGGTGACCGACCGCCAGGTCGAGGTCTGGTCCCGGGAACCCGCGCAGGGCTGGGCCAATCCGTACCTCGTCCGGCACGACGAGGTCACCAACATCCAGTACCTCGGATAGGCGCGCCGGGTTCCCAGGGTCGGCCACGGGCAACAGGCGGGGCGGAGCCCCCGGTTACCGTGGGGGGGAGACGGCGTCGCCGGGGCTCCGCCCCTGATCCGGCCGCCGCCCGTAATCGGAGCATCTCGCGGCCGGACTTCTTCATGAAGGATGCCCGGTTCGAAGCCCGCTCAAAGGGGAGATTCCCTACTGTTTCAGCCGAGAGCATCGTCATGGCTTATGGGCTGCCCTGAGCGCTCGCCTGGCGGGCGGTGGGTCCTCGCCTAGCCCTCCCCCCAGCACCCCCCTTGCCAGGGCTGGGCGAGGACCCCGCACGGGAAGAACACCGCCCGCGCGCATCGAGGATGCCCGGGCTCTTCGTCAATCCGCGCGGGACAGACTTTACGCTCCGTCACGGGGTACGGTCTAGACCCTTTCCCACTGTATTTGCCGGCGCTTCCAGGGAACCGCGGGTGGGGCGCCGCGAGCGCTCAGCCGGCCTCCGGCACCACCAGGACCGGGCGGGGCGTCTGGCCCAGCACGTGCTGGCTCACCGTGCCGAGCCGCATGGACGTGCTGCCCCGCCCGGCCAGGACGATGAGCTGGGCGATGACATTGCTCGCGACGTCCACCAGGTTGCGTCCCGCCAGCCCGAGGGCGGTGCGCAGCTCGACCCGGTGGCCGCCCGCCCGGGCAGGGCGCCGCCGGTCACCTCCGGGGGGGATAGAGGCAGCCGGCGGCACGCTCGCGAACCTACCCGAACGGCTCGGCGCCCGCGAATCCGGGGTGCCGGTCCGCGGCCGGCTGGGCAAAGTTAGCCCGGGAAGAGTTGCAGGCAGGCAACGGCGCTGGCTATCGTGCGGGGCGGAATGACCGTTTGCCTGCTGTCTGGGGGTTTTGGCATGCGCCTGCTGCGCTACCTGCTCGTTTCCTGCTCGGCCGCCGCGATGGCCGGGGCCGTGACGTTTACCGGCGTTAGCGCCGCTTCCGTTGCCGCCCCCGCCCGGAGCCACGCGGTGCCGTCCGCCCGGTTCCTCGCCGAGGCCAGGGCCGTGCTCGCGGGCTACCTGCGCCACAACCACCCGCAAGCCATGCTGGTCCACCCGGGCCGCGTACTCGGCGCCGCGGGCACCACCACGGCCATCGGCACCACCAACTGGTCCGGTTACGCCGACGTATCGCAGACGAGCCAGGAGTTCACCCGGGTCAGCGGTTCCTGGACGACACCCAGCGTGACGTGCACCGCCGAGGATCAGGTCAGCTCGGACTGGGTCGGTTTCGACGGCCTCACCAACATGTCGGTTGAGCAGCTTGGCACGATCAGCTGGTGTTACGAGGGCAAGCCCCTGTACATCACCTGGTACGAGATGTCCCCGAACCCCGCGGTTCAGGTGGCCGCCACGCTCAAGGCCGGGGACAAGATCACCGCTTCGGTGACACGCACCGGCACGAGTTACACCCTGAAGCTGACCGACGCCACGACCACCGTCAACAGTTTCACCAAGACGTTGACCTGCGCGCTCACGACCTGCACGGACACCAGCGCCGAGTGGATCTCCGAGCGGCCCGGGTTCAAGATCGGCGTCGCGCCGCTGGCCCACTACAAGGCGTTCAAGATCACCAACGGCACCGAGACCGCCGGCGGCAAGTCCGGCACGATCGGCAGCTTCGCCACCAACGACGCCATCACGATGCTGGATGCCACCAGCGCGTACGACCTGGCCACCGTCTCGACGCTCACCGGCGGCAACAGCTTCAGCACCACCTGGAAGAACAGCTACTAGGCGGTCCGCGCGCCGCCCCGGCGCTAGCGGCCCGGCCACCCTGGCGCCGGGCCGCGCCGGCGCGCGGGGTTTGACGCGCCGGGGCGGCGGGGATAATCTCACCCGAGAACGGTGCTTACGACGCAGGCACACCCTCACGCCGCTCTGGTGTGAAGTGGGGTGTGCCTTTTTTTGCGCGCGATGGCAGGGCCCCTCGCGATGCCAGGGCTGCGGTGAAATCCCCAGGAGGCATCGTGATGAGGATCGCCCTCGTCGCTCATACCGGCAGCCCGCTCACCCCGGCCACCGGCCAGGAGCCGGCATCCCAGGCGGCCAGCATCGCCGCGCATGCGCGCGGCCTGGCCAGGCTCGGGCACCGGGTCACCGTCTACGCCCGGCGGGACTCGCGCGCCCTGCCCGGCAGCGCGATCTTGGCCCCGCGGGTAACGGTCGAGCACGTCACCGCGGGCCCCCCGGTCCCGCTGAGCGGCGCCGACCTGGCCGATAACGTGGCCGAGTTCAGCGATGAGCTCGCGCAGCGCTGGCGCCGGAACCCCCCCGACGTGATCCACGCCTACTTCTGGACGAGCGGCCTGGCCGCCCTCGCGGCCGCCCGCGGCCGCGGCATCCCGCTGGTGCAGACGTTCGGCACGCTGGGCGTCGCGGAACGGCGGCACGGCGGCGCCGCGGACGGCAACGACGTGCGCATCCGGCTGGAGGGCTGCCTCGCGCGCAGCGCCCGCGCCGTGCTTGCGGGTACCGGCACCGAGGCGGCCGACCTGGTGAACATGGGCGTGCCACGGGCAGCGGTGACCGTCGTCCCGCGCGGCGTAGACACCGCCGAGTTCGCCCCCGAGGGCCCGGTGGCCAGGCGCGGCGCCCGGCCCCGGCTGCTCGCGGTGGTGACCCAGCTGGACGCGCAGCAGGGCCTCGGCACGCTGCTGCGGATGCTCACCCGGGTACCCGGCGCCGAGCTGGTTATCGCCGGTGGGCCGCCCCGGTCTCAGCTCCGCAAGGACGAGACCTACCGGGACCTCACCGCCCTGGCCGAGCGGCTCGGCGTGGCGGACCGGGTGTCCTTCCACGGCAAGGTCGTGCACGGCGGCCTTCCCGCGTTGCTCCGCTCCGCGGACCTGCTGGTGAGCGCAGTGCCGTACGAACCCGCAGGCGCGGTCGCCCTGGCCGCGATGGCCTGCGGCACCCCCGTTGCCGCTCCGGCCGCGGGCGCCTACGCCGACGCCGTTCTCGACGGCACCACCGGCGTGCTCATCCCCCGTGGCCGCCCCGAGCTGTTCGCCCGGCGGGTGCGGGACCTGCTGGCCAGCCCGTTGCGGCTGGAGGCCTTCGGCATCGCCGCCGCCGACCGGGCCACCGCCCGGTACTCGTGGGACCGCATCAGCCGGGAGACCCTGGCGGCCTACGAGCGCTGCGTGCAGCCCCCGGTGGCGAACCTGGCCGGTGCCGGATCCGGCTGACCACCCCCGCCCCGGCCGGGCCAGGCACCCCACGCCGGGCGGGACGGTGACACCGTCCCGCCCGGCGTTCTCGCTTGACCCGGGACCGCGCGGGTACCGGTGCCGCCGGGATTCGTGACAGCCTGGCAGTAGCACGCCCGGTACGCCGGCCCGGCAGGCAGCCACGGAACGGAGGTGACCGTGCCCCGCCCCGACCTCGCGCACGAGGCCGCCGAACTGCTCAGCATCGCCGACACCTCGGAACCGCGGTCGCTCAACCAGCTCGTGGTCCTTGCCGCGCGCCAGGTGGCAGCCTGTTCGGGCGCCACGGCGGCGCTATGGCGCGGGGGCGAGCCCGCCGTGCGTGCCGCCAGCCATCCCGACCTGCCGGAGCTTGACGACGTGCAGCTGGCCAGCGGGCGCGGGCCGCTGCTGGACGCGCTGTCCGGCCTGGGACCGGTGAGCTGCCCGGACACCCTGGCGGAGGCGCGCTGGCCGGAATACGCCGCCGTGGCGCTGCGCCGCGGTGTG
>Ga0306920_100013339_pt1 | contig 11197 bp, 8 predicted proteins | sample flu12Cox44000170_FD_204666 | JGI IMG/M metagenome (GOLD analysis project Ga0306920, IMG submission 204666) | Lab enrichment of tropical soil microbial communities from Luquillo Experimental Forest, Puerto Rico - flux4day.12C.oxic.44.000.170 (v2)... | ecosystem: Environmental > Terrestrial >...
ACCGCACCTACCCGGGCACCCATCCGACCAAGGGTTCGTATTTCACCCGCGGCACCTCGCGCGACCGCTACGCGCGCTACTCCGAGGAAGGCTCGGTCTACGCCGACAACATGCAGCGCCTGGTACGCAAATTCGAAACCGCCCAGGACATGGTGCCGCGGCCTTTGCAGGCCAACGCCGCAAAGCCGACCAAATACGGCGTGATCTATTTCGGCTCGACCGCGCCGGCGATGGATGAAGCGATCGAACTGCTCGAATCCCGCGGTCACGTGCTCGATCGCATGCGAATTCGCGCTTTCCCGTTCCATTCGTCGGTCGCGAGCTTCGTCGCCGACCACGATTTCGTCTACGTGGTCGAGCAGAACCGCGACGCCCAACTTCGCTCGCTGATCGTCAACGAGAACGGCATCGATCCGGTGCGGCTGGTTCCGATCCGCCATTACGACGGTACGCCGATCACCGCCCGCTTCATCGCCGGCGCGATCGGCGACCACCAGGATCAGCTCAAACTGACCCCGCTGCGCAAGGTGAAGACGTGACGGGCGAACAAAGCAAATCAAATGCGATCGCCTCTCCCCGCCTGCGGGGAAGGGACTGAAAAGGCCAAGTCATGACCTACATAGCAAAACCGAAATTCCATCACCCGGGCCTGCCCAAGAACCGCCTCGGCTATACGCACCGCGACTACGAGGGCAAGATTTCGACGCTGTGCGCCGGCTGCGGCCATGACTCGATCACGGCCTCGATCATCGAGGCCTGTTACGAGTTGTCGATCGAGCCGCATCGGGTCGCGAAAATTTCCGGCATCGGCTGCTCCTCGAAAACCCCCGACTACTTCCTCGGCAATTCACACGGCTTCAACTCGGTGCATGGCCGCATGCCGTCGGTGCTCACCGGCGCCAATCTCGCCAACCGCGATCTGATCTATCTCGGCGTCTCCGGCGACGGCGACTCCGCCTCGATCGGCTTCGGCCAGTTCGCGCATTCGATCCGGCGCGGCGTCAACATGACCTACATTGTCGAGAACAACGGCGTGTATGGCCTGACCAAGGGCCAGTTCTCGGCAACCGCCGACCGCGGCTCGAAGTCGAAAAAGGGCGTGATGAACACCGACAACGCCGTCGACCTGGTGGCGATTGCGCTGCAGTTGGGCGCAAGCTTCGTGGCGCGCAGCTTCTCAGGCGACAAGACCCAGCTTGTGCCGCTGATCGCGGCCGCGATCGAGCACAAGGGCTCGGCGTTCATCGACGTGATCAGCCCGTGCATCGCCTTCAACAACCATGCCGGCTCGACCAAGAGCTTCGACTATGTGCGCGAGCACAACGATGCCGTGAACCGGCTCGACGTCCTCACCGGCCGCGAGCCGATTTCGATCGAATATGCGCCGGGGACAGTCAAGGTGGTCGAGCAACACGATGGCACCAGGATCGCGCTGCGCAAGATAGACGCAGATTACGACCCGCACGATCGCGTCGGCGCGATGGCGTTCCTGCAAAAGCACGCCGCCAGGGGACAGATCGTCACCGGGCTGCTTTACGTCGATCCGGAAGCGGAAGACCTGCACAATCATCTCAACACGGTGGACAGCCCGCTCAACACGCTCGACGTCGAGGATCTTTGTCCGGGTTCGGCGGTGCTTGACAAGGTCAACGCGTCGTTGCGCTGACACGAACGGTCTGGCGCTTTTCTTCGTCATTGCGAGAAGCGCAAGCGACGAAGCAATCCAGCACTTTCGCTTTCTGGATTGCTTCGCGGAACCCGTCATCGGTCGCGCATTCGCGCGGCCCGTTGGCTCGCCATGACGATACGGCCCTACGTCGCCCGCCGCACGAAGCTCGGATTGAGGTCCTTGACGGTGCGCGCGCCGCATTGCTGCATGGCGGCTCGCGTTTCGGTGCGGACGATCTCCAGCACCCGCTCGACGCCTTCCTGGCCGAAGGCACCGAGACCCCACAGATAGGGCCGTCCGATTCCAACAGCCTGCGCGCCCATCGCGAGCGCCTTGACGGCATCGGTGCCGCGTCGAAATCCGCTGTCGACGATGACGACCATGCGTCCCTTCGCCGCCGCGACGATTTCCGGCAAGGCGTCGATCGTGGAGCGGCCATTGTCTTCGCCGCGGCCGCCGTGATTGGAAACAAGAATTCCGTCGATCCCGTTCTGCGCCGCAAGCTCCGCATCCTCCGCCGTCACGATGCCCTTGAGCATGATCTTCATGCGTGTGACGTCGCGCATCCGCTTGACGGTATCCCAGTTGAGGTTGGAGGACTCGCCGCTTCCCTTGATTCCGCTGAGGTCGATGCCGTCGTAATTATGCCGGCGCAAGGCCCGCGCCGCAAAACTGCTTCGGTCGTGGCAGGCCGAACATTCGCGCGTATCGGTTTTCATCAGGCGGAACAGCGTTTCCTGGTTACGCCCCGCAAGGCGATCGACGGTGACCATCAGCACCGGACAACCGGCGCCATCGGCGCGCTTGATCAGCGCCTGGGCGACCTCCCAGCTCGGTGATGCATAGAGCTGGAACCAGACCGGCGCCCCGCGCGCCTTGGCGACGTCGTCGACCGAATAATTCGAAGACGTCGAAAGGATCTGCAGATGATTGCCCGCGCGCGCCGCTTTCGCCACGGCAAGCTCGCCTTCGGGATGAAAGAACTGGTTCGCGCCGATCGGACATACGAAGATGGGAGAATCATATCGGGTGCCGAACAGCTCGATGCTGGTATCGACCTTCGAGACGTCATTGAGCCGGTGCGGCATGAGCTGGAATTTGAGGAAGTCTTCGCGGTTGGCGCGAAGCGTGACCTCGTCATCGATGCCCGATGCCATATAGCCGAAATGCGCGGGCGGCACGTTCTTGCGCGCCACCGGCTCGAAATCGAACACGTTGATGGCGTCCTTGGGACGCTCAATCACGCCGCCGCTGCCGGGAGGCGCCCAGATCATCGGATCCGGCAATTTGGAGGGTGCCTCCATGCCGTGGGCCGCAAGCGCCGTGGACGCCAAAAGCGGACTGGTCCCGAGGTATTGCAGGAAGCGGCGGCGGCTGGCAGCACGAATGATCGGTGGCGTCATTGATGGATCCTCCCCAGCGGATGTTATTTTTATGGGATGCACGATAGCAGCGCCGGGGATTGCCCGGAAGGCTCTCGGCGAAGGGCGGACACCCAGCCATGCGTCAATCGCCAGGCGCCGAGGCTTGCGCGCAAGGTCAAAAAATCGCCGGGAAGTGATCGCACGACCGATCGTTTCGGAGGATCCGATAGGCGCCAAAGAGCGTTGTTACCTCAAGATACCCATATTCCGGTCACCCGCGCGGCATAAGGATTGTTGAACATCCAGCGCGCGGGTAGTGTGACGTTTTTCCAATATCGGTACTCAAGCGCGACGTTTTCGAACTTCGGAATCGGAAGGACACTGGCCACATATTGATCTAGTGTTGCGGCCAATCCGGCAACGAACCCGAACAGAAACAGGGCATCATGAATCTCGTCAAGGAACTCGAAAACCATGGCCAGTCGGTCTGGCTGGATTTCCTCGCTCGCGGCTTTATCCTCAAGGGTGCATTGAAGAAGCTGATCGATACCGACGGCGTCAAGGGCGTGACCTCGAATCCCTCGATCTTCGAAAAGGCGATCGGAAGTTCGGATGAATATGATGGCTCGATCAACAGCGCCCTGAAAAAAGGCGATCGTCCGATCGCCGACCTGTTCGAGCACCTGGCGGTGGCAGACATCCAGCACGCGGCTGACGTGCTGCGTCCGGTCTATGATCGCCTGAACGGCCACGACGGCTTCGTTAGTCTCGAAGTATCGCCTTATCTGGCGATGGACACCAAGGGCACCATCGCCGAAGCAAAGCGATTATGGAAGGACGTTCACCGCAAGAACCTGATGGTGAAAGTTCCCGCCACGGCGGAAGGCCTTCCCGCCATCGGGCAACTGACCGGGAAAGGGTTGAGCATCAACATCACGCTGCTCTTCTCGCAAAAGGTCTACATCGAGGTTGCGCAAGCCTATCTCGCCGGGCTTGAAAAATACGTCGCCGATGGCGGCGACCCCTCCCATGTCGCGAGCGTCGCAAGCTTTTTCGTCAGCCGCATCGACACCGCGGTCGACAAGCAGCTCGATGAAAAGATCGCCCGCGCTAACGACCCCAACGAAAAAGAGCGACTCGCCGCGCTGAAGGGCAAGGTCGCGATCGCGAACGCGAAACTCGCCTATCGGGAATATAAACGCCTGTTCTCCGGCGCCAGATGGGAGAAGCTCGAGGCCAAGGGCGCAAGGCCGCAGCGACTGCTGTGGGCCTCCACCGGCACCAAAAACAAGGAGTACAGCGATGTGCTCTACGTCGAGGGGCTGATCGGGCCCAATACGATCAATACCATGCCGCCGGCGACGCTGGAGGCTTTCCGCGATCACGGCAAGCTGCGCGATACGCTGGAGGAAAATCTCGAGGAGGCCGAACACGTGCTCGCCGAACTCGAACGTTCCGGCATCTCGCTTGATGCGGTCACGGCCGAGCTCGTCAGGGATGGCGTCAGACTGTTCGCCGATTCCGCCGACAAGCTTTACGGCGCGGTCGCGCACAAGCGCGCAACAGTACTGGGCGGCGAGATCGATGCGCAAGAACTGGCGCTTCCGGGCAGCATCGGCAAGGCGGTCGAAAAAAGCACCGAGGAATGGCGCGCCTCCGCAAAAATCCGCAGGCTTTGGCAGAAGGAGAAATCGGTCTGGACCGGTGACGACGAAGACAAATGGCTGGGCTGGCTGAACAGTGCGGCCAAAGCCGACATCGCCGACTACGAGGATTATGCGGAGCGCGTGAAGGGCGAGAGGTTCACCCATGCCGTCGTGCTCGGCATGGGCGGTTCAAGCCTCGGCCCGGAAGTGCTCGCAGAGACCTTTCCGAAAAAATCCGGCTTCCCGAAACTGCATGTGCTTGATTCCACCGACCCCGCGCAGGTCCGTGCGATGGAGAAGTCGGTCGACCTTTCCAAAACCCTGTTCATCGTTTCCAGCAAATCCGGCAGCACCACCGAGCCGAACGTCATGAAGGATTATTTCTTCGCCCGCGTGTCGGAAACGATCGGTTCGGCGAAGGCCGGCCACCGCTTCATCGCGGTGACCGATCCGGGCTCTTCGCTGGAGAAGGCCGCCAGGAAGCAGGGCTTTGCGCGTGTCTTCCACGGCGATCCCACGATCGGCGGCCGCTATTCCGTGTTGTCGCCGTTCGGTCTTGTCCCCGCCGCGACCGCCGGCATCGACATCCGCGCGCTCATCCGGCACACGCTGGCGATGATGCGCTCCTGCGCAACCGACGTGCCGCCGCACGAAAATCCCGGCGTTCAGCTCGGGCTTGCGATGGGACTTGCGGGTCTCGAAGGCCGCGACAAGGTGACCATCCTGTCCTCGAAGAAGATTGCCGACTTCGGCGCCTGGGCCGAGCAACTGATCGCCGAATCCACTGGCAAGGAAGGCAAGGGCCTGATCCCGATCGATGGAGAACCGCTCGGCGAGGTGGCGCTCTACCACGACGATCGCTTCTTCATCGACCTTCGCACGGAAGGCGAGGACGACGCTGCCCATGACGAGAAGCTCGCCGCGTTGGAGAAGGCTGGGCATCCCGTCGTTCGCATTGTCTTGAAATCGATCGATCATATCGGCCAGGAATTCTTCCGCTTCGAGATGGCAACGGCGGTCGCGGGCGCCGTGCTCGGCATCAACCCCTTCAACCAGCCCGACGTCGAGTCCGCCAAGGTCAAGACGCGGGAATTGACGGCTGCGTTCGAGAAATCCGGCGCGCTGCCGGCGGAAGAACCCGTGATGTCGTCTTACGAGGCCAATCTCTATACCGACGAGAAGAATGCGGCCGAGCTGCGCAAGGCCGGAGCCGATGGCAATCTTGCCTCATGGCTGAAGGCGCACCTTTCCCGCGCCCATGCTCACGATTACGTCGCCCTGCTCGCCTATATAGAGCGCAACGCTGCACATATCGCCGAGCTGCAGACCATGCGGCTGGCGGTGCGAGACAAACATCATGTTGCGACCTGCGCCGAATTCGGCCCGCGCTTCCTGCATTCGACAGGCCAGGCTTACAAGGGCGGGCCCGACAGCGGCGTGTTCCTGCAGATCACCTCCGACGACGCGAGGGACTTGCCGGTCCCCGGCCAGAAGGCGAGCTTCGGCGTGATCAAGGCGGCGCAGGCGCGCGGTGATTTCGACGTGCTGACCGAGCGCGGCCGGCGCGCGCTGCGGGTGCATCTGAAGGGCGATCTCGAGACGGGGCTAAAGGCACTCGACAGCGCGATCAGGCAGGCGTTGAACTAAGGGAAGCAAAATGCAGATCGGCATGATCGGCTTGGGGCGTATGGGCGGCAACATCGTCCGCCGGCTGATGCTGCAAGGACATACGACCGTCGTCTACGACAAGGACCCCAAGGCCGTGGCCGCGATTGCGGCTGACGGCGCGTCCGGCTCGGATTCGCTCGAACAATTCGTCAAGAAACTTTCGCCACCGCGCACCGCCTGGGTGATGCTGCCGGCCGGCAAGATCACTGAGGCGACGATCGATGCGCTCTCGAAACTAATGGAACGCGGCGACATCATCATCGATGGCGGTAATACGTTCTGGCAGGATGACGTGCGCCGCGGCAAGGCGCTGAAAGAGCGCGGCATCCATTACGTCGACGTCGGCACGTCGGGCGGTGTCTGGGGCCTCGAACGCGGCTATTGCATGATGATCGGCGGCGACAAGCCGGTGGTCGATCGCCTCGATCCGATCTTCGCGGCGCTTGCGCCTGGCCTCGGCGACATCCCGCGCACTGCAGGGCGCGAGGGGCGCGATCCGCGTGTCGAGCGGGGCTATCTCCATGCCGGACCGATCGGCGCCGGTCATTTCGTCAAAATGGTTCACAACGGCATCGAATACGGCCTGATGCAGGCTTATGCCGAAGGCTTCGACATCCTGAAGAACGCCAATATCGAGGCGCTTCCGGCCGAGCATCGTTTCGATCTCGATATTGCCGATATCGCCGAGGTGTGGCGGCGCGGCAGCGTGATCCCATCCTGGCTGCTCGATCTCACCGCGTCCGCGCTGGCGCAAACGCCCTCGCTTGATATCTATTCCGGATTCGTCGAGGATTCCGGCGAAGGCCGCTGGACCGTCAACGCCGCGATCGACGAGGCGGTGCCGGCCGAGGTCCTGACCGCGGCATTGTTTGCCCGTTTTCGCTCGCGCAAGGAACATACCTTCGCCGAAAAGATTCTCTCTGCGATGCGACATGGATTCGGCGGTCACAAGGAACCGCAGCAGCGCCCGGATCCGGCGCGCCAGAGTGGGATCATCAAGCCAAAGGCCGGCCGTTCGTGACAGAACCAACCAAAACGCAGCGAAAGCCGGACGCCTGCTCGTTCGTGATCTTCGGCGTCACCGGCGACCTGACACACCGCCTGGTGATTCCGGCGCTCTACAATCTTGCCGCCGCCGATCTGTTGCCCGACAGGTTCTGCGTGGTCGGCATCGCCCGCAAGGGCATGTCGAGCGAGCAATTGCGCGAAAGCCTGCTCAAGGGACTGCACCGGTTCGCCACTCGTCCGGTCGATGAGGAAATCGCCAGGCGCCTGCTGGAATGCGTCACCAGCATCGAGGCCGACCCGAATGAGCCGGCTTCCTTCGATGCGATGCGCGAACGTCTCGAAAGACTGGAAGCCAACCGCGCAACCGGCGGCAACCGTCTGTTCTATCTTGCCATCCCGCCCACCGCCTTCGCCCCGATCGCCGAACAACTCGGCCGCACCGGCATGCTGAAGGAGACGGGGGGCGCCTGGCGGCGGCTCGTCGTCGAAAAGCCGTTCGGGACGGACCTTGCTTCCGCCAGAGTGCTGAACGGCGAATTGCTCGAAATCGTCGATGAACACCAGATCTACCGGATCGATCATTATCTCGGCAAAGAGACGGTGCAAAACATTCTGGTGCTGCGCTTTGCCAACGGCATGTTCGAGCCGATCTGGAACCGCAATCACATCGATCATGTGCAGATCACGGTCGATGAGAAAATCGGGGTCGTCGGCCATCGTGGAAATTTCTATGACGCAACCGGCGCGCTCCGCGACATGGTGCCGAACCACCTGTTCCAGCTCTTGTCGCTGGTCGCAATGGAGCCGCCGGTGAAATTTGACGCCCATTCGGTTCGCTCGGAAAAGGCCGAAGTGCTGTCGGCGATCCAGACGCAAAGCGAAGAAGAGGCGCTGCAAAATTCCGTGCGCGGCCAATATCGTGGCGGCAAGATCGGCGACACCGAAATTCCCGACTACCGCAAGACCAACGACGTCAGGCCGGACAGCACCACCGAAACCTATGCGGCGCTGAAATTGACGATCGACAACTGGCGCTGGGCCGGCGTGCCCTTTTATCTTCGCACCGGAAAGGCGCTCGGCATCAAGCGCACCGAGGTTGCGATCAAGTTCAAGCAGGCGCCGTTTGCGATGTTCCGCGATACGCCAGTGGACCGGCTGTCGCAAAACTATCTCATCATCGCGATCGAGCCGACCGAGGGCATTACGCTGCAGTTCAATACCAAGGTGCCCGGGCCCACGATCAATATCGACGGCGTTGAGATGAAATTCCGCTACAAGGACTATTTCCGCGCCGAGCCGACGACGGGCTACGAAACCCTCATTTACGACTGCATGATCGGCGATAACATCCTGTTTCAGCGCGCCGACAGCGTGGAAGCGGGTTGGCAAGCGGTGCAGCCGTTCCTCGACGCCTGGAAGAAGGCGGGCGGCAACGGCTTGCAAACCTACAAGGCGGGCAGCGAGGGCCCCGAAGCGGCTGACGAACTGATCAGGCGCGACGGCCGCGGCTGGCGCAAGCTCGGCTAGTCTCGATGGCTACGCCGAGCAATTTTCATCGCATCGTCGTCGATGATCCCGCCGCACTCGCAAACGCCGCAGCGGAACGCCTGATGAGGAGAATTGACGCCAATCCCGGCCGCATCGCGATTTGCCTCGCGGGGGGATCAAGCCCGAAACAACTCTATCGGCTGCTCTCGACTGATCCCTTTGCCGACCGGATTCCCTGGGAGCGCGTGCATTGGTTCATCGGCGACGAGCGCTTCGTTGCGGCGGGCGATCCCCTCAACAATATGGCGATGGCCAGATCCATCTTTCTCGATTCTCTGGCGCCATCCGCCAACATCCATCCGATCCCGACCGATACCGCCGGCCCGGATGAATCCGCGCTTCGTTACGAGCGCGAGCTGCAAGCCTTCTGCGGCGCTTCCAGGCTCGATCCCGCTCGACCCCTGTTCGACCTCGTGCTGATGGGGGTCGGACCCGATGGCCATACCGCCTCGCTGTTTCCGGACGATCCGGCGCTTGAAGAGAAGACGCGCTGGGTGGTCGGCGTGGGGCAAGCCCATGTCCAACCTTTTGTGCCAAGGGTGACGCTGACCTTGCCGGCCTTCTCCTCTTGCCGGGAAATGCTGTTCGAGATCGCAGGCGCGGAGAAACGCGCGATCTTGACGCGGCTCGCCGCAGGCGAGAACCTTCCGGCCAACCGCGCACGCTCGGCGGCGGAAACGGTGTGGCTGGTGGATCGGGCTGCACTTGGCGGAGAACCTTCTTGAAGGATGCGTCAAGCAAGCTGCCATGCGCCTTGATCGTGATGGGCGTATCCGGCTCGGGCAAGAGCACGATCGCCTCCAGCCTCGCCGCGCGGCTAGGCTGGACGTTCGAGGACGGAGATCGGTTTCATCCCGCCAGCAACGTCGCCAAGATGGCCGCGGGCCATCCGCTCACCGATGAGGACCGTTGGCCCTGGCTGCAGGCGATCGCCGACGAGGTCGACAGAGTGTGCGCGGCGGGCGGGCACGTCGTCATTGCTTGCTCCGCGCTCAAACGCGTCTATCGCAATCTGCTCATTCACGAGCGAAGCGACGTCCGCATCGTCTTTCTCAACGGGACGAAGGCCCTGATCGCCGAGCGGCTCGGCCGGCGGAAGCACCACTTCATGCCGCCGGGGCTGCTGGACAGCCAGTTCAAGACGCTGGAGCCGCCGGAGAGCGACGAGCACGTGATCACCGTGCCGATTGACGGCACGATCGAGACAATCGTCGAGGACATCGTTCGTCAACTCCGTGCGGGTTCAAGTGCTGGCAACCGCTCCGGTGGGAGGGCCTCATGAGGCCCATCGCGCTTGTGGTCTCCGATGTCGACGGCACGCTTCTGACAAAGGACAAGACGCTCACCGAAGGCGCAAAGGCCGCCGTCCGGCGGCTGCACGAAGCCAACATCGCCTTCACCATCACCTCGAGCCGCCCCGCGATCGGCATGCGCTTTCTGATCGAGCCGCTGCAGATTAAGGTCCCCGTTGGCGCCTTCAATGGCAGTTGCATCATCGATCCCGATCTGAACCCGCTCGAGCTACACACAATTCCCGTGGGCGCAGTGCAGCGAAGCCTCGAGGTGCTGAACGAATTCGGTACGGATGTGTGGCTGTTCACCTGGGATCGTTGGCTCGCCCGCGACGAGAGCGGCCAGTATGTCCCGCTTGAAAAGCGCGCGATCCGCGCCGATCCGACCATCGTTACGGATTTCACGCCTTATCTCGCTTCCGCCTGCAAGGTGGTCGGCTCCAGCGCCGACGCGCCGCTGTTACAAGCTTGCGAAATCGCCATGCAAAAAGCGTTGGGCACGCAGGCGACCGCCGTGCGCTCGCAAAGCTATTATCTCGACGTCACCTCGCCCGACTGCGACAAGGGCACCTTCGTCAAGGCGATGGCCAGCCGCCTTGGGATTCCCAAGGAGGCGGTCGCAACCATCGGCGACATGCGGAATGATCTGCCGATGTTCGAAGCGAGCGGCCTTTCGATTGCGATGGGAAACGCCACCGATGAGGTCAAGAAGTCGGCGACGCAGGTCACCGCCTCAAACGAAGAAGAGGGTTTTGCGGCGGCGATCGAGATGATCTTGCGGAGTGGTGGAGCGTAGCTCTTCCTCCAATGAGGCGCGGGCTCGACCCGCATCCATCCTCCCCCACCCGCCGCGCTGCGCGCGTCACCCTTCCCCCGCTTGCGGGAGAGGGTTGGGGTGGGCACAACTTTTTTCTCACTTCGACCTCTGCACGGCCGGCTTTTCGCTCACCTTCCTGGCGTCGCTGAGGTTGTGCGCGGTGTTGATCAGCGCGATGTGGGTGA
>Ga0306920_100013340_pt1 | contig 11196 bp, 20 predicted proteins | sample flu12Cox44000170_FD_204666 | JGI IMG/M metagenome (GOLD analysis project Ga0306920, IMG submission 204666) | Lab enrichment of tropical soil microbial communities from Luquillo Experimental Forest, Puerto Rico - flux4day.12C.oxic.44.000.170 (v2)... | ecosystem: Environmental > Terrestrial >...
ACTACCGGGGCCTCACGACTCATTGGTGAATCTTGGGGATCGCTCCCCTAGACGCTCCCATTCTATCCCAAGTACGAATCACACAAACGGTTGTCCAAAAAATGCAGGGCGTTGTCCAAAAAATGCAAGTCAAACCGTGCTTCAGCTTTGAACGCTACGTGTCAAACGGGAGACCAATGGGCGCCGGATGCTGGCCGAGCAGCCCATCCAAGCGCAAGGAAGCAGCCATGAAAAGATGCGCTCTATGCCACGGAAAGCTGGGATTAGATGCCCGCTTCCGTAATAGATGGAACGGCCGTTGGTGGGTTCATGTTCGATTTTGTTCGGTTCGTTGCGAAGCCATTTATGAGGTCAAGCAAAACGACGCCGCCAAACATCGCTGGCACGCCTTCCTCGCTCACGGCAATTCGCGAACTAACTGTCTTGCATTAGGCCGTGTACCCATTAACGCGCCAATCGCAGCGCCGCTTGAGTTCCTGTCCCAAAAATGCACTGCGCTTAGTGGCCGCGATGTCGATCGTTGCATTCGTCCGCTCAGTCGCCAAGTTGGCGCTGAACGTGAACACGTCTGTGAGTGACTACGGACCAGCACCAGCTGCACCGAGCGTGAGCTGGTTCGAGGTCTGACTGCTGGCCAAAGGAGTGAACGAAGCAAGGAGAACAGGCCTGCAGGATTACCGGATTCGCCCTTTTTGCATGACATTTGTTGTTTTGCGGCCGCCGTGCTCAGCAGCCCACCGAAGACTTATAGGCGCTTGCAAATTGCCGCCCTAGCGCTCGACCCCAAATCACCAGACAACGACCTCGACCTGCCCATGTTTCTTTCCGCGGTAGACCCCGATCAACCGCTTTAGGGAGAGCGTGAGCAGCGGCGAGAGCGGTAGCAACGGCTACTATAGCCGTAGTAACTCGGGTACAAGGGTTCGTAGTAATGCCAGTAGGGGGGGAACGTAGGAATACGCATAATCGGGGCCATAATAGTTTCCGTAGTAGGAGCCGACGTATGGATAGCCAAATCTGCGTTTCGCGTAATCAACCCTCAGATAAGTGCCACCATAGAGGTGGCTAAACAAGCGGGCGGGCATCGCCTTGTAGGCGCTGGGGACATACAGTTCTGCCCCCTCAGTTGGTACAGCCGTCGTTGCTTCGCACGCTAAAGTCAATGCGAGAAGCCGAATAGGGTGTTGCGGCTTTTGCTTTGCGAAAATTGCGATTTCTTGAAAGGAGAGTCTTATGCCACGGAAGTGCCTCTGCGTCGCCTTGGTAGCCATCTTTGCCCTCGCATCCTCACAAAATCAGTGAGCCTAGGCTAATCGCTGCCTGGCTCAGCGGTTACTATAACGCCAAACGCAACAACCAAGTGATTGATCTGCAGACGTTCGAAGAAAATATGAGCAAGGTGACGAATTATTGCAGCGACGAGAAGAATTTTAAGGTGCCAGCATGAAGGCTGTCGAACAGTTATTGGGCAAAAGCAATTAGGAAAGAGAGGCGTTGCGATCTGCGCGTTAATGAGTAGCAGTGCCGTCCTTGATCGTCATGGCGCCTGTAGGAGGTCTGCATCAATGCCTCTGTACGGTCAGTCGAGCGGATCGCCTCGCCGGTTCGTGCATTAAGTCGGCCAAACGCAACAATTTGATGGTTGATCTGCAGCGAGGAACGTCGGCGAGACCCGATGCTTTCGCGTCTCATTTCCGCTCGAGGTTCTTCTTCGAGGGCGCGCCGAACACGCCAGGCCACACGGCTCCAATGGAAGCACGTTATCGATGGCCGAAATTAACGACTTCATCTCCGATTCAGATGGCTTAAGGCTGATCGGAGCATTCAAGCGAATTGATAATACCGCCGTGCGGCGCACCTGAAGAGAGTTGGCTACGGCACACTACTACTCGTCGGGGTGCTCTAGCTGCTGCATGTATAGCTGCTTGATGTATTCAACAGCGCCGCTCGGTGCCCCACGTAAGCGGCCAAATTGACCTTCGCCATAAAGCTTCCACAACCGCTCGCGGAGCAAGCGATCACAATCTATACCAACGAGTTCTTCAAACCATGGCGTTGCATGCCGCTCACCACATGTCTTATCGCTCGTGAACCGAGAAGCGGTCGCCGACCAACGATGCCCAAACGTCAGAACTAACAGCACAGCAACAAAGCTGGCCATTCCTACCCAGGGCCGCCGCATTTTGTCATGGTCCCTTTGCCTGCTGCAGCCTCAGGCGATTTGCTGCCGCCGTTGCCACCGTTTAGTGGCTTTAACTTCTTCTCTAGCGTCGAAACGCGCCTGCGCAATTCGTTTATGACATTATAGAAATGACTCATTGCATCCTCGAGTCGATCAACTCGACCATACAGGCGTATATAAGGGCGCTGACGGGAAGGCAGTGTCCGTCTATTTCGCATGACTAGCTATTGGCGGGCAAGCGCCGTGCTCAGCTTCGATTTCATGGAAGTCAACCCCTCTTAGACAATCCGCCGCAGCCGCTGCGAGCATCGATTTTGCGAGACAACTCCTTGGACAACCGTAACCAGAAGTACCAGTAGATGGCGAGGCGGTCGCCTGTGATGGGGGATGGCATGCCGTGCTTCGACCGATTGCGCTACCGCCGCCAGGACGGGCACGTCTTCCTCTGGTTCTTCGTCATTCTCGACCTGCATTGCGCCATCTATTGCGCACTGGTGGCCGCCCGCGAGCGCTGCCGAAGTGTTCGCCCTGTTGCTCAGTTCCTTCTCGCACCGATTGGAAACCCAAGCTCTCCGAATTCCAGATCAAAGAGGACCTTAGCGAGAAGGGAGGCAGGCGAGGACCTTGGTAGACATCGGCCGATCCTACGGCGTCAGCCACTCGACAATTTCTAGGCTCTAGCGGCTAGCTCGACGGACGAGCTTGGATTGAGAAATGGTGAGAGCCCCTGGAGACGGAGAACTCCAGGGGCTCTCTGCTGCCGCAGCGGTTCTTTGCCCCCAATCCCCGCTGAGACTGGCCAAAGATACTCTAAACGTTCGCCGTTGACTGTGATGTTCTGGCCACAGTTCAGATTATTCCTCACATCGAACCGCAAGTCATAGGACCAGTCCTAAGACTTTCCGATGACCAAAAACTAGATTGAGGTGATCAGCTTCTGGGGTACAGTCACTGAATGACTGACAAAGCGCTGCGCTTAGCAGGTTTATTCGTAGCCCCGGTTATTATGCTGATTGGGCTGTGGCTGTGCTTAGAAGGCCTCGAACATGGCAAGCTGACCGGCATTTTCTCGATTGGGCCCTTCGTCGCCGTTGCTGGAGCCTTATGGTTTGTCTCGGATTGGTTTGTTAACGAGCGAAGCACCAAATCAAACTAGCGAATTTGAAAAAGTCTGCGATTTCGAAGCGCTCGATTGTCATTGCAGGCCACAGGACCAGCGTGAGCCTTGAAGACGCGTTCTGGAACAGTTTGAAAGAGATCGCAGCTGAGCGTGGCATGACGCTTACGGAGTTGGTCGCCGCGATCGATGCTGGTCGCGAACATGGCAATCTATCGTCGGCTATTCGACTTTTTGTGCTTGGCATCTATCGCGATCAACTTGTCAGTCGCTAATGGGATGAATGATTAAGTTCGCGCTTTACTTCGCGTTTGGCCTACTCGCGACTGCCACAGCCCTGACGACTTGGGCGACGCCGTGGAGGAGCGGCGGCTAAAGACACACCTCCGGTTTTGGATACCACTGAAACAACCGACCGTGGTGCTGCGATCGGCGCGTTAATCGCGGCCTAACAACGCTACCGACCGCAATGCCGACATGCGCGAGTACACGCGCCGTAGCCGAGCGGCTAAGCACACACCTCCCATTTCCAGATTGCTATCGCCGGGGGGAACAGGACCCAGTCTTGGATCCTGGTCCCATATTGAAGGAGCGCAGAGATTCCTATGATCCTGGTAGACCCGCAGCCTCCCTGGACTGCCGGGCCTGACCGCCGCATGCGGTGGCCTTCTCACTTGGTGGCGACGGCGGCAGAAAATCGCCAACCTGACCTGTTGAGGAGAAGCATAGCCGTCGTATTGTGTTGGTCGCGTTAGACGCAACCGCAATGGGAGGAATGTAATGATTAGATTGGTTACGCGTGGGCGGCTCACCCAGAATTATGCGAAGGGCTTGCTTGCTGCACCGGAGGACCGAGAACCAGTTGTGCGAAAACGGATTGAAAGGGGAAATTTGTAAACTTTTACTTCACGACTGGTGACTCCGACTTCCTCAGCCGACATTTCGCCGAACGGGAATATCTGCTCCGGATCACTCCGCCTTGATGCCCGCGAGCTTGGATCACCCTGGCCCACTTCTTAGTCTCGTCGGCGAGCTTGCCGTAGTCAGCGGGCGAGCCTGTGAGTACCGGCCGCCCAGATCGGCAAGCCGCGCGTTGAGATTGGGATCAGCAAGGGCCTTCCCTAATTTGCCGCAGTCTACACTTGACTTAGGCCTTCGCAAGCTGATCCCCGAGCACTCGGCATTGAGTGCCAGAGCTTGAATGACCTCGCCCACAGTGGCAGACAATCCTGAGAACAATTGCATCGCTAGCCGCGTTTTCGATAGCGCTCTTCAGTTCTCCTCTACAGTCCGAGCCGTTTGCCCGACCACTGCTCCCCTTTGCTGAAGCTCCAACTCTTCCAATTCTATACGGGCCTTGGGGTGACTCTTGTAGATCTCGATCGCCTTCTTCATGGCGTCCGTGGCTTCCTTGACTTTACCGGCGCCGCGGAAGGCACGACTGAGGTTGTAGTAATAATTCGACCATTGCGGCGATAGTCTGATTGCCTGCAAGAAGTTCTCAACCGCTTCATCCCATTTTTGTTGCTCGAGATACATAAGGCCGAGCTGATTGTAGCCGTTCGGGCCGCCGGGATCGGTGTCGATCGCTCTTTGGAAGCGCTCTCTCGCCTCTTCGGGCCGCCCCGAAGCAAGGAGCGCCATCCCCCAGTAGGCGTAGGCATTGGCCGACGGATTGAGCTCCGCCGCCTTTTGGAACATTTGTATTGAGTCGATGTGCCGTTCGTACTTCCTTAGGTAGGCGCCCGCGCGCGTAAAAATCTGCGCGGACGGATTGATCTCGGTGGCGAGCTGGTACCTGGCAATCGCGTTGTCGTGCGCTTCGCGCTCATTGTGGATCGCGCCTTGGCTAAAATATGCGTACATAAACGTAGGATCGGCGCCGATGCTGCGGTCGAAGTACCGGAGCGCTTGGTCGTAGTTCGCGGACTCCAATTGGCCCAGGAAACGGAGCGCGCGGCCGGCCGTGGCGTAGCCCACCGCCAGCTCCCGAGCGGTCTCGTCCGCAGTCCATACGGAGTTCGGTCGCTTTGCAGCGGCCTCATTGATGGCAATCCCTTCACGCGCGACCTGGTATGCCTGGCTGAGCAGTGCGCGTGCCACTTCACCATCCTCATCCTTGAGGTGTTTCTTACCTTTGTCGATTAGGACAAAGCTGAGATTATATAACGCCGACGCAAACTTCGGATCGCTTGTCCTCAATTCAGTGAACACGGCGATGGCATTATTGTAGCCTTTCTCCGCGCGAGCCTCATCGTATTCGTACCGCGCGTGCTCAATCAATCCGAGCAAGTTCAATGCCCACTGCCTCTCATTTTTCGTCTGTTTGGCGAGGTATACATGCACAATGCGCAATGCGTTGTCGTAGTCACGCTTACAGTAGCTGTAGTAGGCCGCTTCGAGCGGTTGGAACCGCTCGACCAGCTTTAAGGCTGCCTGCTCGATAAGCGTTTCAAGTTTGTCGGCCTCAGCTTCGTACTGGACGTGTCCCTTGTCGCTAATCCGAAGCCGGATCGAAAACTTCTTCGGAGGCGACTTTTCGTCCTTGCCTGCGACGCCGGCTGCCGACGGATGCTCTGCGGTGATCTCGCCGGAGATTCTCGTGTCGGACACGCCGAAGAGCTCACGAAGTTGCAGAATGACCGTTGTGAGCGAAAGGCCACCGACGGAGACGTCGTATTTCTTCAACGGCTCATCAGACGTTAGAGTGAACGCCGACGCAGAGCCCCATGAATGACCGCGACCAGGGCTTTCGTAATCGGCCGATTCCGGCTCCAACGGATCAACCTCCGACAGCGTGTAGATGCCGATCCGCCTCGTCATCGCTGCGTCGCGGCTGATTTGCGTGACCGCATCGATGATACGATTCCCCATCGTGGCAGGGGTGTACCCGTCAGCTTCAAGGTCCTTGGGCACGCTGATCGTGTCAATGACGGCGACCTGCTTCAGCGCATCCTTCAGGACGACGCCGCCACCCAGCATGCTGGCAATGATGACGAGTCCATTGATCGCAAACTTGCGCGGCCCCTCGAGCAAAAGCCATTCTGGTAGGCGTCGCTGGAGCGAGCTCATCGCTCCGTGGGCTTGTCTTTGCTTGCCCGCCCCGCCGCGCCGTCGACTCGAAATGTCCAAATTTGCAGACGCCGATCCTTTTGGTGTCTGCGCCGCTGGCGTCGTTATGCGAACCGTCATGACGTCCTCCTATAAGGCCGTCAATCGCCTGCCGCATCTCTCACGAGCATGCCAAAAAAAGACTTCAGCCGATGTGATGGCCATCACGAAATGGACGATTTCAGACTCACGAATCGGCGCACTGTCGAACCCGACGGATCGTTCGCCCGACACCAGGCAGGATGTGAGAACACATCCGATCAAAACCAGCAGAGACCTATGATCGGCAAGACGTTTTTTGCTATCGCCACTGTCGCCGCCATTGGCGCCGCCGCGCTCAACCCAACCGAAGCTTCCGCTGTCGGCGGGGGCAAGGGTGGTGGCATGGGTGGCCATCACGGCCATTGGGGCCATGGCTACGGGGGCGGCTTCGGTGGCATCGTGGTGATCGGACCTAGCTGCTGGCGATGGGTGCCCGGCCTCGGCAGGGTATATGTCTGCTACTAAATCGACGTCGACAGCTTCAGTACTTGCAGAGCCCCCGGTCTTGCGACGCGAGACCGGGGCTTCTACTTAGCTTTGCGCGCGCCGCCTTACCACGCGCCGCCAAATATCACTAACGATGCCGCGCCTGCGAGCCTTGTGCTCTTCGGCCCAGGCTGTGAGTGCTAGCAATGTTGTGTAGCTGGCTCTGTATCGGCGCCGCTTGTGCCGACACCTTCGCCGGCGGTCTCCTAGTCCTACTTATGGCGAGGCTGCCATGACAGGCAAACACACAGCCCTTGAGGCTATCAGCGCGAGCCTGCGCGACGTGACAAGCTTGCGCGACTTCATCGCCGCCGTTCGAGGTCGGCGGAGCACTGCTTCACCCTGCTGAGGACATCGGCAGCGCGCTCAAGGGAGGCGTTAATATCTGCGAGCGACAACTTGTCAACGAAGTGCTCGGGCCTCTTGTTGCGGAGTTCGTTCGCAATTTTGGCCGCGAGGGCGCGACACCTAATCAGCGCGGCTCCAATGCCAGCCTTCTCGGTCTCGTCCAGGCCGTGAAGCTCATCAGACATAATGCGCTCCGGCTTCTCAGAGCCGTCCCTCGGCCCGTTGGTCGCCTATTGAGCGCACCAGGTTCAAGTGTGATGACGGCAAACTCCACCTGCCGCGTTACGGGCTGTTCGTGCCGGACGTTCCGTGAGGAATAATTACTTGCGCGAAGGTGTTTCCTCCATGGAGTCCCTCACCCAAAAACCCAGCCCCCGTGAGGGTTCCCAGGGGACCCCGCCCTAACTCGGACTTGGGCGGGGTTCTCGTTTTGCGCCGACTTCACGGCCTCTCCTTTGCCGGGTGTTCAAAAAACAGGAGAGCCCCGGTCTTCCCGCTGGCCGGGCTCCCTGTGGCTGCTCTCCGTTGCTTCCTTTGTGGGGGCGTTTCACTCCCCGGAGGCGCCACCTACCGAGATAACCCAGAACAGGCTAAGACGGTTCCTGGGCTCATCGGACGGCCCTACTCCGCCGTAGAACAGCCGCACTGACCTGACACGCTGCTCTTGTACTGGAATCCCCTTTAACCTAAAGCCCCGCGCCGACGCGGGGCTTTTTCTTTGTAGGTCGCTCGACACGCTGCCGGGGCGGCCGGCCCTTCGCAAAAAAAGTGTGCGGGTTGCGCCGGAAGCTCAGGCAATCTTCTTCCGCCGTCGCCACCAGCCGAGCAGGCCACCGCTCTCGCGCTCGCAGCCGAGGAACTCCTCAACAGCTTGCCTTGCGTCTTTTTCAAGGCGCTCCGCGTCCCCATCGGGATTGTCGGAGTCTCCGCCAATTGCTGAAATGTGAGCACACCTTACAATCCTTTTCCGATCGGCTGAGACCTCAAACAAATATCCATAGTTCGGCGCGGTCTGCTGCTCCGCGAACACGCGCTCGCTTGCCCAATCAACCTCAAAGCCCTTGATGATGCGCTTCATAATGGCTGCTCCAGACGAGGCCATTATCACCTCAGCCGCAACATGTGGTAGCTCAAGCCGTCTGATCGGGAAATGGTATGCGGGATGATGGCTTCGAGTGATGTGATGGCCATCACGAAATGGTCGATTCAGGCCCCGTTGTCCAAGAAAAAGCGGGCATGCTGCTCAACGAGCACATCGACGAATCGGGCGACGTCGTGTTTCGCTAGGTGTGCGAGCTCGGCCTCGAAGGCATCGTATCGAAGCCCTGGCTTGACCTACCGGCTCCGGGCGCTCACGGCACTGGATCAAGAGCAAAAATCCGGCGGCAGCGGCGGTGATGCGGAAGGCGGAGGAGGATTGGGAAGGGGGATGCTGGCGATCAGCGTGCGCTTTTTGTGCCGGAAGTTTCGTAAGGAGGCTTAGCGCGCACGATTATAGAAGCTAAAAAGGAAAGCCCCGGCTGCTCTGACCGGGGCCTCAAGGAGGTCCCTCTTTGCTGAACTCTAAGGGGATTTCTCCCTTAGAGCATCCAATACTATCCAAAAGTACAAATCAACATTAAGCGGCCGTCCAAAAAATAGAGGTCGTTGTCCAAAAAAATGCAACCTAGTTTAGCTTTGTCCCGATATCTTCCGAACAGAACCCGGCGCGCAGATAACCAAACTTCATTTCTCGTTTGAAGCGTCTTCAATAGGAGATACTTTGTCGCACGCAAATTGGACCCTTGTTCGAAAAATTTACGACGTGCAGCGCTCTGGGCATTGGTGGCTGCATGGGCCGTGATGTTCGTTATTGACTTTCCTCGAATAGTAGATGCACAGAGGGTTTCTCAACGACAGCTACTGCAAGAGATTTCTGACGAAAACAGATTCTACTGCGAAAAATGGGGCGTGAAGACCGGTACTCACGAGCATACTCTCTGCACGCTTGATCTACAGGAAATTCGGGCACGCGAAGGCGCGCGCGTCGCAAGCGATCTCACATGGTAACTACCATTCAGTTCGTAAGTGAAGGTGTCAGCGACCGCGATGGAGGCGGCATAGGGAAGAACGATAGCGGTGCCGTCTTCGATGGTCATGACACCCGTAGGAGGTTTGCATCAATGCCTCCGTACGGTCAGTCGAGCGGACCGCCTCCCCGGTTCATGCATCGGCGACGCCCGGCCGCGACAGGCCCAGCGCATGGTCGAAGAGGGCCGCGAGTGAGTGAAGGAAGCAAGGGGGCGAAATAGAAGGGTTCTTGCGTGCTGCCCCAATCTGATTGCCCGGACCGGGGACCGGATTGGGCCACGTTTTCGCCTGCCTTCTGTGGATCGTCGTCATCCATCTTCTGTGGGCATGGGGATGCCTTCTTCCGCGCCTCCGTGCCTGCCGCAAAGGCACTATCGGGAGCTTATGAAGAGGGGATCGCGCATGCTCACCATCATCAAAGCCTCGCTCTTGGGATCGGCGCTGATGCTCTTGGAGAGCTGTAGTGGCTACCTGACTAACTACCAGACGCCCTGCGTTGAGGGGCACGTCTGCGAATGTGTACAGTACACGACGGTATACCGGAGCTGGCTCGACTGTCGCGATTACGGAAGAGTCAAATCAAAGGCTTACTAGTTGCATCATCGATGTGAGGCCGTGTGCCACGCGCGTGCAAGCTCGGGCTCGAAGGCACACCTGATACGCGTGGTTCGTCGGATGACGGCCACTGGTCGTGTGGCGGCTTCGCCAGCTCCACCGTCTCGGCGACGGGACTTCGGGCAGTAGGGCCGCGCACGGCAATCGGTTCTCTAGGTTTTTCGTCCAATCGCTTCCTGATCGGCGAGTTGCTCCTCGGCAAGCTTAGCGAGACTGTCGTAGTCCATGGCAATGCGGCGCATGATCGTCCGCGCTCCCTCGTGAGTCATCTCATCGGCAACCGTGCGAGCTTCCTCTACACGAAAGCGCTCGGCAGGAGTCTGATGCGCGCGAGATTCAATCCCGCCTATGTCGTCTCCGGCCTTCGACGAATTTTCGCCCACTGTGGCTTGACCGCAACAGGAACGTAGGAATTTGGTCACGATCATCATATTCGATCATGCCCCTTCGACAGCGGGGGAAGCAAATGATCGTCGACCTAGAAAGTTGGGAGGCAGGTTATGATGACGGCTTACGTGGCCGCCTGTCCCAATGCACGCCCAGTCTCGACCGGTTCTCGTATTCGAGCGGCTACTTTCAGGCCCGCGCATATCGTAAGGGAACGCAAGAAGCGCCGCGTTATGCTCGCTCGTCAACCCGACGGGCCGCTCAACGACAAGGTGGCAGCTCTCGGCTGATCATCATCTAGGCTGCGCAGAAGCAAGCTCCAGCCGCAACAGTTTAATGACGCCTAGCTATTTTTGGGTTCAAACTTGCCTTCCGGGCGATGGCAATCCCGGCGCAATTCCCGAAGGACATTGTCGGACAATCCGCAGCGTCGTCCGCGTCGATCCACGGCCTGTATGTGACCCTGTGCTTCATGCGCGTGCTCGCCTCAAAGCGATTGAACCGTGACTGCGGAGTAAGCCGCAGCTTGGTGGTGATATTTGCAATCGTCTTGTTGAAATCGATATAGGCGCGGGCGTCGTCCTTGTCCTTGAAGCGGTAGTTTTCAGAGCGCAGCTTGCCGGTAATTCAGCCGACCAAATTGGATCTGGTCATCAATCTCAAGACCGCCAAGGCGCTTGGCCTCCAAATTCCAGACAAGCTGCTCGCGCTTGCCGACGAGGTGATCGAGTGAAACGGCGCGACTTCATCACGCTTCTCGGCGGCGCGGCGGCGTGGCCGCTCGCGGCGCGCGCGCAGCAGCGCGAACGCATGCGGCGCATCGGGGTGCTCTTGAACT
>Ga0306920_100013342_pt1 | contig 11196 bp, 7 predicted proteins | sample flu12Cox44000170_FD_204666 | JGI IMG/M metagenome (GOLD analysis project Ga0306920, IMG submission 204666) | Lab enrichment of tropical soil microbial communities from Luquillo Experimental Forest, Puerto Rico - flux4day.12C.oxic.44.000.170 (v2)... | ecosystem: Environmental > Terrestrial >...
ATCGCGCACACGCCGTCGATTCAGATCGAGCACGCGCGGAAGTCCACTGGCCATCTGATCGAGATCGCTGAAGACCATGCCGGTGACGGAATCATCGACGACTTCGCGCACGGCGCCACGATCGAGCGCGGCCACCGGAGTGCCGCACGCCATCGCCTCGGCCAGCACCAGGCCGAACGGCTCGCGAGCTTGAATCGGGTAGAGCAGGGCGCGAGCGCCGCCGTACAGCCTGACCTTAGGGGGAAAGTCGGCTTCGCCAAAATAAAGAATCTGTGTGCCATCGACGTGCGGCGCGACCTTGTCGCGGTAGTAGTCGTCCTCGGCAGCGGCCATCACCAGCTTCATGCCGATTCGCCTGGCGATCTCAATCGCCTGCAGGACACCCTTGCCTTCGGTGAACCGGCCGAGGAAGAGCAGGTAGTCGTCAGGTTGATCACAGAATGTGAAGTTGTCGGTGTCTATTCCGTGCAGCACCGTGCCCAGGACATTGGCGCCTTTGAGGAGCGAGGCCTGCTCGTTCGAGATCGCCACGAACGGCGCTTCGGGGTATCGCGCCCAGAGCGCGACCTCAGCCTCGCTCGGCGAATGGTGCAGCGTCTGGACGATCGGGGTCGACGACAGTCGCGTGAACGCCAGCGACATCGGGTAATACGCCGCTTCGTAGTGGATGATGTCGAACTCGCGCGCGCGCTCGACGGCGGCGGCGAGATTCAACATCTCGTAAAGTTCCCACGGCCACATGTTCTCATCGTGCCAGTAGCCGTGCGAATAGATCGCCGAGAGCTTCCCCCGGGTCGTGGAGTCGGCGGTCGCGAAGAGCGTGACGTCCTCACCTCTCGCCACGAGCCCTTCCGTCAGGAGCGATGTCATCGATTCGACAGAACCGGATTTCGGCGGCGGGATCGTCGTGGCCACCGGCGCGACGTGAGCAATCCTCACGAGCAGACCTCGTCGAGCAGCGCTCGAAGAATGCGCCGAGCATCGAAGTGCTCCCGCGCAATTTCCGCGGCGCAGCGCGCGTGCCGATCGTAGTCCCCGTTGATGCGATCGAGGCCGGCCAGCGCCTCCGCCGGCGTCGAGAACGCCAACAGGCCGTCGCCGTGCGGCAGATGAGCCGTCCATCCGGTGTCCTGCACAAGCACCGGACGCCCCGAGGCGAGATAGCACTCGGTCCGATCGCTGAACCAGCCCGATCGCGTGGCGACGTACGTATGTTTGGCGACGCCGAACTCAGCCCGCGATCGGTGAATGAAGGCGCGATAGTCCCACAGCGTTCGTGAGACATCCATGGCGGCCACTGTCTGCCAGCCGTGTTCACGCAGCAGCTTTTGCGGGCCGTTGATCGCGAGCTCGAACGTCTGCGTGGTTCGTGACGGCAGATCGATGAACCGGACGAACTCCTGATCCTTGTTGCCGCCGACATCGGTGAAGCTTTCGATCTGCCAGGTCATCACCGATGTGAAATGAGGGCCCGGCGCGGCCGTCGAGGCGTGCCAGTGGTCGAGCGTCACGGGCTGCCACGTCTTGCGCCACGTGAACGCGCCGGTCGGGATGCTGCATTGAGCGGTGCCGATATTCGAGCCGAATGTGAACAGCCGATCGAAGCGCTGAAAGAACTCCACGTACCACGGTTCGGCCTTGGCGATGGCCAGCTGCGTGAACGCGGGATCGGAGTCGATGAAGACCTTGCGCGGGATGCGCGCGTACTCGTCGCGCCAGAACCATGACCCGCCCGACAGGTTGATGAAGACGTCGGCATCACTGCAGAACTGCCGCACTTCGTCTGCGTTTCGACCGTGATACATGCCGTCGTAGTTCACAAACGCCCAGCGATTGCCGAGACCGAACGCATCCAGCGCGGTGTGGATGTAAGACGTGCCATACGACGGATCCGTCGCCCGCGTGTTCTGGACGGGGTCGTACACGCACTCGCCGGTGTCTTCGATATAGAAGACCTCGTGTCCGAGTGCGCGCAGGCCGAGCAGATACATCAGCGAGCACCACGTGACGCCGCCGAAGGGATAGCGGGCGATGATGCCCGCGAAGAGGATCTTCACGGCTGGAGGGGCATGAGGGGCAGGAGGGGCAGGAAGGGAAATACCGTCCTGCCTGTCCGGCCCGTCCTGCCTCTCCTGCCTTTCCTGCTTGTCCTGCCTGTCATTAGCGTCGCGCCGCTTCGATGAGTTCGTCGACGCTCTCCGGCTCGTCGAGCGATTTCCCGACCGAGAGCCGCGCGCACATCCGGCGATAGAGCTGACTGCTCTCGAGCAGATCCTCGTGACGGCCCTTCGCGACGATGCGGCCGCCATCGAGGACGAGAATGCAGTCGGCATCCCGAACGGTCGAGAGGCGATGGGCGATGACGATCGTCGTGCGGCCGGCGCGCAGCCGCCGGAGCGCCGCGAAGACGATCTCTTCGGAAATCGCATCGAGCGAGGACGTCGGCTCATCGAGAATCAGGATCGGCGCATTCTTGATGATGGCGCGCGCCACGCTCAGGCGCTGGCGTTCACCGCCGGACAGGCTCCCGCCGGCCTCGGCAATTTCCGTGTCGTAGCCCTTCGGCAGGCGCGAGATGAACTCATGGGCATGGGCCGCCCGCGCCGCCTGCTCGATTTCGTCGACCGACGCGTCGAGCCGCCCGTACCGCAGGTTGTCGGCAATCGTGCCCTGGAACAGGACCGGGTCCTGCAGCACGATGGCGATCTTTTCTCTCAGAGAGCGAATCCGGTAGTTACGGACGTCAATACCGTCGATCAGCACCTGACCGGCGGTCGTGTTGTAGAAACGCGGAATCAGGCTGACCAGCGTCGTCTTGCCGGCTCCCGTGAGACCGACGAGTGCCACCACCTCGCCGGGCCGGGCCGTGAATTCGATGTCGTGAAGAACCTTCTTGCCATCCGGATAATCGAAGGCCACGCCTTCGAACCGGATGTCACCCGTAATGGCGCCCGCGTCGACTGCACCCGGCGCATCGACGGTTTCGGGCATCAGCGCGAACATCGCGCGCACACGTTTGGCGCCGGCGATCGCGCCCTGCAGCTGGCCAGTCGTGTGCGCGATCGACGACAGCGGGCCGTAGACGGCAGCGAGGTAGTTCACCACGACCACGAGGATGCCGATTGACAGCTTGCCGTGCATCACCTGTGAGCCGCCGACGATGAGAATCAGACCCGTTCCGAGGATGGTGATGCTGCTGACGATGACCGCGAACAACGACTGCTGCCAGGTGATCGCGATCCGGGCCGCCATCGTTTTCTCGCCGGCACGCGCGTAGCGGTCCGCCTCGTGCGGCTCGCGCGCGAAGCTCTTCACGAGGCGCATCGCGGAGAACGTCTCGTACAGGCGCCCGAGCAACTTCGATTCGAGCTCCTTGACCCGCTCCTCACGGTTTACGAGCGTCTTCGTGTAATAGCGCAGGCACAGATACAAGAACGGCACGACCGTCAGCGACAGCAGCGCGATCGTCAGGCTCCAGTAGGCCAGAATCGAAAACATGACGGCGAGCGTCGTGATCGAGTTCGCGAGCGGGAAGATGCCGCTCATCACGAGGTTTTCGATCGAGTAGGCGTCGATGTCCACGCGGTAGACCGCATCGCTCGTGCTCGTTGTGACGTGGTGATGAAGACCAAGCGCCTGGAGATGGTTGAAGAGTCTGTAGCGAAGGTCGTAGACCATCCGCTGGCCGGTGTCCACCTGCACCTGCGTGCCGTACGCGGACACGAACTGATTCACGATCTGCAGCACGACGCCGGTGACGACGACGGCAATCAGCAGCGTCTCCGTGCTGCCGTGCGTCACGGTGGTCACGAACGACTGAACGGACGGGTTTGAAAACGGCTTGCCGCTGAGGACGTGGTCGATGACCCAGGCGAACGGCCACGGCTGCAGCACGCCGAGCAGAATCTCGGCGAGCATCAGCATCGCCAGAAGCGTCACCTGCCCACGATGCGGCCGGAGAAACGACAGCATCCACGGGATGAGTGGCTTGCTCGTATCGTGGGCCGCGGACGTCGTGACAGCAGGGGAGCCGGTCATGTCAGCCGACTTTCTTCGGGGGAACCCGGGACGATGCGGGGATCGCCCGGGCGCGGGCTGTCAGCGACCCCGCCGGAATACTGAGGGCCTTGATCGAGTCGTTGCTGGAGTCCGCGACGTAGAGCCACTCCGTGCCGGGGGCGAACGCGACGCGTGACGGCGTGCCGAACTTGACACGTCCTTCGGCGCTCACGTTGTGCATGATGCCGTCGGGCGTCACCGAGCGGATCGTGCCATTGTACGAGTCGGCGATGAAGAGCGTGAGGCGGCCGAGCGTGTCCTCGACGACGGCGACGCCGGCTGGTCCCGCGAGGCTGGCCGAGACGGCCGGACCGTCGTCGCCCGAGGCGCCGAAGGTGCCGGTGCCGGCAACGGTCGTGATGATGTGTGTGCGGGCGTCGACCCGGCGGACGCGGTTGTGGTGCATGTCCGCGATGTAGATGTCGCCGTTGCTTGCAATCTGGACATCGCTCGGCATGAAGAGATGTGCGCTCGTGGCCGGCCCGCCGTCCCCGACTTGCTGATCCGTCAGTGGTCCGTCGCCGCCGGTTAGACCGTCGCCGGCCACGGTGTGGATGTTGCCGGTCGCATGGTCGACCATGCGGATCCGGTTGTTGAGCGTGTCGGCGATGTAGATGTCGCCGTTTGGGGCCGCTGCGACGGCGTTGGGCGTGTTCAACGCCGCCTCGGTCGCCGGCTTCTCATCGCCGTCATAACCTGTTTCACCGGACCCGGCGATGGTCGTAATGATCTTTGTCGGCGCGTCGACGCGGCGGATGCGGTTGTTGTGCGAGTCGGCCACGATGAGGTCACCGTCGGGGGCAATCGCGACGCCGTCGGGCGTGTCGAGCTGCGCCTTCGTTGCCGGACCGTTATCGCCTGAGAACCCATTGGTGCGGTTGCCGACAATCGTGTTGACCACCAGCCGGCGATCCACGCGATCGATGACGTGGTCGTTCGAGTCGGCGAAATAGATGTCGCCGTTCGGGGCGATGACAATCCCACCCGGCGCCGTGAGGTTTGCCGAGATCGAAGGGCCGTTGGCGTTCCCCTCCTTGCCGATGACCAGCCTGACTGAACTGGCAGCCTCGTGCAGCATGAACGTGCCGGTGCCGAGGCCTACGATCATCACGACGAAAATCAACGCCGTTCGCAGGCTGTACGTCCTGAGTCGCGACGGCGAGATGAGCGGCGTGCCCGCCGCGCCGGACCGGATCGGCGCCAGGTTCTGCATCATGGCAACCCGGTCAATGGCGCGACGAACGATGGCGGTCGTTTGTGCCGTTCGCCAGGCCACGAGCGCGATGAGCACGAGCGTTGACAGCGCGGTCGCGACGCCCGCCACCCGCGAGTGCAGTGTGACGTGCGCGTAAGTAGCCACGAGCATGCCGATGCCGAGGCCGACGGCCGCCACGACCCCGAATGTCGTGGGTCGCAGGTGAGTGCCGACTCGCAGAAGCGTGCGGCCGCCGGAGTGTTCTTCGGCGAGCGCCCGAATGTCGAGCCAGCCCCAGCGCCCAACGAACACACTCAAATCGTGATCGTCCGACCAGCCGTCGTCGATCTCAATCGATCGGACGGCTCGAGATCGCCGCAGCCAGTCGGTCAGTTGCGACAGCATGCGATCGGCTGAAATCCATGTCTCGCTCCAGAACCGATCTTCCGTGACGGTGCCGGCGAGGAGGACCAGCGCCCGGGCGGCCTCGCTCCTCGACGGCCGTGGACCGCGGCTGGTTTGCGGTTCTGCCGGCGGAAGCCGTGTGGCCGGCGGCGAGAGAACGCCCCGGATGCGCCCGCGCACCCTGGCAACCGGCTGGATGAAATGCAGGTACGCGACCATCAGTCGATACCAGATCCGCCAGCCGGACAGGGAGGCGACGTCGGATCGAAACGCATACGCCAGGTTCTTGGCGATTGTGACGGCCAGCCCCACGCCGCCGCTGCCCAGAAGCAGCCCCGCCGCCCACTGATGGCCACCGACGAGCGCGACGCCGAGGCCGGCCAGCGCGAGCACGCACGAGACGATCTGCCACCGAATCGAGTGCGGCAGGAACGCAAACGGGTGCACGTCGGCGCGATAGATCGACGGAAACGATGCGGTGCCCCAGACACCGGAATTGATCCGCGTGCCCCAGAGAGACCTCACGAACGGCAGGGGGCTGTAGATCCGCCCGTGCCACAGCATGTGGCCGTCGAGAAACTTCTCTGGATGGTGCGCCATCAGCCAGGTCTCGCCTTCGCCGTATCCGACCTGCTGACGCCAATACGCCTTCACCGAGGACCGGTGGTGATGCCACACGAGGGCAGCCGCGGCAAACCCAATCTTCCAGCCGCGTGCCTGCAGCCGCCAGCACACGTCCACATCGTCTCCTGCACGGAGGTAGATGGGGTTGAAGCCGCCGATTGCGAGCAGGGCGTCGCGCCGGAACGCCATGTTGCAGCCCGGCACATGCTCCGCGATGCGATCGTCGAGCAGCACGTGCGTCGGACCGCCGGGCGCGCGTGCGATGCACTGCGCGATTGGCGGATCGTCGGCAGGCACGACGTTGGGACCGCCTGAGCCGACGACGTCGGACCTCAGGAAGGGCTGGATAAGAAACGTCAGCCAGTCGCGGTCGGGTCGTGTATCGGCATCCGTGTAGGCAATGATTTCGCCGGTCGCCTCAGCCAGTCCCACGTTGCGGGCGGCGCTCAGACCGCCGTTCGGTACTTCGATCAGGCGTACGCGCGAGTGTCGGCGCGCGATGGCGCCCGTCGCGTCCTTCGATCCGTCGTTGACCAGGATGACTTCGAAGTCGGGATAGGTCAGCGCGTCGAGCGATGACAGGCAATCCTCGAGGGTGTCGGCCGCGTTGTAGGCGCAGACGATAACCGAGACGCGTGGCCAGGTCTTTCGCGCTTCTGGAGGGAACGGCGCCTCGCTGAACGCGCGGGCCACCGCCTCGGCTGCGGGCTTCGGACGCCGATCGCGGTCAACCAGCCCGAAGGCCCAATCCTCAATGGGGTGCCCCCCACGCCACCACTCGTCGGTCCAGGCATAGGCGATGGCACCGCACGCGCCCTCAGCGAAGGCCGTGCGAATGTGCATCGCTGTGATGTCGGCCTGACCGGATTCGCCTTCGCGAATGGAGTCGGCGCCGGCTTCGGCCAGCAGCAGCGGTTTGTTGCCGGCGATGTGCTGGAGCCTCGCAAGATAGGACCGTAGTTCAGGCTCACGATGCAGGTACACGTTGAACGCGCACACATCGAAGATCGACAGATCGAGAAACTCGGTCGGCGGGAAATTGACGTAGGTGAACAGCCCGTCCGGCGAGATGCTCTTGGCGTCTTCGTAGAGGCCGCGGAGGAAGCGTTCGACGCGGCGGTTGCCGTGCCACCGGACGACACCAGGGGGTATTTCGTTACCGAGAGCCGTCAGCAGGACCGCGGGGTGCCGGGCAAGCACGCGAACCTGATCTGCAATCTGACGCCGAATCGAGTGGATCAGGCGTCGATCGTCCAGAAACGCCACATGCTGCGACCACGGCAGTCCAACCATGACCCGCAGGCCGTGCTTCGCTGCTTCATCGAGCAGGTCGAGTCGTGGAGGCGTGTAGATCCGAACCGTGTTGATGCCCAGTCCCGCCATCAGGCGGAAGTCCTCGGCGACACGCCCGATCGGCGGAAACTGGTAGCCGTCCGCATCGGGGGCGAACGTGCCGTACGTCACCCCCTTGATGAGGAATCGCTCGGCGCCGACCTGCAGAAATTTGCCGTCCGCGACGATTCGCGCACCGTCCGGCAGCGAGGCGCGCGGACGCACGTCGGGTAGAGGCTGTGTGACAGTGCTCACGCGATGTCCAACGACATTAAATGCGCAATGCCAATTCTATCAAGTATTTGTAAGACGGTCCGTGCACTTGGGGATATCCCCAATGGACCGCTACTGATGAGTGCAGTTTTGCGATGCCGTCACCGCAGGAGGGAACCTCTGCTGGCACGCTCTGTCACGTCGCGACCTTCAATTTTCCTGTATAGATCGCCATGCCGACGACAGAATCGACGCCGTGGGCATCGAGATCGTCGATCTCCGCCTGCGTGGTAATGCCTCCCGCTGCCGTGACTCGGCGTGTCGTCGCGTCACGGACGGCGAAAATCGCGGTCCGATTCGTGCCGCCCATCAGGCCCTCGGCATCGACGTGCGTGTACAGGAACTCAGCGCAGTACGGCTCGAGCGCGCGAACGGCGTCGACGGCTGAAATCGGCAGCGGCGTTTTCCACCCGTGAATGACCACCTGGCCGCCCTTGCTGTCGACCGCCGCGATGACCTGTTCGATGCCGACCGCGTCCGCGAGGCGGCGTGCAAACTCGAGGTCGGGACGGCCATCCTTGAACAGCGAGGAACCCGCGATGATCTGGCGCGCTCCGGCGGCCAGCACTTCGCGTGCGCGTTCGACGGTTCTTATCCCGCCCCCGACCCTGCAGATCAACGCTGGCGCTATCTTCCGCACGATTGACAGGTTGTCGCCGGCCCCCATCGCAGCGTCGAGGTCGATGACCTGGACCTTCGGAAATCGCTCGAAGCGTCGCACCCACTTGAAGATGTCCTCGTCGCGAATCGCCAGACGCTCCCCCTGGACGAGCTGCACGACCGCGCCCCCCTGGAGGTCGATGGATGGGATCAGCATTTGTTCATTTGGTGATTTGGTGATTTGGTGATTGGGCGATTTCAGAGGCGCACGGGAATGCCGGCTGCGCGGAGGTGCGTCTTCAGGTTCCTCACGCTGGTTTCAGCATAGTGAAAGATCGACGCGGCGAGAGCGGCGTCGGCGCGGCCGGCCGTGAACACGTCGGTAAAGTGCTCGAGTGTCCCGGCGCCGCCGGATGCAATCACTGGAATCGACACGGCGCTCGAGACGGCCGCGGTGAGCCTGCAGTCGAATCCGATCTTCGTACCGTCCCGGTCGATCGACGTCAGCAGAATTTCGCCGGCCCCACGGTCTTCCGCCTCCTTCGCCCAGTCAACCGCGTCGCGATCGCCCGGCGTGCTGCCGCTGCGCACGTAGACGGCCGCACGATCGGCTTCCCATTTGGCATCGATAGCGACCAGCACGGCTTGGCTGCCATATCGCTCGGCCAGCGTCGTGATGAGCGCCGGGTTCGACAATGCCGCCGTGTTCAGGCTGACCTTGTCCGCTCCGGCGTCGACGGCTGCCGCCGCGTCGGCTTCCGTGCGGATGCCCCCGCCGACCGCGAGCGGAATGAACAGCTCGCGGGCGACCGCGCGAATCGTCTCGGCCAGCGCGCGGCGCCGTTCCAGCGTCGCCGTGATGTCGAGGATCACGAGCTCGTCAACGCCTTCCGCGTTGTACCGTCTGGCGAGCGCGGCCGGATCGCCAGCGGTCCTGAGGCCTTCGAAATTGATTCCCTTCACGACAACGCCGTCACGTACGTCCAGACAAGCAATGATGCGTTTCGACAGCATCTGGCAGCTACCCCGCGAGGCTCAGAAAATTGCGCAGCACCTGCAGTCCGACGTCCCCAGATTTCTCGGGGTGAAACTGCACGCCGGCGACCTGACCGCGCTGGACGATGGACGCAAACGGTTGGCCGTGCGTGGTGACCGCGACGGTATCGCCCGTGACAGGGGCGACGAAACTGTGCGTGAAGTACACCTGCGCGCCGTGAGCGACCTGATCGACGATGGAATCCTCGTGTTGAAAATCGAGCGAGTTCCAGCCGACGTGTGGGATTTTGACGCCCGCTGACGGCAGCCGATAACATCGTCCGCCAAGCAGGCCCAACCCGCGCAGATCCGGCGCTTCCTCGCTGCCCTCGAACAGCCACTGCATCCCGAGACAGATGCCAAGCAGCGGCCGTCCTTCGCCGATCCGGGCCAGAATCGCGTCGATCCAGTCCGGCCCGAGCGCCTTTGTCGCGCCGAAATGCCCGACGCCTGGGACGACAATGGCGTCTGCCTCAGCGAGCTCGTCCGCCTTCTCCGGCGTGTACAGCGTCGCGCCAAGCGCTGCGAAGGCCTTCCGTACGGACGTCAGGTTGCCGGCCTTGTAATCAATTAAGGCAATCAATTCTGCAATCCTGCCATTCTGCCATTCTGCAATTCAGAGAAGCCCTTTCGTGCTCGGTAGCATCTTCGCGAGGCGCTTGTCCTTCGCGACGGCGACACGCAACGCGCGCGCAAACGCCTTGAAGACGGCCTCCACGTGATGGTGGCTCGAGCGTCCGTAGAGCACTTTCACGTGCACGTTCGCCCGCGCGCCGATCGCGAAGCCCTCGAAGAAGTCGTGGACGAGTTCCGTCTGAAGATCGCCGACCCTCAACACTTTCACGTTGAGGTCGACCGCTGCATGCGGCCGGCCGCCGAGATCGATCGCTGCCACCGCGAGCGTCTCGTCCATCGGCATCACGAAGTAACCCGCGCGGTTGATCCCACGCCGGTTGCCAAGCGCAGCGGACACCGCCTCGCCGAGCGCGATGCCGAGGTCCTCGACCGTGTGGTGCTGATCGACGTCCAGGTCGCCGATGGCTTTGACCTTCAGATCGAACGCGCCGTGCCTCGCGAAGAGCTCGAGCATGTGATCCAAAAAGCGGATGCCCGTGCTCACCTGGTAGCGCCCCTTGCCCTCGAGGCCGAGCGTAAGGGCGATCGACGTTTCGGTGGTCCGCCGGTCGACTACGCCCCGCCGCATAGGATCTCCTCGATGACGGCGATGCCGCGTTTCGTGTGCTCGACGATGCCGGTGGCGATGCGGAGACAGCCCTCACAGCCCGGCTCGGTCGCCCGGTTCCGAAGATACACGCCTCGCTCGTTCGCGCCGCGGATGACTTCTTCGATCCGCGATCCCACGCGGACGAGCACGAAGTTCGCATCGCTCGGCCAGTACTTGAGCTTCATGCGGTCGCACGCCGCGTAGAGCAGTGCTTTCGATGCTTCCACCTGCCGCAGATAGTCGTTGACGTAGTCCTGATCGGCCAGCGCGGCCAGTACGGCGACCACCGCCGCGATGTTGACGCTGTAAACGGGCGTCGCGTAGCGGATCGGATCCAGCACTGCGGGAGCGCCGACGAGCGCGCCGATTCTGATGGCCGCAAGCCCGTACGCTTTCGAAAATGTCCGTCCGACGATCACGTTGGGAAACGCCGGCAGCTCGGGGATGA
>Ga0306920_100013343_pt1 | contig 11194 bp, 7 predicted proteins | sample flu12Cox44000170_FD_204666 | JGI IMG/M metagenome (GOLD analysis project Ga0306920, IMG submission 204666) | Lab enrichment of tropical soil microbial communities from Luquillo Experimental Forest, Puerto Rico - flux4day.12C.oxic.44.000.170 (v2)... | ecosystem: Environmental > Terrestrial >...
GAGCTGGCCGACCTGCTCTACCAGCAAGCGGAAGAGCACGATTCGAGAAGGATCGCCAGGGCCATCGTGAAAGCGCGACCCATACGTAACACAGCGCACCTGGCAACGATTGTGGCAGGCGTCCGGAAGCAGTGGGGAAGGCAGAGACTGCATCCCGCAACAAAAACGTTTCTGGCGCTGCGGATAGCGGTGAATCGAGAAGTGGAGGAACTCGGGCAGTTTCTTCTTCGGACCCCTGCCACATTGCATTCAGGCGGCCGGTGGGTAGTGCTGACGTACCACTCGATGGAAGACCGCCCGGTGAAGCGCGCGTTTCAGGAAGGCGAGAAAGCCGGAATTCTGAGAGTGCTCACCAAACATGTGATTGTGCCTTGCTCAGAAGAGCAGGCGGCAAACCCGAGATCGCGAAGCGCGAAACTCCGGTGTGCAGAGAAGGTGTGAGATGGCAACAGCGTTTCGCTTTTGGGAAATTCCTGGCGGACAAGAAAACCTGGGAGAGCCGCGCGTGGTGCGCGGGCAAGGGAAAGTACCGCAACAGTTGCGGCCTGCGCCGGGGAGATTCGGTATGCGCCAGGGAAGAGGTCTGGCTCCTCGCCGGAAGCCCTCGATCGTTGAATTTCACACGGTAAAAAGAATCGACAATTCGCGGCTGGTTCGCCACATGGAGCCGGTGAAGTTGAGGAGCTATTACAAGGTACTTTCGCTCGGTGGGCTGGTGGCCATGTGCTTCATGCTGTACATCTACCAGCATTTCCGCTGCATCGATCTAAGTTTTCAGTTGGAAGAGTTGAAGGCGAGGCAGATGCAGTCGAAAGCGCTGAATGGGCAGCTGAAGCTCGAGATTGAGACCTGGCGGAATCCGCACCGGATCAACGCGATTGCGCAGCAGTTGGGATTGCAGCGTCCGGCACCTGCGCAGGTGTTGGAATATTCGGGATTCGATGGCGCGCAGGTAGAAGCGGCCCGGATGGTGCAGACCAATCGCACTCCGTAATGTGCGAGAGTTTCCGCGTCCGGGCGGCCATAAGCGCGAGCGCCCGCTTGAGTAGGCGGCCGCTACTACAACCACAGGCTGCAACCTGTGTTACAGGAGCGCGAGCCGAGATCCAGGAACCATGGAGCAAGAAAAGGTTCACGTCCGATTGCTGATCCTGGCAGGCGTGGCGTTCCTATGGATGACCGCAGTTTTCGGGCGACTCACCTACCTGCAGTTGATCCGACACACAGAATACATGTCGCAGGCTACGCGCCAGCAACGGCACACGATTGACATTTACCCGAAGCGTGGCGCGATCTACGACAGGAATTCGCGACCCCTGGCGATGAGCGTGCCGGTGCAGTCGGCATTCGCTGTGCCGGTGGAGGTAAAGGACAAAGACATGGCTGCGCGACTGCTGTCGGGCGTATTGCAGATGCCGGCAGACACAGTCCGGGAAAAACTGGAGACGGGCGGATCGTTTGTCTGGATCAAGCGGAAGCTTTCGCAGGAAGAAGAAGTGGCGGTTCGTTCACTGAACCTGAAGGGGATTTATTTTTTTGAGGAAAACAAGCGCAACTACCCGCAGCGCGACATGGCCGCGCATGTTCTGGGATTTGTGGACGTGGACGAGCACGGGCTCGGAGGTGTGGAGTACGAGTACGACTCACTGATCCGGGGTAAGGCCGAAAAGATCGTGGTGATGAAGGATGCACGGCAGAAGTGGTTCGACGGCGGGCAAGCGCAACAGGACCGCGGGGCGAGCGTGGTTCTAACAATTGATGAACGGATTCAGTACATCGCGGAGCGGGAGCTGGAAGCGACGATTGAGAAGTTTCACGCGCCCGCCGGAAGCGTGATTGTCCAGGATCCGAATTCGGGCGCGATTCTGGCGCTTGCGAATTGGCCGAACTACAACCCGAATGCAGCTGTGGGGGCGGATAAGGAAAAGCGGATGGATCGCGCAGTAAGCGCGATTTACGAGCCGGGGTCGACCTTCAAGATCGTCACGCTGTCGGCGGCGTTCGACCAGAACCTGATTCGCCCGGACGAGGTGTTCAACTGCGAGAATGGCTCGATCGTGGTGGCGGGGCACCGGATTCACGACCACAAGCCGTACGGCAACTTGACGGTTGCAGAGATTCTGGCGAACTCGAGCGATGTCGGTGCGATCAAGATCGCTTTGAGATTGGGGCCTCCGAAATTCAACGACTACGTGCACGCATTTGGATTCGGATCACCGACAGGAGTGGATTTGCCAGGAGAGAGTCGCGGCCTGGTATACCGGCTGGATCACTGGGGCGCGTTTTCGATTGGATCAATGTCGATGGGGCAGGAGGTCGGCGTGACCCCGGTGCAGATGATTAACGCGGTTTCCGCGATTGCAAATGGAGGATTGCTCTACAAGCCGCATGTAGTCGAACAGATGCGGCGGGGAGAGCAGGCGCTCCCGCTCGATGGGCCCTCGGCACCTGCGCAACCAAAGCGAGCTATTCGGCCGGAGACGGCTGCGATCATGCGACGATTGATGGAAGGCGTGATTCTGCATGGAACCGGAAAAGCAGCCCGGCTGGACGGGTGGACGGCTGCTGGGAAAACGGGAACGGCGCAGAAGATCGATGCAGACACCGGGCGTTATTCAAAGAGGGAAGTCATCGCGTCGTTCACGGGATTTGCGCCCATCAACAATCCGGCGGTGACGATTCTGATTTCGATTGATTCCCCGCAGGGCTGGCCGCATGACGGCGCGACGGTTGCCGCGCCGGCGTTCAAGCATATTGCGGAGCAGGTGCTGGCTTATCTCGACGTGCCGCGGGACGTGCCGGTGAATCCGAGGCTGGTGCAGACGGCGTATCGAGAGAGCCGCGCGAACGAAACTGCGCCGATGGAAGATGACACGCCGGCCGATTTGAACGCGCAGTTGATGGTGCCGCAGACGGAAACCAAGGCGCCCGCAAACGAGCCGGTACCTCAGAGTCCAAATGTGGCGGTGGCTGTCGATGAAGGCGGCGACATTGCCGTTCCGGACTTCACAGGTAAGACGATGCGCGAGGTGGCAGATATGTGCTTGCGGCTGGGGCTGAATCCAGTGCTGGTTGGCAGTAGCCTTGCAACAGAACAGCTACCAGCGGCCGGCGGCAGGCTGCGCCGGGGGGCCAAGGTTACAGTGCAGTTTGGTCGAATGCCGCCCCGTGCAGGTAAGGCACACTGAGAAAAGGGTTTAGTGGAGCTAATGAGCAAAGGGTTGCAAATTACAGAAGAGGGCGAGCAAGAACAGAGTGTGGCTGGACAGAGACAGAAAACTGGCGTGAATCTGGAAGCGCTGCTGGCGGGAGTGGAGGTACGCTCGCGCGTGCCTTTGCGCGACATCACTGTTTTGCAGGTGACGCATGATTCGCGGAAGGTGCAGCCAGGGGCGCTGTTCGTGGCGATTCACGGAGTGACAACCGACGGGGCGCTTTTTGCCAAGGACGCGGCGGCGCGTGGCGCGATTGCCGTGGTGAGCGAAGCGGCACAATCCGAAGATTGGCCTGCCGGTGTAGCTTGGGTGCAGGTTGCCGAAGCGCGGAAGGCGCTAGCGACAACAGCCGCGAATTTTTTTGGACGACCGGCGAGTGCGCTGCAGCTGGTGGGCGTGACGGGAACCAACGGGAAGACGACCACGACTTCGCTAATTGACTCGATTTTGCGGGCTTCGGGCGCGAAGACGGGATTGCTTGGGACCATAAGCTATCGCACGCCGAGAGGAGAATATCCGGCGCCAAATACGACTCCGGAATCGGTGGACCTGCAAGAATTTTTTGCCGAGATTCGCGACGCGGGCGGAACCTACGCGACAATGGAAGCAAGTTCGCACGCACTGGCACTGGATCGATTGTGGGGCTGTCATTTTGCCGCGGCGGTGTTCACCAACTTGACGCGCGACCACATTGATTTCCACAAGAATTTCGAGAATTACTTTGCGGCGAAGCGGCGGCTGTTTGAAGGAACCGGAGCGGGTGTCCCGGACATTGGGGTGGTCAACACCGACGATGAATGGGGCAAAAAACAGATCGGATTGGCGAAGAAGACGTTCACCTATGGATTGCAAAACGGCGCAGATTTGAAGGCCAAGAAATTCCTGCTGAGCTTTAGCGGACTGAATTTTACCGCGCAAACCCCCACCGGAGCGATTGAGGTGGAATCGCAGCTGGTGGGGAAAATCAACGTGTACAACATCCTGGCGGCGATTGGCGCAGCGATTGGGCTGGGAATTTCCAATGATGTGATTGCAGCGGGGATTCAGAATTTACATGCCGTCTCCGGAAGATTTCAGCGCGTGGATCTGGGGCAGCCGTTCCTGGTGGTAGTCGACTATGCACATACCGATGACGCGCTTGAGAACCTCATTCGCACGGCGCGGGAATTGATTACCAAAGGTCGAATCGTCACACTGTTCGGCTGCGGCGGCTCGCGCGACCGCACGAAGCGTCCGATCATGGGAGAGACGTCGGGCAAGCTGAGCGACCTGACGATCCTGACGAGTGACAACCCGCGGCAGGAAGATCCACTGAAGATTATCAGCGATGTGGTGGTGGGAATGCAGAAGTCGGGCGGAAAATATTTGATTGAGCCGGATCGTGCGAAGGCGATTTCGCTGGCGATTGAAGAAGCGCGGCAAGGGGACATTGTTTTGTTGGCGGGTAAGGGGCATGAGGACTATCAGATTTTTGCGGATCACACCATTCACTTTGACGATCGCGAAGAGGCGCGTCGGGCGCTCGGGGAACGCGGCTATGGCGGAGGAGCGAAACTAGAAGCGGGAAAATAGAATGGCACGAGGTGGCAAGCAACGGTGAAGACTCGTTGGTCGAGGGGAGATTGAAGTGGGGTTAACGGCCCGCTTCAGGAGGCGGGCCCTAAGGAGGGTCACTCTGAAAACGCGACGAGAACTGCGGTGCCGGAAAAGTGGACGCTTCGTTCGAACCCTGGGGAAAGCCAACCTATTGAGGCAACTATGCGGTGGACGCTTAAACAAGTGGCTGAAGCGCTGGCAGGCAAGCCGGGGCCAGCATTGGACGCCATGGCCCGGTTGGCCGGTGTCTCGATTGATTCTCGCACAATACGTCGCGGAGAACTGTTCGTCGCCATACACGGTCCACGTAACGATGGACACGATTACGTTGCCGACGTCATGGAAAGCGGAGCGCTGGCGGCAGTGGTGGCCGAGCCGGTGGTCTCGCGCTACCCGGGATGGCTGCAGGACCGCTGCATCACCGTACCCGACACGCTCGGCGCACTGCATGATTTGGCACGGGCGGTACGCAAAGAATGGGGAAAGCAAATTTGCGGGATTACCGGATCGGTCGGGAAAACTACCACGAAAGAGATCCTGGCGGCATTGCTGGGCACGAAGCTACGGGTCCTGAAATCGGAAGGAAATTTCAACAACGAGTACGGACTACCGCTGACGATTTTCCGCCTGGACGAGACGCACGAAGCGGCCGTGCTCGAAATGGGCATGTCGTTTCCTGGCGAGTTGAAGCGCCTGGCCGCGATTGCAAAACCAGACGTGGCGATTGAGACGCGCGTGTCCGCCGCGCATTTGATGAATTTTTCCTCGGTGGACGAGATTGCGTTGGCGAAGCGCGAACTGGTCGAAGGGCTGAATGGAAAGAATTCGCTCGCAGTGCTGAATGCGGATGATTCGCGGGTGGCGGCGATGGCCGACGTGGCGCCGGGGAGAGTGGTGTTCTATGGTTTGGAGAAGCCGGCGGAATATCGCGCCGAGGAGATTGAGGATCGCGGCGCGCTGGGCTCGGCGTTCACCTTGATTCATGGCGGGAAGCGGACCCGCCTGGAAATGTCGCTGCCGGGAAGGCACGTGGTGGCGAATGCGCTGGCGGCGATCGCCGCGGCGAGCGAATGGAAGGTCGGCGTGGAAGAAGCGCAACGCGTGCTGCCGAATCTGCGCACGCCTGCCATGCGTGGCGAGGTGATCCGGTTCACGAATGGATTTGCGTTGATTAACGATGCTTACAATTCGAGTCCCGCTGCTCTGCAGGCGATGAGCAGTTTACTTGCAGCGACGCCTGGGTTTCGGCGGAGAATCCTGGCGGCGGGAGAGATGCGCGAGCTGGGACTGCTTTCTGCACAGTTGCATCGCGAGAGCGGGGAATTTGCGGCGCGCACGGGGAAGATTGATTTTGTGATTGGCGTGCAAGGAGATGCGTTGCAACTTGTGGAAGGTGCGATTGCTTCGGGGATCCCGAGGGAGCGCACGAAATTCTTTGGTACTCCCGAGAATGCGGCGGAGTACCTGGGAGGGTTTGTAAGGCCAGGCGACTTGTTGCTAGTGAAAGGATCCCGAAGCGTGAAGATGGAACGCATAGTGGAGGCGCTGCTGGAGCGATTTGCGCCGGAGGATACGGGCCGGAAGGTCGGAGCAGACCACTAGATGCTCTACTACCTGCTGTATCACACGCTGCAAAAGTATTTTAGCCCGTTAAATGTGTTCCGCTACATCACCGTCCGTACAGCGTATGCGAGCCTGACAGCGATGTTTCTGGCGCTGGTGTTCGGTCCGTGGCTGATTCGGAAGCTGCGGGAACTGCAGATCGGGCAGTACATCCGTCAAGAAGGACCGCGGGAGCACAAGAAGAAGGCGGGAACACCGACAATGGGTGGGGTGCTGATTGTGCTTTCGACGGCCGTGCCGGTTTTATTGTGGGCGGATTTGTCGAATCCGTTTGTGCTACTGGCGCTCTTTGCACTGCTGGCCTTCGCGGCAATCGGATTTGTGGATGACTACGCGAAAGTAGCGAAGCGGCAGAACCTTGGCCTGACGGGAAAACGGAAGTTGACGCTGCAATTCGGCGTAAGCCTGGTAGCGGGTATTACGCTACTGGTGCTCTCGACGCACAGCGCCTACTCGACGCAACTGATTGTGCCGTTTTTGAAGAGATTCCGCCCGGACCTGGTGATTCACGGGTTGATGAATTCGGGGACGCTGTGGCCACTGGCTTTCTTGCCGTTTCTAGCGTTCATCGCGCTGGTGATTACGGGAAGCTCAAACGCCGTGAATCTGACTGACGGGCTCGATGGGTTGGCGATTGGTTGCACGGTAATTGCGGCGGGCGCGTTGACGATTCTGACGTATGTGAGCAGTAATTACCGTTGGGCAACCTATCTGGAGATTCAATACATCCCGCGGGTCGGGGAGCTGACGGTGTTTTGCGGGGCGTTGGTCGGGGCTTCGTTGGGGTTTTTGTGGTACAACGCGCACCCTGCGGAAGTGTTTATGGGGGACGTCGGATCGCTGGCACTGGGCGGAACGCTGGGGACGATTGCTGTGATTATCAAGCAGGAAGTGCTGCTCGTGTTTGTGGGCGGCGTTTTCGTGTTGGAAGCGCTGTCGGTGATCTTGCAGGTAGGATCGTTCAAGTTGCGCGGGAAACGGATCTTCCGCATGGCGCCGGTGCACCACCATTTTGAACTGCTGGGTTGGAGTGAGAGCAAGGTGATTGTGCGGTTCTGGATTGCGGCGTTGGTCTTTGCGTTGTTTGCGCTGACGACGTTGAAGTTGCGTTGAAGTCTTTAGAAACAGATTCGTGTTGGCAGGGTGCCGGGATCGATGGAGTTGCGGAAGAAGCGGGTGCTGGTTGTGGGGCTGGCGCGGACCGGCGTGGCTACGGCGTTGTTTTGTGCTGCGCACGACGCGATTGTTTCGGCGACCGAAACACGCGGCGAGAGTGAGCTTGGCGATGCGCCGGTCCGATTGCGCAAGGCTGGAGTGGCGCTGGAGCTTGGCGGACACACGGAGAAGATGTTTCTGGCCCAGGATTTGATTATTCCGAGCCCGGGGGTGCCGGCAGATGATCCCTTCCTGGTGCTAGCGAGGTCGAAACGGCTCACGGTGTGGAGTGAAATCGAGCTGGCGTTTCGGTTTTTGGAAGGAAGGCTGATTGGGATTACAGGTTCGAACGGGAAAACGACGACGACGACTCTGGTTCATCACATTTTGCGAGCGGCGGCAATGGATGCATTTCTGGCGGGAAATGTGGGGACGCCGTTGATCGGCGAAGTGGAGAAAATGAACGCGGGTTCAGTGGCGGTGGTCGAACTGAGCAGCTTTCAGTTGGAGCTGATCGAGAAGTTCCGGCTGAACATCGGCGCGTTGCTGAATCTGACACCAGATCACCTGGATCGGCACAAGACGATGGAAGCCTACGCAGCCGCGAAAGCTCGGATTTTTGAGAACCAGACGGAACTGGATGCCGCGATTTTAAATGCCGACGACGCGGGGTCGGTGAAGCATGTGCCGAAGAAGTCGCAGGTATTCTGGTTCAGTCGGCAAAAGCGAGTGCCGCAAGGGGCTTGTTTAAACGGTGATGAAATTGTGGTGGTACATCACGGGAAAGAAGATCGCGTGATGAAGGTGGAGGACCTTGCGCTGCCGGGAGCACACAACCTGGAAAACGTGCTGGCGGCGGTGTTAATTGCCCGGCTGGCGGGCGTGGATGCACCGACGATTGCGGGCGCGGTCAAGAGTTTTCCAGGAGTGGAGCATCGGTTGGAGTTTGTGGCGGAGGCCGGCGGCGTGCGTTACTACAACGATTCGAAGGCGACCAACGTAGATGCCACGCTGAAGGCGCTCGATGCGTTTCCAGGAAGGGTTTTGATCGTGCTGGGAGGGAAGGACAAGGGAAGCGACTACACCGTGTTGCGGAAGCCATTGCAGGCGAAGGCGGTGCTGGCGCTTTTGATTGGCACGGCAGCGGACAAGATTGAATCGCACATTGCCGGGAGTGTTGCGATCGAACGGGCGGGGACGATGGACCGGGCGGTGGAGACCGCGGCGAAGGCAGCGCGAGCGGGCGATGTGGTGCTTTTGGCGCCGGCGTGCGCGAGTTTTGATCAGTTTCAAAATTATGAGGAGCGGGGAAGAGTGTTTAAGGAATTGGTGCGCCAGCTAAGAAAAAGAAATTAGAAGGTCGGAAGAAATCCTAACGGGCGGCGACACAAAGAAAGCGCTGGGAAAAGGGAAGGGGAAAAAGCGGTTGTCTTAAAAGACCAGTGCTAAAGGGAAGAAGGAAGAGAGGGAAGAGTGGCGAGACAAGCGGAGACGGATCGGTGGTTATTTGTGGTAACCCTGGCGCTTTGTTTGCTCGGGACGGTGATGATTTTCAGCGCGTCGGCGGTGACCGCGCAGCAGCAATATGGGCACTCCTATGTATTTGTCCTGCGGCAGGCGGTGTGGTTGGTGGCGGGGCTTGCGGGCATGTTCGGCCTGATGAGGATGGACTATCACCGGCTGCGGGAGCCGGTCGTGGTATACACAGCGCTCTGCGTGGTGGCGGTGCTGCTGGTCTGCACATTCTTTCTGGATAAGTCCCATGCGACGCACCGATGGATCAAGGTGGGTCCGGTGAATCTGCAGCCCTCCGAGATTACCAAGCTGGTGGTCATTTTGTATCTGGCGTGGTTTCTGGACATGAAACGGCGGACGGCGACGAGCCTAGAGTTCAACAAGCAGGATCTTCTGCACACGATTCTGCCGGCGGTGGCGCCGGTTCTGGTTTGCGTCGGACTGATTGTTTTGCAGCCGGACCTAGGCACTTCGGTGGATATTTTATTGATCATGACGGCGATCCTGTTTGTGGCAGGACTTTCGTGGAAATGGCTGGCCGTGGGAGCCGGCATGGCAATGCCGGTGTTGTTTGCGCTGGTGATGTTTGTGTCCTACAGGCAGGCGCGGTTGATTTCGTTTTTGCACCCGGACCAGGACCCGCAGGGTGCGGGATTCCAGTTGATGCAGTCGCTGATCGCCGTGGGTTCAGGGGGATTCAGCGGCGTGGGGTTGATGGAGGGCAAGCAAAAGCTTTTCTATTTGCCAGAGGCACACACCGACTTTATCTACGCCGTGATTTGCGAGGAGTTGGGATTTTTAGGTGCTCTGTTTGTGATTGTTTTGTTTGCGATGTACGGGTGGCGCGGGTTGCGCGCGGCGTTCAACGCTCCGGACCGGTTTGGGAGCACCCTGGCGCTCGGCGTGACGGCTATGGTCATTTTTCAGTGCCTGATTAACTTTGCGGTAGTGCTCGGAATGATGCCGACCAAGGGGATTCCGCTTCCGTTTGTGAGCTACGGAGGATCGAGCCTGCTGGTGATGTTGCTGGCAACTGGTGTGCTCTTGAACGTGTCGCAGCAGGCGATGCGGGGCGCGGCGTTTTGCGCAGTTGGAGACTAGGAAGCCGGAAGTCCGAGCGGCGACCCAAGTAATTAGCGGCGTGTGGGCGAACAACACGGGCTGAAGCCTGAGCTGCTGGAGCGGAATTTGAGGATGAGGGCGTGAAGTTGCTGATTGCTGGCGGTGGAACCGGGGGACATGTTTTTCCCGCGATTGCGATTGCGCGGGAATGGATGTCGCGAGGAGCGGATCGGCAAGTGGTTTTGGTAGGAACACAACGTGGGATTGAGATGAAGCTGGTGCCACAGGCCGGGCTACCGCTAGAGACGATTCGCGTGGCCGGGTTGAAGGGCAAGGGCGGCATGACGCTGGTGAAGAATTTGGCGATGCTGGGAACTGGAATTGTGGATGCGTTTGACGTTTTGAAGCGGCACAAGCCGGCAGTGGCGTTTGGCGTCGGTGGCTACGCAGCAGGGCCGATGTTGCTGGCGAGCTGGCTGTGGCGGATTCCCAGCGTGATTTTTGAGCCGAATGCGGAGCCAGGATTTACAAACCGCGTGGTAGCGCGGTTTGCGAAACGCATTGCGACCGGATACGACGTCACGGCGAAGCGGTGGGGAGTGAAGGCGGTTTTGACCGGGTGTCCTGTGCGGCCTGAGTTCTTCGCGATTGGGCCACACTCAACCGGAAAACCTTTACGCTTACTTATCACCGGCGGGAGCCAGGGCGCGCTGCCGGTGAATCGCGCGTTTGTCGACGCTATGGATTTACTAGCGGGACGGAAAACCGAGCTGCAGATTGTGCATCAGACCGGGGAACGCGACTATAATGCGGTAAGGACAGCCTACGCGCGGCGCGAAATTCTAGCGGAGGTCGTGCCTTTTCTGACTAACATGCCGGAGCGCTTTGACTGGGCGGACCTGCTAGTCTGTCGGGCGGGCGCGATCACTGCGGCGGAAGTAGCCGCGGCGGGCCGGGCGGCTATCTTTGTCCCGTTCGGACGGGCCACCGACAGCCACCAGTTGCGCAACGCCCAGGCCATGAGCAGC
>Ga0306920_100013346_pt1 | contig 11192 bp, 9 predicted proteins | sample flu12Cox44000170_FD_204666 | JGI IMG/M metagenome (GOLD analysis project Ga0306920, IMG submission 204666) | Lab enrichment of tropical soil microbial communities from Luquillo Experimental Forest, Puerto Rico - flux4day.12C.oxic.44.000.170 (v2)... | ecosystem: Environmental > Terrestrial >...
GTGTGGCGCTGACGCGTCCGGCGCGCCCTCGAAGAAGAACTCTACTGGCACCTGCAGGATATGGGACATTTGCTGCAACCGGCTCGCCCCGATGCGGTTGGCGCCTCTCTCGTATTTCTGCACCTGCTGGAAGGTGAGGCCGAGTGCGGCACCCAGCTTTTCCTGGCTCATTGCAAGCATAATGCGGCGCATCCGCACCCGGCTGCCGACGTGCCGGTCGGTGGGGTTCGGGGCCTTCTTTCGCGGCAATTGTAAGCGAACCGCCATGGTTGACCGCTCGCTAGAGCTATGAGCAAAAAATCGTCCCCATGCTGGGACAGTCGACATCACGATTCAACGAGCAGTTTTTGGACGAAGGTCTGTCCGAGTTCGACTTTTTTGGACAACGACCTGCATTTTTTGGACGGCCATTTGTGGATTTGTGCTTTGGGATAGAAATCAGAGCGTCTAGGGGAGCAATAGTTCGAGAGAATGACGCCGATAGGAACTCCAGAACTTGTCTTGCTGCTCGTAGCGCTCGGCGGGATGACAGCCGCAGCGACCTGGGCCGTGATCGAGCTAAAGAAGCCGCGACGATGAATGTGGAACGAGCCCATGTTCAGATTCTTAACGCGGTCAAAACGAGTCAGGTCGGTCTTGGCCTGCTGGGCGCGCCTGCTCGGCGTAGCGCACTGCATGCTGGATGTTGCGATGGCTGAGCCAAGCCTGCACCTCCGCCTGTCGTGTCCTGCATTTGCCAGCGTAGCCACACGCATGCCGACGCATATGCGGATGGATTGGAAACGGCATGTCGGCGCGCGCGCCTAAGCGTGCAATCAGCTTGTGGAAACTCTTCGGTGCGATCGGCCCGCCGCGCTCGAAGGCAAACACATGCGGCCCTTCGGCCTTGCTCGCGCTGCGGGCGCCGTAACGTGTTTACTCGGGTATCTCAACGAGCGGAGTCAGATTTTCGGCTGCGTTGACTGCTTCGCTACTTCTTCGCGCGCGGCCAGTCTCCACTGTAACGCAAGGCTGATCAGCATGCCACGAAACACGCGATCGTCACACTGTTCAGCGGCGCGGGTGCATGCAGCGGCGCGGTCTTCGTAAATTTGAGCTAGGGTCGGCACGGCGGCTCATCTCAGCGCCGTGAAGCCCGACATGCTTCACCGCAGCAGCCCAACGGTTTGTCTCGGGGCCCCCCCTTGCGGTTCAACGCACACGCCAAAGGTGCGATTAAAAATTTGAAAGGTACCACCGAGCTTGAACTTAATTTTAGCGCCAGGCGGCCCATCAAGTGGACGGCGTAAGGACTCTTATCCGAGTTGGCCGGAGCCCTTTTGCCCCCGCGTTCCGCCAGGAGATTGCATGAGAATCCCAAAATCGACTTAGGCCCAACCCGATCATGCTCAAGGCCGCCAACGGGCGCACGATCTCAGATGATCGCGTGGCGCACCTTGGCCGAAACCCATTCGCTGACGACGACCGTTGCAATGATGATCAGCAGAATGAGCGACACCTGGGTCCAGGCGAGCATGGTGATCGCGGCGTTGAGCGGCAGGCCGATGCCGCCGGCGCCCACCAGGCCCAGCACCGTCGACTCGCGGATGTTGATGTCCCAACGGAACACCGAAATGCCGGCGAACGCCGGCAGGACTTGCGGCACGATGCCGTAGGCCGTGACCTGCGCGCCGCTCGCGCCGGTCGCGCGCACCGCCTCGACCTGGCCTTCGTCGATCTCCTCGACCGCTTCGTAGAGCAGCTTGGCGCAGAAGCCGATCGAGCGCAGCCCGATCGCCAGGATGCCGGCGAACACGCCCGGCCCGATGATCGTGACCAGCATCAACGCCCAGATCAGCGAGTTGATCGAGCGCGACGACACGATGACGAACAGCGCCGCTGGCCGGACGAACGCCACGCTCGGCGTGGTGTTGCGCGCCGCGCAATAGGCCACCGGTACCGCCAGGATCATCCCCATCAGAGTGCCAAGCGTCGCGATGTTGATGGTGTCCCACATCGGCCGCCACAATGCGTGGATGAAGTCCCAGTCCGGCGGCACCATGCGCACGGCGAGGTCGGCCGCCTGCGCCGGCGCGTCGGCGACGAAGGCCCAGATCGTCTTGTCGGAGATCAATTCCCAGCAATAGATGAAGATCGCTGCGCCCGCGAGCCACGCCGCCCACGTCGCGAACTGCGCGCCGCGCTCCCGGCGGTGCCAGACCTTCGTTCCGTGCCGCAGCTCGATCGCCATCATTGCACCCAGCGGCGAAGGTAGCCCGACGAATATTCCACCAGCATCACGATGGCGATGATGATCAGCAGGATCGCTGCTGCGGAATCGAATTCGTAGCGGTCGAACGCAGTGTTCAGCGTCGCGCCGATGCCGCCGCCGCCGACGATGCCGACCACCGCGGATTCGCGGAAGTTGATGTCGAAACGGTAGAGGCCGAGCCCGATCATGCGCGGCATCACCTGCGGCTGGACCCCGTAATTGAGCCATTGCAGCCAGCCGGCGCCGGTGGCGCGCACGGCTTCCGCCTGGGATGGGTCCATATCCTCGATATCTTCGGCGAGGAGCTTGCCGTAGAAGCCGATGGTGGCGAACGACAACGTGACGACGCCGGCGAACGGGCCGAAGCCAAACAGCTTGACGAAGAAGATCGCCAGGATGATTTCCTGGAAGCTTCGCGACACCGCCAGGATGCCGCGGCAGACATAATAGACCGGCGCTGGGGCGATGTTTTTTGCAGCGCCGATGCCGACCGGGATCGAGATCGCGATGCCGATCACCGTGGAGACCACCGTCATCCAGAGGCTCTCAAGAATGCCTTCGGCGATTTCGCTCCAACGGCTGGTGAAGTCGGGCGGAAAGAACGCGGCGAAGAACCGTGCGCCGCGCGGCAGGCCCTCCCAGACGCGGACCCAATTCACCTCGGTGGTGCCCAACGCCAGGATCAAGTAGACGGCGGCGCCAAGGCCGATCATCCAGCGCAGCCACGCGCGCTTGATCAGCGGCGGTTTCTTCCAGCGGCGAGGCGCAATCGCGACGACGCTCATGTCAACCCGGCCATGCGGTCGCGGTGCGGCTGGCGGCTTTCCAGCGAGATCACGTTGCTGGTGTCTGCCGTTTCTTCGGCGTCCTCATCGACCTTGCGGATTGTGGCCGACCAGTCCTCCTCGCCATAAATTTTGGTCAGGACCTCCGGTGTGAGGTCCGTCGGCGGGCCGTCATAGACGATCTCGCCGAGTTGCAAACCGACGATCCGCTCGGCGAACATCTGCGCCAGCATCACATCGTGAATGTTGATGATGGCCGAGAGCTTGCGCTCCGCGCACAGCTCCTTGATCAGCCGCATGATCTGCCGCGACGTCTTTGGATCGAGCGAGGCGGTTGGCTCGTCGATCAAGAGCAAGTCGGGGTTTTGGATCAGCGCGCGGCAGATGCCGACTCGCTGGCGCTGACCGCCGGAGAGTTCGTCGGCGCGCTTGTCGGCCATGTGATCGAGGCCGACGCGGGCGAGCAGCCGGAATGCCTCGTCGACGTCGGCTTGCGGAAATTTCCGCAGCCAGCTTTGCCAGAAGCCGACATAGCCCAGCCGTCCGCTGAGTACGTTCTCCATCACCGTGAGCCGCTCGACCAACGCGTATTCCTGGAAGATCATCCCCATGCGCCGGCGCGCGCGGCGCAGTTCGGTGCCGCCGAGCGTCGTGATCTCGATGTCGTTGAGCGTGACCGTTCCGGCGGTCGGCTCAACCAGGCGGTTGATGCAGCGGATGACGGTCGACTTGCCCGCGCCCGACGGACCGATCAGCGCCATCACCTCGCCGTCCGGCACGTCGAGGTCGATGCCCTTGAGCGCCAGGTCGCCCGTGCGGTAGCGCTTCGTCAGCCCCTTGATCCGAAGCATTCGCTGCGCCCCGACTTTCGGCCGATGGCTTATTTGCAGGTGTACTTGACGCCGGTCGCCGCGTCGATCTTGCGGATCACGCTCCAGTCCTTCTGATAGGTGATCGGGATGAAGCGGTCCTCGTTCTTGAATTCCGCCTTGAGCGCGGAGCCCTCCCACGGGAAGGTGAAGAACGCCTGCTTGATTTTCTCCACCAGCGCCGGATCGAGATTGTGGGCGTAGCCGTAGCCCGTGGTCGGGAAGGTCTCGGACTTGTAAATCGACCTGATCTTGGCGCGATCGACGACCTTGCGGTCGAACATGCGGAACATGACCTCGTTGGCGATGGCGGCGGCGTCATAATCCTTGTTGGCGACGCCGATCACGGAGTTGTCGTGTTTGCCGGAGAACACCGGGGTGAAATCCCGGTTGGCCTCGAGGTTGAAGTCCGCCTTCAAGATCGCCGACGGCGCCTTGAATCCGGAGTTCGAGGTCGGCGAGGTGAATGCCACCTTCTTTCCCTTGAGGTCGGCCGGCGTCTTGATCGGGCTGTCGGCCGGCACGATGAGCTCCATCTCGTAGCCGAACTGGCCGTCCTTGGTGCCCATGATGGCGAACGGCACGAAACCCGCGCAGTTGACCGCGATCGGATTGGAGCCGGTGTTGAATCCCGCGATATGCAGGCGGCCCGAGCGCATCGCCTCGATCTCGGCGGCGTTCGACTGGACCGGGAAGAACACGACCTTTTTTCCGGTCGTCTGCTCCATGTGCTTGATGAAGCCATCCCATGCCTTGGCGTAAACCGCCGGGTCCTCGACTGGGGTGTAGGCGAAGATCAGCGTCGACGGGTTGACCAGTTGCTTCGGATCGGTGGGCGCATCGGCGACGAGATCGCCATTGCGATCGCAATAGGCCTTGTCGAGATCGCCGCGCGGACAGTCTTGCGCGTGGGCTGCGCCGATCAATCCGGCGCCGACGATGAGCGGCGCGAAGAGCCTCGCGATGGTGTTGACTTGCCCTGCCATGGTCGCCTTCCCTGCGGTTCCCGCGCCAAGAGCCCTGATCGCGGCCCGGATCACTTGTCTCATGTTCGACAGCTTAGCCCACCGTTCGGGAAAGCGAAATTGGGCTTCGCAATGCACCATGGGTTGAGGCAGATGAGACTTAGAATTGCAGCGACCGGCCGCGTGCGGGCTCGAAATGGTGCAAGACCTCACGTCGGGCGCGTCTCAAAGGACAGACCGAGATCAACAAAATTGCGTATGAATCGCCGTGCCGGCGGGAATCCGTTGATCTCCGTCAAATTCACCGGCAGCTTACAGTCCCTCGGTGCGATCGATTGGGACCTTGCTCGTCGAATTCTTGAATTGAGGGCGCGAGAGGCTGGACGACGATGAAGCCGCACACGGACTCCTTCGACTTTATCGTCGTCGGCGCCGGAAGCGCCGGCTGCGTTCTCGCCAATCGTCTGACCGCCTCGGGCCGCCATCGCGTTCTGCTGTTGGAGGCGGGCGGCCACGACCGCCATATCTGGATTCACATCCCGCTCGGCTACGGCAAGCTGTTCTCCGATCGTAAGGTCAATTGGCTCTATACCTCGGAGCCGGAGCCAGAGCTCGACAACCGGCAGATCATCCAGCCGAGGGGAAAAGTGCTGGGCGGGTCGAGCTCGATCAATGGCCTGCTCTACATCCGCGGCCAACCGGCCGACTTCGATCATTGGCGCCAGCTCGGCAATTCCGGCTGGAGCTTCGAGGATGTGCTGCCCTATTTTCGCCGCGCCGAGGACCAGCAGCGCGGCGAGGATGCGCTGCATGGGGTGGGCGGGCCACTCGCGGTTTCCGATGTGTGCGAACCGCATCCGCTGTGCGAGGCTTTCATCGCGGCCGCGCAGCAGGCGGGCTTTCCGCGCAATGATGATTTCAACGGGCCCACCCAGGAAGGCGCCGGTTATTTCCAGCTGACCGCGCGCCATGGGCGTCGCTGCTCGACCGCGGTCGGCTATCTGCGCCAGGCGCACCGCCGGCCCAACCTCGCCATCGTGTCGAACGCGCTGGCGAGCCGGATTCTCTTTTCAGGACGCCGCGCCATCGGCGTCGAATACCGGTGCGGCGACGCGACACGGATTGCGCACGCCAACGCAGAGGTCATCGTCGCCGGCGGCGCGTTCAACTCGCCGCAGCTTCTGCAGCTGTCCGGACTCGGACCGGCGGCGCTGCTCAAGTCGTGCGGCATCAACGTCGTCGCCGACATGCCGGGGGTCGGGGCCGAGCTGCAGGACCACCTTCAGGTTCGCATGCAATATCGCTGCACCGAGCCGATCACGGTGAACGACGTGATCCACAGTTGGCGGCATCGCGCCGGCGCCGGACTGCGTTATGCTCTGTTCAGAAAGGGGCTGCTCGCCATCGGCGCCGGCTACGCCGGCGGCTTCTTTCGTACGAATGCGCTTGCCGCAACGCCCGACGTCCAGGTGCACTTCATCATTTTCAGCGCCGACACCGCCGGCGCCGCTCTGCATTCATTCCCGGGCTTCATCGCATCGGTCTGTCAGCTGCGGCCGGAGAGCCGCGGCTTCGTGCGCATCAAGTCGGCCGATCCGGAGAAGCCGCCGGCGATCCAGCCGCGTTATCTCTCGAGCCGCACCGACCGCGATACCGTCGTCGCCGGGCTCAAGCTTCTGCGTCGGATCATGAATCAGCCGGCGATGCGCCGCTACATCGCCGAAGAGCGCGCGCCCGACCCCCGCTGCACGAGCGATGCCGAGCTGCTCGCGTTCGCGCGCGCGAACGGCACGACCGTCTTTCATCCGACAAGCACCTGCCGCATGGGCGCCGATGCCACCGCCGTGGTCGACGAGCGGCTGCGCGTGCACGGCATCGAGCGGCTGCGCGTCGTCGATGGCTCGATCATGCCCACGGTCGTGTCCGGCAACACCAACGCGGCGATCGTGATGATTGGGGAGAAGGGCGCGGACATGATCCTCCAAGACGCGGTTGCGGAAAGACCGGTCTCGATTTCGGCGTGAGTCCGGGCAAACCCTCGCTGCTACCGAGGCACTAAACAGACATATCGAGGGCGAGCTCGCCACTCCGCTGTCAGGGCGAAGCGGACTTCCGTGAGTGACAGCTGCCTATGACCGAGGGCCGATGGACTCACTCGCCCTTGACATTGGCTCCCCCCCGAGTCTCACTTTCAAAAGAGTCCTGGCGGCAGGATCACGCAACGAGTGGAAAACCCGGATGGATGCAATCCCGGATGATTCAGAGTTGGCGGATACTCGAACCCCGGAACCTGATCCTGCTGTTTCCAATACGTGACGCCGCACCAATGTCCGCCGCGGGTTTCGCTGGTATCGCCATCAAGGGTGCGATATTGAATGACGTCATTGGGCACGCGGACCCACTCATCATCATCGAGCAACATTTCGACGCCGGCGGAAGTGATCCGGTAATGCGCCGGACGGCAATCCCTGTCGTCGCAGCAGCTCGACTCTCCAAGGCGATCCATTAGTCCGCTGTAGATGTCGTGGCCTTCCGCACATGCGGCAGGTAAGATGAGTATCGCAATCATCGTCATCAAGGTTCGCATTTAGTTTCGCCCGGTCATTTGGTGCGCCCTTTCAAACGGTCATCACTCGTGGATCACCTCGCGCAGGTGAAGGCATCACATGGATCGGCTTCTTGTCCTCGGTCATTTCCAGAATGCGTTATTCCTTCGGAACTCAGCTGATGTATTTTGTCGATCTCGCACATGATTGCCTCGAAACGCGCTTTGACGGCTTCGCCGAATGGCGAAAGCCGGACAGGCCGTCCGCGATCGAACAGAGGACCTCCGAGCTCATGCTCCAATCGCCGAATTGCATTTGAAAGTGACGGTTGGGAAATGCCGCTGATCGCAGCCGCACGCGTAAATGTTCCTACTTGGCACAAGACCAGAAAGTATTTGATTTGTCGCAATTCCATAAAACTAAGCTAGCTCGTCATCCGGTCATCGAGGCTCACTGTCGCACGCTTACACACTAAGGAGCAGGCTCGTCCGCGGCAGACTTGCGCAAATGATTGTTTCTTCGCCATCGCGAGCAGCCATCGATCATCCCTAACTGATGGTCACTTTCGTGAAGTAGGGCGGCGGAGTGAGGCCCGGCTCGAATTCGATCCACATTAATTGCTGCCGTTCGGCGGGCGCGAATGCCTTCTGGAATTCCTTCGGTAGCGCGTCGGCAATGACGCTGACCTTTGCGATCTTGCCGGGCAGGCTCCTCCCCCCGCCGGTGCTAATGGTGACGCCGTCGCCCACCTGGAGTCGATAGAGACGCGAAACCGGAAACCACGCCACGACGAAACGATGCTTGCCGACGATCTCGATCATTGGCTCGCCCGGACGCACCACTGAGCCGGGGCTGACCAGGACTTTGCTGACAACACCGTCGATCATCGATCGAAGGTTGCCATCGTCGTAGAGCGTGACCAACTCCCTCAGGGCGCAGTCGGCTTGTTCTGACGCCGACGCCATAGTCAAAATTTGCCCGTCGAGGGCGCGACTCTCGGCGCGCAACGCTTCGGCCTCCTGCTTGCCCTTGAACGCCTGATCGGTCGCGGCGGTGTGGGTCAAGATCGGCAGGTAGCCCTTCTTCTGGATTGTATCGAGTTGCGCGAGGCCATTGGCCGCGACGCGCTCGCGGGTTTCAGCCGAGACCAACACGGCGTCTACAATTTCCCGTCGTGCCTTCACCTCGGCGAGGCGCGAGGCGCGCGCGGCGTAATCGGAGGTAAGCTTGGCGCGGGTTTCGCTCATGTACTGCGACGAGATATGGCTGACGATTTCGCCCCGCTTCACCTCCTGCCCATCCTTGACCGGCACGTCAGTCACAGTTGCGATAAACTCGGCGGCGACTACGGCGGGCTCGCCGACGACAAGGCCTTCCCCCCGCATGTAGACGTAGCCGCCGGCAAAGGTATTGCCGAGGTAGATCGCGAACGCGATCAACGCAGCAAAATAGATCAACCTGGTAAGAGAGCGTCGCACGATTCACCTCGGGGATTTTACGACAGCTTCCAGCGCTGGTGGGCCGGAATGTAGTTGTCACGTCTTGAGATTTGCAGCGTGAGTTCGAGCACGAGCGCGATTATGCGCAGGGGCTTCATCACGAGATTCTGCACGATCACGTAATAAGGCACGTAAGGCCAAAACCTCAGAGGAATGCACGTGACGACGCATAGAACTATGTCGAGTGCACACAGTCCGAGGAACACGGTCAGCAAAAACGTGATCGAGGCATCGCCGACCGAATTGTAGAGCCACAACACGTAAACCGGTAACACGAGCGGCAGGATTGCGGAGAACCACAGCACGTCAAGATTGGTCCACATGTTGGCGAAGCTGAAATGCTGTCCGAACGGGTTGAGGTTGCGGGCGTGCTTTCGCCACCAAATCGTGATGATGCTCGAATCCCACCGCAGTCGTTGCAGCAACAGGGAGACCATGGTCTCCGGCGCAATGGTGCGGGCGATCGCGTCGGGCGCGAATCGCAACCGCCAGCCCGCGTCGCGCAGCTTCATGGACAAGGCGGCATCTTCAGCCACCTCGATATCTTGTCCTCCCACCTGCTCTAGCGCTGTGCGGCGAAATGCTCCGGCCGCGCCCGATACGTTGGGCAGAATGCCAAGGGCGTCGGCCATGCGTTTCCCGGCCGACACTGCGATGGAATATTCAATGGCCTGAAACCACGTGGTCAGGGTCGCGCATTCGTTGCGCACCTGCAAATTGAAATTGACGCCGCCGACCTTGGGGTCGGAGAAGTAACCGAGCACAGCGGCGACCGCGCCCGGCGCCAAAACCGTGTCGGCGTCGATGATCAGTACGATCTCACCCGAGCATAACGCCAGCCCGGCATTGATGGCGGCGGGTTTGCTTTGCCGTGACGGCAAGCGAATGGCGTGGGCGATGATGTTTTCTTCCTTGAGGCTCGTCGGTCGAGCCATCGTCGACGACGATGATTTCGTCGACCTCGAGCGAGCAGACGCACTGGCGAACGGTCTTCGCTTCGTTATGCCCGGCCACGACGGCGCTGGTCCTGTAGCGTTTGGGCGGCGGCGAGTGCCACGGCACGCAAGCCATAGCAATCGCGCTCAGGACGTAGCGAGGCACGTCGAACAACAGCGTGAACCAGAAGAAGACCATGAGGCTATTGAGGTCGAGCGCCGTCACTAAATCGTAGGGTTGAATCATGCGACCTCACGAGAAGGCGTGAGCCGCGCGTCTGCTGTCCGTGCGCGCAAAAGGCTTGTAGTGTCGTGTCGGGGGAGCAGCATCGGATGCTTCCACGTCATTTCTGCCGGAAGGCCCGATTGAATGACATCACGAGCGGTCCGATCACGTAATTTAACGCCGTGCGCTCGACCAGCGGATTGACCAGCGTGACATTCTTTGCTCGGCGAAGATCAATTGCGGCGGAAGCGCGCCGCTGCTGTTGAGAATGAAATCGCCGGTGACGACGGCAGTTACCGCGGTTAGCAGAGACCTTCCACATGGTTCAAGCTTAACTTTTTGGACAATCACGATCTGCGCGGGTAATTTTTTGGACAACCCAAGCGGCGCTGCGATCTGCGCGTTAATTTTTTGGACAACCGAAGCGGTAGAACAATTCCGCCATCGTCATCCCCATCGCCACAGCCAGCGCGCCCAAAGCGTTCGTTGAGGACAATGTTCGTCGCGCCGAAGCGCAAGCCTTGTCACTACGATGCATGGATCACGCTACCTATGCAGTGGGGCCGATCACTCTGTTCGGCGAATTGCCACGAGCGAGGAAGGTGTGCCAGCGCCGTTTGGCGGCGTCGTTTCGCCTGACCTCATAAATGCCTTCACAACGAGCCGAACAAAACCGAACATGAACCCACCAACGACCGTTCCATATGTTACGGAAGCGGGCGCCCAATCCCAGCCTTCCATGGCATGCGGCTGGCGTGCTCAGCAGCCTACCGAAGACTTAAAGGCGCCTGCAAATGTCCGGGGCAAAGTCACGCCGCCCTAGCACTGATGTCGAAGGCCGACCCCAAATCACCGGACAATGACCTCGACCTGCCGATGTCTTCATTCGGTCGGTCACGAGGTGGACCTCGATCAACCGCTTTAGAGAGAGCGTGAACAGCGGCGAGAGCGGTAGCAAGTGCTGCTGTAGCCGTAGTAACTCGGGTACGAGGGATCGTAGTAATTCCAGTAGGGGGGAACGTAGGAATACGCATAATCGGGAGCATAATAGTTTCCGTAGTAGGAGCCGACGTATGGATAGCCAAATCTGCGTTTCGCGTAATCAACCCTCAGATA
>Ga0306920_100013348_pt1 | contig 11191 bp, 15 predicted proteins | sample flu12Cox44000170_FD_204666 | JGI IMG/M metagenome (GOLD analysis project Ga0306920, IMG submission 204666) | Lab enrichment of tropical soil microbial communities from Luquillo Experimental Forest, Puerto Rico - flux4day.12C.oxic.44.000.170 (v2)... | ecosystem: Environmental > Terrestrial >...
CGCCGCCAGCGCCACCCTCGGATCGGCCCCAAGCCGCTCCAGTGTCTTTGAGCAGCTTGTCTGGCCGGGCGGAGGGTACTCGTGAAGAAGCCCCCAAACCCTAATTATATCTCTATGGGCGTCTAGGGGCTCCTTCTCCAGCCAACGTTCGGCGGCCTTCCGCGTGGCGCACAGGCTCGAGAATAGCCGACACAGCTCTCTGACCGCCAATGGCAGCGCGACCCAGTCCCGGTAGCAGGTCGCGTGCCTGCGTATTGTTCGACATCTTGGTCTTAACCCCTCGGCTTACCTCGCAAATCTCTATCGGGTCGTCAACCGGCCAAGTATCAAGTGGTCATGTTCAACTGATTTCGCTATGCGAAGGGCCGGATTTCCCCTGGCCCTTCTTCTTAATCGTCGAAGTAGGCTTGGCTGACCTCTACCTCGATTTGGGAAAGCACACAATCCAGGTTAGACCAATATCGGTGCTGGCATGTTGTTTTTCTCCCTTTTCGAGCTCTAAATCGAGGAGGCTCAAATGTCGCCCTTGGTTTCTACCGCTGTAACCGTGATGGCGGGTCTGATTTTCTATGTGCTGCGGCTTAAACGTCGCGCTCTATATGGCCTCTGCGAAATTATCATCGCCTTTGGTCTTATGTACATCAGATATTTTCCTCGCGGTGGCCCAGTGCTTCTTGCCGCTCGCCGGACGGGCAGCCGCAACCCTCCCTGATCAGCCATTGGAGCGAGCCGCTCAACGTCGGCGATTGAGTTATGTCCAATGCAGTGACGTCGCGTCGCGTCGCAGCATTGCATGGGTGGCGGCACATCCGATCCGCCACAATGGGGAGAAATGTCGATGAAACTTCGCATTTCCGGGCTACTCGGGAGCACGGTCTTTGCCATAGCTGGCCTTCTCGGCAGCGCTCCAAGCCTCGCGCAAAACGCGTACATCACAAATTACGCGTCGAGCAGCGTGTCAGTCGTCGACACGAGGACAAATACGATAACCGCGACGATCGGCGTCAGCCGCAATGAATCCTACGGGGTAGCGGTAAGCCCCGACGGCAGCCGCGTCTATGTCACAACCTTTTACTCCGGCTCGCTACAGGTCATCGACGCGGCGACTAACACTGTGGGCGCCACGCTCAGCGTCGGCGACTATCCCTACAGCGTCGCGGTCAGCCCGGACGGGAGCCGGGTCTACGTCGCGAATTGGGGATTTCAGCCCTACGTTGCGGTTATCAATGCGGCGACCAACACTGTGACCGCCACCATCAATGTCGGTGGAAATCCTGGGGGCGGGGTCAGTCCTGATGGCGTGGCGGTTAGCCCAGACGGGAGCCGGGTTTACGTCACCTACACCCTGTCGGGCTACATGGCCGTGATCAACACGGCGACAGACACGGTGGTTTCGACGATCTACCTGGGGGACTACGCGCAGGGCATCCCGGCGGTTAGCCCCGATGGTAGCAAGGTCTACGTCGCCACCGGTACCGGCACCGTGAGGGTGATCGACACCGCGACGAACGGGGTGAGCGTGATCCCGGTCAGCTCGGATTACAACCCGTATACGGGCACGCCCCAAAACGTGGCGGTGAGCCCGGACGGCGCGCGCGCTTACGTCACGATCGCGGGAGGTGGTCTCGACCGGCTGGCCGTCATCGACACGACGGCGAACACCGTGACCGCCACGGTTCCGGTCGGCCTAGCCCCGCTGGGGCTGGCGGTGACCCCCCCGGCGGCCGCGGCATGAGCCGCAAGAACGATGAGCTGCTGGACAGTGTATTTTCGCGCGTCAACCGTAACACTTCCGCCATTAGCGACGAGGAGGCGGAGACTATCGAAATCGAGAACCATGAGGGCCCTCACCAGTTTGTCGAACCGATCAATTACGCGAGACGATCGCGTTCCCGTAGATGCAGTTTGGTCGCGGACTGGGTCGCCCGGCCCCCGGCTAACCGCATTCGCTCCTCGACATGGCCCGAGACGTTGCCGCCTTCAATCTGCCGGCGCGGGTGGGACACCTCTTCGGGGTCAGCTTTTAGCCGGCGCTGGCTCCGCCAACCTGCTCGGACATTTCCTTGACCGCCGGCTTCGGAGGTGGCTTCCATGGCGGCGGCTTCGGGGGTGGGCACCGTTAGAGCCCGTCTTCCTGCTGAAACTCGAAGGGCCGGATCTCTCCGGCCCTCTCTTTTTCCCTCACGGCATCTCGGCCGGCCGTTCTCGACCTTCCCTCGGCCGCAACACAACTATCGTAGATTTCCTGCCTGCGCGCATCGACGTTGGCCTGTACGATCGCCGTAGAAAGAAGGCCAATCGCAAAGTGGGGACGGTCCTCGCCGTAAGCCATGAGCTTACAGCGACCGGCGAGCTGTGTGCTGACCCCGCGCGTGTTGAGCGGCGCCTGGCAAGCCCCCATGGGCAGTGCCAGTAGGGTTGCGATCGCAACGGTGGTAAAGGTGTGCTTAGCCATTGTCGGTCTCCTGTACAGGCCGATGGTGGTTAGGTCCGGGGCGGCGCTACCAACACCGCTCCGGGCCGCCCTTATCTACTCTGGGGTTAAGTCCGAGCAACCAGTTTCACTCCTCCAGCGGTACCTGCGAGCAGAAGGCGCACCGGGGCTAAGCCGGCCGAACACGCCGACCTTCACGAGGACGACCTCATCAGAGGCGAGTGACCGTCCCAGAAACGCACTGGAACCCGGCCGTGGTCGGCACTATTCTCGGCCTGGCGTGCCGCGCTGCGAAGGGCTGCGGGCGCACCGAGTGTTCTGATGCGCGAGGTCGGGCAATGAGGCTCCCCCAGACGGGAGGCTGCCAGTGCGGGGCGATCCGTTACGAGGTCAGTGAGGCCCGCAGCTCGTCTACACCTGTCACTGCAGGGAATGCCAGCGCCTGACCGGCAGCGCGTTTTCAATGGCGCAGGTTGTAGCAGGCGCCGCCTTCCACTTCGCAGGGACCCAGCCGCGCTCGCTCCAACTCGAAGCCGACAGCGGGCGCACGGTCACTCGGTGGGTCTGCCCGGATTGCGGCACATGGATCTGGAGCGGCTCGAAACCCGACCCGACAACGAGAGACGCGCTTCGTGTCCGCGCCGGCACGCTGGACGACACCTCTTGGCTGCGCCCGACAGTGCATTCCTGGACCCGCAGCGCGCAGCGTTGGGTCGTCTTGCCCGAAGAGGATCAGAGGTTCGAGACGCAGCCGGAGGACCTCGCCTGGATGCGAGCCGGCTCGACGTGAGACGGTCGAGATTTGTCGCCGGCTGGAACATTGGGTAGAGTAATGCGCACCACGTCATCCGCCGGTCGGACCGCCCGAGCCGTAGCGCCGGGAAAGCTATCCGCGGCTGGCCGATCTGCGCTCAATCAAGCCCTAGCGAAGGCCCTCGCCTTCCGAGATGCCGCGAAGATGGAAGAGGCTCGTGAATGGGCCGCGGAATTGGTCAGGCTGCTGAGAGCGCACGACCTCCTGACGTGACGGGTCCAATGCCCCTGGGGGTGCCGGTCCTCCGGCATCCCGGCCTTGCGTAGGCCGGTGAAAAATGTCGTCTCGGCGAGCGCTCGCGCCTTCCCCCCAAATGCCACGCGCGTTTGAAACGAGCGATGCTCGAATACCGGTCGTCACCGCTCAGCCGTCTGGCCTCGGCTAGCTCAGCAGCGGCGCGTTCGGTATCGCCAACGAGCGCAGATGCGGCAGCCAACCAGGCGCATGGTCCCGCCAGGAGCGGGTTGGCGCGCTGCGCCTTTTGCAGCCACTCGATCGCCTCGTCGATGCGAGATTTCAGCAGATGCGCCATGCCGATCCGCCAATACCAATTCGGGATAATCGGATCACGAGGGCTGAGACGGATCGCCTGCTCCTGTGCCGGGATCGCCTCCTCGATGGCGCCGGCGAGAAACTTGCACTGGCCGAGCTGGGCAATCGCATTTACCCAATTGCGATTGAGCGCCACCGCGATCTCTAATTCGGCGATCGCGCCGTCGAGGCGGTTCTGTGCCTGCAGCATTAATGCCTTGGCGAGATGCGCAATCGGATCGTGCGGCGAAACCGCCAGTACTTCACCAATCAGAGCTTCGGCGTGTTCGAGATCGGCGACCGGCGCATCGGCCATCTGATCGAGGACGCGGCCGGTCAGCGTGGACGCCAGCAGGGCCTCGCCTGAACGCAAGACTGGTCGAGCGCCAGTGCGCTCTCGTACAGGCTACTTGCTTCGGCGTAGTTCTCGCGCGTTCTCGCCTTGTTTGAAACCGCGCGCCCGCGCATGACATAGTCGAGTGCATCGGGGTTAGCGCTCAGGCGCGCCGCCTCCGCCTGGACTATTTCGAGTTTGAGTGCGTTGGCGATGCGGTCGGTCACCTCATCCTGCAACCACAACAGATCGTCTGCGTGGAGATCGAAGCGCTCGGCCCACAGATGCGCGTCGTGCTCGGCGTCGATTAGTTGAGCGTTGACACGGACCTGATTGCCCGACCGCCGTGCGCTTCCTTCGAGTACATAGCGCACTCCCAGTTCTCGGCCGATCTGCTTGGTGTCGACCCGCTTGCCCTGATAGGTGAACGCGGTAGCCGGTCGATGGCGGCAGACTGGCGACGGCTTCTGGGTGCAGCGCATAAGCCCGCACCGGGCGAGCGATATTTTTGACGCTCTGCTCCCCCAGATCCTCGAATGAGAAGGGCAGCTTGTCGCGGATTTGGTCGCGCACAACCCGCGAGATACAGATGCCACCCGGCTCGGCGAGCGCCTCCAGGCGCGCCGCGACATTGACACCGTCACCAAAGATGTCGTCGTCCTCGACGATGACGTCGCCCAGATTGATCCCGATGCGGAACCTAATCCGGCGCTCTTCGGACATCTCTGGCTCGCGCTCGGCCATACCGCGCTGGATCTCCGCGGCGCAACGCACGGCATCCACCACACTCGCAAACTCGGCCAAGAAGCCGTCGCCGGTGTTCTTTACGATCCGGCCTCGGTGCTCGGCGATCTTCGGATTGACCAGTTCCCGGAGGTGGGCTTGGAGCCGTTCATGCGTCCCTTCCTCGTCGGCGCCCATCAGCCGCGAATACGCAACTACGTTTGCGGCGAGGATCGCGGTGAGACGGCGGACAGAAGGCATTGTCGCACGGCGGTCGATTGTCTTAACCAAGCCTACCCCGAAATCGGTGCCGGCCCTAGCGTTCAGTGGGCCGGGCGGGCTCAAGCGCGACTTCGACGGCCGGGCGGATCACCAAATCCTGGCAGCGGCGCTGCGCAGTCTCGTCGAGCACACGCGGGCGGTAGTAATCGAGCACAGTCGAGTAGGTAGGCTTATCAAGATAGTGACTAGACACGGGCAGGCACTCTCCATTTCTCCTCGAACTCCCGGCTAAGCCGGCCGACCTCAGGCTCATTTATTTCCCAGCGTTCCTCGATCGTGGTTCCCTTCTGCCTGGCAATTTCCCAGGCGGTTACGACGATGGCGTTGCGCTCGGCATGGCGTTGGCGCTGCTCGTCCACGGGGAGCGGGTCGGTTGGCGCCACGTTCCAACTGGGCGCGATGTTCGGGGTCGGCCGGTGCGGCGGGATCGAAAAGACGAGTTTGATCTCGCTCACGTCGGAAGAGAGGCGAACCCGGCCACACATCGGGCGAGCATAGCGCCTCGGGGGCGCTGTCCCAAGCGACTGGCCGTCGCGCCCGCTGCAATCCTACCCGAGAACGCTTAGAGAAGATTTCCAAGGAGGACCAAGCTCGACCGGAGCCGAACTATGTTCTTCACCTTCCCCGAGGACGCCCGCTGGAACGCCGAGCGGCAGGCGGTGGAGTTCGGGGTCGAGGTCGGCGAGTACCGTGGCATGGTCCGCGGCGGGTATTCCAACGCCTACTGCTGAAACGGCCCACACGCGAGCGGTGCGTCGAGGCGTACTATCTCCGGCGGACACGGTTCGAGGGCATTGCGAGCGGAAGCCGCGCCGGCGGCAGTGACCGAGGATGAGAGTGTGGAGATCAGCGGGCGGGATTTGCGTTTGGTGCAAGGTGGGGACCGTGCCGACACGCGACGGAGCGTCTCAAATCGACCCCTAGCCGCCATTCGCCGCGCGAAACATCAGCTACCCATCACCCGATGCGGGCGAGAAACTCTGGCGGATGCCGAGCAGATACAGCGGCTTTTTACGGGAAGTCGCGGACACGCTCCAGCCACGGTCTGGAGCAGCCTCCTACCGCGCAAGCCATCGCCAAGGCTCAGAATGCCACAAATTTTTCTGGAAATAACCAACTTATGTCGATATTGTGACGGGGTTCTAACGTTTGGTAACCATTCTTAACCAAAACCAATCGACAGAAGGCCGGCTGGTCGCCTAAGTATGGTGGGTTGCCCTGTCGATTCAACGACGAATGTTTGCAAGGGAGGACGTCAATGAAAATGCTAGCCACAACACTGATAGTGCTCGGCATCGCAATACTCAGCTCGTCGAGTAATTCAGTTGGTCAGGCGATCCCCTACTACGAGGAATATTTATCAGGACCGGTGCCCTCGGTAAGCATAAACTCGGACGTGACACTGGTACCGAACAAGGCCACACCCCTGACCGCATTAGTTACCTTTAACCCCGTGCCGACGGATTCGCAATGTACATTCGTTCAGGTAGACGGCGGCCCCGTAGTCGGCACCGGGACCTGTAATTGGGCAAATGCTGTAATTTTCGTTAATCCTGGTTCAGGTTACACACTCAACGGGAGATATGTTTATCCTCAAGACAGATCAACTCCTGGTGTGCACGCTGGGGTTTTATTTGGGTCTGGGGGAAATGTGGTTCAGGATGTGAGCACCCTTGGAGATTATTCTCAGATCACGGTGACCGCGAACGCCAATGCGTCCGGGAGCATATTTCTATCGGGTAGTGTCGGCCCCGCGACTGTGAACACTCCGCCTTTTTATTTTCTGACTGGGGGCAGCAACTGGGGCGGGTTGCTTCAAGTTGGCCCAGGACTAACATGCGCAGCTTATATGCAGAAAGTAAGCAATGTTCCTGTGGAGCAGACAGTGTTTCCCGGAGTTGGTAGCATAACCATTACGCTGCCGTTAACGCTTTGGGTTGACCAGCGTCCAGCAGGTGGCAAACTTGTGTAACTATGATCATTTTAATTGGCTTAGCACTATCACTGACTTTTATTTTTACGGGCAACCGAGTAACTGCATCGCAATTCCGGGCTTGCTTATCTCGATTAGATGCACCGGGGTCGACCCCACGCTGGGTGGGATTTTCGGATTAGGTACATCCGACTATTACCCGCCCTACTACAACGAAGTGAGTTGTTTGCTTTGCGCGTCGAATCTTCTTTATAGCTCTGGCGATAACCAGGAAGTTTTCGTTGATGCCCCGAATTTTATTCAGGCGGGCTGGGCTGCTCATTTCACAACGCAGCTCATCGGGGTCCGAGCTGATCATACGTACGACATTCTGACAGATGTATTAGGCTACCCAGGCCTCACCTTTCGGTGGGAGTACACCCAGACACGTACTTGTTCAGGTCTAAGCGAGAATTGCGGCAACACTGCGCTCCTCGCAAATACAGATCCAAGTCTAGGGGGTGGTGGGCAAGTGAATTTCCTGGGGTTTGGCGAGGAACCCACAACTCTCCCCCTCACCTCGGGACAAAGCTGCAACGGCAGTTTCAACGGTGCGTTCAGCGGCAACGTGACCGTGTCCGCCGGGCAGAACTGCACATTTACGGACAATTGTGAGATCCAAGGAAGTGTAACTGTGAACGGCGGGAGCTTCAATCTCGCCTGCGCGGTCGATGGCAATGTAACTGTGAACGACGGCACCCTCGTTATCGGCCCATCGGCGAAAGTCGGCGGCAATGTCCAGATTTCTCAAGCGAGCGACTTCAACCTCGGCCCCGGCGCGGGCATCGGCGGCAATTTGCAGATCCAGCAGCTCCCGGCGGCTCTGCCGCAGGGCACGGTCTGCACCATCCAGGTCAAGGGCAATCTTCAAGCGCAGAGTGATGCCAGCCCGATCGAAATTGGGGGAATGGGTGCGCAAAGTTGCGGCGGCAACACGGTCGGTGGGAATCTCGCCGTCAACAATAGTGGCGCGGCTCAGATCGACGGCAACACGGTCGGTGGCAACCTTACGGTCAGCAATAACACTGCGGCTGCTCAGGTCGACTACAACACGGTCGGCGGCAATCTGGCCGTCGATGGCAACAGCGCGACGACAGATGTCTCCGCCAACTCGGTCGGCGGAAACTTGCAGTGCCAGAACGACACCACTGTTTCGTATGTCGCCCCGATATGGTGAAAGGCAACAATCACGGCCAATGCGCAGCCTGGCCGTGAGGGCGTTCGCGGCGCTGGCCCAACAGCCGGGACGTTCTGACCGTCAGCTTGTCACCAATGCCGGGGGGAACGAATGTCGGCCTTCGTCACGTCCCAGCCGTTCGCCACGTGGTCCGCGAAGGTCGGCAATCCACCCCGAGCGGACCAGAGAGTGCGGCCGGCGCGGCCCTCAGTGAGCTGAGCTAATCTGATGCTCGCCCCCGAGCCCAGATTGTCCTCCTGGTTATCGCCGATGGCTTTGGAGTGGACCGCCGGCGGGCGCGGCCCCTTATCCAAGGTGAGACCCGATGAGTTCCTTCGTAAGCTCGATCACCGGGGCTACGTCGCCGAGATCAATCTGCTCCCACCGGGCGTGTGCACCCGGACGCGGAATGGACGCACTATGGAGGCCCACTCGCGACTGTGGACGCAGTGGACGCAGTAGATCACAAAAACCAATTCTCGAGGAGGGTTGTATATATGAGAGGAGGGTGGACCCCAGGTGCGCCCAGTGCGTCCACCCCTTGATTTTGCTTACAAATTCCAACTCATGGCCCGCTGCCGCGGGTCCACGTCGCGTCCATCCTGCCCGCCAGGCCGCCGCTCGTCTACAACGCGGGATCGGGGACGATAGGCACCCGGGTGAGCTGTATCCCTTCATCGGAAGGGTGGCAGGGGGAAAGCTCCCGCCCAAAGATCGGCGGTTCCTACCCCTACCCACCTAGACGCTTCGGACAAAGACACGTACACCCGCACCCCATAGGGTGTGCGGGTGGTGTCCGAATGTCCAAATGGTGCGGCTTCGGACAGTTTGCTGAGCGTCCCCAGGCAGCGTTCGCGGATTTCATCTGGGGTGAGCGTCTGCAGGTCCCGGTCGCTCAGACGTGCCTTTGTCTGCTTGAAGTAGTCCTCATCCCGCTCCATCATCAGTTTGGCGAAGTCACGGAGCAGCAACGGCCTTTTCAGGTCCCTGAGATAACGTTGTACGTCCGAGGAGAGCTGGGAGACTGCCGTGTCGTCCCGAGCCATCTCAGCGGCTAGGTTCGGGCGCGGCTCCCGGGTCTTTCGGTGCCTCTCAAGTTCCTCCTCGGTCATCCGACGAATAACCGGCACCCCGTTATCGAGCGGGTTCTCGGTGTCGTAGGCTGCATTCTTGAAGAACACCGTGCGTCCAGCCTCACCGTCCTTCATCTTCTTTACGAAGATTTTCACGACGCCTCTCTCGTAATAGGCGTCGAGCTGGAAATACGCGAGGTTGCGGAACATGTTCGACCCCGAGCCGTCAGCGCTCATGCCCCTTCGGCTGGGGTGATGGACGAAGAGAATGGTGGCTCCGCCAAAGCCTTTCGCGAGTTCCTTCGCCGCCTGGCGTAAGGCCACCGCGTCCTTGGTGCTATTGATATTCGCACCGCCGACCGCGAGCGTCATCACGTCAATGAAGACGAGGTCTGGAGCGAAGTCTCGGTAATCCTTGAGCAGCTCGGCGCGGTCCTGCGGATCGCAAATGTCGATGTCCTCGCTCTCGACCCGCCAGTACGGGTCGAGTTCGTCGAGGGTCATCCCGTGCGCGCGGCAGGCTTTCGGCAAACGGTACTTCGCTATCCCGAGAGCGCCCTCGGTTGCAACATACAGCACTCGTGCCCTGCGCTCGGCGATCGCGTTCAGCGCGCATGATCGCAGTGCCAGATTTGTGCGAGCCCGTATCCCCGATCAGGTAGCCGGTGCATCCCTCGCCAGGGATGCGCGGGAGGAGCTGCTCCGCATCCCAGTAGGTGAGCGGCGGGAGTGCCGCGCCCTCAGTGGCAGTCCAACCGCCGTAGCGGCACTTGTGGCGGCCCGAGTTGGGGGCGCCCCGATCCCCCGCGTGAGCGAGACGCTCCATTGCCCACTCAGGGAAGCTAGTGATCCGACCGCAGTTACGTAAGACCTGGTAAGGACGCCCGTCGACAATGCTGGGTGGCAGGAGAACGTGGCCAGTGGTGCAATGAGCGTTGATCCCCGACGCGAATGGTCCGTTGCCGAACCGCTCCCCAGTGTTGAAGAAAAAGTGTTCGCCGCCGTGCGGGGTGCGGTGGACGAGGGTGTCCTCGCCGCGCAGCCTTGCAAGCAGGTCTTGGTCGGCGGCACCCCGGGCGTCGAGCACAACCGCGTCGAAGTCCGCGGGGCATGCACCGATGTTGGCATCCGGGTACTCCGACCACCAGTCCTCGATCCGCCCAGACGCAGTGGTCGCATCCTCGAAATCAACACCTGGGAGTGGCGCCTTCCCGCCAGGAAAGCAGGGAAAGACGGGGATGCCGCAGGCAGCGTATTCGAGCGCAGCGGCGAGCATTCTGCCGGCCGTCCGAGCACCGGTCTCGTTCCGTTGAAATAAGTTGTCGTTCAGCATGTGATTACTCCGGGTCCTTCAGACCCGATGGGCTCTGGCAACGTCGTCATAACCGTGCGGCGCAACGACCCCTCGGGGACGACCTCCCACTGTTTGCCCGTGAACCGCCAGAACTCGCCCTCGCAGTAGTGGACCGTGCCGTAGTCGCGCATTAGCTCCGTCCTGACGTATCCCGCGACCTCAACGTCGGAACCAACCCTGAGCCAACGTGGCCTTTTCGGTTGCGGCTCGGGAGGGACCTGCTGGCTCGCCGCTGTCTCGGGTGCTGGTTGATCTGCGGTGACCACTGGCCAAGGCAACACGTTGTTATCGCCGAGGCCGCCGTCGTATAATGAGTTTGGCAAAGCAGTGTTCCTGGAGAGCCGGCTGCGGGCCGGCTCCCACCTTGCAGTTAGTCCCTTACGAACGGACTCGTTACCGGTTGTGAGCAAAATTTATTGGCCAGAAAACGCGGATGATGCGATCATGGACGCGCCGTAATGGCTCGAACCCATTGGGTTCGCTAAGTTTGCACCCGC
>Ga0306920_100013349_pt1 | contig 11191 bp, 7 predicted proteins | sample flu12Cox44000170_FD_204666 | JGI IMG/M metagenome (GOLD analysis project Ga0306920, IMG submission 204666) | Lab enrichment of tropical soil microbial communities from Luquillo Experimental Forest, Puerto Rico - flux4day.12C.oxic.44.000.170 (v2)... | ecosystem: Environmental > Terrestrial >...
AGTTAATCTTCGCCCGCTCTCTGAAGATCGGGCGAATCACTTTGAAGGCATACTGCAGCACAAACACGAACGTGCCGACAACAGAGAAAACGGTTAACGTAACGGTGACGCTTCGATGAAGAAGATAGATGAATGCCAGGATCGCCGTCAGCAGGCCGCCGACAAATTCAACGAGCCCCGTGCCGACAAGGTTGCGCACGCCTTCCACGTCCGTCATGATTCGCGAAACCAATGTACCGGTGCGATTCTCATCGTAATAAGAAACCGAAAGCAGGCCAACATGCCTTTGCACCTGGCGACGCATCTCCGCGATCAGGCGCTGACCTGCCTTTGAAAGCAGCTGCGTAAGTGAAAACGAAGTGATCGCCTGAATCACCATTGCGGAGAAGACCAGGGCGATGATGCGCGCCAGCAGCTCCGGGTGCCCGTTCATGGGCGACAGCACTTTATCCAGCAGCGGCTTCGACGTGAACGGCAGTACCAGGCCTGCGACGCGATTCACTGCCATCAGGCACATTCCTGCCAGCAGTAAGCCTTTTCGCGGTGCGACAAGAGCCCATATCTGCGGCCAAAGCTTCTTAAGGCTCGGCTTGCGCTTCGGGAGATCGGAGCGGGCCGCTGCGCGCGAGTGTCCACGCGGTGAGCGTTCCGCACTCGTACTCATTCCCAGTCCGCCGCCCCGCATTGTGCTCATGCTCTGAGACCTAGACCTTCCTCAACCGCCTTGCGTCGATGAACGATCGCACGCAAAAAATCACATAAACCAATAGCAAGCCGGCCATCGCGCTCTTCGATGCCAGCGCGATCTGATCAGGTTCAAGTCCGGCTGATTTAGCGTGAACATAGCCGCGAATCGCCTCGACCGCAGCGCCCAGAAACCCAAGCAGGCCGATCGTGACATTGATGTGCATGAACAACTTGCGGCGCGACTCGCTCGGACTGATGGCCAACAATCCAAAAACACCGAGAGCCGCTCCAAACCACGTCGGAATCAACGCAGTCGGATGCTGGCTACCGGTTCCGAGATATCCGATTAACCCAAGAACAATCAATGCAATTGCAAAGAACAATGTGACTTTCGCCAAGCAGGACCCTCCTCGCGGCCATGTCAGGATACCAGTTGCATGGATGCTGCAGCATGTCTGGTCGATGCGAAGAAAGTCTCGAATGGCAACAATCAGCGTTGAATTCGCGCCGACCCGCCTGCCGCGAAGGCTCGCACCTGGTCAACAGTGGCCATTGTTGTGTCCCCCGGGAAGGTGGTCAGAAGCGCGCCGTGCGCCCAGCCGAGCTTGAGCGCTTCCTCGGGTGTCTCGTTATTCAGCAGACCGTAAATAAAGCCGGACGCAAAACCGTCACCTCCACCAACACGATCATGTACATCCAGTTGGACGGTCGGAGCTGTGTAGGTCTTGCCATCGATCCACGCAACCGCACTCCAGCTGTGACGGCTGGTCGAGTGCACTTCCCGCAGCGTAGTGGCCACGACCTTGACCTTTGGAAGTTTCTTCGTAACCTTCTCGATCATGCCGAAAAATACGCTCGAATCGAGCTTCGATTTGGCTTCGACCTCCGGTCCCGGAATGCCAAGCCCCTTCTGAAGGTCCTCTTCGTTTCCGACAAGCACATCGACATTCTCAACAATCTTGCCGATGATCTCGACAGCACGATCATTCCCGCCAGAGATCTTCCAGAGCTTCTCCCGGAAATTCAAGTCAAACGACGTCACGGCGCCGGCAGCCTTCGCTTCCTTCATCATCTCTGCGGCGAGTTCTGCCGTAGTGGGAGAGAGCGCCGCGAAGATGCCTCCGCTGTGCACCCAGCGCACGCCGTTTGCAAATATCGTCTTCCAGTCAAAATCTCCAGGCTTCAGCTGCGCCGCGGCTTCATTGCACCGGTTGTAGAACACAACCGGGCCGCGCACCCCAAGTCCCCGATCGCTGTAAACCGTTGCCATGTTGGGACCGGTCACGCCGTCATGCTTAAAATGCTTATAGATCCCCTTCACGCCCATCGCCCTGACCTGCTCCGCGATCAGGTCGCCAATCGGATAGTCCGACATTGCAGAGACAACCGCCGTCCTCATCTCGAAACAGTCCGACAGGTTGGCTGCAACGTTGAATTCGCCGCCACTCACATGAATCTGACACTCCGTGGCTTTCCGGAATGGAATGATTCCTGGATCGAGCCTGTGAACCAACGCGCCCAACGAAAGAAAATCGAGTGCAGCGTCATTGCGAATTTTCAATCCGTAACTCATCGTTCAGATTCTCCCCACTTCTTCGGTTCTTCAAAGCTAATGTGACCGACGCTCATGCAGTCCCGGTCGTCTGTTTCAAATCGGCAAGAACTTGCTCCGGGGTCCAATCGTTTCCCGGATAAAAACGAATGACCTTGCCATCAGGCCCGATTAGCGTCGTCGATAATGTGTGCGTGATCGTTTGATCCGCCCCATTTGTAATCCCCACGTTGAAGAACTTCGCCATCTCCGGCAGCACCGGCTTCTCCGGCACAGCAAAATCCCAGTTCGCGAACGCATCCTTTGCGTCGCTCCCGATATACGTCACGCCGTAAGCTTTCAGGCGTTCGGGCGTATCGTACTCGGGATCGAAACTCACGCACAGCAAATGAGTTTTTTTGTGCAATCGTGGATTCGCAGCCAGTTGTTTCTCGATGATCGCGAAATTGTGTGTCACAAGCGGACAAAAATTCGGCAGCGGGCAACGTGTGTAGATAAAGGTCACGAGCAGGTTCTTCCCGCGAAACTGACTGAGCCGAATCGCCCGTCCGTCCTGATTGTGCAATTTAAAATCGGGAACCACGTCGCCCTGCACAGGCACGTGATACTGAACGGCAGGCTTGTAGTCCGGTTTGGCCTGAGCCACGACGACGATATGGTCCAGTAGCACCTCTGCGTCAGCGCCTTGCGACACCAGAACATCTGCTGTGATCACGTCGCCGGGGTGAAGTTCGCTCACGATGTTCGGATCCTTGAGCTTGTAAGGCATCGTCATTGCCTCCATGAAGCCCTGAATCGCCTCATGGTCCAGCGTGACTTGGCCCTTGGGGGTATCTGCCGACACAACCTTTCCCCGCAGCTTGTATACCTTGACCGAGCTTGAGGATGCAGAGGTTGCAGCGGTCTCCTTGCCGGACCGGCACGCAACGAGAGGAATGATCGCCAAAACCGCAAAGGCCAGAATCTTGCGAAGCACTTATCAGTGTACAACCAGACATTCGGTCACTACTTATGCACAGATGGCGCTCTTGTCGCCACCCGCGATATAACGCAGAAATGGGGACGCAGGTGGGAGAAGGAATCAACGGCTGGCTGCAAAGCGGAGGCTTGGTCGTAACTTCAAGCGATCGAGCCGCCCGGGCATTGCAGACCACCTACCACCACCTTCGCCGCGCCGAGGGGCTCTCCGCGTGGTCATCGCCGAACATAGCCGATTGGAGAGCGTTCGCCCGCTCCGCGTGGGAGGGCTACGACGACTCTCGCTTGCTGATGAATCCGGCGCAGGAACGCACGCTCTGGACTGACATCATTCGCGACGAGCGGCATCTCTCCACCGCTCTGGACGCGTCTGTGCAGCGCCTGGCCGAGTTCGCGATGAAAGCCCACGAGCTTCTCTGCTTTTATTCTCCCGCCCATCTGCGCACTACGGCGCGCACCGGCTGGGATCGGGATGCAGCGGCATTCAGCCAGTGGCTCGCGTCGTTCGACGAGGTTTGCGGGCAAAACAATCTCCTCAGCGCGAGCAGGATGACTCGCGAATTAATTTCCAGGATTCAGGCAGACACGTCTGGCCATCCTCCACTTCTCGCGGCGGGCTTTGACCGGCTGCTTCCCATTCAGCGGGAGATCTTCGATGCCTGGGGAGAATGGCAACAACTCGCCAACAATGATCAAGCCTCTCAATTGTTCTTCCATGCTGTTTTGGATACTCAATCAGAGTTGGAAGCGTGCGCGTTCTGGTGCAATTGTCAGATCGCAGCCCATCCTGACACTCGATTGCTCGTCATCACACAGAACATCGCCTCGCAGCGAGGTCAGATTGAAAGAGCCTTTCTCCGGTTCAGCAATCATGTACCCAACTTCGAATTCTCCCTTGGCATTCCGCTCGCGCAGGCCCCGCAAGCCCGCGGAGCCCTCCTGCTTTTGCGGTGGCTGCATGGACCGATTGATGAGAATGCAATCGATTGGTTGATTGCGAGTGGCTTGACGACGAATCCTGATGAGTCGGCAGCGCTTGAACTCTGCATGCGCCTGTTGCGCCGCAAGGGACTGCAGCGAACGCAGTGGAAGCTGCGCGCTTTCCTTGATCAACCCGCACTCTCAGGCAAGTTGCCGCAGGGCTGGGTTCAGAGGATGATTGCCGCTCAGCGACTTCTTTTGGAGTCAATCCGCAGGCCTCGAAGCCCACTCGAGTGGGCGGACTCAGTTCCTCATCTCCTTGAGACGACGGGCTGGCCCGGAACGCGGGCCCAGGAGAGCGCTGACTTCCAATCCATCCGTCGCTGGCAGCAGGCTCTGGATTCCGCAGGTTCGCTCGGTTTTGACGGAAGACGAATTGATTGGCCCGAATTTCTTTCCGTCCTCGAACGGGCCTCGAACGATACGCTTTTCGCTCCCGAGTCATTGGGTGCTCCGATTCAGATTGCCGGTCCGGCAGAGTCCGCAGGCCTCACGGCCGATGCAATCTGGTTCCTCGGCGCCGACGAAGGCTCCTGGCCGGCAGTTGGATCGATGCATCCCTTCATCCCGCTCGCGATTCAATGCGACGCGGCCATGCCGCATGTTTCGCCGCACCTCGATTGGGAACTGTCCGGCGCGATTACAAAGCGCATCGTCGCCTCCGCACCTGTGGTCCACTTCAGCTACGCCGAACAAATCGAAGGCGTTGACACCCGTCCATCGCGCCTCATTTTGAAGCTCACCGGGGTTCCGAAGAAACTGCCGTCCGAAATGGCTCCTCCTCCTCCAAGCTCGCGGGCAACAACCGTCTTTAAGGACTTCAGCGAAATTGCATTCAGACATGACGCGGTTCGCGGAGGGTCGAGGATTCTAACGTATCAGTCGCAGTGCCCATTCAAGGCATTTGCTGTTGCTCGGCTTGGCGCAGAGGATTGGGATCCTGCAGAAGCCGGGCTTACGCCTGCTCAGCGCGGCCAAATTCTGCACGCTATCCTCCGCTCGATCTGGGGCGGGCCTCCAGACGGGATCCGCTCGCTCGACGATCTGATGGGCCTCCCAGGTCGCGAGGCATTTGTCGAGAGCCATGTCAAGAGAGTCATGCGCGAAGAAGTTCCTCCATCAGTGCTCGAACTCATGCCTCGTCGATATCTGGATCTCGAAGAAATCCGACTTGCACGACTCGTGTCCGAATGGCTGAATTACGAAGCTGAGCGAGTTCGGTTCTCCGTCGCTGGAACTGAGGTCGACCGCACAATCAACATCACCGGACTCACTCTGAAGCTGCGCATCGATCGCATCGATCGGCTGGCCGATGGATCGCTCTTCGTCATCGACTACAAAACTGGAGATGTCTCTCCGAAGGCCTGGGATCTGCCTCGGCCTGATGACGTGCAATTGCCGCTCTATGCATGCTTCGCGCTCGACCAGGATCCGGGCGGCTTGGCGTTTGCAAAACTCCGTGCCTTTGATTGGGAATTCGTAGGCAATGCTGTTGATGCCCGTGGATCACTCCTTACCGGCCTGTCAAAGAAGAACGCTTTTGTAAAAGATCCTCTCACCCCCGAAAAGCTCCGGGAGTGGAAAACGCACATCGAAGAGCTGGCTCGCGATTTCATAGCAGGCCGCACGCCGGTTGATCCACGCGATTACCCGAAGACCTGTGAACGCTGCGGATTGCAGGCCATCTGCCGCATTCGAGAACGCGAAAACCTCGGTCAGACGGATACAGACGACGAATCAATTGCCGAGGAGGCGCTGGATGAGTAGCTTTACGGCTCAGGCCCCTCCCGACCTCGCCGTGCGCAATGCCGCGCTCAATCCGGATCGTTCCGTTCTCGTCCAGGCGCCCGCAGGATCGGGAAAGACCGACCTGCTCACACGCCGTTTCTTGCGACTCCTTGGCGAAGTCGACGATCCCGGCCAGATCGTTGCCATCACCTTCACAAAGGCCGCCGCTGCTGAAATGCGACAGCGTATTCTTTCTGAGCTCGAAAAGGCGAATGCAACCAGCGCGCTCGAATCGCCTCCTGACGAATTCTCGATGGAGTTCCTCGCTCGTCGGGCCCTCGAAAGATCTCGCAAAAAAGATTGGCAACTACTCGACCTCTCCGCCCGTCTCCGCATATCGACGATCGATTCGTTCTGTCGCGAGCTTGCACTTCAGCAGCCGCTGCTCTCAGATATCGGCGGCACTCTCGAAATCAACGAGCAGCCAACGGAACTCTATCGCCGCACCGCGCGCCTCACCCTGGAGAGACTAGGCGACCCGCGTGACCCAGGCCTCAACGAGGCCATCGAGGCGCTTCTTCTCTGGCGCGATAACAACTGGAAGGAGATGGAAGACCTCCTCGTAGATATGCTCATGCATCGCGATCGTTGGATGCAGGACTTCGTCCTGACCGGCGAGCGCGCGTGGGACGAATTGCGCATGCGACTCGAGCGCCCATTTGCAAACGCCGTCAGGCACGGACTTGATCGCTTGAATTCTCTGCTTCGCAGCATCCCCGAATCCTGCGATGAAGCGCTTCAACTCGCTAGATTCGCATTGAGCCATGGCGGTGACGAATTTCTCAAAGATCTCGCCGAAATCGCCGAGCTGCCCTGCTCACCTTTCGGCGACTCCGACGATCTCGAATCGGCGCGTCAGACCTACACCTGCCTCGCAGAGTTCTTGCTCACAAAGAGCGGCTCCTTCCGCCATCAGATTCAGCGATCCAATGGGTTTCCTGCCGAGAACAAAACAGAAAAGCTGCAGATGCGCGCTCTGCTGCATAGATTCGACTCCATCTCAGGCCTCGCTGAGGCACTCAAGAATGTGCGAAGCCTCCCACATTGCCGATACACCGAGGAGGAATGGCGCATCGTGCGCGCCTGTTTCACGGTGCTGCGCCACGCCTCGGGTCAGCTGAAGACGGTGTTCGCTGAATCGGGTACGGTGGATTTTACCGAGGTAGCCCAGATCGCCCAGAAAGTGCTCAAGGATGAAGAACGGCTTCCAACAGACGCCGCGCTAAAGACGGCCGACGGCATTCGCCATCTTCTCGTCGATGAATTCCAGGACACCAGCCGACGCCAGCACCTGCTTCTCTCCTCTCTTGTCGCCGCGTGGCCCGATCGGATTGATCGTTCCGTCTTCGTCGTCGGCGATCCCATGCAATCCATCTACTTCTTCCGTGATGCTGAAGTGGAGCTCTTCACACGCATTCGCGCATCCGGCCTCGAGGCCGGAGACAACGAATCTCTGCCCTTTGCACCCGCCGATCTGACCGCAAACTTTCGCACTGCCCCGGAACTTGTAGGAGAACTGAACGATTTCTTCACAAGGATTTTCGCGCACGATGACGGCAGCGGCATTGTATTCTCCCGCGCAGAAGCCGCGCGTCAGTCCGCCACCGGCCCTGCTCGACGCCTGCAATTGCATCTCAATTTCGTTCCGCAAACCGCCCGGGGCTCGTCCAGGTCGCCAGAGGCAATCCAGGCAAAGCAGGAAGCGGCGGCGCAAAGCGAGGCTGCGCGCGTATCGCAAACCTCCGAAATCGTCGCCCTTGTGCGAAGCCACCTTCCCCGCATTCATCAGGCGCGTAAAACGGCCAGGAGGTATCGCGTGGCGATCCTCGGACGTGCGCGCACCGCACTTGCCCCTATTGCACAAGCGCTGCGCGAGGCAAAGATCCCCTTTCGTGCCCTCGACCTCGAGACACTGAAAGATCGTCCCGAGATCATCGACGCATTGGCGCTCGCGCGTGCGCTCCTGAACCACCAGGACCGCGTCTCATGGCTGGGAGTGCTGCGTGCGCCGTGGTGCGGCCTTAGCCTCGGAGAGCTCTATTCAATCGCCGGAACCGACGAGTCATCTCTTCCGCCGCGGCCTGTCTCGCAGCTTCTCGTCGAGCGAAAGCACCTTCTTGGTAAGGAATCGCGCATCGCCGTTGAGCGTTTGCTGAACGCTCTAAATTCCTTTCCGCGCCTTCGAGCCATCCTGCCTACCGGTTCTTTCGGGACTCTGATCCGGCAAATCTGGCTCGCGCTCGGCGGCGACAGCTGCGTAAATTCAACCGCGCGCGCCAATCTGGATCTGTTTTGGACGCTGCTCGACAAGCTGCCACAAGGTGAACAGGACCTCTTCAGTCCGGCACTTCAGGCCGCGCTCGAACAACTCTGCGCCCGGCCCGATCCGGCGGCAGGCAGCGATGCCGGCGTGCAGTTGATGACAATCCATAAATCCAAGGGCCTGGAATTCGAAGTCGTCATCGTCCCTGATCTGCAAGCCGCGACGCGTCGCACTTCGAAAAAGATGCTCTCCTGGCTGGAGCGCGGCCTCGCTGTTCCCGACGACTCGGGCGACATCACCGAATTCCTTGTCGCCCCGATGCAGCCCCGGGGTGCGGACCGTGGCAAGGCCAAAGAATGGGTCGATCATACCTTCACAGAGCGCGAGTCGCAGGAAACAAAACGCATTCTCTACGTGGCTGCTACTCGCGCCCGCGAGGAGTTGCATCTTTTTGCTCGCCCCGCATACAAACACGACAAAGATAACTTGGCGACCCTCGTTTCGCCTGTCAATTCCTTGTTGAGCACCGCTTGGCCTGCTGTCGAAGAAACGGTGAGGTCGCAATTCGAAGGCTGGAAGTCAAGGTCTGATCTTTCCCCGGCCGAGGAACTGGTGATTCCGGCCCTTGCGGCCCAGGGTGAGTTGTTTGTCATGCCATCTCCGGCTGCACCGACGCTCATCCGCCGCCTGCCTGCGAGCTTTCAGATTGCTTCTCCGGTCATTTCGGCGATTCCTGACGGCCAGCCGCTCATCGGTGACTCCGCCAAGCCCTATCAACGACATGAAGGGGGCCTTCGTTCTCGCGCACTGGGCAATGCAGTACACCGCTTGCTTGAAGACCTTGCCCACCTTCGTTCCACCCGCGATTGGCCTTCTGCCCTTGCGGCTCTCCGTTCATCCGAGCCGGCCATTGTCGCACAGATTCGCGCCGCAGGATTTCCCGCCGTTGAAGCTGTATCCATAGCTGTACAAGCCATCAACTTCGCACACAATGCAGCAAACGATCCGGTCGGACAATGGATACTTTCCCCCCACGCTGACGCAACAAGTGAGGCTGAGTGGGCAGGGATTGTTAATGGAGATCTTCGTCAGGTGCGCGTCGATCGCGTCTTCCGCTCGGGTCTCGAGCCCATGCTCGACGGCGACAATACATGGTGGGTCATTGATTTCAAGACGGCTCATGCTGAAAACCTTGACCCTGCTTCGGCCCTCCAGGTTTTCCGCGCCGCATTCGCACCCCAACTTGAGATCTATTCGGCCGTCCTGCGAAACCTGCGCGGTGCAAAAGTGCCCCTCCGAGCCGGTCTTTACTACCCGCGCATGTCTGTGCTGGATTGGTGGGAGGTCTAGCCGGAAGTTGGCGCGATCAGTTGCTCGCTTCGGCTGCCTTCCCATCCTTTTGTGCCACAACGCTCTTGTGGTGCCGCACATCGTCTCCCTGCACCCAGAAGATAACGTCTTCCGCAATGTTTGTCGCGTGGTCGGCAACACGCTCGAGTGCCCGGCAGATCATCAGCGCATTCAAGGCTTGAGGAGCTATTTCGCTCTGCTCCTCCATCACTTTCGTGAGCGATTTGTACGCCGCACGATTCATCGTGTCGACGGCATCATCCATTGTCAGCACAGCACGCGCCAGTTCTGGATCGGCCTCGATGAACGACTGAAGGCTCTTGCGCACCATCTCCGCCGACAACGCAGCCATCCGCGGGATATCCACCGGCAACTCCGCGACAGCCATCTGCTCCATGTTGCGAACCCGCTCGCTGATGCTCTTGGCCGAGTCGCCCACGCGCTCCAGATCGGCGTTGATCTTGATTACGCTCAAAATAAAGCGCAGGTCAATCGCCATCGGCTGTTCCATTGCCAGCAAATCCAGCGCCGCTTGATCGATGTCCCGTTCCAGCCGATTGATTGCCACTTCGCTGCGGCTTACAAGATCGCAAATCGAAAGATCGCGCACGCGGTAGGCTTCGATCGCGCGCTGAATGGCCTGTTCCGCCAACCCGGCCATGACCAGCAGGCTTTCCTTCAGTTGATCCAGACTCTGTTGAAACCGAATGCGCGTCATCCGAACCTGCCTGTGATGTAGTCCTCGGTCCGCTTGTCGCTGGGGTTCGTGAAGATTTTGTGCGTGGAGTCAAACTCCACCAACCGGCCATTCAGGAAGAATCCCGTCTTCTCCGCCACTCGAGCCGCCTGCTGCATGTTGTGGGTCACAATCACGATAGTGTACTGCGATTTGAGCTGAAAAATAAGATCCTCGATCTTCGACGTCGACACCGGGTCGAGCGCCGAGGCAGGCTCATCCATCAGCAGTACCTCCGGATCCACAGCCAGAGCCCGTGCAATACACAAACGCTGTTGCTGACCGCCTGAAAGGCTCGCGCCCGACTTGGACTTCAAATCGTCCTTCACTTCTTCCCAAAGAGCCGAGTTCTTCAGCGACCGTTCCACGATCTCATCCAGCGCGCGGCGGTTCGTATAGCCGTTGAGTTTCAACCCTGAAGCCACGTTGTCGTAGATCGACATTGTCGGGAATGGGTTCGGCCGTTGGAATACCATGCCGACGCGGCGACGTATTTCGACCGGTTTTGCATCGCTGTAGATGTTCAGGTCTCCAATGCGGACAGTTCCGGTCACGCGTGCGATCGGGTTCGTCTCGTGCATCCGGTTCAGGCACCGTACAAACGTGCTCTTTCCGCAGCCGGAGGGGCCAATCAGCGCGGTGGCATGATTGGCGGGAATGTTTAGCGTGATGTCCTGCAGTGTATGGTTTGTTCCGTACCACGCATTCAGGCTTGAAACCTCGATGCCAACGCCCACTTACGCATTTCTCCTTTCTGCTATCAGCAGAAACCGCGAAACCTCTTGGCGATTCCCTCGAGAAATCGCCATCCACCCTCCATCAAAACGGCACCTTCGCAGGAGAATTGCCGCTTAGC
>Ga0306920_100013350_pt1 | contig 11191 bp, 12 predicted proteins | sample flu12Cox44000170_FD_204666 | JGI IMG/M metagenome (GOLD analysis project Ga0306920, IMG submission 204666) | Lab enrichment of tropical soil microbial communities from Luquillo Experimental Forest, Puerto Rico - flux4day.12C.oxic.44.000.170 (v2)... | ecosystem: Environmental > Terrestrial >...
CCGAGTCGAGTTCAAGCAAGGACCGCGGTTTGAGAAGACGTGGCGATGGGTAGGCATTACCAATACTACAGGCGGCTCGCTCGAAGGCGCCGCCCAGGCCTCTTCAACCTCTGGGCGAGATCCCGCTGCAAATTTGCTGCAGATTTGACGATGAGAAAAGTTTGATCAATTTAGAGTTTCATCAGGCGGCGGCGACCGCGACAGCCTACCCAGGCCTTTCCGAGCGGCTGTCGTCGCTGGGGTCTGGCGCACGGACTACCTTTGCCGTCGCCCACGGTTGACCCTTGGATGACAATGGCTCACCTTGTACCGGCGCTGTTGAAGAAGCAGCGGCTGAGGTGTCCCGAACGTGGGCTCGACCAGGAGGTCGGTAAGGCCGCGATGGCACCGGCGCCTCCGCTTCGGCGATCCATGTGAGCAGACTGTCGAAAAACTGACATGCCCTCGTTTCGCTGGTCGGCGATCAATGGCGGGGGCGATACCGTGAACGGGGTGATGGAGGCCCCGGATCGCGGGGTTGTGGTAGAACGGCTGCAGCGCCAGGGCCACCTTGTGCTGCGGGCCGACCCAGCCGACCGGCGCCGGGGATTGCGGGAGCTGCTGCAAGTCGACCTCGGCGGTGCCCGTGGTCTCGAAAAGGCGGCCCTCGCCGAAGTGACCCGTGAACTCGCCATCATGCTGGCGGCGGGGCAGGATTTGGACCGCGCGCTGCGCTTTGTCGTCGACAATACCCGCAGCGCCCGCGCCCGCACCATCCTTGCCAATGTGCGCGACAAAGTTCGTGGCGGCAGCTCGCTCGCCGCGGCGCTCGCCGGCGAACCGCGAAGCTTCTCCAAGCTGTATATCGGTCTGGTTCGCGCCGGCGAAGCGGGCGGCACCTTGCCGGCAACCCTCGACCGCCTCGCCACCCTGCTCGAGCGCGAGCGCAGCCTCAGCGCCAACCTGCGGTCGGCGCTGATCTATCCGGCCTTGCTGGTCGTCGCAGCAGTCGGCTCCATCATACTCCTCCTCGATTACGTGCTGCCGCAGTTTATACCGATCTTCGAACAGGCAGGCGCCCAGCTGCCTACCGCGACCCGGGTTTTGATGGCCCTTGGCACGGTGGTTGGTGCGGGAGCACCGTGGCTGCTGGTCGGCGCCCTCGCGGCAGGGTTGGTCGCCCGGCAGCTGCTCGCCCGGCCCGCCAACCGGCTCAAGCTCGACCGTCTGCTGCTGAGACTGCCGATCGCCGGCAGCCTTTTGCGCGAGACTCTGGCGGCGAGGCTGACACGCACGCTCGGCAGCCTCCTACAGAACGGTGTGCCGTTGATCCCGGCGCTCGGCATCGCCCAGGATGCTCTCGGAAATCGCGCCGCGGCGGCAGCAGTCGAAGCCGCGGCGGTCGGCGCAAAGGGTGGTGGCGGCCTTGCTACGCCCTTGGCGGCGGCTGGGCTGTTTCCGGCGCGGACAATTCACCTGCTGCAGCTCGGCGAAGAGGCGGCACAGCTCTCGGCCATGGCGCTCAAAGCGGCTGAGATCCATGACGAGCAGGCACGACTGATGATGCAGCGTCTCGTCGCGCTGGCCGTGCCGCTCATCACCATTACGATGGGCCTTGCCGTCGCCGGCATCGTCAGCGCGCTGCTGACGGCGATGCTGAGCCTCAATGATCTCGCGGTGTAAGCCGACGCGCCTGGCGCGGCCATGCCGGATCATGCCGTCTGTTGATCGCGGGAGCGGCTTTACTCTGATCGAGCTGCTGGTGGCGCTCGCCGTGCTCGGCTTAGCCTTGGTTCTGATCGCCGGCTACAAACCGCCGTGGAGCCGCGGGCTGGGCCTCCGAGCGACCGCAGCCGAGCTCGCCGCGGGGCTGCGCCTGGCACGGTCGGAGGCAATCGTGAACAATCGTCCGGTCGCGTTCGACATTGATTTGGTCGGCCACCGCTATCGCGTCGGTACGGGGACGCCGCGCGGCTTGCCGGCCGATCTTTCGCTCGAGTTGTTGACGATCTCGGGCGAGGCGCTGAATGGCCGCGAGGGGGACATCCGGTTCAACCCCGACGGCAGCTCGACCGGCGGCCGCATCTCGCTTGCTGACGGACGGCGGCGGATCGGGGTCGGCGTCGACTGGTTGACCGGAAGGGTGAGCGTCGCCGATGAACGCTGAGGGCACCCCTCGGTCCGGCGGATTCACGTTGCTCGAGGTCGTCGTGGCACTCGCCATCGCCGCGGTGGCCCTGGTCGGGTTGTTTCAGGCGGGCAGCGGGGGATTCTTTGCTGTCGACACCGCGGCGCGAGCCCAGGAAGCCGTGCAGCGGGCGCAATCTCACCTCGCGGCAGTCGGTCGGGACGCCGCATTGGTCCAAGGCGATTTCACCGATGAAGACGGCGGCGGTTATCGCTGGCACCTGAGCGTGCGGCCGGCGGCGACCCGACAGCTGCCGGCGGCGGGTGGAAACGCCAACACGACCGAGACCTTATTCGATGTCGAGGTCGCAATCTCGTGGCCGGGCCACAGTGGCGATCGATCGGTGGTCCTGAAGACGCTGCGGCTCGGCAGTGCAGCGACCGGAGGTTTGACGCCGTGACGCTCAGCGGCTGGACGCGCGGCCAGCAGCAGGGATTCACCCTGCTGGAGCTCCTCGTTGCCCTGGTTGTGCTCGGATTCCTCGTGGTCGGGCTCACGCAAGGTGTGCGAGCCGGTCTCTCCATGTGGGGCGCCCAGACACGCCGAATGGGCGAGACCGGAGAGCTCGATGCCAGCGCTCGCGCGCTGCGCGTCCTGTTGGCCGGGATTTCGGTGCCGTCACCGGCCGCGGTCGGTCGCGGTACTGCCGGCACGATGAAGTTTGAAGGTCGCTCGGACAGTCTCGTGTTTGTCGGCGACATGCCGACCGGGCTCGGCACGACCCGCCGCGCCAATATTACGCTCGAGCTCGCCCAGGACCGCCTTGTCCTGCGTTGGACTCCACACCGTCACGAGCAGACGACCGCACCCGAGCCCGAGCCGGTCGAAACCGACCTCGTCCGCGGGGTCGCTCGCGTTGACTTCGCTTATTGGGGTTCGTCTGCGGCAGACCAGGCGCCAGGTTGGCAGGCGCAATGGGACAGCTTCAACCGCCCCGAACTCATCCGCGTTCGCCTTGCTTTCGCCAAAGGAGACCGGCGTCGTTGGCCCGATTTGATCGCGGCGCCTCAGCAATGAAAAGTCAACCGCGATTCGCACGCCGCGATTGAATCCAGCTCGCGCTGCGAGAGCGCAACGAGACATTAGACAACAATTCTTGCCCATTATGAGAAGCAGACGCGTTGCAATCACCTCGATGGGACGAAATTTGGTGAATTTCCCGTCTCCGAGCCGGCTGCTGGTCCGTCCACCTTTCAAAGTTGCGAGGCGCTCTGTAACATCGTGAGCTGGTAGGAGCGGATTTTGATTATGATGCGGGAGTTCTTTGCTTGGTGGTTTGGGCAGCTCGCGGAGCTGCTACCTCAGGGATTGCGCCGCACCGCTCTGTCGGCTGTCGATGCGATGGTGGTCAAGCCGATCGGACCACTCGGCCGCGGCATCGAAGCCGTCGCTATCGGTTTGCGCCGAAATGGGAGGGAAACGCCACTAGGCCGCTTTGGCCTCGGTGCCAAGGATTTGGCGGAATTACCCCGGGCGACGAGTCGGACGACCGTCTTGCGCCTTGGTGAGCCGGATGTGCTCGGCAAGACGCTGACCTTGCCGCTGGCCGCGGAGCGCGAGCTTGACCAGGTCCTGGGATTTGAGATGGACCGCGAGACCCCATTCAAAGCCGAGGAAATTTACTGGAATCACCGGATCGAAGGCGTCGACCGGCAAAACGGCCGATTGTCCGTGCGCCTCATCCTCTTGCCGAAGGCTAACCTCGCCCCACTTTTGACTGCTCTCGACCAGTTTGGCATCCGACCGAGACGAGCCGAGATCGCCGATGGTCCCGACGCCGGAGCCTACCTGCCTCTCGAGGGGGATGGCGGCCGTGCGCATCACTCCTCGAACCGGCTGATGTGGTCCGCGGCCGTATGCTGCGCGCTCCTCGGTCTGGCGGCCATTGTGACACCCTTTGTACGCCAGCAGCTTGCGCTTGGTTCTCTCGAACAGCAGATCGCGGCGGGGCGCACCGCAGCAGCAGAAGCCGAAAGCCTGCGCCAGGAAGCCGATCGGCTGGCGGGCAGCGCCGATTTTGTCGAGAGCGAGCGCGACAAGGCCGGGCGTCCGCTGGCGGTCTTGGCTGCGGCGACCCGTGTCCTGCCGGACGATACCTACCTGACCGAAGTGGAGCTGCAGAAGCGCAAGGTGACGCTCACCGGGCGGTCGGCCGCGGCCGCCCGATTGATTGGACCGCTAGCCGCCGATGGAACATTTCGCAATCCCGGGTTCACGGCGCCGGTAACGCGGGTCGAAGCGCTTCATACGGAACTCTTCACGATCAACGCGGAGGTCGCGCCATAGTCTCGCTCGCAGCTATGCCGGTCACCACCGCATCGCTCTGCGCCATGGCTTGCGCAGCGATGAAAACCACCGCGTGGCCGGGCCATGATTGATCGCTTCGTTACTTACTTGCTGATCGGCGGGTGCCTGATCTTTGGTGCACTGGTTTTGTTGGAACTTCGGCCCGCTGCTACCGATACGCCGACACCGAACGAGGTCTCGACACGCCCCGACACCACTTCCGCCGTGCACCGGCAGCCGAGCACACAGCTCGACGAGCTGCTCGCTGTGGCTCTTGCTCGACCCCTGTTCAGCAGCACGCGGCGTCCCCCGCAGGCCGCAGCCAACGACAGCGCCACCGACTCTGACCTCGCCGACACACGGTTGACCGGGATTGTCACCGAGCCCGACCATCATCTCGCGATCTTCACTGTGAACGGTGGCGCCAAGCCGCTGAGGCTGACCGAGGGTGAAGCCCTGAGCGGCTGGCGGATCGAGAGCATCACCCCTCGCGAGGTTTCGCTCAGCGGTCCCGGCGGAACCAAGACCCTGCAGCCCAAGCTCGATCCAAACCTCGTCCAGCAACCTCCGCCGCAGCCGCCTGCCGCGAACCCCGCTCCTCGCCAGCCTGCTCAGCCGCCTGCCCCGAACGTCGCTGCCCGCCAGCCCGCTCCGCCGGCTCCTGGGATTATTTTGCCGCCGAGACCGGCGGTCCCGCCTCGCCTTCCGGCGCGGCCGCCGGTTCGACCGCAGCCGGGTAGAGCGCAGCAATGAGTCGGCTACCCGTGCTCGCGATCGCACCGGTGCTGCTCGCCGCGTGTCAGAACGTCCCCTCAGCGCCCGATCTGGAGCCGCTGGAGGAGCCGCGGGCCGTCGAGGCGGCGCCGCCGCGGGTGAGCGGTGTTATTCCTGTCGAGCGCCGGGAGCGCGCCTTCACGACGCAGGGTGTCGCAGAGGGGCCGGTGGTCTCGCCGCCGCCACTCCCTGGCGCCGCAGGGCAAGCGGGCGATGTCACTCTCAATTTCGTCGACACCGACATTCGCGAGATCGCCCGCACCATTCTCGGCACGACATTAAAGCTAAATTACACGATCGACCCCAACGTGCACGGTACCGGCTCGATCGACACGGGCACGCCGCTGCCGCGTTCGGCACTGCTGCCAACGCTCGAGACCCTGCTCAACGCAAACGGTGCAACCTTGGTCGAGAGAAACGGGGTCTACGCTGTCGTGCCGATCGCCGCCGGCAACACGAGCAATGCGGTCTCGGGAGCGAACGCGATCGGCGCCGGCACCCAAGTGGTGGCGCTGCGCTATGCCGCGGCCAGGGACCTCGCAAAAATCCTCGAACCCTATGTTGCCGAGGGCGGCAAGATCACCGCCGATCCGGGGCGCAACGCGTTGCTCGTCAGCGGCGATGCCGCAGTACGCCAGACCCTGGTGAGCCTGATCCGCGCGTTCGACATTGACATTCTGGCCGGGCAATCCTACGCGCTCTTCCCGGTGGGCGACAGCAACCCTGCTCAGCTCGCAGCCGAGTTCGAAAAGGTGTTCCAGTCCCAAGGCGAAGGCCCGCTCGGGGGTCTGGTTCGCGTGCTGCCAATGGAACGGGTTAACGCCGTTCTCGTGGTTTCCTCGCAACCGCGCTATATCGATGCCGCCAGACGCTTTGTCGGTCTGATGAATCGGGTCGAGGATGCGACCGCACGGGCCTGGCATGTCTATTACGTGCAAAACGGTCAGAGCGCCGACCTCGAGCTGTTGTTGCAGCGCGCTTTCACGCCACGCAACGTCAGCCCGACCGCCGCGCCGCCCGGCACCACGGCGCCCGGCGCCGCGCAGCTGACGATCGGCGGAGGGGCTGGGCCGGGTGGAAATGTGATGGGTTTTGGTGGTCAAGGCTCGACTTCGGGTCTCGGCGGGGCCGCCGGAGGCGCCGGCGCCACAACCGGTCTTCCAGGCGCCCCCGGTGCCGCGGGGGCCGCCGGCGGGCTCGGGGCGGGCGTTCCTCAACCGCAAGCGGCCGCCGCCGAGGGCGCACCGCCGGCCACCGAGCCATTATCGACCGAGACCGGCGCAAGTGGGGGCGGTGCGCCGGAGAACCGTATGCGCATCATCGCCAACCGGCGCAACAACGCGCTGATGATCTACGCGACACCGAGCGAGTACGCGGTGATTGAGGGAATGCTGCGCAAGATCGACATCATTCCGCTGCAGGTGCTGATCGAGGCGACGATTGCCCAGGTCGAGCTCAACGATACGCTGCAATACGGCACGCAGTTCTTCTTCAAGGCCGACCACGTCGCCAACACCCTGGGCCCGCTCGGGGGCCTTCCCCCTCTCGGCAGTCTGACCTTTCCCTCGACCCAACCCTTTTTTACACTGAGCAAAACTCCGAATTTCGCGCTCTCGGCGCTCGCCTCAGTGACCAAAATCAAAGTGCTGTCGGCGCCGCAGGTCATGGTCCTCGACAACGAACCCGCGCGTATTCAGGTCGGTCAGCAAGTCCCGGTCCTGACAGGGCAGGCGGTGAGCACAATCACCACCACCGCTCCCGTGGTCAACAGCGTCGACTATCACTCGACCGGCGTCATCATGCAGGTGACGCCGCGCGTCAATTCGGGCGGGCTCGTTGCCCTCGACATTGCCCAGGAGGTCAGCGATGTGGCACCCCAGGCAACGAACACAGTCATGGGGTCGCCGACCTTCGACGACCAGATCTTCCGCACGCGAGTGGTGGTGCAGGACGGTCAGACGATCGGCATGGCCGGGTTGATCCGCGACAATGTCTCGAATGATAACGGCGGGATACCCTTCCTCAAGGACATCCCGATCCTCGGCACATTGGTTTCTGCACAAAACAACTCGCGAATGCGCACCGAGCTGCTCGTGCTGATCACGCCGCACGTCGTGCACGATCAGCGCGATGCCCGCGCGCTGACCGAGGATCTGCGCAGCCAGCTGCTCGGCGCCAGCCTGCTGCCGCAGCAGCTGCAACGCAAGGGAATACCCGGCCTGGCCAACCCAAACGGGCTTTAGGCGAGTGGTGCTGCGGCGGGGCGCGAGAGCCGTGGCTTGGCGCCGCAGCAGCGGCTTTGCGCTGCTTATCGTGCTGTGGACATTGGTGCTGATCGCCTTCATCGTCGCCCATCTGACGGCGAGCGGGCGAACCGAAATTCGCATCGCCCGCAATCTTGTCGCCAATGCGGTCGTCGAGGCGGCCGCCGACGGAGCGATCTCAGCTGCGATCTTCAACCAATTGGACCCGAACGCGGACCAGCGCTGGCCGCTGAATGGCGAAGCGCATCAGCTCGCGATCGGCAACACTCGGGTCACCGTGCAGCTGGCGGACGAGGCCGAGCGGATTAATCCGAGTTCTGCTCCGGCGCCGCTCCTCGAAGCATTGCTGCGCACCACCGGGAGTGATCCGGAAAGCGCGCGCCGCTTGGCCCTGGTAATTGGCCAATGGGTCGGATCCACACCGGCCGCTCAGCCGCAGAGCGTACAGGCCGAATATCGCGCGGCGGGGCTCGATTACGGGCCGCCGGGGGAGCCGTTCGAAACCCTTGACGAGCTCGGCCGCGTGCTCGGCATGACCCCGGCCGTGCTCGCTGCGATCCGACCCCATCTGACGCTTTTCGGTCCGCCCCAGCCAAACCCGGCGAGCGCCGACCCGGTCGTGGCCGCCGCCCTCGCCACTATAGCTCAGCCTGCTGCGGTCCCGGCCCAGCCGAACCAGCCGCAGGCGGAACTGCTTACCGTGCGGATCAGCGCGACCGCATCCGGGCGGGACAACGCGCGCGTCAGCAAGACAGCCATCGTCCGGGTGGGGACCATGCTGCAGGGCGGTTACGCCGTCCTTGCCTGGGGCAACAGCAACCGGTTCCAATGAGCCCGGCGCCGCGCCCTCCCTCAGAGCAGGGAGAAAACTCGAATGCGCGCCGTAAACCGCCTGCCCGATCGGCAATAATCCAAGCTTAATCAATCGGTTAATAAACCGACGTCGGACGCCGGCAGGGAAAGTCCTGAGGGAGACCGGCCTCGCTCTGAGGGAGCGAGCAGGGACAGAATCACATTTTGTCTTAGTGACAATATACCCAATGTGGCGTATATGGCTCGGAACGTTGCGATAATCATAGGATCGGACGCCTATGTGGCCAATGACGAGGATGATTACAAGGCGGGCCCCGGCCAGCCCAGCCGTCTCAAGAGGAGGCAGTCCGGCAACCCCCGCCTACCGCCGCAAAAAAGAAATTGCCGGCATTGCTGGCCGACGCGCTCGACGAGCCGGTCTTTGTCACGATCGATGGAGAACCAGGAGATCACCAAGCGCGAGCGACCAAGATGCTGTTCGACAGGATGAAGGACGCCGAGCATAGTCGCGGCGCCGCCGCCCGAACCACGTCCGCTCGATGAGGCAAACAAGGAGGTGCTGCAAGCATTCGTGGAGCGGATACGCCAGCAGGTCCTCGCCGAGATCGCCGAGAAGCAGCGCGAGACCGCCGGTTCGAATGGAGACAACCCCGCTGAAATCGCCGGCTCGAACGGAGACAGCTCCGATGACGGATGATGAGCTGGTGGAGGAGCTCCACGAATTGAAACACCGCAGCCAGACGCCGATCGCGCTGATCGAAATGTTTGGTGCGCTGCTCTCTCTCGACCCCCGGCTGACCGCCAAGCAGCGCCGCAAGAAATCCTACGAGATCACGGCCGCGGCATTAGAGCGGCTGGAGCGCAAGGAGGACTGACCATCATCGCCCTGCCCCCTTGCGGGTCGCGGTCAACGGCTGCGACTGCTGGCGCGCAGGATCCCTGACGACGACAAATCGTTGCACAGCAGTGGCGGCCAATCGGGCGACGGCCAGCGAGCATCGCAACGCGCAACCCCCTTGCATTCGATGACTCCCGGCCGGCGTGCCTCGTCGAGGCTCCCCCCAAGCGCCGCACATGATGCTCAATTTAACCAAGGATTAACCTCGATCTTTTATAACGATTTGGCCACGCTTGGAAAAAAGATGTTTCCAGGTTTGTCGGCACCCACCGGGAAATAGGTTCCGAATATCTAAAAACGAATTGAGACCAATGCAATGCGTCGATTGATATTCTTCCTCATCATTGCCGGCATTCCTTTGGTAGAGGCGCAAGCCCAGATCCCGGCCGATACGCTTGTCACCGGTCAATCGCAGCCAGCACTCGCGCAGGCGACACCGGGCGGCCCGTGGTGCTTCGTCGGCCGTGGGTTGTCCACGCTTCAGGTTAACGCGAACGGTACGCAGGCCGTCATCTCCCTGGCTGAGGTCACCTATTTCGACGGAACGCGATATTACCTGCTTGATGGGCAAGCCCGGTTGATGTTCAGTACAACCACCACTGGAAATATCAAATTCAAGGCGACGCCGGAGTACCTGGCGTCAATAACCAGACCTCCGTTCTCCAACTACACTGAGACGGTCGGAAACGTACCCAGCCAGATTACGCTTTCCTTTGTGGTAAATTTCCCGAGCTGTACTCTGCCCGTTTCTATTCGTTATGAAACGGAATAAGCCTTAGCTGTCGTGATCGAAGTTGATGTGTAGCCGGAGGCATCGATGATAAGAAAATTCCTGCTTGCGCTGCTGGCGATAGGGCTGAGCGGAGCACTTTGCGTCATTCCTGACATCGCACGCGCGCAAGCTTCATCCCCTTACCTTGGAGAAATTCAGACATTTGCGTTCAACTTCTGCCCACTGGGATGGGCGCCCCTTAACGGACAACTACTTCCGATCTCCCAGAACCAAGCGCTTTTTGCGCTGCTCGGGATAACGTATGGCGGCGATGGCAAGACCACTTTTGCCCTCCCGACAGCAAAGCCAATCTTCACGGCGACTGAGGCGACGTTCACCCAGTGCATCGCCCTACAAGGTGTTTTCCCGTCGCGTTCCTAAGAACCTCTGCCCCTAGCTGAGAAAAGTCATCCCCTTCGCTGTAAGGTAATTACTGTCTCAGGACACGCGGGCTATTACTATGCGGCGAGTCGTGCGCGGCCGGATGGCTCGTCCGGCGCCGCTTTCATAATATCCGCCGCCGGCACAGTTCGCTTTTTGTCAATCTGGTGAGCGGGTGACTGATCTTCAGGCAAGCGCGCCGCAGATCGAGATCGCTATCAACCGCGACTAAGCTAGGCGCTTCGGCGTTTCTTCAAGGCTAGTCGACGACACGCTCAACGATGCATACGGTCCAGCGGCAGATCTGGTTGGCCGCTCGGGGACCGAGTCCGATTTTGGCGAGCGCATAGCGGCGCTTTGCGCTACTTCACACGACACGTGGTGGAGAGCGATTGGATGGGCAATGTGCGGTGCGCGGGCGTTGGGTCAGCCGTCAGGTGACCGCAGCGGCTCTGCACGAGCCACAATTCTGTTGTCCCTCGGCTTGGTGGCAAACCTCGCCGCGCAGATGACCTTCGCGGCGACTTTGCACGAGATCGCCGTCGATTGGGCACTCGACGCGGGGCAATCGGGTTGGATCGGCGGCATCTATTTCGCCGGCTACGCCGTAACGGTTCCATTCCTGGCGAGTGTCACCGATCGCATCGACGGTCGATGGGTCTGTGGGATTGGCGCATTGCTCGGAGCGGCTGCCAGCTTCGCGTTCGCGGCGTTCGCACAAGGCTTTGTTGTCGCGCTGGTGCTGCGGTTTTTTGGCGGCATCGGCCTCGCTGTTGTCCACATGCCGGGCCTGAATTTGCTGATGGATCGGGTCGATCCCTCTCGTCAGGGACGGT
>Ga0306920_100013354_pt1 | contig 11190 bp, 9 predicted proteins | sample flu12Cox44000170_FD_204666 | JGI IMG/M metagenome (GOLD analysis project Ga0306920, IMG submission 204666) | Lab enrichment of tropical soil microbial communities from Luquillo Experimental Forest, Puerto Rico - flux4day.12C.oxic.44.000.170 (v2)... | ecosystem: Environmental > Terrestrial >...
CGGAAGAAACGAAACGGCGGGGCCGGCGAGCGCCAATAGCATGGCGACAGCAGCCCGGGCGAGCGTGTTCGGGGCTGACGTGCGAGTGGCCCGCGTCGTGGTGTCAATATCGGTCATCGAATTGTCCTTTCTCGGGATCGGCTGGGCCGGGCAGTTCGACGGCGGGCTCGATGCTGGTGAACGGGATGAGGGCGGCCTCGTTGAGCGCGCGGACGGTCTCAACGCTGTCCGCGGCGAACAGCGAAATCAGGCGTCCCTGGCGGGCCAGGAAGATTGAGCTGAGGTAGCGGACGCCGTCGCCCCGGGCGTGGAAGCGGCTGGCGGCGCCGGTCAGGGCGGCCTGGAGCACATCCAGCTGGTGCTCGCTGATCTTCGGCAGCCGGCGTTCGACCACGAACAGGCGCTCCTGGCCTGGCTGACTCATGCTCGCAGCATCCCAGAGGGCGCGCCGGCCGGCATCGTGGCCAGCCCGTAGTGCGACTCGTAGATCTCGCGCATGGCCGGGGATGCCGGGCGCAACCTCAGTACCGATCTACGGGTCAGCACGGATGGCGCTGGTCATCCGGCCCGATACCGTCGCCCTCAGGTCGGGACGGCATCTCGCGGAGGTGCGCATGTGAGTCGGCAACTGCGCGCCCTGGTGTATGCCGGGGGTCTGGCGGGCGCCCTGGCCGTGACGGCCTGCACGGCGGCTGGCGGCCCGGGCCCGCCTGCCTCGGCCGCCGCCACGGTGGCCGGCCGGCCGGTGATCGTGGTCGGGTCGTTCAACTTCCCGGAGAGCGTGACGCTTGCCTATCTCTACGCGGACGCGCTGGCCGGCCGGGGCTACCCGGTGCGGGTGCTGCCCGACCTGGGTCCGCGGGAGCTGGTCGATCCGGCGCTGATCGCCGGGCTCATCCAGCTGGTGCCGGAGTACACCGGGTCGGCGCTGGAGTTCGTCAGCCTCGGCCGCGTCCCGGCCACCGCGAACGTAGTGGCCACCGCCGCGGCGCTGGCCACGGCGATGACCGGGCGGGGCCTGGTCGTCGGCCAGCCCGCGGCCGCACAGGACGGTAACGCGATAGTCGTCACGGCGGGCACGGCCGTGCGTTACCGGCTGCGGACGATCTCGAGCTTGGCCGCGGTGGCGAACCGGCTGGTGTTCGGCGGTCCGCCCGAATGCCCGGAGCGCGCCTACTGCCTGCCCGGCCTGCGGCTGACCTACGGCCTGCGGTTCCGGCAGTTCGTCGCGCTCGACGCCGACGGCCCGCTGACCAAGCAGGCCCTGGCCGCGGGGGACATCGGCGTGGCGCTGCTGTTCACCACCGACCCGGCGATAGCGGCCCGGCACCTGGTCGTGCTGGCCGACAACCGCGGCCTGCAGCCGGCCGAGAACGTCGTTCCCGTGCTGCGGCAAGCTACCGCCGACCGGTACGGTCCCGGCCTGCTGACCGTGCTCGACGCGGTGTCGGCGCGCTTGACCACGGCCGCGCTGGCCGAGATGGACGCGGAGGTGGAGCTGGGCAACCTCGACCCGCAGGCGGCGGCCCGGCAGTGGCTCCGGGCCGCAGGGCTGGCCCGGAAATGGGCCGCGCCGTGAGCGATGCCGTGAGCGACGCCGTGAGCGGCGCCACCGTGAGCCCGCCGCCGGCCGGCGCGGTCCGCCGCTTCAAGCGACAGCGCCGACCGACCGGCGCACCGCCGCCGCTGCCCCGGCGGATCACCGTGACCACCACGGCGTGGCTGCTGCTCGTGGTCGTCACCGTGGGCGGCGGGTTCCTGGCCGCGGCAGACACGCCGTGGCGCCGGGCCGGCAACCACCTGAGCACCTGGCTGCTGCGAATCCTGGCGTCGTTCCGGACGCCGTGGCTGACCCATGTGGCCGAGGGGATCAACGTCGCGGTCCTGGACTGGCAACCGCTGCTCGGGATCGCGGTGGTCCTGGCGACCCTCGCGTTCCGGCGCTGGCGGCAGCTCGCCGTGCTGCTGGTCGGCCTGATCTTCCTCGAGATCGTCGGCAGCGCGATCTATACCGGCCTGTCGCGGCCGCGGCCGTACGGGGTGTGGATCATCGGCGGCTGGGACGGGTACTCGGCCCCGGCCACGGTGGTGGCCGCGCTGGCCTTTTTCCTGATGGGCGCGGTGTACTGCCTGGTGGTGCCGGGCCGGCCGCGGTCGTACGCGAAGGCCGCGGCGGCGGCGGTGCTGGCCGCGTTCTGCCTGTCCCGGCTATACCTGGCCGTCGACCACCCGGACGACGTGCTATTCGGCCTGGGGCTCGGGGTGGCCATCCCGGTGACGGCGTTCCGGTTCTTCACCCCCAACGAGGTGTTCCCCGTGGTGTACCGCCGGGGCCGGACCGCGCACGTCGACGTGACCGGCCGCCGTGGCGCGGCGATCCGGCAGGCGGTCCGCGATCAGCTGGGGCTTACCGTGCTCGAGATCAAGCCGGTCGGCCTGGCCTCGTCCGCCGGGTCGACACCGCTGCGGCTGACCGTGGAGGGCGACCCGGATCAGTACCTGTTCGCCAAGCTCTACACGCGGGGACACGTGCGCGCCGACCGCTGGTACAAGCTGTGGCGCACGATCCGGTACGGCGCGCTGGAGGACGAGCACCCATTCTCCTCGGTGAAGCAGCTGACCCAGTACGAGGACTACCTGCTGCGCCTGCTCCGGGACGCCGGAATCCGCGCGCCGGCGCCACACGGGATCGTGGAGATCACGCCGGAAAGTGAGTACCTGCTAGCCACCGAGTTCTTCGCCGGGGCGGTGGAGATCGGCGCGGCCGAGGTGGACGACGGCGTCATCGACCAGGGACTGCTACTGGTCAGGAAGCTGTGGGATGCCGGCGTCGCGCACCGCGACGTCAAGCCCGGGAACCTCATGGTCCGTGATGGCCAACTGCTGCTGATCGACGTGGCCTTCGCCCAGGTCCGCCCGTCGCCCTGGCGGCAGGCGGTCGATCTGGGCAACATGATGCTGGTCATGGCGGTCAGGACCAACCCGGAGCGGGTGTACCGCCGGGCGCTGGCCTACTTCACGCCGGACGAGCTGGCCGAGGCCTTCGCCGCGACCCGCGGGGTGGCCAGCCCGACCCAGCTGCGCTCGTCCCTGCGACGGGACCCGCGTGACCTGCTCGGCGAGTTCCGGGCCCTAGCGCCGCCGCGGCCGCCGATCGCGATGCAGCGCTGGGGGGCCCGGCGCGCCGCACTCGCCGGGGCGATGCTGATCGCGCTGATCGCCGCCGTCTGGATCGGCGGGAACGCGTTCAAGCCGGCCCGGATGAGCGTCATATCCCCGCCGGTGTGCGGCCACGGTCACTCGATGATCTTGGCGGCGCAGGCGGTGCCGTCGTCGGCGCTGCTGCCGTGCGTCGCCGCGCTGCCGTCCGGCTGGACCGCGGGCATCGCCCAGGTCAGCAACGGGCGGATGACGTTCTGGCTGGACTCCGACCTGGCCGGCCCGCAGGCGGTCACGATCACGCTGACCGCGGCCTGCGACACATCCAGCGCCGCACGGGTCCCGTCCGACCAGCCGGGAGCGGCGCGCTTCGAGCGCCCGCTGGCGCTGGAGCCGCGCTTCATGCTGGTGCGGAGGTATACCGTCGCGGGCGGGTGCATTACTTATCAGTTCAGCTTCGTCACCGGCGCCGCGCCGAGCCTGGCCATCTTCGTTGACGAGGCGATCGCGTTCGAGCCCCGGTCGGTGCTGGTCGATTACATCCGGCGGAGCGAGGGCCTGGCCCTGTGCGGGCGGGGTGCGGCGTGTCCCGGCTAGGCGCGTGGGCGGCCTGGGCCAAGGCCCCCCCGGTTCCCTGGTCGCCACCAGCGGCGCGTCGTTCCCGTCGGGGCACTCGATCGCGGCGTCGGTGACGGTGCTGGCCATGGTCATCGCGCTGGTCCCGGCCGGTCCGCGCCGGGTGAGATGGGCCATCGCCGCGGTGATCTTCGCGGTGATGATGGCGGCGTCGCGGGCCTATCTCGGGGCTCACTGGCTATCCGACGCGATCGCCGGCCTGCTGCTCGGCATCTCCTGCGCGCTGATCACCGCAACGGCGGTGGACCAGGCTCAGCGGCGATACGCCCGGCCGACGGCCCCGGCGGCGGAGCGTTCGATACCGTCGGCCGACCGGCGATGAGGCGAGCGGTTCCGGTGGTCATCACCTACCGGCTGGCCGCCTACTGGCTGCCAGTCGCGCCCGGCTGGGCCGCCCTGCAGCCGCTGCAGCGCCGCGATCTCATCTAGGGCCGGAAAAACGGTTCGACGGCCTGCTGGGGTCCTGGCACAGTGGTCCGCGTGCCTGACGTCGATCTGGTCACCGCCGAGAACGTGCAGCTCATGCAGGGGCTGGCCCAGCGCGTCACCGCGGTCCGTCCCGAGCTGGTCAATAGCGACGCGACGTTCGGGGAGCTGGCCTGGATCTGGAGTAAGGGGAATGCCGCCGACGGCGGGACCTGGCCGGGCCGGCTGTGGTTTTCCGGCGGCGAGCTGGTGGCGTGGGGATGGGCGTATCTGCCGCACCAGGTGCGGCGAAGCGATGGCTCGGTGCACGAGGTCACCGGTGCCTATCTGGGCTATCAGGTCCATCCCGGCTGGGCCGAGCTGGTTGACGAGGTGATCGGCTGGTACGACCGCGTCGCGGCGGGCCTGGAGCGTACGGTGCTGCCGCGGATGGCCGACGAGTTCGCGCTGAAGCGATGGGAGGCACACGGGTATCAGGCCGACCCGGCCTCGCTCGGTGAGTCCGGATCCTGGACTCAGCTCAATGAGCGGGATCTGACCGAGGTGGACCAGCCGACTCTGCCGGACGGGTTCCGGTTCCGCAGCGCTGACGAGGCCGGGCCGGAGGCCGCGGTCCGGGCCCACGTGGATGCCTGGGCTCCGTCGACGTACACCGCCGAGGGTTACGAGGGCGTGCGGCGGACGGCGACGTACCGCGGCGACCTGCACATCCTGGTGGAGGCACCGGACGGGACGATGGCCGCATCGACGATCATGTGGCTGGATGAGGCCAATCTCACGGCCGAATTCGAGCCGGTTGGGACGCATCCGGGCTACCGGCGTCTGGGCCTGGGCACCGCGATGCTACGGCACGGGATGCAGCTGGCGCGCGATGCCGGAGCTACTGGAATGACCGTCGCGTGCTATGGCGCACCCGGGCGTCAGGAAGCGCGCGGGCTGTACTATGCGGCCGGTTTCCGGCCATTCACGCGGGACGCGCCGCTGATCAAGCCTGCGGTCTAGCCCGGCGCGGGTCGGTGCCGTGCGAGCTGGACTAGCTGGATTAGCCGGATTAGCCGGATTAGCTGGACTAGCTGGCGACCGCGAAGACTTCCCCGGAGCCGGGCACGCCCAGCGACGGCTCCATCCAATTCCAGTCCACGTGCGTGTTGGGTCCGGACTGGACGACCAGTAGGTTCGGTGGCCCGCTGCCTAGCACCTGGTAGGCGAGGTGGATTGTCCCGTTGCGGGCGTAGCGGGTCTCGGGCGGGGCGGTCATCGGACCGTTGGGCTGTCCTCGCGATGGTGTCCCTGGGCCAGCTCGCTGAGCTGCTCGGCGGTGAACGTCCCCGGCGCGGTCTCGGCCACCCGGGCCTGGGTCAGGGCCTGCAGGTCGGCGGTGCGCCGACCGTCTTCCAGCGAGGCCCGCTCACCTACCACAGTCCCGGGTCCGACTTGCCCGGCTACCTCGCCGTTCACCCGGACCTCGAAGGTGCCGTCCAGGACCAGCGCCAGCGACGCGCCCGGTTCCGCTTGGCGGAACAGGAACTCCCCTGCGGCCAGCTCGCGGACGGTCGGCCGCGGCCCGCCGTGCATAGCCTGCTCGGCCAGGGCCCGCTCCAGCTCGGTCTCGGCTGGCGCAACGACGGGAGCCTGATCCTCGCCGCCCCAAGGGGTGTGGTGGCCATGCACCGTGCTCTCCCAGAGCATGGCCTGGGTCAGCGCCGCCTTCTCGACCAGGTGCCCAGCGTCGTCGTACAGCCAGTGGCGGGGGAACGGGCTGGCTCCCGCCAGCCGCTGGGTGCTGCTCCCGTCGACGCGTACCGTCAGCTCGATGGTGGTCCAGATCGTGAACGGCCGGGTGACCAGGAACGGCCAGCGGGCCGAGGGCTTGAGGAAGGAGAAGGCCGGCCGGTTACCGGCGGTCTGGACGAACCTCACGGCGTTCGCGGTGACCTCGGGTTCCGGCCGTATCTCCGGATTAGCCTTGGTAGGCAGCAGCATGTTGAGTGAGCCGACGGTGATCGGGGTCAGGCCCATGATGAGCCCGCCAGCGTACCCGTAGTCACGGATCGTCCCGTTCTCGACGTCGATCCAGGCGCGCAGGACGTTCGCGAACCGGAACTCGCCCCGGCGGCGCATGCTCTCCAGGTCGGTGATCGTCAGCGGCGGGGGCGGGTCGTAGTGCATGACGCCCTGCTCCCACGGGATCTTGAGCGGCGCCGGTAGCGACTCCGAAGGAATCCACGAAATCGACGTTGCCGATCGTTCGATTTGCATCGCCGCTCCCTGAAGTGCCGCCTTGCTGGGCAGCATGTCAGGCGAAGCGCCGGCCGGCATCGTGGGCAACTCGCAAACCGACCCGTAGACCGCGTACGGGTTAAGTACCGGTTTACGTGGCCGCACGGATCACGCCGCTCGCGCCGGCCGTTACGGTCGCCGCAGGGTCAGGGCCAGTTCAGGAGACGCGATGAGCAGGCTGAGAACGATCGCGGCGATTCCGGCCGGAAGCTGGACCAAGTGGGTGGTGGTGGGCTTCTGGCTGGTGGTGCTGGTCGTGGCCTACCCGCTGCAGAGCAAGCTGACTGGTGCGGAAAAGAACGACACGAGTTCCTATCTGCCGTCCAGCGCTGAGTCGGTGAAGGTTCTGGATGTGCAGTCACGCGTCCAGCCGCCCAATACCTACTCCGGGGTGGTGGTGTATTACCGCGCCTCGGGCTTGACCGCGGCGGACCGGGCCAAGGCGGCCGCCGATGCCCGCAGGTTCGCCGGGCTGCACGGGGTGGTACCCGGCACGGTCGCCGGGCCGGTCCCGTCCGGGGACGGCACGGCGATGCAGACCATCGTCTCGGTCAACGTGGGCTCGCAGGGCTGGAACGGCGCGATCGCGCCGGTCGATGCCATGCGGACGATCGCCGGGTCGGGTGCGGGCGGCATGACCAGCCACGTCACCGGCTATCTGGGAACCGCGGCCGACAACGCCAAGGTCTACAAGGGCCTCAGCGGCACGCTGCTGTTCGCGGCGCTGGCGGTGGTGATCGTGATCTTGCTGATTACCTACCGCAGCCCGGTGCTATGGCTGGTGCCGGTGATCTCCTCCGTGGTGGCGCTGGTCACCGCCGAGGCGGTGGTCTACCTGCTGGCGGCGCACGCGGGCCTGACGGTCAACGAGGAGAGCTCGGCGATCTTGGCTGTCCTGGTGTTCGGGGCCAGCACCGACTATGCGCTGCTGATCGTGGCCCGGTACCGGGAGGAACTGCGCCGCCACGACCGGCGGCACCCGGCCATGGCCGAGGCGCTGCGCCGGGCCGGCCCGGCGATCATCGCCAGCGGCGGCACCGTCATCATCGCGCTGCTGATGCTGTCGTTCGCGCAGCTGAACTCCACTAGCGGTCTCGGACCGGTGCTGGCCATCGGCGTCGGGGTCGGCATGGCCGCCATGCTCACGCTGCTGCCGGCCCTGCTAGTGATCCTGCCGCGCGGGATCTTCTGGCCCTACAAGCCCCGGTACGGGTCGGCCGAGCCGACCTCCCGCGGGCTGTGGGCCCGGGTCGGCTGGGCCATCGCGCCCCGGCCGCGGCTGGTCTGGGTCAGCACCGCCGTGCTGCTCGGCGTGCTGGCCCTCGGGCTGACCGGGCTGAAGGCCGGCGGCCTGACCAACGCGCAGTCCTTCCGCGGGACCCCCGACTCGGTGACTGGGGAAAGCGTGCTGGCCGCACACTTCCCGGCCGGAGCGGGCCAGCCCGTCATCGTCATCGGCAGCCCGGCCGCGGCCGCCCCGCTGCGGTCCGCCTTCGCCGCTACCCCCGGCATCACCCACGTCACCCCGCCAGTCACCCTGGCCGGATACGCCTACTTGCAAGGCACGCTGACCGCACAGCCCGACAGCCAGGCCGGCTACGACACCATCGACCGGGTCCGCGCCGCGGTGCACGCTGTCCCTGCCGCCCGCGCCCTGGTCGGCGGCAACACGGCGGTCGCCCTGGACATCGCCCGTGCCTCCGCGCACGACCGCGACCTGCTGCTGCCGCTGATCCTGGCTGTGGTGCTGGTCATCCTGGTCATCTTGCTGCGGGCCCTAGTGGCGCCGCTGATCTTGACCGCTACCGTGGTGCTGTCCTTCGCCGCCGCCCTCGGCGTCAGCGCGTTCTTTTTCACCCACGTGTTCGGGTTCGGCGGCGCCGACACCTCCTTCCCGCTGCTGGTGTACGTGTTCCTGGTCGCCCTGGGCATCGACTACAACATCTTCCTGATGACCCGCGTCCGGGAGGAAGCCCACCGACGTGACGCCCGGCACGGCGCCATCACCGGGCTCGCCGCCACCGGCGGAGTGATCACCTCGGCCGGGTTCGTCCTGGCCGGCACCTTCGCCGTCCTGGCCACCATCCCGTCAACCTTCACCACCGAGCTAGGCTTCGCCGTCGCGTTCGGCATCCTCCTCGACACCATCGTGGTCCGGTTGCTGCTCGTCACCGCGCTGAACCTGGACCTCGGCCGGTGGATGTGGTGGCCCAGCAAGCTCGCTCGCACCCCTGACCCTGCACCAGCTGAACTCAGCCACGAACGGACCGCCGCCCTGGTGGCCGACCGGTCGGGCTAGCGACGCTCGGATCGGAAGTAGTGCGGTCACAGCCGCCTTCCGTGTCGATCTACGTGCTGGCACGGATTCGGCTGTTCTTGCGGTCGCCCTAACGTGGCGCTCAAAGCTCTGATCGGCCGGAAGGACAGCCGGATGAAACCGTGGTGCGGGAGGCCACCGAGATCGGCGAGGGAGGGCCGTGGGCGCTGGATGGCTCGTGCTGCGTGCTGAGTTCCGCAGGCATTGGCGTACCTGGCTGATGCTGGCGCTGATCGCCGGGCTCTTCGCCGGCGCGGTGCAGGCTGCGGCCGCGGGAGCCCGGCGGACCGACGCCGCCTATCCCAGCCTGGTCGCCTGGAGCCACCCGCCCGACGCGCTGCTGTATCCGTTCCCCGGCCAGTCCCAGACGTTCGCCAAGTTCCCGGTGGCCGCGGTGGCGCGGCTGCCGCAGGTCATCCAGTCCGTCACTATGGCCAGCTACACGGCGGCGGACCACGCCGACCTCGGAATCTGGGCTCCGGAGGCGGACGCCGTGCCAAGCCAGTTCTGGCACCGCAAGGTCCTGGCGGGCAGGCTGGCCAACCCGGCGCGTCCGGACGAGGTCACCATCTCGTTCACCGTGGCCGAGGCGTTGCATCTAGGGGTCGGCGACATCCTCCGGGTTTCCCTGCTGGCCACTACCCGCCACCCCATCCCGTTCTCGTTTCTGGTTGTCGGGATCGACGCGGCTCCGGCTGAGTTCCCGCCCCAGGCCGGCAGCGGCAGCGACATTCTGTGGGCGACTCCTGCCTTCTACCGCGAGCACCAGGGCGACGTGGACGTCTACCCCGGCGCGGCGATCTGGCTGCGGCATGGCGCGGCGGACCTGCCCGCCGTACAGCAGGAGATCTCCCGCCTGGCGAACGGCAAGGTGGTCAACGTGTACCCGCTCGGCCCGCAGGCCGCGAACACCCAGCGCTCGATCCACCTCCAGGCGGTCACGCTGTGGGTGCTCTGCGGGCTGCTCGCGGTGATGGGGCTGCTAGTCCTGGGCCAGCTGCTAGCCCGGCTGAGCTTCCATGACGGCGCGGAGTACAGCACGCTGGTGGCCCTGGGCATGAGCCGGCGGGCGCTGTTCGCCGTCGGCCTCGGGCGTGCGGCCGCGGTCGGCGCGGCCGGCGGCGCGCTCGGGGCGCTGCTGGCAGTCCTGGCCTCCCCGGTGCTGCCGGTGGGCCTGGCCGGGCTGGCCGAGCCTCATCCCGGGATCCACGCCGACGGTACCGTGCTTGTGCTGGGTGTGGTCGGTGCGGTCCTGGCCACGATGGCCGGGGCCGCGTGGCCCGCCTGGCGTGCGGCGGGCGCGGGGCGGGCGCGGGCCGGAGCCGCGGCGGCCGGAATGGCCAGCGGGAGGGCGGGCACGGCGGCGGCCGACAGCTGGGCAGCCCGCGGTCGCGGCCGCAGCCCCCGGCTGGCCGCGGCCGCGACCGCGGGCGTCAGCTCGGTGGCCGCGGTGATCGGCCTGCGGCTCGCGCTGCAGCCAGGAGCGGGTCGGACGGCCCTGCCGGTGCGCAGCACGATCGCCAGCGCGGTCGTCGGCGTGGCCGCGCTGACCGCGGCGCTGGTCTTCTCGGCCAGCCTCGGGAACCTGCTGGTCACGCCGCGGTTGTACGGCGTCGCCTGGGACGCTTACGTGAGCAATCAGTTCAGCGCGGGCGTCAGCGCGGCCGCCCGCGGCGCGGCCACCGATCCCGCGGTGACCGCCTGGGCGGAGGGTTATTCCGGCGCCCCGCTGAGCATCCAGGGGTTCGGGGTAGGTGCCATCGCTCTGCTTCCCGGGCATTACGGGTCGCTCATGCCGGTGCTCATCCAGGGCCGCCTGCCCCGCGGCCCAGGTGAGATAGTGCTCGGGGAGCGGACGCTGGCCGAGGCAGGGGCGCACGTCGGTGAAACCGTGAACGTGTCGCTAGCCAATTTCCGGCCGCGCCCGCTCACGGTCGTGGGTACCGCCGTCTTCCCGTACCTGGATGACACGCTGACGCTCGGCAAAGGTGCCGCGCTGACCGTGGCGGGCCTGGACAGCCTGGTACCGCCCGGGCTGGCCATCCCGCCCATGGATACGCTGTTCGTCCGGTTCCGGCCGTCCGCCGCGACCGGACAGGCACAGCTCGACAGCTTCGCCGCCCGGGAGGCGCGGCTGGGCCCGTTCCTCACCGTCGGACCCACCACCCCGGCGGACGTGGTGAACTTCGGGCGGGCCCAGGACCTTCCACTGCTTCTCGGCGGTGTGCTGAGCCTGCTGGCCCTACTCACCATCGCCCACCTGCTGCTGACGTCAGTCCGTCGGCGCCGCCGCGATTTCGCGGTGCTGCGGACCCTCGGCTTTACCCGCCGGCAGGTGCGCGGCGCGGTGAGCTGGCAGGCGGGCGCACTGA